>Ga0207703_10003362_pt1 | contig 13440 bp, 32 predicted proteins | sample KBSSwiS12_FD_184304 | JGI IMG/M metagenome (GOLD analysis project Ga0207703, IMG submission 184304) | Switchgrass rhizosphere microbial communities from Kellogg Biological Station, Michigan, USA - KBS Switchgrass S1-2 (SPAdes) (version 2) | ecosystem: Host-associated > Plants > Roots >... | reverse complement strand
CTTGAGTCAGGTCTTTGGTCAGTGCGTCCGGAGGAGTGCCCCAGACGCTGAATGGGTCTGCCTTTGCCATCACGACCCCACCACCTGGATATCCCAGCCCTTGCCGGTGCGGTCCTCGTCCTGCTCCTGGTCGGGCCACTTGTTCCAGACGTAGAGCTGCGCGTTTGCGAGGCAATCGAATGGGCCGTGTTTGCCGCCGTCTTTGTCAACGACCTCATAGCGAACGAGACCGGAACGGACGCGTGTCACTGGCGTGTCAGTTTTCGCGGTTGATCTTGGTTCGTTCACGGCGTTTTCGGTCGAATCTCGGTGTCCCATTTCAGCTAACCCCTTTGAAATCACTCATTTTCGTATTCTGCCATGGTCCTCTGAAGGGAACACGGCTAAGTCAAGATGTCCCAGTTTTACGGGTCTTTGTTGAGTTTACGGTGCTATCGCGTGTCAATAGCGTGTCAGTCAGCACGTCGGTCAGGCTGCGATCGTCGAGTGCGTGGCCATAGGTTTTGAGCACCTGGGCCGGGGTCTTCCACCCGCCGAGCTTGGCGACCGTCACCACGTCCAGACCAGCCCGCAGAAGCCCTGTAGCGAAGCCGTGGCGGCAGCAATGCGGCGACAGGTCCTTGATGCCAGCGCGCCTGATTGCGCCTTCCCACGCCCGCCACACGTCGTCTGGATGCTGATAGACGAACACCGGCCGGCCTGAGACCTTAGGAACGTTAGCCAGTGCGGCCACCAGCATGTCAGGCAGGTGAGCCTTGCGCTCGCCGCCGACCTTGGTCTCACGGATCAGCGCCGTCCTCGCCTCAAGGTCCACATCCTGCCAGTCGAGCGCAATCGCCTCGCCGATCCGGGCTCCGGTCAGAAACATGAACAGCGCCAGCGCACCGATCGCGGGCGAGGCTTCACGCTGGAAAGCCTTAATCCATTCCAGCGTGGCCGGCTCCTTGACCTTCGCGTCGACCTTGAACCTCTTCACTCGGATCGGCTGGCAGAGCTCGGATTCCGCAGCATGATTGATCACGGCCTGGGCCGGCACGATCGCCATACGGTTGCGGCTCGCCCCGCTGCATTGCGGGTAGAGTTCGATCGCCATCTGCCTGATGCGTCCGGCCGTGATGTCCTTCACCAAAACTTCCTTGAAATGGTCCTCGACCCGATCCAGAAACCGCGACGACTTGCCGGCGGCCCGGTAGTGGAGCGCCGCGTCTGCGAACGTCAGGACCGTTTCTGGTCCATCGACACTACATTTCCATTCGCGAGTTTCGATCTCGGCAACCTTACGCGCCGCGATGTCTTTGTGTTTTTTCGGTATTTTTGTAGAGCCTCGTAGCCTCCGACCGGCAACTGTGCCTTCGTAGTGCCAGATGCCATTGCGGAGCTTGAGCCTGAGGGACATCGCTTCGACTCCATAAGCGTGATCACGTCGGCCTCGGTGAGGATCATACGATTGCCCATAATCAGGCAAGCGCCAAGCCGTCTCGCTTCGCTTCGCACACGTTCTTCCGACCAGTGCAGGTGCTGGGCGACCTCCTCGGGGCGATAGACGGTCGGCAGGGTCATTGCTTTAACAGTTCGTTAGCGCAGAGGACGCTTAAGCGCGTCCTGCAGGGAAATCTTTGGAGCATGACCGACGATTCCTTGAAGCTGCTGCTTCGGCTCAAGCTTCCACATTTTGTCCAAGGCTTCTTCAGCAATGCTCTGATGGCGCGTCGTGCCGTATTTGATGCGCTCCAGCGCTTCACGGGCGATCTTGAGCGACTTCTGAAGCTCGACGATCCGCTGTTTGCTCATTTTCCTTGTCCTCGGGTTAGGGGAAACAGATCTCGCATCGCGCTGCGCTCAACGAACATCGTGCATGCATCGTTGAAGCCGGCTTCGTTGCGCGGGATCAGGACATGCAGCATACTATCCTTCTTGTTGCATTCCTCGTAATTGTGGAGAAGGTGAAGATTCCAGATCGGGCAGTGTTTGCCCTTGTCCTCGTCGTCATGGATGCAGCGCGAGCAATATTCTTCGTAGAACATCTCGCCTTCGGTCCCGTTCGAAAAATAGCCCATGGTTACCCTATCCGATGGTTAAAGCTAAGCGCGACCAGTTGTTTCAGGCTGACCTTCGAATCTCGCGATCATCTCGCGCATCAGCGTCACCACATCCCTGCGGTCGGCGCCGTTCGAAATGAAGTTGCATCGCGAGCCATCGGCATCACCGAACGGGAAGACGAGCAAGACAAAGCCCGTCCCCCGATCTGCGCCTCTGGCGTCGCCGTTGAACCATCGATCAATCTCGCGAGCCATTTCGTTCATGAGCGTGCGATATTCCTGCTGGATCGGGGCGTCGCCGAGGCGCTCGGTCATGATGTCAGTTCCTTGACGATCCACATGATGGATTGCTCAAGCGACGTGATCGCCAGCGAGTTGTAGCGGCCCGTTTTGACCCTGCCGAACACGGCTTCCAGTTCGGCTGCCTTGTTCTTGATCTCGTCATGCAGGGCCTTCTCGTCGTCGCTCAAAGCCCGATACTGCGGACGGAATCGGCTCACCGGGATTGCAGTGGCCGCTTGCCGTCCGTCCGGCTGTCCTTCGTATACATGTGCCATTCTATTTCCTTCGTTTGAGGTGGGTACGCACGGCTACAAAAAACGGCATTGTCAACTCGTTAATGCGAGGTGGGTGGGATCATGACCCTAGGCGTCTGCCGCCCACCCATCCTCTACCGCTGATCGATCAACGGATTCCTGTAGCGCTCAAATGGTTCTTGCGTGGGCAAATCGGGCTTTCGCAGGTCTTTTCGGAAGTTGGAGGACAGATGCATCCCGGCGAACTGAAAATCGGAGCTGGGGGCAAGTGATAGAATGGCTGTGCCGGATACCCGTTCGGGTAGCACAGCGGACATGGAAAGCTGATGCAGTGATGGGCGGCCATGGTCTTTCCTTAAGTGGTGTAAAACGAAATCACTTCTTCACGTTGCCGGCGTCGCGATGCACGGAAATGGCGACGTTCTTCTGCCCTCGCATTGCGGAGATCACATCTGGATCGTCGTGCCGATGAGGCGGCGCTTCCGGGTCACCATTGCCCCAAAGATGACGATAGCTCTCAAAGTCGTCTGCAAGCTCCATGATGCTTTTGACGTAATCTTCCTCGAAGCCGAGATGGCGTGCATGGTACGCGTAAGATCGCAGCGTGGCTGGCGCTACCGGATCGCGTGCGCCGAGCACGAAATGCGGCCAATGAGGAATGCTGCCGTCGCGACGCACCACGAGGAATTTGCCTTCCGAAAACTCTTCTGTCTTTGCCCAAATCTTCACTTCTGTTCTCCCTGTCGGTCTTTTAAGGAATCCGATCTCATCAGCGCGCCGGATTGTACGGCGGCATCCAAGATTTTTCGGATGATCATCCAACGGCCATCCATCGTGAAGACTTCGTAGAACATCGGGTCTTCACGGCACGCTGCCTCGTCGCATTTGAACAGCAACGCCTCATCTCGCGCGCTCATGGCTCGTCCTTTCGATAAGCAGAAGTTAAGGAATCCAATTCCTTGCGGACGCGCTTGGCGACGGGCCAGTTTGCCATTCCGTTGCGGTCCATGTGATCATAGACTCCCTCCAGCGCCTTCCTCGCGCTCGCAAGCTGGCGCATAAGATCTGCCACCCTGGAATTGAGCCGTTCGATCTGCTCGGCGTCGGTGTTCTCGATCATGGCATCCCCCAAGGCAGGCCGAGCCAAGGCGTCGGCTTCGAGCGCAGGTCGCTGTACAGCGTGCGGATCGCCGCGCCAGCCCAACGGGCCACCGTGCACGCTCCGATGAAAGCCAAGACGTAGATCATTGTTCAACCTCGCTTTACCGGGGCATTAAGGAAAGTCGCCGCGATGTATTTCGACAGCGGGAGCGGGATCTTCGCAATCATGGCACTGGCATGCTTACGGGCCTTCGACTTTGAGCCGTGATTTCGCGGGCCTTGTCCCTGTCGATATCCGTGAAACCATGACCCACCAAGCTTCACATGCTCCTCAACCGAGGCCGTTTGAAAACTCTTGCCGCTCCCATCGAAACGGAAGCCTGGCACCTTGGAAGCCTTGAACGTCGGCGGCATCAGTGCTGGCACGTCTCCCCACAGGTAGAAGCTTCCATAGTTCCAGCGAGCACGCCCAACCCATGGCTGTGCTCCGCGGACATTCTCCACGATCAACGGGATATGCCGCCCGGCCGCTTCGCAAGCTTCGCGCTGGATACGGAAGCAGGCATCGAATAGCGCGTTGCAAGGCGGCGGGAGGGCCTTGGCTTTCTTCCACGGCATCGCCCGGTAACTGTAGGCTTGGCACGGTGGCGAGGCCACGATCAGATCAGCCGTCTTGAACTGCGAACCGTGCAGCGTCAGCACGTCCTGAATGACGAGCTGCGCCGGATAGCGGTGCTCGCCGTAGACATGCCGTTCGATGTCGAATCCGATCACGTCGTAACCCTCTGCGAGTAGTCCATCCGTCCAGCCGCCGAGGCCGCAAAACAGGTCGATAGCGAGCGGCATGGTTTCGTTAATTCCCAATCAACGATAATTCCATGCGAGCGCGTTCAAGTGCGGCACCGAAGGTGTGCGGCAGATCACTACCGATCGGGAAAAAACCGTGTGGAACATGCGGGCAAAAACGATGAGCTAGCCGCTCGTAATGATACATGCTCCATTCCATTCCAATGCTGGCCATGTATCGGCCGAGCAGGCAACGACCTTGGCAATTGCTGAAGTTATACGTCATATTTTGCGGCTGCTTCTCCAACCATGCAATCAGGCTCTCCAGTGTCAGCGGATCAATCTTGGTTTCAATCGCCTTGAAAGTCCCGTGCATCTATCTCTCCTGTTTTCCTTTGTTTCCCATTAATCAAATCGTAGGGCCGGAGGTCGCCCGGCATGCGTCCGAGTCCGCTTGGCGAAGCCTCGGGACGGGATCTTTTGCTTCGCCGGCATCAAGCCGAGGTGAGCGGCCTGCTTCCGGTAGACCTTTGCCTTTTCTGCAATATCTTCAGCCGTCTTTTTGGCATGGTGTTTCGCAAGTAGCGTCCGCAAATTGCTCTCGCGGTTCTGGCCGCCGTTGATCAGCGCCACCGTATGGTCCGTTTGCCAGCGCTCTCCGGCGTGGATGAGCCGTGTGCACCCGCACTGGCAGATGCCGCTATCCCGATAGAACACCCGCAGGCGCACACGCGGAGGCGGCCGGCTGTCATCGTTCTTGCCAATCCATTCCTCAGTGGAGCGAGTCATGATATGCGCTCCAGCAGTTTCCATGAATCGTAATGCGCATCAAGCTGGTGCCAAATCACTCGCGCGGCATGGTTTGAATTAAGTTCTCCCCGCGATGCCACTCCACAGATCAGTCGCACACAGTCCGCAGTGTCCTGCGTCTCATGCCAGTCGTCAGGTCTTGCTTCTCTCAGAAAGTGCGTGAACGCCGCTTCCTCACATCGTATTGCAGCCTGAGATGACGGAAGTAGATCCCGCCACGGCCGAACGCCATGCCTGGCCCGAGCCGGCTTGTCCTGTTTCGGCTCGGGCCGCGCATCAGGTTTGGAATCGTGTTGGGATTGGGGATCTGGCATCACCTCCTTGATTGCTGCTATTGCGAACCAGCGTTCATTCGCCGGGTTCGGTAAGCCGCCAAGCACCTCATATGCCTGATCGAAATCGGCCAATGGTAGCTCAAGGATGAGCTGTACGACTTGGCGCGTCTTGACTATCTTCATATCTGCAAACGCGGCGCGGATAGCGAGGGACTTGCTCATGCTGCCTCCTGCCCGTACATGCTGGTGAGCTGCGAAAGCTTTATGGCCATTCCCAAGAGGAAGGCGGCGACCTCATCTTCCAGTTCCTTAATGCGTCTGTCGTCGCGCATCACGCGCGCGATAAATAGGCGCATGTTCTCTGGCATCCGTGGATCGTACGAAACAAAATCGCACCACTTCCGTCCGGTACATGCCATCTGGAATTGGATTTGGGTTTCGTACTTTGCAGGGACGGCCTGGCCGAGCAGTGTTTCCAGATGGGTCGCGGTTTGGGGACATTTGATCTCGACTAGGCCGTCATCGCCGACCAAGCCATCAGGGCTGCATCCAGCTTGGCCAATCTCGGGATGGGGGACGAACGCGATTTCGTCGACCGTGATGCCTTGATAGAAGCAATAAGCATCGCGCGCTTCCGGCTCAGTCTCGGTGCCATGCTGCATAGCGGCGTTCGTGTAGGACTCCGCAGCGGTTCCGGTAAGCCGTTCGGCAATGAGTTGCGCCATATAGTTGGCGCGAGAGGCGCTATATCCGCTCTTGGTCTTGGCAACCACGTCTGAAACGCGGGAGGCCGTTACTTTTCCAAGACGGAGGGCTTTCCATTCGTCAGATCCCTGGATTATTTTCTCGGTCACTTCGCGCCCCTCTTCTTGTTGAGAGCAGCCACGGCGCGCGGGAAATCATTGACGGATATTTCGGCAATTCCGCCCACCTTGAAGTACCGGCAGAATGCCTCTTTATCCGCACTGACTTCATCGCAAAGCTTCACAAGTTCCTCGACCTGCTCAAGGGTGATTGACCCACCAGTGTCTGCCGGCATATTGCCATCGTGATCTTCGCCAATGACCAAATTGAAAATCATCCCGAGCAGATAGCGGCGCCCATAGGTCACGCCGGCTCCGGTAGCATGGGTCTTCGTCATGACATCGCCGCCTTTGGCGCCCTTGCCGTCTGCCGGCATGTCGAGATAGGGCCGTTCAGTGTGGCCGCCGCAGGATAGCTTGCATTGCACGCGGATATGGCCTTCGGGTGCACCTTCGCCCTGATAAAAGCTCAGAGAAAATCCATGCTTGGAATAGATCGGCCTGACCGCGTTATCCAAGGCGTCGTACTTGGCGTACTTGCTCTTGGTCTGCGGATTGTTTGCATTAGCAGCGATCGGCCGCATTTCTTCTTGCGCATGGGCCATCGCCCTATTGAACGCGGTTTCGGCATCGCGAGCCAAGGCACGCTCGTACAACGCGGCACCGCGCTCGATTCGCTCAATATCAACGGATGGATCGGCCATCATGCGGGAAAGAACGGCAAGCAATTGATTTGCTGATGTTGCTTGCGGAACCGGCATCGATGACGGCATATGATCGGTGATTTTCTCAACTGCGCTCATATCTTCCTCTCTAGGCATTGCCGGATAATATCCAGATCGCGCATTTCATCTTCGCTCGGTAGCCGGCGATCTTCTGGCTTGAGAGCGCGCTGGGCCTGCCAGATTGCCAAGAGATCATTGGCGCGGGTTTGGCTGTCAGCGCGCATTGACGCGCTCCTTTTTCCCTGCCGGGGTCAGCATTGCCTTGAAAATCGAGATGTTGGTCTTGCGTTCGACGATCGGGCGGAATCGGTTCTTATAGAATCCGCGCTCTTGTCCATTTTCGAGAAAGCCATCCGGCTGGATAATTTCCTCAAGCAAAAGGCCGATATCGCCAAACGAGGTTTCGCAAAATCCACGAATTGTATAGACAACACCCTTCGTCAAACCGCAGGTTGTTTTTCGATTCCTCCACGTCGCATCCACGCACACTACCCTCTGCCCAACCCTGAACATTCAAGCCTCCTGCAGCTTGTGCTCGGCGGGCAACTCGCCCCCGTTGATAGCAGTGACCAGCCGTTCGACCATTGCCGGATTGCCCGTGAAAATCACAATCTCAGCATAGTTGAATTGCTCATCGGTTACCTCATCGCCATGAAGAATCAGCTTGAGCACGCCGCTTGTATTTGTCTCGGCGGTGATGCGCCGGACCCAATGAAAATTAGTTTGCGCTGAAATCATGTACGGCATCACTCGCTCCAATTCTTCCGCAGATCATGCGCGTGATCGAACGCTGCCGCCTGCCTGTCGAAATCCTCCGGCTCCTGCAGCTCGAGCGACTCGACAAGATCGGCGATTGCTGCATGCCGCGTATGGCCATAGCCGCGCACCCGGCCGTCATGCCGTTCGAGATAAGCGCCGAACTGTCCATGAGGGCAAAGGCCTGTGATCACGTCGCCGTTGTCAAAGTGGTAGGTGCGGAGGTTTTCCATCACGCGATCCCCCTCAAAAACCGGGTCGGCGAAATCCCGAGAGAATCCGCAAGCGCAAGCATCGTGCTCACGGCAACTCGATTTTTGCCAGCCTCGTATTTCTGGATCTGCTGGAAGCTCACGCCGATCGCGGCGCCAAGCTCGGCTTGGCTCAAGCCGGTGTCTCGGCGTAGGCCGCGTAGCCTCTCACCGAGCTTGATGTCTACCGCTGTGCATTTTCTCGGAGTGGTTGCCATGTCGTGCTCCCGTGCTTACAGGAGCTGTATTTCTCACAGGAATAAACTCGCGTCAACAAAAATATTCCCACTGGGAATGAAAATAAACATGCAAATGCATGATCAGACTTTGGGATCTAATCTATCAGGCATTTTTCTGCTGGCGGGCGAGGATCGCGGCTTGCGCCTTTGGCGAAAGGTTTTTCAGAGTACTGAGCTGCGACCGATTTGGCAGGCGACGGTAAAAATCGTTGATATTGACGCCCATATGATCGGAAAGCTTTAGCAAAAACTTGATGTTAATGCTGGTCCTGCGATTGGCTATGATGTTCGAAAGATAGCCCTGCGAACAGCCGGCTATCTTCGCTGCCTCGGTGACCTTGAGGTCGAAAAGCTCAAGCCAGGCTCCAAGGAATATCTGTGGTTCATCGTCTTCGTGCATACCTAAAGGTATCGTGGGAGGAGAAAATATTCTCATTCCCCCTAGGAATTTTTTATCTTGACTTTTTGCATTCCTGGGAGGAATAGTCTGAGCCATGGCTGACAAACCGAAACATCCGCTACTTGCCTGGGCCGATCGCAAAGGGATGACCGTTGGCGAGGTTGCCGAGGCCGCCAATTGCTCTGAATGGCATCTGCGCAACATCTGCGCTGGCCGCAAGGATGCATCCTTACGCTTAGCCAAGCGCTTGAGCGAGGTCTCTAACGGCCGGGTTCCGATGGACGCCTTCTTGAAGTCGAGCGTCCTCGCATGACGCGCGAACTGCACAACGTTGCCCATGTCGGCCATTCCGGGATGTGTCGGAACGATGACATTGGAATCGATTGCAGCGAGTTGCAAGAAAAATATTCACAACTTGATTTGAAAAGGGGTTCCCGCATGTCACGCCACTTTGGAACCTCCTATCACCCCAACGACCACTATATGCGCGGGCGGCCCGGACCTGCCTGCGCACAGAACGCGCGCAACATCCTCAAATCGAACGCGCGTCCGGCGTCCCTTGTTCATGCCCCGGCTGGGGACGCCGGCCCTCCTTTTCCGAGTTCTGACGGCGGCGGGGAAAAGCAGACCCGCGAAGTGACTGGTCTCCGGTGTGCACCCGCCCAGCACGTCCTGCGCAGCAGAGCCGGCGTAGCGCCCGGCCCGTCAGAAGCCCGTTTCGTTCTCAGCCATGCTGAGTTCCTGGCTCACATGGAGTCCGGCTCACAAGCGCTGGAAAACCTGCGCACCACTGCATTTTCCTTTCTCGCTCTCGGCATTTTCGCGCTGCCCTTCTTTCTGGGCGCCGTGGTCTATGCGCTGTTCTTCGCTCCGTCCGTAGCATCCGTTTTCTAATCGTCTGACGAGCCGCGCAGCTACCACACCAATCGGCTCGAACACAAAGTCATCCTCCGTCATGGGAGCATTCAGACACCATGACAGAGGTAATTAGATGAGGAACTTCGACAGGGAATCGCCTGCCATGTCCGCACTTGCCTTGACCGACGCCACGCGACACGCGCTCGGCCACCTGCTCCAGAAGGAGCAACACCGCACCGGCTCGCGGGAAATCGCCTACGAGGCCGTTGCCAAGAAAGTTGGAGCCAGCTCGTCCTGGCTGAAGAAATTCCTATCCAATCATCAGGAAGTCAAAGAACCGCGGATCACTCTTTTTCTGTCGATCCGCGATGCCTACCGCGATTTGTGCAACCGCGTTGAACAAGAGCATGCGAACGAGCTGGCCAAGCTGGCGGCTCTGCGGGGGCAATTGAATGAGGTTGACCAAGGGTTTGTGGAAATGGTGGCGGGTTCGAGTGGCCCGCCTCTTCGCTGAACGATTCATCAACGGGAGGATCTATGGAACTGACACCAACGCAGATCGAATGCATGGAGAAACACAAGGCATTTCGAGCCAAGATCGCCCGGCAAGCCAAACCGGATACCGGGATTTCATGTCCCTCGGCTTCGGCAAAGATTCCTCTGGTCGTCCTGATCGAACCTGATGTTACGGCATGGGTTGAGCGTCAAAACGAAATCCCGTTACCTCCGCCGAAGGAGCCATGGTTTCACATCATCGAAGAGATCGGCGACACCGGCATATCCATTCCTGAAATTCAGCGAGCGGTGGCAAAGGATTACAATATTCAGCTCAAGTACATGCTGAGCCAGCGCCGGCAAGCCTCGATCGTTCGGCCGCGCCAAGTCGCGATGTACCTTGCCAAGGAAATGACGACTGCGACTCTTCCATCCATCGGCCGCAAATTCGAAGGCCGGGATCACACCACCATCATGCACGGTGTCCGCAAGATCGCTCGCCTCTATCGGGAAGACGATGAACTGATGGCGCGGATTGAACGGCTGAAAGCATCCATCACGGAGCGACACAATGAGCGACATCTTCACAACGCTGCGCCGGCTGCGGCGCCTTCCAAGACCTCACCGGATAGCGTTTCTCCAGTCTCTCACGGCCCTGGCGCCGCCGCGCTCCATTCGCCGCGCTGAGCTGGAAGCGGCGCTGAAGCACGAAATGACGGCCGAGCTGCGCCGCGAGAACCGTAGGAAATCGGCATGAAAGCTCGTCTCGCCTACCTGACAACGCCAGCGCCCGGTGTCTTCGTCCTGAATATCCAAGTTGGCGACGGACCAATCCAGCGCTTTGAAATCTCAAAAGCGCACCTCAGCAACATCCTGATCGACGGCGCTTCAGTCGCCCTACGTGAATATTCACAGAACGAGGAACCCCATGAGCGAACTCACTGACTGTAATTCGAGAGAGCAGATCAAGGCCGCTGTGCTCGCCATGCGCGGCAAAAAGTCATTCAGTTTGATTGCTCGCGATCTTGGAATATCTCGCAATGCTGTGGCTGGTTTGCTCTTTCGGCAGGATCACGCAGGGCAAAGGACGACAGGCACAGGACGACACGGCGGTGGGCATAAGTACGCAAAAGAATGCCTTCTGATGGGTTCTCCGCCGAGATTCCGCCGCCCGCGCAGCACACGAATTGCTCTCGGACAGATCATCGAACGCTGCAGGGACGAGAACAAGGGCCAGCAACGACTTTGTGAGGATATCCTTGAGATTGCGGAATGGGCGGTCGCCAAGGCTGACAAGGCGCGTGATCTCCAGCGCGCAAGAAAGGGATGGTAAATGAGCGAACTTCAAACGGCTCCGGCCGCTGGCCACAATAGCTTCTCCAAGGATCAGCTTCGATCAGTGATTGAGAGAATCGAGAATCTCGAAGGCGAGATCAGGGAGCTCCAATCAGACAAATCTGACATCTACCGCGAAGCCAAGGGGAACGGCTATGACTGCAAAGCGCTGCGGGAAATCGTTCGGATACGTCGGCAAGATCCAGACTCCAGGCATGAGGCTGAGACCGTTCTGGAGACCTATATGCACGCTCTCGGAATGGTCTAATGCGCTGGTTGCGGCTTTACGATGACGTAATTAATGATCCCAAGGTTCTCAGGTTGCCTGAGGCCACGCGGTGGCATTGGGTGGCCGTTCTATGTGTCGCTTCAAAGCACGATGGTACGCTTCCTCCATTGGATGAACTTGCATTCTATCTGCGAACGACTCCAGCGAAAGCTACCGTTATCTTAAGCACCTTAGTGAAGGGCGGCTTGCTTGACAAAACCGAAGTGGGATTTGCGCCGCACAATTGGAGCGGTCGCCAATACAAGTCTGATGGCAGCGCAGAGCGTGTGAAACGACATCGGGAGAAGAGAGCGGCTGCTGGGTTGCAGTCACAATGGACACCACCAAAGGCGCTGCGCCAAGCCGTCTATGATCGCGATGGGCATAAATGCATCTATTGCGGAAGATCTACTCAACTTAGTCTCGATCATCGCACTCCTGAAATCAGAGGCGGTACGCACGATATCGACAATCTCGCTACCGCATGCTTGTCATGTAACGGTGCCAAGCGTGACATGACTGAAACAGAGTATCGCGTTTCAGTAACGTTACTGAAACGGCCCCAGAATACAGAAGCAGATAACAGAACAGAACAGATTTCCGAAGCTAAAGCTTCGGGCGCTGAAGCGCCTGACCCTCGATCTGATTTGTTTGGCAGGGGGCTAAAAACGCTTGCTGAGATTACAGGCAAGGGACCGGATTCATGCAGATCGTTCGTAGGTAAGTGTTTGAAGGAAGCCAAGGACGATGCGGTCACTGTGCTCGGCCTGATTGATGATGCGGAGCGCAATCGCGTTGCAGATCCATCGGGCTGGATCGCCGCGCGGCTAAAGGCGAAGGACGCGCCTTCATTGATTCCGACGAAAGACGACGAGTGGCGGACCTACCTGACGAACTTTCAGAAGTTCGGCCGATGGCGGCCGGGTATCGGCAATGAACCTGGAACCCCAAGTTGCCGTGCGCCGCCCCATCTATTGCGAGAATTCGGCTATGAGCAGGTGATTACGCAATGATCAGAGATCCATCGGACGGATCGGTAAAGGAAATCACGAAGGAAGCAAACGAGATCAATCGCTTGGCTGCGAAAACGACTTCGGAGGGAATCATGCCATCCGGCCTACCGACAGCATCCACCCGCCCGCAAATGATTGCAAAGCTTGAGAAATCGCGCGAATGGCTTAAAAACTATCACGAACGGAAAGCGAAATGACCCGCCCCAAGCGCCAAAAGCCCTACGACCCCGCAGCAGCCGCCAAGATCCACGACCGCCGAGCTGTAACCTTCAACCGTGGTCAAACCGGCCATGTCGCCCCGATCGAGGTCGATGATCCGCTCGAGCACGGCGCTAGGCTGGTGGTCATGCGATCGACTCGTGACGACCCCTTGGGCGACCAGCATGCGCGCAAAACCATCTCGGAATCCCAATACCAGGCTGGCAGGGCCTTTCAACATGACTTTGAAACGGCAGAGAACGGCCCTAGAGCGATTGATCCGGGCAAGGAGTATGTAGACGGCGGGGCATTGCCAGAACCTATCAGCGAGGCCCGCATGGCCGTTGTGGCCCGTTTGAACAAGATCGAAGCTGCACTGGGGATCGAAGGTTCAGCCGTCGTGCACCAAGTTCTCGTCTTCGGCTGGACGATGAGAGCAATTGCCGGATCGCGTGGATTGACCGGCCGAGGCTGGGAGGATTATTTTGGGAAGCGCTTTCGCTGCGCGCTTGACATCATGGCGGTGATTTACGGGTTTGCGATGCGATGAAG
>Ga0207703_10003361_pt1 | contig 13440 bp, 10 predicted proteins | sample KBSSwiS12_FD_184304 | JGI IMG/M metagenome (GOLD analysis project Ga0207703, IMG submission 184304) | Switchgrass rhizosphere microbial communities from Kellogg Biological Station, Michigan, USA - KBS Switchgrass S1-2 (SPAdes) (version 2) | ecosystem: Host-associated > Plants > Roots >... | reverse complement strand
TCTTGGGCCCCGGCAACACAGCAATCAGGCTCAACCCCACGAAGCGCTGGGTATCCATGGTTTCGATATCGAACGTGCCGGGCTTGGACAGATTGGACGCGCTCAACACCGCGCGATTGTTGGCATCTGGTTTGTGGAAGATGTCGAAATCCCCCAGCACGAAGCCCTCGGCGGCCAGCGCCTGTCGCAGCAGGTTGCCACGGAAACGATCCGGCGGACGGGCAACGAGGCGAAGTGACACGATCGTGCGCTGATCCTCGGGCGGCCACTCGACGATGGGCTTCACGAACTCGGAAGGCGGAGGTGGCAGTTCAGGCGCGGCCGGCGGCGGCTCGACGATGACGGCTTCGCCCACGCCCTCCGCGCCGTCGGCCAGCTCGTCCTCCCCGATCTCTTCGATCTCTTCGTCCTCGACGTCGGGGCCGTCGTCGACCCGAAGGCCGATCAAAGAATCATCCGGAATCTCAACAATGGGTAACTCTTTGGGCGACGTCCGCTCGCGATCAACCGTCCAGGGCGCTGAAGGTGCGAGGGGGCGCGCATCCGTACGAATCTCGGGCAGTGTCAGCGAAGGCTCACGAGCGACTGAAGCACTGGTGCCCCAGTCCTCTGCAGCCACCGGCCGTGGCTCTTCACTAATGTGAGGAGCCTGACGCGACGCTTGATGCGGCCGACGTCGTTCCCACCACGCGAGAATGACGACAAACAGCACACCAATGATGAGCAGCGTCCAGCGCAGCTCGGGCATCACTATTCCTCAGCGATCAAACAGCGGCGAGGCGCAGAGCCTCGTCGACATCCACGGCAACGAGACGGGAGACGCCGGGCTCGTGCATCGTCACACCCACGAGCTGAGACGCGAGCTCCATCGTCGTCTTGTTGTGAGTAATGAAGATGAACTGCACCCGTTGCGACATCTCTCTCACGATATCGCAGAATCGACCCACATTGTGCTCATCGAGAGGCGCATCCACCTCATCCAGAAGACAGAAAGGCGCCGGATTGAGGTCGAAAATCGAAAATACCAGTGACACCGCGGTCAGGGCCTTCTCACCACCCGACAGCAGGTGAATGGTGCTGTTCTTCTTGCCGGGAGGACGCGCCATGACGGCCACGCCCGCCGTGAGGATGTCATCGCCGACCAGTTCCAGGTAGGCATGTCCCCCACCGAACAGCCGCGGAAACTTCTCCTTCATGCCGGCATTGACCTTCTCAAAGGTCTCCTCGAAGCGGTTCCGGGTTTCCTTGTCGATCCGGCGCATCGCCTCATCGAGCGTTTCCAGCGCGGAGGTGAGATCGGTGAACTGGCGATCGAGATATTCCTTGCGCTCGGTCTGTTCCTGCAGCTCATCAATGGCTGCCAGGTTTACCTGGCCGAGCTTTTCCACGTCAGACCTGACCGTCGCGAGCAGATGCTCCCAGTTGGGGACATTGGCGTCTTCGGCGAGGTTCTGCTGAACTTCCTCCAGTACCATCTGCGTCTCGGCAAACTGCTCTGCAATCGCCTCGCGCCGAACCCGGGTTTCCTGCGCAGCCATCCGCGCCGTATCCATCGCTTCGCGAGCTTCGTTCACCAATCGCTCCGCACGCACACGCTTCTCATCGAGCGAACGCAGATCAGCGTCTGCATCCTCGAGCGCGCCGCGGGCAATCGTCAACTCTGACTCTACTTCCAACCGTGACGCGAGGGCGTCATCGAGCCGCGACTCGAGCTGGAGGATCGGTTCGTCGCCACCGGCCAACTCAGCTTCCAACTCATCGCGGCGCCGGGCAGCCGACGAGCGCTGCTCAAACATGCGATTCATGCCGACCGACACTGAGCTCTCCGCCGAGCGGCGTGACTCTATTCTTATGAGTAGGTCGCGAGAGGCGACCTGAGCGGCCTGGGCGCGGTTGCGAGCCGAGGTCACCGCCTCGCGGCGCTCCTCACGTTCAGCTTCGAGCTCATGCTTGCGCGAGTCGAGCTCGCTCAACATGTAAAGGCCCCGATCCAGTTCCGCGGTTGCGCGAGCAAGTGCATCCGCCGCCGCGCCCTTCTCCTGCGCAACATCCGCCGCCTCCTCATCCAGCCGCTCTCTGCGAAGCATGGCTTCCTGCGCTTTTGCACGGGTGGCTTCGAGTTGGCCGAGAAGCTCGGCGTGGCGCCGATGGGCTGCCTGGATGCCTGATTGTGAGTGATCGCGCTCGGATTCGGCGTCTACGAGGGATTCGCGGACTGCAGCGAGCTGCGCCTCTACCTCTGTCACACGCTCCTCGGCCATGGCGACCGTCGAGCGCAGACTCTTCAAGCGGTGCTCGCGCTCGATCACACCGGCGTGTTGGTCGGCACCTCGACTGACACGCAGCCAGTCCTTACCAATCCATTCGCCGGTTCGGGTAATGATCGATTGGCCGGGCGTCAACGAGCCACGTGCGAGCAATGCGTCCGACAAGGTCTCCGCAGTGAACACGCCAACCAGAGGTGACACAACAGAAAGCGGTCCGCTTACCTTTGAAGCAAGCGTGTCGCCGGCAGTGCTGTCCGCAGCCGTTCCACCGTTACCTGCTTCAACCAGTGCAACACGGCCCTTGGCCAAGCTGCTCAGTGCACCAGCTACCTCATCGAGTCCGTCAACACAGACGGCCTCGAGATAGTCGCCGAGTGCGGTCTCGACAGCGCGCTCCCACCCCGCCTCAACTTCCAGTGTTTCGGCTACACGTGGGCGCTTGGAAAGGCCGGCACCAGCCAGCCACTCAGCGGCATTTCCGGCTGCATGGGTCAGGGCGGCCTTTTGCAGTGCTTCCAGTGAAGTCTGCTCAGCACGTGCACGCTCACGCTCGGCGCGCGCCGTTTCCAATCTCTTCTCGGCAGAAAGCTGCTCGGCGCGAAGTGACTGAACCTGTTCCAGGGCAACCTTGAGCGACTTATTCAACTCATCGGCAGCGGCACGCGCCTCGGCTTCCTGCTCAGTCAGCAGCGTGAGTTGCTCCGTCGAATCCTGCGCAGCGATCGAATCACGTTCGACAGCGAGTCGATCCGCCTGCGCGGTCAGGCGCCGCAGTTGGTTTTCCAACTGCTCGATACGGGCGCGCTCAACCTGCGTGGTCTGATTGGCTGCCCCGCGGGCTCTATTGAATTGTTCCCAGCCCTGTTGCCAGTCCTGCAGCTGGCGCTCAGCCGCTTCCAACGCTTCCGCGGCCGCGCTTTCAGCCAGCTGCACGCCTTCGATCTCAGGTGCCAGGCGCTCTATCTCGGCACGCAGATCATTGAGCTGACGTTCATCGCGCTCGATGTGCGCTGCAAGATCGTTCAGCGTCGCATGCGCTTGAGCGAGATCCGTCTTCTGACGCTCACGCAACTCACGCGCGTGGCGGACATTCTGTTCAACTCGCGAAATCTCAGCGCCGATCTCGTAGTAGCGCCCCTGGACGGCAGTGACACGATCGCTCTGCTCTGTGTGAAAAGCGCGCTGCTTTTCGATCGCAGCTTCAGCGGAGCGCTGATCAGCCAACGCCGCCTGCATCGCCATCTCACGTTCACGCATCGCACTGTCGTGAACTTCAAAACCACCGTCGAGGTCCCGCAACCGCAATGCGAGCAACTCCGCGGTCAGCCGGCGTTCCTGATCCTTGAAGGACTGATAGCGGCGCGCCGTCGCGGCCTGCCGCTGCAGGTGTCTGATCTGCTTTTCAATCTCATCGCGGAGATCCTGCAGACGCTCGAGATTCTCGCGCGTCTCCGAGACACGGCTCTCCGTCTCCTTGCGCCGCTCTTTATAACGGGAGATTCCCGCAGCCTCTTCAATGAACGCACGCATGTCATCGGCCTTCGACTCGATGACACGCGAGATCATGCCCTGCTCGATGATCGCGTAGCTGCGAGCGCCGAGACCGGTGCCAAGGAAAAGACTGGTGATGTCCTTGCGGCGGCAGCGCGCGGAATTGATGAAGTACCCCGACGATCCATCGCGCGAGACCTGACGCTTCAGCGACACCTCGTTGTAGTTCGCGTACTGGCCACCGAGCTTGCCGTCGGAGTTGTCGAACACGAGCTCCACGGACGCCGTCCCAACAGGCTTGCGCGCAGTGGATCCGTTGAAGACAACGTCCGCCATGTTGTCACCGCGAAGATGCTTCGCAGACAGCTCACCCATCACCCAGCGCACGGCGTCGATGACATTCGACTTGCCGCACCCGTTCGGGCCGACGACACCTGTGAGATTGCTGGGAAAGCTGACTTGGGTGGGATCTACAAATGACTTGAATCCGGCGAGCTTGATCTTGGTCAGCCGCATCTAGGCACCTTCTTCGAAATTAGCCGCGTAGTGTAGAGTAACTGCCATGCCTTCAAAACCTTCCAGTGATCTCGAGACCTTCCCCAATCCGTCGGAGCGCGATTACACCATCCGCATGCAGATTCCGGAGTTCACCTGCCTGTGCCCAAAAACAGGCCAGCCGGACTTCGCCACGCTCGATCTCGAATATGTACCCGATCAGCGCTGCGTGGAGCTGAAATCCCTCAAGTTGTACATCTGGTCGTTCCGCGACCGCGGCACCTTCCATGAAGCGGTGACGAACGAAATCGCGGACCACCTGACGAGCGCGATGGACCCGCGGTTCCTGCGTTTGTCGGCCCGTTTCAATGTCCGCGGGGGGATCTACACCACGGTCGTCGTCGAGCGGCGACAGGCGTCCTGGAAGCCTCCAGTACCCGTTACCTTGCCTTAAATACGGACGCCCATAGACACACAGGGTTCCGCTTGTATAATCCCGCGTCCTTTATGAGCCAGAGGCTTTTTTAGAGGAGCGACCATGCCGGCCAAGAAACCCGCGCCAAAAGCCGCGAAGGGTAAGAAGGCGGCAAGCCGACCACCAGTCCACAAGGCATCGGTGGCCCGCAAGCCCGCGGAGCGCGTTCAGGCCGAATTTGTTCAGCCAAGGGCGCCGGCACACGATCGCCATAGCGCCGAGGACGCGGTCGCGCCGAAAAAGGCCGTTCCGCCCCGTTCAACCCCCACGACGGAAGAAAGAATCGAGATGCGAAAGGCTGTAGAGCCGGATTCCGAGACACTCGACGCCCCCGAGCCGGGCACGTCGGGTCATATAGTCGTACCCCCCCGTGCGAACCCCGTTCTTCAATCAGCCGCTGACTCTGATGACAGCGATTCGATTGAGCCGGGAAGCCTTCTGGCGGGTCCCCGTAACGTTCAACCGTATATCGTCAAGCGCGGCGAGCTCTACATGGGCAAGCCGCAGCTCGAACACTTCCGGCAGATCCTCGAAAGCTGGAAGAAGGATCTCATGGTCGAGGTGGATCGCACCGTCTCGCACATGAAGGATGAGGCGGCGAACTTCCCGGATCCCAACGATCGAGCGACGCAGGAAGAGGAATTCAGCCTCGAACTGCGCACCCGGGACCGCGAGCGCAAGCTGATCCGCAAGATCGACGAAGCGCTGAAACGGATCGAGGACGGGTCGTATGGCTACTGTCTCGAAACCGGTGAGGAAATCGGCGTCAAACGCCTGGAAGCCCGTCCGGTAGCGACCCTGAGCATCGAGGCCCAGGAGCGGCGCGAGCGCCGCGAACGTCAGTACGGCGACCGAGACGACCGGTACCGCTGATCGGCGCCCTGCCGATCCAGACCTCGCGGTGCCCTCGGACCGCGAGTGTCGTCGCACCCCTTCCTATGTAGGACCCTCCTATATTGGACGATTCGCACCGTCCCCGACGGGTGACCTGCACCTCGGGTCACTTCTGGCGGCAGTCGGCAGTTATCTCGATGCGCGACACAACAAAGGGCAATGGCTCGTACGCATCGAGGATCTGGATACACCCCGTGTGGTACCTGGCAGCGCCGACCGAATCCTGCGCACGCTCGATGGCTTCGGCCTCCACTGGGACGGTGATGTCATATATCAAAGCAAACGCAACGACGTATACGTTGCTGCTTTACATCAACTCGAAACAGCCGGCCTCACCTTCCACTGCAGTTGTTCGCGTCGCGAATTGCAGGGCAACGAAGAAACCGGTTACCCCGGAACCTGCCGCAATGGACCAACACGTGGTGGCGTTCCAACCGCAGTGCGTTTCAGGGTTCCCCCTGAGTTTGTGGTGTTTTTTGACGATGCAGTACAAGGACACTGCTCATTCAATACGCCTGAGCTCGGCGATATCGTAATAAGGCGCAGGGACACAATTGTTGCCTACCAACTCGCGGTAGTTGTCGACGATGCCTCGCAACATGTCACCAACGTGGTGCGTGGAGCTGACCTGTTGCTCAGCACTGCTTGGCAAATCCTACTCCAAAACGCGCTCGCAACGCCCACTCCACGCTACGCCCACCTGCCTCTCGTCGTGGAGCATACGAACGAAAAACTCAGTAAATCCAGGCATTCCGTGCCTGTTGAGCCGCGGAATGCATCAGCCTATCTGACAACTGTTCTGCGGATGCTCAATCATCCACCACCGCCGGAGTTGGAAAGGGACACGCCGGCCCGGTTGCTTGCCTGGGCAGAACATAACTGGAACATGGTAGCGCTCGCACATGTGCGCAGTGTCACGGCCCGTGACACTGTGCACGCAAAATAGTTGGGTCCGATGCGGAATATGGACTAAGGTAGGTAGCCACGCCGATCCTGACGCCCTGGGACTGGGAACGTCCTGCTTACACACGAGGGCAGAGAGAATGAGCGAACCGCGAACGATCAAAAAGTATCCCAACAGAAGGTTGTACGACACCGTCGAAAGTCGTTACATCACACTTGCCGACATTCGGAGGTTGGTCATCGATCGCATTGATTTCGTGGTCATGGACAAGAAAACGCAGGAGGACATTACACGCTCGATTCTGTTGCAAGTGATCGCCGAACAGGAACATGGCGGCGAACCTTTGATGAGTCGGGACTTTCTCTCGCAGATCATCCGCTCCTACGGCGGTGCGATGCAGGGAATGATCGGAAGCTACCTCGAGCAGAGCCTCAAGCTCTTTGCGAGTCAGCAACGCGACGCTCGCGAGCGTATCAAGAGCGTGGGCGATCCCGAATCCGCAGAGGCCGTCAACCACCTTGCGCAGCGCAATTACCAGCGCTGGCGTTCGGTGCAAGACGAAATCTACCGCACGCTGATGAATGCAGCGGCGCGGGGCAGAACTGAAGTGGAGACCATGGAAGGTCAGTGACCTCGTTCGATCGTTGATAACGATGCCCCTGGGGGTCTCGGGGGCATCGCGTCATCCCAGCCGGTCAACCAGGATCGGGTCAGCGAATCACCTGGATTCGCTTCCCCGTTGAGTCATCAATCAGGCTGCGTCAACGTCGCGCATTGACAGGCGGATGCGGCCCTGACGGTCCACTTCCAACACCTTCACGCGGACCACGTCGCCTTCCTTGAGCTTGTCGCTCACACGCTCGACGCGCTCGTTCGAGATCTGCGAGATGTGCACCAGGCCGTCGCGACCCGGCAGAATGGTGACAAACGCGCCGAAGTCCATCAGCCGCGCCACCTTGCCCTCGTAGATACGACCCACTTCGACATCGGCCGTAATCAGCTCGATGCGGCGCTGAGCCTCGCGTCCGGCAGCTCCGCTGACCGAAGCGATCTTCACTGTACCGTCGTTCTCGATGTCGATGGTCGTGCCGGTCTCTTCCGTGATCTGACGGATCACGGCGCCACCCTTGCCGATGACATCGCGGATCTTCTCGGGGTCGATCTTCAATGTGATGATTGAAGGGGCCCACTCGGACATCTTGCTGCGCGGCTCCTGGATGACCTTGTTCATCTCACCCAGGATGTGCAGCCGGCCTTCCCGCGCCTGCTCCAGAGCAACCTTCATGATCTCGGGTGTCACACCCTCGACCTTGATGTCCATCTGCAACGCGGTCACACCGTCTTTCGAACCGGCTACCTTGAAATCCATGTCACCGAGATGATCCTCGTCACCGAGGATGTCGGTCAGAACCTTGAAGCGGCCGCCTTCCAGCACGAGACCCATTGCAACGCCGGCAACGGGTGCCTTGATGGGCACGCCAGCGTCCATCATCGACAACGACGTTCCACACACCGAAGCCATCGAGCTCGAGCCGTTGGATTCGAGAATCTCAGACACGACGCGGATGACGTACGGGAAGGTCTCCATGTCCGGCATCATCGCGGCAACGCCGCGGCGCGCCAGGTTGCCATGACCAATCTCGCGCCGCTTGGGCGAGCCCATCATTCCGGTTTCACCGACCGAGAACGGCGGGAAGTTGTAATGCAACATGAACGGCTCGCGACGCTCGCCGGTCAATGCATCAATGATTTGCGCATCACGGGTGGTGCCCAGTGTTGTAACAACCAACGCCTGAGTTTCACCGCGGGTGAACAACGCCGAACCGTGAGTACGCGGCAGTACGCCCACCTTGATGGTGATCGGACGGACTGTCTTGACGTCCCGGCCGTCGATACGCGGCTCGCCGTTCAGAATGCGCTGGCGCACGATGTTGCTTTCCAGCTTGAACAGCGCACCATCCACCTGCTCCTCATTGAACTTCGGACTCTCGCCCGTCGTCAGAGTGGCAATGGTCTGAGCCTTGATTTCACTGATGCGCGCATAGCGCTGCTGCTTCTCGCTGATTGAATAGGCTTCGCCCATCGCGGCGTGCGCGTGCAATGCAACAGCGCTGGCGAGATCAGCATTGTCAGCCGGTGGTTCCCACTTCCAACGCGGCTTGCCGGCTTCGGCGGCCAGCTCACGAATGGCGCGGATTGCAACCTGCATCTGTTCGTGGCCAAACACGACCGAACCCAACATGATCTCTTCGGACAGACCGTTGGCTTCCGACTCGACCATCAGAACGGCCTTCTCGGTACCGGCGACCACCAGGTGCAGCGCGGACTGCGCCAGCTCCTTGGCATCCGGATTCAAGAGGTATTTGCCTTCCTTGTAACCAACGCGCGCAGCGCCAATCGGTCCGTTGAAAGGAACGCCCGCGACAGCGAGCGCGGCGGACGCACCCAGCAACGAGGGGATGTCCGAGTCGATCTCCGGATCCAGGGAGATGACGGTAGCAACGACCTGAACGTCGTTGAAGAAGCCATCCGGGAACAGCGGACGGATCGGGCGATCGATGAGACGCGAAGTCAGCGTCTCCTTCTCTGTCGGGCGACCTTCACGCTTGAAGAAGCCACCCGGGATACGACCCGCGGCGTACGTCTTCTCCACGTAGTTGACCGTCAGAGGGAAGAAGTCGCGTCCCGCTCGCGCGGTTTTTTCAGCGACGGCGGTGACGAGGACGACGGTGTCGCCCATCGACACTTTGACGGCCCCGTCGGCCTGGCGAGCCATCTCGCCGGTTTCAATGGTGACGGTGTGGGAACCGTACGAAAAAGACTTGCTCACAACGCTCAAGCTTTAATCCTCACTTGGGAATTTTTTCTTTACAAAACCGGGAGCACCAAAGCACAAGGGCCGCTCGCTTTTCGCGGCGGCCCTTGCTATAGCTTCAGCGACGAAGCCCCAGTCGCTCGACGAGCTCCTGGTACTTCTGAGGTTGGGTCGATTTCAGATAATCGAGGAGCTTGCGGCGTTGGTTGACGAGCTTGACCAGCCCGCGCCGTGAGGAATGATCGCGCTTGTGTGCGGTAAAGTGCTCACCGAGGCCATTGATCCGCTCCGACAGGAGCGCAACCTGGACTTCGGGAGAACCGGTATCCGACGTGTCACGGCGAAACTGCGCGACGATTCCGCCCTTTTTCTCAACTGTTAAAGCCATTGCGCATACACCTAAATGCTTGTCTCTTGAACCCTTTTGGGAAGCCGCCAATTCTACCGGGTGAAGCGCCTTCGCCACAAGTTCAAACCTGCCAAGGAGAGCAGTCATGTTCAAAACTTTGTGCTTCTGCCTTGCTGCCTCGCTAGCCGCGTGCAGCACGACCGGCAGCCAGCCCCCCGCCACGGCCCGGACCGCGGTCGCGGCCTGCCCGCCGAATACCACTGCTTCGCGCATTCAGCCGCGAGCCAATGAGTGTTCAGCCAGCCCGATTCGCACCTACAGCCAGGACGACGTTCAGCGTACCGGGCAACCAGACGTAGCCAACGCTTTGCAGATGCTGGACCCGTCTATTTCGGTTCACCACTGAATAGCCGCTTCGGACGGACGCCGCCAGCACTGTCCGATTCGCCTATGCCTATAAATGCCCCCTGAGGGTCGTATAGGCGCACGCGGCCAGCCGGCACGGACTGCTCGGTGATCACTGACTGACCGTGCAGTATCTTGCTCGTTGCTCTCGAATCGAGCATCACAGCGGCCATGTGTTGTAGCGGCGCATCAGCCGGCAGAATTGTCGGCATACCTCCTGCCTGAATCGCGCTGGCTATCGACTCCAGCGTCTCCATCGGAGCGTTATCAAACGGCTCGACGTAGACCCGTCGAAGTGCCTGAACGTGTCCGCAGGTGCCCAGCGCTTTGGCGATGTCTTCTGCCAGCGTTCGGACATAAGTGCCCTTTGAGCACAGGACTTCGAGGTCCAGCTTTCCATTTTCAGACGGCCACGTCCTGCATTCGAGGCTGAAAACCTCGATTTCGCGCGCGGCACGTTCAACCTCAATCCCTTGGCGGGCAAGCTTGTAAAGCGGTTGTCCGTCCCGTTTCAGGGCGGAGAACATGGGGGGAATTTGGGATTGATGGCCAAGGAACCCTTCGAGCACCGCCTCCAGGGTCGCCTCGTCAAAAGCGGGCACTGGCAAGCTCTCCACGACGCCACCTTCCGTGTCACCCGTGGACGTGCGCGTTCCCAGGGCAACGGTAAAGCGGTAGAGCTTCCTGCCTGAAAGAATGTCCCCGGCGATTTTGGTGGCTTCACCGAGGCAAATCGGCAGCATCCCGCTGGCCAGCGGATCGAGGCTGCCGACGTGCCCTGCCTTGGAAGCTCCGAGCATCCGGCGGGTTTTCTGGAGAGCCGCGTTCGACGAGAGCTTCAGAGGCTTGTCGAGCAGCAGGATTCCATTAATCACTCAGATTTGTCGTCGTCGACGTGGTGCGCCTCGTCGTCCTTCACCGCACGGTCAATCAGACTCGTCAGGTTGGACGCCCTTTCGGCGGTATCGTCAAAGATGAACTCCAGCCGTGGCGCGTGCCGCAACCGCAGTCTCCGGCCGACCTCACCGCGGAGGAAAGCCCCCGCGTGAGTCAGGCCAATACGCACCTGGTCGGGCGGATTCTTCGAAGCAAATGGCGTGAAGTACACGCGGGCAGCGCCCATATCGGCGGCGACGTTCACCGCCGTGATAGTGACGTTACCCACGCGAGGATCTTTTACTTCGCGCGCAATCAACTCCGAGAGCACCCGTTGGATCTCGGCTTCTATCCTTCTCTTTCGCTGTGCTTCGGCCAAGGGGCTACTGCAACGTGCGAGCGACTTCGACGCGCGAGTAGCACTCGATCTGGTCGCCTACCCGTACGTCCTGGTAGTTCTTCACGCCGATACCGCACTCGGTACCTGCACGCACTTCGCCCGCTTCATCTTTGAAGCGGCGCAGTGATTCGAGCGCACCCTCGAAAATCACCACGTTGTCGCGCAGCACGCGAATCGGGTTGTTGCGTTTCACGACGCCCTCGGTCACGAGACAACCGGCCACCACACCGAACTTGCTGGAACGGAACACTTCCCGCACCTGCGCAATGCCGACGATGGTTTCCTTGATCTCCGGCTTCAACATGCCGGACATCATCTGCCGTATGTCATCGATGACTTCGTAAATGATGCTGTAGTAGCGGACTTCGACGCCCTGCTCCTTGATTGCATCCCGCGCGCCGGCATCGGCACGAACGTTGAAACCAATGATGAGCGCTTTTGAGGCCGCGGCGAGCTGCACGTCCGATACGGTGATACCGCCCAACGCACTTCCCAACACACGGACCTGCACTTCAGCAGTCGACAGCTTGTCCAGCGATTCGCGCAGCGCTTCGGCGCTGCCCTGCACGTCCGCTTTGATGAGGACGGCAACGATGCCTGCCTTGGCCTCGCCCATCTGGGAGAACACGTCTTCTGCACGCGGCGCCTGGCGGGCCAGCTTGGTGTCGCGAGACTTGCTCTGCCGATACAGAGCCACTTCGCGCGCCTTGCGCTCGCTCTCGACAACGAGGAGATCGTCACCTGCGTTGGGCGGATTCGCCAGACCCAACACTACGACCGGCATCGACGGGCCTGCCGTCTGCACCGCAGTCCCCGTTTCATCAAACATCGCACGCACGCGGCCGAACTCCGTACCCGCAAGGATCGGATCACCCATCTTCAGGGTGCCCTTCTTCACGAGCACAGTGGCAACAGCACCGCGGCCCTTCTCGACGCTCGACTCGATGACGATGCCCGAGGCCAGGCCATCACGCGGAGCACGCAGCTCCAGGATTTCCGCCTGCAACAGGATCGAATCCAGCAGGTTGTCGATACCGGCACCGGTGCGAGCCGAGACGTTGACGAAAATCGTCTGTCCGCCCCACTCCTCCGGAATGACATCGTGCTTGGACAACTCGGTGCGGACCCGGTCCGGATCAGCTTCAGGCTTGTCGATCTTGTTGACAGCCACAACAATCGGCACGCCGGCCGCGCGGGCGTGTTGAATCGCTTCAACAGTCTGCGGCATCGCACCGTCATCGGCAGCAACAACCAGCACAACTACGTCAGTAGCCTTCGCGCCACGGGCACGCATCGCGGTGAACGCGGCGTGGCCAGGGGTATCGAGGAACGTAATGACGCCCTTCGGCGTCTCGACGTGATACGCACCAATGTGCTGCGTAATCCCGCCTGCTTCGCCAGCCGCAACCTTGGTGCTGCGGATGTAGTCGAGCAGCGAGGTCTTGCCGTGGTCGACGTGGCCCATGACGGTGACAACCGGAGGACGTGGCTCGCCCACTTCCGGCTCTTCGCTCGCCACACCCTGCAAGTCCTCTTCGATCTGGTTCTCTTTCAACACCTTCGCGGTGTGACCGAGCTCCTCAACAACGAGGATCGCGGTGTCCTGATCCAGCGGCTGATTGATCGTGGCCATGACACCCATGTTCATTAGAACCTTGATTACTTCGTTGGCCTTCACGGCCATCTTCTGCGCGAGCTCGGACACAGTCACGGTCTCACCGATCGACACTTCGCGAACGACCGGAGCTGTTGGCATCTCAAACGCGTGACGGCCCTCCGTACTCGGAGAGGACATACGCATCTTGCTGCCGCGCTTTTTCTTCTTATAGCGCGAGCTGACATCACCAGCGACGTGCAATTCCTGTCGGCCGTAGCGAGTCGGCTCCGCGCCTCCAGGCGCTGCCGGCCGCCGGGGCTGTTCCTGCGCAGCAGGTGCTGCCGGCGCAGCGGCCTGCGTCTGAGCCTGAGGCCTCGACTGTTGCTGTCCACCTTTCGCCTGGGGCGGAGGAGGAGCCTTCTGCTGCGGACGGGGATTTACACGTCCAGTCGAAACAATTCGCGGAACGAAT
>Ga0207703_10003359_pt1 | contig 13441 bp, 11 predicted proteins | sample KBSSwiS12_FD_184304 | JGI IMG/M metagenome (GOLD analysis project Ga0207703, IMG submission 184304) | Switchgrass rhizosphere microbial communities from Kellogg Biological Station, Michigan, USA - KBS Switchgrass S1-2 (SPAdes) (version 2) | ecosystem: Host-associated > Plants > Roots >... | reverse complement strand
GGCCAGCCGCTTGTACAGCACCAGCCGTTCGTGCACGTCCGGGCAGTAGTCGGCCGGCAGCAGCGCCGGCACGTGCAGGTTTATTTCCGTGGTGGTATCAAACGGTTCGCTCAAGTCCGGTTCCTTGCCTGACCTCAGCGACCGCACCGCATGCTTGAGCATGTCGTTGTACAGGTTGAATCCGATCTCCTGCATTTCACCTGATTGCGACTCACCCAGCACTTCGCCCGCTCCGCGGATTTCCAGGTCGTGCATGGCCAGGTAGAAGCCCGAGCCCAGCTCTTCCATCATCTGGATGGCTTCCAGGCGCTTTTTGGCGGCGGAGGTCAGCGACTCCTCGTCCGGGGTCAGGAGATAGGCATAGGCCTGGTGGTGCGAGCGGCCGACCCGCCCCCTGAGCTGATGCAGTTGCGCCAGGCCGAAGCGGTCGGCGCGCTCGATGATGATGGTGTTGGCCGTGGCGATGTCGATGCCGGTCTCGATGATGGTGGAGCAGATCAGCAGGTTGGCGCGCTGCTGCAGGAAATCCTTCATGACGCGCTCCAGCTCCCGCTCGGGCATCTGGCCGTGGGCCACGGCGATGCGCGCCTCGGGCAGCAGCGAGGTCAATTTCTCCCGCATCACCTCGATGGTGGCCACGTCGTTGTGCAGGAAATAGATCTGCCCGCCGCGCTTCAGCTCGCGCAGCGCCGCCTCGCGGATCAGGCCTGGCGAATAGGCCGAGACGAAGGTCTTGATGGCCAGGCGCCGCTGCGGGGCGGTGGCGATCACCGACAGGTCGCGCAGGCCCTCCAGCGACATGGCCAGGGTGCGCGGGATGGGCGTGGCGGTGAGGGTGAGCACGTCCACCTCGGCGCGCAGCTTTTTCAGCGCCTCTTTCTGGCGCACGCCGAAGCGGTGCTCCTCGTCGACGATGACCAGGCCGAGGCGCGGGAAGCGCACGTCGTTCTGCAGCAGTTTGTGCGTGCCGATGGCGATGTCGATTTCGCCGCTGGTGATGCCGGCCAGGGCGGCCGTGGTTTCCTTGCCGGTGCGAAAGCGCGACAGCTCGACGATCCTGATGGGCCACTCGGCGAAACGGTCGGAGAAGGTCTGGAAGTGCTGCTCGGCCAGCAGCGTGGTGGGCGCGAGCACGGCCACCTGCGTTCCGTCGGCCACGGCCAGGAAGGCGGCGCGCAGCGCCACTTCGGTTTTGCCGAAGCCCACGTCGCCGCACACCAGGCGGTCCATGGGCCGGCCGTTGGTCATGTCCATCACCACCGATTCGATGGCGGCGGCCTGGTCGGGCGTTTCCTCGAAGCCGAAGCCCTCGGCGAAGGCCTCCATGTCGTGGTGGTTGAGCTTGAACACCCGGCCCTCGCGCGCCGCGCGCTGGGCATACAGGTGCAGCAGCTCGGCGGCCGTGTCGCGCACCTGCCTGGCGGCCTTGCGCTTGGCGCGCTCCCAGGCCTCGCCCCCGAGCTTGTGCAGCGGCGCGGTCTCGGGCGGGCCGCCGCTGTAGCGGCCGATCTGCGACAGTTGCGCCACGGGCACATACAGCTTGTCCTCGCCGGCGTAGGCGATGAGCAGGAACTCGCCCGCGCCTTCACCGAAATCGGCGTTGATCAGCCCCTGGTAGCGGCCCACGCCGTGCTGCACGTGCACCACCGGGTCGCCGATGCGCAGCTCGGACAGGTCGCGCAGCATGCCCTCCACCGAGCTCTGGCGGGCGCGTTCGCGCGCGGCGCGCGAGCGGGCCATCCCCGTGAAGAGCTCAGCTTCGGTAATCAGCGCAAACTTCTCAACCGGGACTACGAAACCATTTAGTAGTGGCGCCACGCCCAGGGTGACGTTGCCCGCGCCTTCGGCGCGGTAGAAAACTTCAAAACCCTCCACGGTTGGCGGGCGCATGCCGTATTCGGCCAAGTACTGCGACAGCGTTTCGCGGCGTCCTGCCGATTCAGCGAGGAGCAGTACACGCATGCCTGCGGTCGCTATGAAATGCTTCAGCTTGTGCAGTGGATCGGCGGCGCGACGCTCCACTGCGATGTCTGGCAACGGCGCAGCGCCGGCATACCCGTCGAACTGGGCACGTTGGAAGCCCCTGGCCGCGACGAACAGTTCCTCGGTGGTCAGGTACAGCTCATGCGGCGGCAGCAGCGGCCGCGTGCTGTCGCCGCGCAGCAGCTTGTAGCGGGAATCGGTGTCGCGCCAGAACTCGGTGAGCGCGGCGTGCACGTCGCCGTGCAAGGCCACGCGCGCGTCTTCGGGCAGGTAGTCGAACAGCGTGGCCGTGGCGTCGAAGAACAGCGGCAGGTAGTACTCGATGCCGGGCGGGGCCACGCCGTTGGACACGTCCTTATAGATGTTGCTCCTCGACGGATCGCCCTCGAAGGCGTCGCGGTAGCGGGTGCGGAAGCGCGTGCGCGAGGCGTCGTCCATGGGGAACTCGCGCGCCGGCAGCAGCCGCACCTCGTTCACCTTGTACAGGGTGCGCTGGGTGTCGGGATCGAAACTGCGGATGGACTCGATCACGTCGTCGTCCAGTTCCACGCGGTAGGGCAGCGCGCCGCCCATGGGGAAGAGATCGATCAGGCCGCCGCGCACGCTGTATTCGCCGGGGGCCACCACCTGTGTCACGTGGCTGTAACCGCCCAGCACCAGTTGCGAGCGCAGGCGCTCCACCGACAGTTTTTCTCCCTGCTTGAAAAGGAAGGTGTAGGCGGCGAGGAAGGAGGGCGGCGCGACCCGCGTCAGCGCCGTGGTCGCCGGCACGATGACCACGTCGAACTCGCGCGACTGGATGCGGTACAGCGTGGCCAGGCGCTCGGAAATCAGGTCGTGGTGCGGCGAGAAATTGTCGTAGGGCAGGGTTTCCCAGTCGGGAAACAGGGTGCAGCGCAGGCCCGGGTCGAACCAGGCCATTTCCTCGCCGAGGCGCTGGGCGTCCATGGCGCGGGCACAGACAATGGCGATGGGGTGGCCGGCTTCGGCGGCGGCGCGGGCCAGGCGCGCCAGCGCCAGGGCATCACCGGAACCGGAGGCCGTGCCGTCAGGGGATAGGGATGCAATCGCACCACCCGCGGCCGCAAAGTCGGTGTCGGCCGTGATGCTGGTACGGGCGATGGCTGGATTGAAACGTTTACGCAACATAAAACCGAAATGAAAATAGCAAAACCCGCGAAACGCCCGCGCACGGTTTTCACATGCGGGGCGGGATTCGCGGGGCGATGGCTATAATTATAGCCGTCACCGTCCCTTCAAAACTCGCCCCGTCAAAACTGTCGTGTGCCGACTGTCCGTCAAGATTCGACTCCCTCTTTGACCCCACCGCGCTACTTTGGTTTGATTCCGGCCGCGGGAACGGGCGAGCGCTTCTCGGGCGTAGGGGCAGGACAGCCTGTGCCCAAGCAATACCACGACATCGCCGGGCGGCCCATGCTGCTGCGCGCCGTCGAGGCGCTGCTGGCGGCGCCGGAAATCGAAACCCTGTTCGTGGTGCTGGCACCCGGCGACGAGCGTTTCCGCCGCATCGATCTCGGCGCGCTCGCGGCGCGCGTGGAGCCGCTGTATTGCGGCGGGGCCACGCGGCGCGACACGGTGCTGAACGGGCTGGTGGCCGCCTCCAGCCTGCTGGAGCCCGAGGACTGGGTGTTGGTGCATGACGCGGCGCGTCCCTGCCTGGCGCAGGCCGATTTGCGGCGGCTGATCGACAATGTCACCCGTGCGGAAGACGCGCCTGGCGGCTTGCTGGCGGTGCGCGTGGCCGATACGCTGAAGCGCGGGGACGAGCGCGGGCGCGTGGCCGCCACCGAGAACCGCGACGGGCTGTGGCAGGCGCAGACGCCGCAGATGTTCCGGCACGGCACGCTGTTGTCGGCGTTGCACGCGGCGCCCGGCGCCACCGACGAGGCGCAAGCCGTGGAGCGCCTGGGCGCGCGGCCGCTGCTGGTCGAGGGCAGCGCGCGCAACTTCAAGGTCACCTACGGGCCCGACCTGGATCTGGCGGCGCTGGTGCTGCAAACGCTCAGGGGGTAAGCAGATGAGTAGCGGACTCAGGATAGGACAGGGCTTCGACGTGCACGCGCTGGTGGCGGGCCGCAGGCTCATCATCGGCGGCGTGGACATTCCCTATGAGAAGGGGCTGGACGGGCATTCGGATGCCGACGTGCTGCTGCACGCCGTGACCGATGCGTTGCTCGGGGCGGCCGGCTTGGGCGACATCGGGCGGCACTTTCCGGATACCGATGAGCATTACCGCGGCGCCGACAGCCGGGTGCTGCTGCGCGAAGCGGCGCGCAAGGTGCGCGAGGCCGGTTTCGCCGTGGTCAACGTCGATTCCACCATCATCGCGCAGGCGCCGAAAATGGCGCCGCACATTCCGGCCATGCAGGCCAATATCGCAGCCGATCTGGGTGTGGAGGCGGGCGCCGTCAACGTCAAGGCCAAGACCACCGAGCGCCTGGGTTTCGCCGGGCGCGGCGAGGGCATTGCGGCGGAGGCCGTTGCGCTCATCGAGCGCAAGGCCTGAGCCAGCTTCTAAGTCCTTACGGCCGCAACAGCAGCGCGCCAGTGGGCACGCCGTCGCTGCTGCTGACGAAAGCGCATTTCACGTCCGGCACCTGCGCCGTGGAAATGCCGCGTATCTGCTTCACGCCTTCCAGAATATGGTTGTAACCGTGAACATAGGCTTCCGACAGGCCGCCGCCGCCGGTGTTCAGGGGCAGAGCCCCGCCGTGCTCAATGCGGCCGCCCTCGGTGAAGGCCGCGCCCTCGCCGCGTTTGCAGAAGCCGAATCCCTCGAGGGAAAAAATGATTTCGGGCGAAAAGGCGTCGTAGATCTGCGCCACGTCCACGTCGCCCGGCTTGAAGTCGCTGCCCTCCCACAGCACCTTGGCGCAGGCATGCGCCTGGGTGTAGTAGGGGTCGGGCGCGCGGTAGCCGAACATCATGCTGCTGCCCTTGCTGATGCCCTGGCCGAAGGAATGGATGTAGGCCGGCTTGCCCTTGCAGTCCTTGGCGCGCTCGGCCGACACCACCACCACGGCCAGCGCGCCGTCGGTTTCCAGGCAGCAGTCGAACAGGCACAGCGGCTCGGAAATCCAGCGCGCGTTCATATACTCCTCGCGCGTCATCGGCCGGTCGCGCATCACGGCGTGCGGATTGCGGTTGGCGTGCTTGCGGAAAGCGAGCGCGATGTTGGCGAAATGCTCGCGCGTGGCGCCGTAGTCGTGCATGTACCGGCGCGCCAGAAAGGCCACGTCGTCGGAAGGCCGCACATGGCCGAAAGGCGAGGTCCACATCTGGCGCGGACTGGTCACGCGGTCGGCTGTGCCGGCCCACATGCGGCTGGCCTTGCCGCTGCGCTTGCGCGAACGGTAAGCCACGGCGACCTTGGCTTGGCCCAGAGCCACGGCCATGGCCACGTGGCCCACCGTGGCGCAGCCGCCGCCGCCTCCCGCGGGCGTGCGCGAGAAAAAGGTGAGGTCGTTGAAGCCGAGGTCGCGGGCGATTTCCTCTTCCTCGCTGGTCTGCAGCGAATACGATGAGATGGCGTCCACTTCGGATGGGTCGATGCCGGCATCATCCAGCGCCATCTTGATGGCCTGGCAGGCGAGTTCCTCCTCGCTTTCGGCGAAACCCTTGCCGAATCGCGTCTGCCCGATGCCGACAATGGCGGTGCGGTCACGCAGCATGGCGCCGCTCATGATTGCACCAGCGTCCAGAACGGCAGCGTCACGTCCTCCGACATCTTTTCGAAGGTCACCTGCATGGACGCGCCGATTTTGAGCTTGGCCGGATCGACGCTGTTGATCGCGGCGCCCGGCGCGGATACCACGTTGCCGGTCATGCGCAACTGGGGAGTGCCGTCCAACTCGACCACCACCACGGGAAAGGGCGCCACGCTCTCGAAGGCGGGGAGCACGGGCTTGTGCGCCACGGTGAAGGACCACAGTTTGCCGCGGCCGGACACCTCCTGCCACGATACTTTGGCGGAACGGCATGCCGAGCAATAGGGATGCGGCGGAAAGCGCAGCGTGCCGCAGGCATCGCAACGCTGGACAACGAGTTTCTTTTCGCGTGTGGCCGCCCAGAAGGCGGCCGAATCGATCTGCTCGGTATCGGGAAGAATCATCAGGTTCTCCTATGCATTTGAGTTTCGAGTTTACTCAAACCGAAGGAGGCGCGGCGAATGCCTTGGGACATCATTCAGCCCGGAGTAGGCCAAGCCCCTCTCCCGCGGCGCGGGAGCGTCGTGCCTCGGAACGTGCACAGCGGATGCGCCGCAGTGGACCGGCTACGCTGTGCCGTTCCCTTGGCACGACGCTTCGCCGGTCCGGGAGAGGGGTGGGGGAGTGGGCGAATCCAAACTGGAAATTCGACCACGCGTGCTTCAAAATCTAAACTAGTTTGTATAACTTCTTCGCATTTCCGCTGATCATGGCGGTGCGCTCGACCGTCGGCACGTTGAGGAAGGACTCCTCGATCACGCGCCGGCTGTACGGCCAGTCGTGGCGGTGGTGCGGGTAGTCGTTGGCCCACATCAGGTTCTCCAGCCCGATGCCGTGGCGGTTCAGCACGGCGAAGGGCTCGCGGATGAAGCCCACGTGCCAGTTGCGGCGCCAGTACTCGGAAGGCGTCATCTTGAGCGCGGACTTGGTCCAGATCCGGTTGCGCCACCAGTGGTCGTCCATGTGCTCCAGCATGTGCGGGATGAAACCGGCGCCGGTTTCCGCCGCCACCAGTTGCAGGCCGGGGAAGCGGTCGAACATTTCGGAATAGATCATGCGGCTGATCCACGCCGATGCGCTGCCCACGTCGCCGCCCATCTTGACCAGCGCATTGACGCCGGCGTCGAAGCCGAGGGCCATCGCGCCGGGCGCGGTGGCGCCCTTTTTGCGGCGGCCGGCCTGGGACAGCCCGACGTGGATGTGCACGGGCATGTCTTCTTCCTCGGCGGCCTTCCAGAACGGATCGTCGGCCGGCCCGATCTGGTCGTTGCCCGAGGGCCAGCCCGAGATGATCACGCCGCGGAAGCCGCCTTTCTTGGCCTCCTTGAGCGCCTGCACGGCCTGCGCCGCCCCGACGGCGGGCATTTGAGCCAGGCCGATCAGGCGCTTGCGGTCGGGCGCGGTGAATTCCTCGTACAGCCAGTTGTTGTAGGCCTGGATGCCGGCGAGGTGGAAGTTGTCGTCTTCCTGGGCCATGAACACGCTCATGGTGCGCTGCGAGGGGAAAATGACTTCCGCCGAAATCCCGTCGATGTCCTGCTCTTCCAGCCGCTTCTTGCCGTCGAAGGCGCCCTGGCGGATGGACTCGTAGGTGGAGCCTTCCCAGTCGTTCTCCTCGTAGCGGCGGCCCCACTCGCCCTGGTTGGTCACCAGGCCGATGGGCATGGGCGGGGCGCCCTTCTGGAACTCCCAGGCATCGCCGCCCTTGCCGTCCTTGACGATGCGCGGCGCGCGGTCAAGGAACTTCTTGTCCAGGAACTTCTGCCACATGTGCGGCGGTTCCATGTTGTGGCTGTCGGACGAAATAATCTGCACGGTGTTGCTCATAGGGTCTCCTCGCGTTGGCTGGGTGTCAGGTGCCGTTCCGTGGCCGGAAAAGGGCGACCCCGCCATGGTAGGGCGGGTTAGAATAGGAGGCAAACTGATTTTTCTAATAAGGTTGATCACTTATACAGATGTTCTGACAGGGCATTCCGGCCAACCCATGAAAATCACCCTGCGCCAGATGACGGTGTTCGACGCCGTGGCGCGCCTCGGCAGCGTGAGCGAGGCGGCGCGCGAGGTGTCGCTCACCCAGTCCGCCGCCAGCATGGCGCTGCGCGACCTGGAGCGCAACCTGGGCGTGGAACTGTTCCACCGCCACCGCAAGCGGCTGATCTTGAACGACAACGGCCGGCGCCTGCGGCCCAAGATGCGCTCGGTGCTGCTCGAGGCGCGCGACATCGAGGTCACGGCCGAAAGCGGCGAGGCCGGCGGCGCGCTCGCCATCGGCGCCAGCACCACCATCGGCAACTACCTCATGCCGCGCATCTGCAGCAGCTTCATGCGCGGACACCCCGGCGTGAACGTCGCGCTCACCGTCATGCCGGCGCGCGAAATCATCAACCGCGTGGACGACATGGCGCTCGACCTGGGTTTCGTCGAGAGCCCGCTGCTGCGGCCCACGCTGCGCATCCAGCGCTGGATGGAGGACGAGCTGGTGGTGTTCTGCGCGCCTTCGCACCGGCTGGCCGGGCGCAAGGCCATCCGGCCGCGCGACCTGGCCGGCGAGAACTGGTGCCTGCAGCCGCTCACCTCCATCACGCGCAGCTCGTTCACGCGCGTCATCCTCACCCACCTCAACACCCTGCACATCGGCCTGGAGACCGACAGCGTGGCGGCCATCAAGCAGGCCGTGGCCGACGGCGTGGGCATCGGCTGCCAGTCGCGTCTGGCCATCGGCGACGAACTGAGGGCGGGCAAGCTGCGCGAGCTGCGGCTGCTGGACGTGGACCTGAAACGGCCCTTCAACGTGGTGTCGCGCAAGGACATCCGGCAGGCCGCGCTGGCGTCGGCCTTCGTGCAGCACGTGCTGGAGAGCGGGGTGCGCGTGGAAGGGGCCGCGGCGCACCGCGGCAAGGCTGCTCAGCCGCGCTCACGCAAGGCCGCCTAGCGCAGGCCGGACCGCGCGGGCCTACTTGCCGGCCGGCAGGGAGATGCGCGCCAGCAGCCCGCCGCCCGGATTGGGCAGCAGCTCAAAGCGTCCGCCATGGGCCTGCACCACGCGGTCCACGATGGCCAGGCCGAGGCCCGAGCCGGCGGCGCCGGTGCGCGCCTCTTCCAGGCGCGTGAAGGGCAGTTTCATGCGCTCGGCCTGCTCGGGCGGAATGCCGGGGCCGCGGTCGGCCACTTCCAGCACCACGTTGCGGCCCTCGGTGCGGGTGCTCACGCGCACCTCGCCGCTGGAGTATTTCAGCGCATTGTCGACCAGGTTGCCCACGGCGCGGCGCAGGCCGTGCGGCTTGAGCGGCGCCTCGGGCGTGGGCGTGATGCCTGCCGCCACGGGGTGGCCGAGCTTGAGGCGATGCTCCACCACCTCGGCGGCCAGGTCGGACAGGCGCAGCGGCTGCGCCAGCTCGCCCCCGTCCATGCGGGCAAAATCCAGGAACTGGCCAATGACGCGGTCCATCTCCTCGATGTCGGCGTGCATGCCTGAGCGCAGCGACTCGTCTGCGCCGCTCATCTCGATGCCCAGGCGCATGCGCGCCAGCGGCGTGCGCAGGTCGTGCGAAATGCCGGCCAGGATGAGCGCGCGGTCCTGGTCGAGCCGCGCCAGATCCGCCATCATCTGGTTGAAGGCGCGGGTGAGCGAGCGGATTTCGGTCGGCCCGTTCTCGCTCACCGCCTGCGGCCACTGGCCGCGGCCCAGCGATCCGGCGGCCCGCGACAAGGCGCGCAGCGGCTGGGTGATGCGCGACACGATGAAATAGGCGGCCACCAGCGTCAGCACCGAGGCCAGCACGCCCCACAGCGCCCACTGCTGCGCGATGCGCCGTTCCACGCGGTCGCGCGGAATGCGCACCCAGTATTCGTCATCGTCGATTTCGAAACTCACCCAGATGCCGGGCAGCCCTTCGCGCTCCACGGCGAAGCGCGTGTTGGGCCCCAGCGCCAGGCGCGCGTATTCGCTGGCGCGCAGCAGGATGGGGCGGCTGTCCTCCAGCGGCTTCAGCCGGTCGGTGGGCTCCGCCACGTAGACCTGGATGCCCTCGCGGTCGGACAGGTCTTCCAGCAGCTCCATGCGCTTTTCCGGCTGCGCGGTGATGAGGGCCACGCGGGTGAGGTTGACCACGGACACCAGGTTCTGCGACAGGGAGCGCGCGCGCGGCTCGGCCTCGTAGGCGCGCAGGATGAAATACCAGGCCGTGGTGGAGACAATGACCAGCAGCGCCAGCAGGATGAAGGTGCGCCACAGCAGCGAGTTGGGCAGCAGCCGTATGCGGTCGCTCCAGCCGCGCGCCCACGCCAGGCGCGCCGCCAGCGCATGCTCCGCGGCGTGCGGCTGGGCCGCCGTGTCCACGGGAGGGCTGGCGTCGTGCATCGCTCGTCTCAGCCGGCTTCGCCGATCTTGCCGTCGGGAATGAACACATAGCCGAAGCCCCACACGGTCTGGATGAAGGCCGGCTTGGCCGGGTCGGGCTCGACCAGCTTGCGGATGCGCGACACCTGCACGTCGATGGAGCGGTCGAACACCTCGTATTCGCGCCCGCGCGCCAGTTCCATGAGCTTATCGCGCGACAGCGGCACGCGCGGGTGGGTCACCAGCACCTTGAGCAGCGCAAACTCGCCGGTGGTGAGGGCGATGGACTGCCCGGCCTTCTCCAGGGTGCGGTTGGCAAGGTTCACGGTGACGCTGCCGAAGCTCACCGACTCCTGCTCGGTGGAAGGCGCGCCCGGCGGCGGCGGTGCGGTGCGCCGCCGCAGCACGGCGTGGATGCGCGCCACCAACTCGCGCGGGTTGAAGGGCTTGGGCAGGTAGTCGTCGGCGCCCATTTCCAGGCCCACGATGCGGTCCACATCCTCGCCCTTGGCGGTGAGCATGACGATGGGGATATTGTTCTTGGTGCCGCGCAGCCGCCGGCAGATGGACAGGCCGTCCTCCCCGGGCAGCATGAGGTCGAGCACCAGGAGGTCGAAGCGCTCCCGGCCGAGCAACCGGTCCATGCCGGCGGCGTCGGACACCGTGGTCACCCCGAAGCCCTGCTCGCCCAGGTAGCGCTGCAACAGATCGCGCAGGCGCAGGTCATCGTCCACGACCAGGACACGGGTTTTGCTTTTGGCGGGTGGAATGCTTGGCATAATGTCGGCGCTTAAAACTCGGTTGGCTGAAAACAAACTGACGAAATGACGAAAAGCTTGGTTTTGCCTAGTGGACTCAATACTATCCGCTCCACGCAAGCCGTGGTAACAGGGAATTGCGCTGCGCCCAAGTGAAACAAATGCTTACACATGGATGCTGCACCCGGACAGGCGGTTGCAGTCAAAATAGCGCATGGGTGAAAAGCGCCGCGTCAGCGGAAGGCCCACACCCGGCATTAATGTGGGGCATGAGGAAGACATGAAAGGTTGGACCGCACGGCTGACAATCTGCTCGGCGCTGTTCGCAGCGGCGGCGGGCGCGTTCGCCCAGGAGCCGCCGCGCCCGCCCGGTCCGCCGCCGGGCGTATCCGGACCGCCTTCCGCACCCGCGGCCAATCCGCCCCTGCCGATGGCTCCGCCGCGCGGCGGAGACCAGGTTACCGGCCGCCCCGCCGGCTGGCCCGAACGCATGAGCCCCGATGAGCGTCGCCAGCTTCGCCGCGACATCAATGAGCACGGGCGCGAGATTTATCGCGAACGGCGCGGGCCGCGTGACCGGGCGGGTTAATAGACCGCCTGGGCTAGAATCATGGCTGCGCCCGGCCTTGCGGTCCGGGCGCTGTCCATGAACCTGCTGGCCATCGAAACTTCCACTCCTTTTTGCTCCGTCGCCGCGCGCGGCGGCAGGTCCGGCCTTGCGCATTTCGAAGCCGGCCAGCGCCACGCCGAGCTGGTGCTGGAAGCCGTGCGCAAGGTCATGGCCCAGGCGGAAATCGGCTTTGGCGACCTGGACGGCATTGCCTACGGCATGGGGCCGGGGTCGTTCACCGGCCTGCGCATCGCCTGCGGGGTCACCCAGGGTCTGGCGCTGTCGCACGGCTTGGGCGTGGTCGGCGTGGTGAGCCTGGCAGCCATGGCGGAACAAGCCGGGCAGGGCGGCGCCGGCGCCGTGATTGCCTGCCTGGATGCGCGCATGGGCGAGGTGTACCACGCCGCCTACCGCAAATCCGAAGGAGGCCGGTCCGAAAAAGCGGCGGGCTGGGAAGTGGTCTCTCCGCCGGGGCTGTACGCGCCCGACGCCGTGCCGAAACTGCCCGGGACGGGCTGGACGGCCTGCGGCAGCGGCTTCACGGCCCACGGCGTTGCGCTGCGCGCGCGCTATGAGGGCCAATTGGACAAGGTGATTTCCGACTGCGTGCCCATGGCCGGCGCCATCCTCGATCTGGCCGAGCCGGTGTTCGCCGCCGGCGGCGCGGGAGATGCCGCGCAGGCGCTGCCGCTGTACCTGCGCGACAAGGTGGCCTTGACCAAGGCCGAGCAGCCATGAAGCGGGCCGTGTTGGAGAGGGGTCGATGAGCGCCATTCCCGTACCCGGCCTTGCCGTCGAGGTCATGCACGAAGCCGACCTCGCCGAAGTGCTGGCCATCGAGCGCAGCGTGTACGAATTCCCCTGGACGGCCGGTAATTTCCGCGACTCGCTACGCGCCGGCTACCAGTGCCGCATCGGCCTGCTGCGGGGCGCCCTGGCCGGCTACTTCATCATGATGGCGGCGGCGGGCGAGGCGCACCTGCTCAACCTCAGCGTGGCCCTGCACCTGCAGCGCCAGGGCCATGGCGGCGCACTGCTGCGCGCCGCCATGCAGCTAGCCCGCAAGTCCGGCGCAAGACTGTTTTATCTTGAGGTGCGGCCTTCCAACGCGCTCGGCCGCGCCCTCTACGCCAGGAACGGTTTCCACGAAATCGGCGTGCGCAAGAACTACTACCCGGCCGCCAACGGGCGCGAGGACGCGCTGGTGCTGTCGGTGGACCTGTGAGCATGGCGGATTCCCGTCGTGCCGCGTTGATCGAGGAAATGGGCCTGGGGCCGGTGTGGCGGCTGCGCGGCCGCGAGGCCGAGGAAGCCGCCGAGCCGGTGCAGGCCGAAGCGCAGGCGATGTCGGCGCCGGTGCCAGACGCGGCTGCTTCCGCGCCCATGGCCAGGCCCGCCGCGCGGCCGGCTGCCGCCCCCGCGCGCGGCGGCGCTGTGCCGCCTTCACCCGCGGCCGTGCCGTCCAGTGAACGCGAGCGCGCCATCCTCATGAAAAGCTGGCCCGAGCTGCAGCAGGCCGTGGCGGAGTGCACGGCCTGCGGCCTGTGCAAGACGCGGCGCAACACGGTGTTCGGCGTGGGCGACGAAAGCGCGCAATGGATGATCGTGGGCGAAGCGCCCGGCGCCGAAGAGGACGCGCGCGGCGAGCCCTTCGTGGGCCAGGCGGGACGCCTGCTGGACAGCATGCTGGCGGCGCTCAAGCTCGGCCGCGCCGACAATGTGTACATCGCCAACGTGCTGAAATGCCGCCCGCCCGGCAACCGCAACCCCGAGCCGGGGGAAGTGGCGCAGTGCAGCCCGCACCTGGTGCGCCAGCTCGAGTTGATCCGCCCCAAGCTCATCCTGGCCATGGGGCGCTTCGCCGCGCAGACCCTGCTCAACACCGAGGCCAGCATCGCCAGCCTGCGCGGCAAGCTGCACGAGTACAAGGGCGTGCCGGTGATCGTGAGCTACCATCCGGCCTACCTGCTGCGCAACCTGCCGGACAAGGCCAAGGCCTGGGAAGACCTGGTGTTTGCACGCC
>Ga0207703_10003348_pt1 | contig 13460 bp, 16 predicted proteins | sample KBSSwiS12_FD_184304 | JGI IMG/M metagenome (GOLD analysis project Ga0207703, IMG submission 184304) | Switchgrass rhizosphere microbial communities from Kellogg Biological Station, Michigan, USA - KBS Switchgrass S1-2 (SPAdes) (version 2) | ecosystem: Host-associated > Plants > Roots >... | reverse complement strand
CCTGCCAGCCCGTTGCTTCGATCATGTCGTCCAGGCTGGCACCGGTGCCGGTCCGCAGGAGATGGACAAGGCGCTCGGCTTTGGAGTGCTCTCGGGGCGGCCTGATGGCAGGTGTCTGTTGGGTTTCGCTTGTCATGACTGGTCTCCGGGAGGCATTGGCGGGATTGCCTGCTCCCACCACCCAGAGCCCCGCCGGTCCGCCGGTCGGGGTGTTTCGCGACTTCTAAGTGCCGCGATCCGCGAATGCACTGATGCTCGACGTGTCGGCGAAATCAAGCCCAGTATCGATCTAGGCCTTTCTGGGGCAAGCTCACCCGTGAACCCGCCTAATGCACGATCTCGATGGCGTCACTGAACTCGACGGTAAGCAGGGTTTTCCCGCTAGCGTTCGTTATGTCGATATGGCGATCCAGGAAGAGCGGTAGCCCGGCCCTAAGGTCGGCTGCCAATATGTCCTGTGCCGCGCACAAGGCGACCTTCCGCGCAGTCTGAAGGTCCGGCAGGTCAACGCCCTCTTCATCGAAAACCTCAAGCTCGGGTTCGACAAGGTTCATGAGCAACAGCATGGGCCACGCCATACCAATTCTGGCGGAAACCGTCCTTCGCTTACGTTAAAAACTATTCCCAATTCCAGACTGAGCGGCCGGAGAACTTTGCGCCCGCTCAAGTGGCGGCAGTGTGGCTAGCCGACATTGAATACCGCAAGCCTCCGGCGCTTCATGGACTGAAACAGACAGCACCTTATTGGCTCATCGATCTAGCCGCCGAAGGATTCAGGATTGAACTTGCGTCTACAGGGCTGCCGGTTGAGCCTGATTGAGATGGAGATAGGCGGGATTGAAGCCACCTGCCGTCGCAAGCGCATTCCAGTTCCTGATCACGATCCGCCGCTTGGCTCGATCGATCAACCTTCTTCGTAAAGCCCTTTGAGGATCCCGTTGACGTGGATCGATGTCACGCTGACGGCGTCGGCAATCCATTCCTGGCTCATGGGGAGCGTGTATCCGTCGTGGGTACCCAGGCCTGCCCCTTCGAGCCTCAAAGCCATCGCTCATACTGCTGGCGGCGACGCTAGGTGATGCTGCGCGCATGCCAGCAGCCGTGTGGAACCACGTCCCAGACCTGCATCACGCCCGAGGGGAAGCTGGAAGTGGTGTCGAAGCTGGATCGGATGCCGGGCCTCCATGGGGGCCACGCGCAAGGCCGTGTCTAATCCTTATTGCGGGTGAAGGACATTGACGCGTCGCCCCTCGTCCTGGGCTTCTGGCCGAGACCTCTATTCGTCTCCCGCGACAATTACCGTCACCCGCTTGCCTGTCCCGCCGCTTCGTAAGGAATCGCGCGTGACCAGCAGCGTTGACCCTGGCTGAAGAATCGAGATGATCGCCTTGCGAAAAGCTTCCGACATATGCACCCGCCCATGCTCGCTGCTCGTCATCTCGCCGGTGCCGGTTTGTGTTCCAGGAAGTGGCAGGCGCATCCAATGCGCACCTTCTGCATCGACGGCGCGCAGGATGAATGCTTCGGTTGCCGCGACCGCGCCATCAATACGCACGGCACCGGAACCAATCTCGACGCCATTGCGCAGCACAACCACGCGCTTGTCCCGACCACTTATGACCACGGAGACCGGGCCCGACGGCGATTTCTCCGGTTGCCATTTGAAGCTCTTGGGCGACTGGTAGTCATCGGTGCTCGGACTTTCCAGAACGGGCGGCGAAGAGACGGTTTCCGGGGCAAGGGGGTCGTCTGTAATAACGACTGTCAGGCCCAGCTTGGTGGCGCTGAAGAGAAGCTTGGCGAAGGCGACCGGAAGCCGGATGCAGCCATGCGACGCGGGATAGCCAGGCAGCTTGCCGGCATGCATCGCGATACCGTCCCATGTCAGCCTCTGCATGTAAGGCATCGGGGCGTCCTCATAAAGGTTCGATTTGTGATAAATGGCCTTCTGCAGAATGACGAATATTCCGACCGGGGTCTCATGGCCCGGTTTTCCGGTCGATACGGTGGAAACCCCGATAGGTACGCCGTTCCGATAGGCATAGGCCCGCTGGGTCTTGAGGCTGACAATGATGCTGACAGGGCCTTCCGGCGCGATCTCTGGTGCCCAGAGATATTCACCGGGCTTGAGCCGTTCGATGGCCCCATCAACGGCCGGTGGCGGAGTTTGCGCATATCCCGAAAGGGGAAGGCCAAGGGGCAGAAGGAGGGTAAGAAGGCACGTCTGGGTGGTTTTCAATTTATTCAACCCTATTGATGAGCAGATGTGACACCCGGTTTTGTCTCGATTTTCGCATTCCAAGGCGACAAAGATTGTTGATAGCGCAGAACTCATATAAAAGTGTTCGATAATATCCTTCGGAATATACTCATTTTCGTGCAGCTTTTACCGAGTTGATATTGAATTAAATGCATCTCGTATCCGAAATGAATTTGCTGATGTAAGTTATGTTTCCAGTTTAAAGCAAAAATTATGCTCGATGGCTGGAATGTAAATGGAACTTTAAAAGATTTCCCCGTAATTGATCTTTCATGACCCAGCTGATCTCACGCCGATTCCTTATGCAAGCCGGCGCTGCTGCCCTGCTTGCGGCAAGCCAGCCCACATGGGCGACACCCGCCACCCCAGAACGCCTGGGCGCCGATGTATTGGCGCGAGCATACGCGGCCATGATGCGGCATCGGCACCGTTTTGCTCATGTCGATCGGATCGGCATCGCGGACTTCTCGCGCCCATCAAGCGGTCCTCGTCTGTTCATCGTCGATTTGCTCAACGGACGAACGTCAGGGCATCTTGTCGCACATGGACGCGGCTCAGATCCGGCTCACACCGGCTGGGTCCGGCGGTTCTCCAATGATCCGGGATCATTGGCCACTTCGGACGGCGCCTATGCAACCAGCAATCTTTACACAGGCGGGCATGGCCGTTCGATGCGCCTGATGGGGCTGGACGCGGATAACAGTAATGCCCAAGCGCGCGCGATTGTCGTTCACGCGGCCTGGTACGTCACACCCGAAATTGCACGCAGCACGGGAAAGCTCGGGCGAAGTGAGGGATGCTTTGCGGTGTCGAATGACAGCCTGGATGAGGTCCTGACCCGGTTGGGACCCGGTCGGCTGCTCTACGCCGACAAGGCTTAGTGTCCTCCTGCAGTTGCTGTCAGTAGTCCAGCACAGCGGTAATCTGATCGGTATAACGACCGACGGTTGCCGATATCTGTAAGGCCGGGATGCGACCGTAAACCACGATGCTCTGCCGATAGGGCACGGAGGGCCCGACAACACCCGAGACCGGGAGCCCGTTGCGTTCACCACCACCGCTTCCCCAGGCCAGAGTTCTCGCTGGATCGAGGTAGAGCTGATACTCAAGAGGATGGGATCCTTGTTTGAGTTGGCGGCTGGATGACGCACCTGTACCGGTCAGCGAAATGGTCCCGTACCAGCGCTCCGTTGCCACGCCAGAGGTCGTGCAGGTCACGGTAATTGTGGCAGTGAAATCCAGTGGAGTACCAAGATGCGGGATATATTCGCCGAACAGGAGCGGCGTTGTGGCCAGAGAGCAGGTAATGCTACCATTCGAGCGAGCTGATCCTGCCGTCGGAATAGACAAAATCAGAAAAGCCAAGGCGACGCTGCCAAAATATTTTATAGACATAAAGTGATTCATTGACAGGGAACTGGTCCGATAATCGGAATATCGCCTATCACCGATTCGTATTTGAGATGCACATTACATACAGCCCCATTTGGCTGCGTAACCTTCAATGTGTTTATTGGTTTAAGATCCTTGAGGTAAACCTCACCATCATAGCCCACCGGCTGCGCGGCCTCACTAGAAACTTGCACGATAGAGCCTAATTGAATCGGCTTGTCGTCCTTGTCGCGCAGTCTCACTAGAGCACCATGGACTTTTTTGATGTGAAACTCGACTTTTATCCCGGACCCATCGCGTGGCCGAACAACAGTGAAGGTCTGCCCAACCTCCACGTCCGGCGAAAGGTGGGTTGTATCCAATGCGATGCGGTTATTCTGATAGGAGAGCAACGACGGCACCAACAGCCGCCCGCTTGAGTCAGTGACCCCTATCGATCGATTCTCGTACCGCACCGGTACGCCGCCGACATCGCCAGTACGCACTATGGCAAAACTGTCATTGACATGATCGCTAACAAATACTTTGCCATCAAAGACGGCGAACGCGCCCCGCGCGCCGAGGCGGCCTATAATTTGGCCAGAATATTGTTCGAGTCCGCCCGTGATACGACCCCAGGGGCTGAGATATTCCAGCTCCGCGATGCGGTGTGCGCCGCTGCCTTCGTAATCTTGTAACCGGTAGCCTACGTCATGGGGCTCCAGTGCACTTTTGAAGACACTTGCCGATTGCATCGATCGCCCGCTGTCAAACGAACTCCCGACCGAGACAGATGTGCTTCCACCCAAGAAGAAGTTGAATCCGGCGCTGATCCCGTAGTTTTTACGATTAAGAAGATCTTTGTAGCCGTTGACATAGAAGGTACCGATGCGAGACACTCGAACGCTGTAGCTGCCGTTGGCAATCCTGAAACGGGCATCGCTGACGGGTCTCAGACCCTGATCGTCGGGACGCAGCCTTCTTGACGCCGTGTAAGAATTTCGGGCGACATAGGAAATGCCGATGACACCCCAGCGATCGAGTCGATAACCGACGCTGATAGACTGCGTCGATTTGGGTAAAGAGAAATCCTTGAGTGCGGCGATATCCCGATAGCCGATCGTGGAAAATGTGCCGTTCATGCTGAAGTTGAGTCGACGCGTGACTCGCTGGAACCCCATGGTAACCAGCCCGCCAAATTGTCCACCAGTGTCGGAGTTGCTGCGTCGTCCCGAACCAGACAGCGCGACGTTGCCAATACCCAATGTGCCGATCCGGGCCGCTACACCGATGCCGAAAAGGCCCGACGCGCTCGTCGCTTCGCCATGGGCTTCCATCGTGAGCCAGTCCGTCATTCCGCGCCGCGCCGATCCGTTCGCTGCCCACCCTGCATAATGATCGTCGACCGATCCATAGTTATGGCGGATCATGCCGACATCGAGCGAATAGCTTGTTAGCGCTGGCTTGAGGAGGGCGTTGCTGGCGTAAAAGGGCAAGGTGATGAGGGTTTGGCGGCCAAGTTCGTCCTGGACGGCGACCGACACTTGGCCGGCACCGGTTACGACCGGCAGCATATGTACTGCAAAGGGCCCAGGCCGGATGGTCTCGCTCGACTGGCGAACACCGTTTGCAATTACGCTCACCGTGGCGGGCACGGCCGTCGAGGAGCTTATCGTCGGCAGTGGATATGTGACGAGGTCGGGCCGCAGGTTGAAATCGCTGCTGATCTGGATGCCGCCGAGGCGGACCGCCCGGTTCCACGCCAGCGCTCCTGTCACGACATCGCCAATACGCCATCGGCGCAACCTGTCGGGATCGGAATAGGTATAGGTGGTGTTCAGACGGATGAAGCTGCTCCGTCCGCCGGATGTTGCGAGGTTGACGACGGCCACGCTCTCAAGCAGCCCATATGGACTGAACGCCCGCAAATTGATCAAGGCGCCCACGGTGCTTTGCGAGCTCGCGAAAGTGCCGAGGATATCGTAGTTGAGCACTGCGCCGTAATCGGACGACGACAGGGGCGCTAGGAAAGGGAGGGTTTGGCCGCTAATCTCGGTGGGTCGCAGCGCGGCGTTTCCCGCCTCGACATGGATGACTTGCCTGGCCTCCTCGATTTTCGCCTGGACGCCCGGAAGTGCTGAAAGCAGTATGGGCTCGCTTCCTGTCGCAAGCTCGGGAGGTACTGTGAATCCGAGCGCGATTAACTGCGCCGCCGTGGCGCAGGGTTGGCCATCGCACCGGGCAAACTCGCCGACGAGGCCAGTCGCACGACCATTTAGGACCAGGCCAAGCGCCTCCGATGTTTCTGCTACCGGAGCGGCCGCAGCCTGTGAACTAATCAACAATGTAGTCATGGCCAACATCGTTCGATTCACGGGCTGATCGGCAGGATCTGCTCTGTCTTTCCGTTTCGCGTCGCTACGTTCAGGCGAAGGGGGCCGGTTCCGACATTGCCTTGCACTACCCACTGGCGCTGGGAATGAGGCAGGACATATGCATTCGAGCCGCGCAGAATCCCATTTCGGATGCTTCCGTCGTGGAGGGTCGCAACCACGTCAAAGATCCTGTCATAAGCAGTGGCGGAATTGGTGGCCGTCAGGACGACCGCGCCATTTTGGTCGCGGGCTGCCTGCCACTGCAGGCTTGGTGTGGACGGCCGCTGGGGCAGCACGAACACGGGGATTGATGCCCGCATCGCGAAGCTCAAATGGCCGGGCCCTCCGGTGCTGGTAGGTATCTCGTCCAGCAGAACCCGATAATGGCGCTCCCTGCCTGCGTCTGCCGTGACGCCGGGGCGCAGCAGCATACGCAAGGTCTGTGCCGCACCGCCCTGAATTGTGGCGATCGGCGGCGACAGGATGACGTCCGATGTCGGCACCAGCACATCTTCGTTTGCCACTTGTGACCAACTGTAGATACGGACCTGAACCGTTATCGGCTGGATGTCGGAATTTTTCACTTCCAGCGCGGCTGAGGTCTGGCCGAATTCGAGCACTACGCCGACAGGTGAGATTGTCAGGGTTGCTGCGTTGGCGCTCCCGGCGATTAGCGCGCCGAGGGAGAGCAGCGCGATGAATGACCGGGAGCCCACCCTCAACATCAATATGTGAGAGTGACGAGAACGGTGTCGGTGAAGGGCGTGCCGTTGCTGGCAGCGAAAGGCAGGCCGGCAGCGATTCGGCCGTAGACGGTGATTACTTGGGCGACTGCGGTGCCGGTACCAGTAACAGGAGCAGCCACGTCGGTCCACACGGTGCCGCGAGCAGGGTCCTTATAAAGATCATAAGCGAGCGTATTGCTGCCGCTTTGGATGTTCCGCTGGGCGGCAACACTATGCAGGCCGCCGTCCAAAGCGACCGAATACGCGCCACCCGTCGTGCAGGTGACTGTGATGCTGCTTGTGCTGTCAGTTTGGGACGTTGCTGCGCCGGCAGTACCCACTTCTCCGAAGTTCATGGCCGTCGAACTCAGGGTACATGTGGATGGAATCGTCGCATTCACTGGAAAGCTGGATCCTGCGGTGGCGGCCATGCCGGGTTGCGCCAACGCACATGACGATAAAGCAGCCGCCAAAAATCGGCGATTGATGTAGAGGGTCATTCATTCGATCCAGTTTATTTAAAAATCATCTATATGATACTAATAAAATGGGAAATTTTCATTTGCCTCATGCTATATTGAACTACCCCGCTACTCCGCTGTCGGCAGAAGCGCGCAGGTTATGCCGGCCCGTATGCGGTCTCGGCTGCCTTCTCGCTACTTGACGCCTCGCGGTGTCCGGCCAGCCGCATACCCAGCCAGCGGGTCAATTGGTCAAAAGGAAATTGCTCGTTGAACGCAATCCCTGCCTGGCCGTCGCGTAACCAGCGGATCACCCCTTCGACACTGGGCAAACCGTCGACTGTCACCACCGCGAGCGCGCCGACGCAGCCGGCTTCACCGAACGCGACCTTGATTCCGCCTTGGGAGATATCGGTCACCGGAACTTTGTGCGACACTGCGCCGATCCGCAGCTGCGCGACGCAGGGCGCCTGAATGCGAGGCTGACGGGCATGGCGCCTCTTGTCCCCAGCTGCCTTGCTAAGCACCTGGGCAATATCGACGCTTTCGTCGAAACGAACGCCAACGCTTGCTTCGCGCGACCAGGCAATGGACCCGGCCAACCGCTGATCCGGCCTCAGCTCGATTACGACACATTCGCCAACCGGATGGCTGATGCATGTCTCGGCCCTGATGCCGCCCGCCGAGATGTTTTTGATCCGGCAGAGTTCCTCCCCCTTGTCGGTGATCAACTTGGCTATTCGCAGGATCGTCAGTTCCCGCTCGGCGCTGCGACGCTCGGTTTGAGGCGGCATCTCATATGACAGTGACACGTTCGTAGAGCCGAATGACATCTCTTCCTTGAGCATATGTTTTCCCCCTTCTTGGACAAGATAAATTGTATTTATTACAAAAAAGTTCCATAATGAATAATATTAATATCGTGATTTTACTACCGTGATAGTTTTACTCGAATAAAATAGAGTATTTTCTTCAAATGCGTATGCTGTATAAATACGATTATAGAATTTTCCATGTTATAATCTTTCGCACACTAGAACAGTAAATAACTTATCTGCTGTTCGCAACGGACTGTGGAGCACCTAAATCTCCGGGGGAAGTGTGATATGGCACTTATCTTGATCGCCGATGACGATGAGATCGTTGTCGATATCGTGCGCGAAGCATTTGCTGCGCGCGGTCATTATGTGGGCGCCGTCGACGATGGCCTTCCCGTCATCGGCGTGGTCGAGTCCAAACGACCCGATCTCGTCATTCTTGACTGCAATATGCCAGAAATCTCCGGCCTCGAGGCACTGCGGCAAATTCGCCTTTCAATCACATGCTTCGCGACGCCGGTCTTGATGCTGACCGGATGTCTGGGCGAGGTCGACGAATGGATCGCGAAGAGGTCGGGCTCTGATGACTATCTGCGAAAGCCGTTCGACACCGACCAACTGGTGGCACGCGCAGAGGCGCTCATCGAGCACGCCAAAGCGGCGCGGAAACCGAAAGCGCCGCAGCCGACGCATAGCGCACCGACGTCGTCCGAACGCCGCTGGGGGCAAAGATGATGCTGAAAGACCTGCCTCAAAGCGGCGCGAACGGTGTGGACCCGACGAAGATCGGACAATCCGACCTTGATCGACTAAGGCCGATTCGCTTGACTGCGGCCATATTCGCGGGGGGCTTGAGCCTGCTCGCCTTACTAGCTGGGGCGTTCAATTACGGGATGCTGACCAGTCCTGTGTTGGGGCTGACTGAGGCGAATCCTTTGGCCGCGGTCGCTTTCATTCTTACCGCCCTTGCGCTGACGATTGGTCCATGCCGCCACACATTGTCGGTCCGTATCCTTGCAGCCCTCATTGCCGGCCTCGGCGCTACAGAGCTGATCCAGCCTTTTGTCGGAAAGCCTTTCGGCACCGGCCAATTATTGTTCCCCGACCAATTCGGTCGGGCCTTTGGCCCAGCCGCCAGTACCATGCCAAGCGCGACTGCCCTTTCTCTGATCCTCATGGGGGGCGCGCTGTTCGTCAGCGGGTCACGTTACCGCACCGCCATCCTGGCATCTCAAATCGGGTGCGTCGTGGTGGTCGCGATCGCCCTGTTTGCCGCCGCCGGCCATGTGCTCGATGTCATCGGGCTCAATGGTGCGATCCGAATCCCTATACCATTTAATTCCACCCTGATCTTATGTCGCTCGCTACAGCCATCGCCAGCTTTAATACCGATAGCCAATTGACGCGTGCGATCTTGAATCGTGAATCTTCGGGCGCGTTGGTGCGATGGGCATTTCCTTTTGCCCTTTTCGCATTGGTGTTAATCGGCACCGAATCCGGCACATTGTCGCAGGTGCTGATGAATTTGGCGGCAACCTTGGCTTTGATGTCCGGATGCGTTGTCGCGCTTTATCGCGCCGACCGATTGCGCCGCGGCCGCGAGCAGGCGATGGAGCAGAGCGAAGGTCATTATCGTCACGCAGAACAAGTCGGGCACATCGGTCATTGGCGGATCGACTATTCCTCTGGTGCAGTCACCTGGTCGGACGAAGTCTACGAAATCTTTGGCTTGCCCAAGAGCACTAAACCAAGCCTCGAGCTCAAGCTTGCTCTTTACCACCCTGACGACAGGGGGGACTCGCGCGATCTCATGATTCAAGCGATCAATGATGGTCAGGGTTGGGAAGTCGACCATGGCGTGCTGAGACCCGACGGCAGTGTCCGGCACATCAAGTCACACGGTGTCTGCGAAAAAAATCCCCAGGGTGCGGTTGTTGCCATTTTTGGCGTGATCGCCGACATCACCGAGCTTCAACTGGCGCGGCGCGAGGCGGAAGCCGCTACCGCGTCCAAAGCCGCTTTCCTTGCCAATATGAGCCACGAGATCCGCACGCCGATGAACGGCGTGATGGGTTTCGTCGAACTGCTCATGGACAGCAAGCTCGACCCAAGCCAGCGCCGGCATCTGACGCTTGTTCAGGACTCGGCGCATGCTCTGCTCAAGCTGCTCAATGATATTCTGGATTTGTCGAAGATCGAAGCCTCCCTGCTGGACTTGAGCGCGGAGCCATCCAACGTCCGCCATGACATCACCCAATGCGTCCGTCTGATGACCCCTATCGCCGAACAAAAGGGCCTAAAACTACGCGCCATTTTCGCGGACGGTTTCCCCAGCAGCGTACTGATCGACAGCCTGCGCCTCCGCCAGATCCTGTTCAACCTACTTGGCAACGCGGTCAAGTTCACCCACGAAGGGTCGGTTTCGGTAACGCTAAGTGAGGCGCGTTCATCCAACGGCAAGCGTGGTATCGTGATCAAGGTTGCTGATACGGGCGTCGGCATCGCCGAAGACCGGAAGGCAGCAATCTTTGATGCGTTCGCGCAAGCCGACGCCTCCATCTCTCGTCGCTTCGGCGGCTCCGGCCTTGGCCTAAGCATCAGCCGGAGCCTGGCAAATCTGATGGGCGGCACGGTCTTACTCGACAGCGTGGAAAATGAGGGAACGATCGTCACTCTCCTGCTCCCGCTGGATGAGGTTTTCGCGCCGGCCCTTGCCGACGTGGTTCATCCCCTGCTGAAACCGGGCGTGATGGTGGGTGAGGTTCAGCCAATGCTACGGCAGGCGTCGGTCTTGTTGGTCGAGGATATCGATATCAACCAGGAACTGATCACCGAAATGCTCATGCGGCTGGGTCACAAGGTCGAACTCGCCACCAACGGCGCCGAGGCACTCGCGCTGGCCCACCAGCTTCAACGACAGCCGGATCGGTGGGACCTTATCCTTATGGATGTCCAGATGCCAGTGATGGATGGCCTAGCCGCTACACGCGCGATCCGTGCGCTCGGCGGCAGAGCCGGAACCATCCCGATTATCGCACTCACCGCCAACGCCTTCGCGGCCGAGATGCAGGATTGCCGCGATGCTGGAATGAACGACCATATCGCCAAGCCAAGCGGGTTTGCACAGCTCAAACAGGCGATCGAGCTGTGGGGCAATATCGCCGATTTTCCTGTGCCGGCGATCGGCTTTCGTGAATTGGACACGGTGTCGGTCGCCGACCGCTTCGAAGCGAGATTGCGGAAATCTCACAGCAGGCTGATCGAACTCATGATGGAACTCCCGTCCGCGAATACCGAGATAACAAGGCGCCTCCTGCATGAGGCGGCTGGAATCGCGCACGTGCTCGCAGGAACTGCCGCCATGTTCCGCCAGGCGGCGCTTGGCGAGATCGCAAGGCAAGTCGAGGCGGAGCTCAATCACATCGCGGGAGAGCCTGAGCTGGAGACCAACGCTGGGGCGCAGGGCCCGATCATCCGACTAGTCTCGGCGCTGGGGTCATCGGTCAACGGCGCGATCTGCCCGTCAGCACTCCCCGGTCCCCGGACGACTGATCATTTAGGCTAGAGCGGTTTTCGATCAGTTTGGATCATATCCGCATGAACTGAAGTAGTTGGCGCATTCCACGGGCTGGAAGATGTCGACGAGCTTGCCGCTCAGGTCCCATAGTCCGTTGACGGTTCTCTCGCCTGCTTTGCGCAGCATGGCCTTGAGCCGGGAGAAGGCTTTCTCGATGGGATTGAAGTCAGGGCTGTAGGGTGGAAGGAAGCGCAGGGTTGCTCCTGCTGCCTCGATCCTGTCACGGACCGCAGGGCGCTTATGGCTCGACAGATTGTCCATGATGACGATGTCGCCGGGACGCAGTTCTGGCACCAGCACCTGCGTCACATAGGCCTCGAACCAATCCCGTTGATGGGGCCGTCGAGCACCATGGGCGCCACCATGCCAGACATGCGTAGACCGGCAACCAACGTGGTCGTCTTGCGATGGCCATGCGGGAAGCCCATCCGCAGGCGCTCCCCCTTGGCGCAGCGCCCGTGGCTGCGGGTCATGTTGGTGGCGGTCCACGTCTCGTCGATGAAGACCAGGCGTTCCGGTTCCAGATCAACCTGGCTGTCGAACCAGTCGTGGCGCCGGTCCTGCTCGATGGCATGTCCAGTCTTTTTTTGCGCGTCATCCCCCGCCGCGCGAAGAAGCGATGCAGTCCGGCGACCGATACGGTCAAGCCGACCTCGGCCAAGGCAACGCGCAATTCTGCAAGCGCGATGTCCTTGCGCGCCTCCCACAGGGCCAGGACGTCAGCCGCTCGCTCCTCAACCCGGCGAGATCGCATATCACCGCCTTGGGGCTTGGCGGCAAAAGTCCCAGTTTGCAGACGCTGCGCCTGCCAGCGGATCGCCGTCGATGGCGCAACACCAAAGCGAGCCGCCGCTGCCCGGCAACTCATGCCGCTATCAACCGCAGCCAAAAGCCGCGTGCGCAAATCCATCGAGAGAGGGTGACCCATCCATGCCGGCCTCCTTCACCAGCACGGGTTCTGAATCAGAAATCAGACCGGAAGGGAATCCCCCAGCGATTCACGCCGATCGAAAACCGCTCTAAGGACCAAGAAGGGTCATGCCGTAAAAGTTGGCGTCGGAGTGGTTCGGTCGATCGGTTTAATCACTTTCAAATATCAATGCCGTATAAATACCATATCGGATTTCGGTATTACGATCTATTGATCACTAGGTTAGTAAATAACTTATCCGATGCCGGCAATAGTGGAGCACCTGAATCTTCAGGCTGATCATGATATTATACCGATATTGACCGCAGGCGATGATGATATTATATCCATGTATTCTGTGATAGGATATGATTAGGCCAATCAATCCTGACCGTAACGGAACGGGTCTCAACATGGTACTGAATGACGCGCATAATTTACATCGTCGATAACGTCAGCAGAAAACGGGCGGAAACTAGTTTTTTGCTTCGCGGTCGTGGGTACGAAACGCGTGTCTACGACAGCGGCGCGGAATTCCTGGACACAAATCCAGTCGATGGCTGCGTGGTGCTGAAGATGCATATGCCGGGTATGAACGGTCTCGAGGTCCACGGCAGGATGATTGCGCGCGGAATAACTTTACCGGTTATCTTCTTGAATGGTGACGTGCCCCTGGCGGTCCGGGCAATGCAGCAAGGCGCGGTAGATTTTATCGCGATGTCCTATACGCCGGACGAGCTCGTGCATGCCATTGAACGTGCTTTCATGTTGGCGGACAATGACCAAGAGATCCGCCATATCAGGGCGGCAGCGATCGCGAGGCTGAGTGCACTGACCCCGCGTGGCGTTCAGGTGCTACAGGGCCTGCGGGCGGGAATGGCCAACAAGATGATCGCGCGTTGGCTCGATCTCAGCCCTCGCAGCGTTGAAGCATATCGCGCCACGATGATGGCGGGTATCGGG
>Ga0207703_10003346_pt1 | contig 13465 bp, 11 predicted proteins | sample KBSSwiS12_FD_184304 | JGI IMG/M metagenome (GOLD analysis project Ga0207703, IMG submission 184304) | Switchgrass rhizosphere microbial communities from Kellogg Biological Station, Michigan, USA - KBS Switchgrass S1-2 (SPAdes) (version 2) | ecosystem: Host-associated > Plants > Roots >... | reverse complement strand
CAAGGACGAGTTTGATCAACTCTACGAGGAGGGCGCTCATCGTCGGCGCATGATGGCGATCGGACTGCACGACCGCATCTCCGGCCATGCAAACCGCGTCCGCGTGCTCGATCGCTTCCTCACCTACTCACGCTCCAAGCCCGGCGTCTGGTTCGCACGTAAGGACGAAATCGCCACTTGGGCGCTCGAGCGTCGCGGTATTACGCCTGTCTATGAACGAGGTGCGCCAACTGTCACCGGCCTGCCTGGCTCCGCGGCGTAGTAAGGATTTGCCATGTCGATCGAATTGAATGATAGCCGGGTGTTAGAGTTGGCGCATCGGGGGCGGTGACCGCCAGAGCATCTGGCGATGCCGGCCTCGGAGAGGCCGAAGTGATTTACCGTGCCTCGCGAATCAACTCTTTGACTGTGCCCGCCACCTCTTCCATTGGGATTTTAGGATCGACGCGGTGTTGACAGAGTAAATCGATGCGCTTGGTGCGAAGACGCTTCAGGGTTTCCTCGACCCACCGAATCCCCATTCTTACGGGAACAGGGATTAACAACTGCAGTTTGCCGATGAAAATTGATCTTTCTGGGAAGCGCGCAGCATCAGCGGCTCCCCCGGCGTCGGTGAAATTCAAGTTGAGTTCGAGTGCGGGATAAACTGATGCCAGTCGCGTCAGCACTGGGCCATGCATAGTCGACCGAACAATACGGGCAGGGAGACACGTGATTTTCCAGTTGCTGACTGCACGCAATCCTGACCTAGCCATCAATATAAGAGATCTAGGCTTCAAAAGCCGCTGTTAACGAAAGCCCGGTCCTCGGCCGCACCCGGTGCCACATCGCGGTTGTGTCTGAACGCGGCATTTTCGCGGACGCGCCCTGGTTACATGGCCATTTGATTACTGCTTATAGAAAAGCCTCTTCAGACACACCACTCGACAAGTCTTACGCGATTTAATCATGCCCGAACTCAGCTTTTGCAAAGGATTACAGCAGCCGAAACTCATCATTTACCGAAAGCTTCGCTGCGCTTCTCGAAGTCGAGAGACGTCGACACCCGCGTCGTCGTCGCGGCGGTAATGGTAGACGATGACCGCGCCCGATAAAACAAAGATGTCTGATTCTTCAGAGTCCCGGTAGCGTGGCAAGCCCCGGTCGGTCTTGCGCGTGATAGCCGCCGTTGATGCAGTCCAGCCAAATCCAAACACACCGTTGCCCGACAACGAGTCATACGCCAGGGTTAGATCTGGGGTAAAGCCTGCGCGTCCGTGACTCAGCGGCAGCGGAATGGATAGTCCGCCGCTACCAGTTGCCGGATTGACGGTGAACTTCTCGCCGATGCTGAGGATGGCGCCAGTACTCTCGGCAAATCGAGGACGGTTGGAGAGAACGCTATAGGCTTCCTGGACGACGAGCAGATCTCGCGGTTGAGGCACTCGCTGAATCAACTTCCGGCTTCGATGTCCCTGCTCGTCGTTACGCTGCATCATCCTCTCCTCAGCGCCGGGGCACCGCAAATTCCCCACGTCCATTGGAGCGAGCTACTACATCCGGCGCGCTTTGGACGAAGCTTTATACCAACGAGTGGTTTGTTAGCGTGTTTTTGCAGAACAGCCCCGTGCAAGCGAAGAAAGTGTTTGATGCGATTTCCGATGAGCTGGACCGTCGTCCCCAAGCCTCGGCCATCGTCATGTTCGGGCACCGTCACATGCGGTCACTCTCCCGGACTGGCCGCATTGTGCTGGAAGAAGCGCCCAATATAGCGACTGAGAGCGCAGATGACGTGGGCTTCTACCTGGTCACACGTTCTGTCCCCGATACGGGGGTTACGGTGCGTTGGTGCACAGCCCGCTAAGTCATCACTGTTCCAGGCGGACATATGTACAGTAGATTCCACTTATCAGCGTGTCCGAAAATCCCGAGGCACCTCTGTCAGGTGATTCTCAGTGGTTGGAATAACGTCGCCGTCTGCACTTCGACCTTTGACCGATTCGGCTTCTCGATAGCCAAGGAAGATGGCAATCCCCGCCTGCGGTTTCGGCAGGCGGCGCGCGCGGTCAGGCCGGGAGCGCGAAGACTGGCCACCGCATGAATCATCCTCTAAACGCATTTGGCATGAGATTCATTCCCCCACCTCAAATACTCGCTCAGCGGCGCCAGCGCGTCGTGATCGGCGTGCGCTGTCAGGAGCTATAGCCTCGCGCAGAGTTGACCGGGTTGACGGATAGTTTGCGTTTCGAGCTTTGGGAAGCGATCAACTTGATTTCGACATTCTGCAACTCAGTGAATTGCAGGCGCGGGAAACGAAGCCGAGACACGTGTGGCAAGGGGCACGCACCTTGCCAGGCGGACACAGCCGATCCCGAAAAGGTATTTTCGCGCCACCTCGCCAATCCTGACCTGCCATTTCAATAGCGACGGTCATGAAAGGCGATCAATAAATTTTAATTCGAATGTGGGACCAAATCTGAGACCAAATGTTTTTTCACCTGGGACCAAATACGCTGTTTGAACGCGCACACAGTGAAAAAAGTGAGGAAAATCAGTGGTCGGGGTGACAGGATTTGAACCTGCGACACCTACGTCCCGAAGGTTGTGGCGCAGCTCCCCTCGCTTTTTGATCACCGAACCTCACCAAAGCTGAAATTGGCGATTTGGTGAGGTAAGATCCCAATCACACTGAACCTCACCAAATCGCATTTCGCCATGACTGCATTTGTTGGCCGGGAACTCGAACTCACAAAGCTGCAGGAGCTTGCAAGGCTCGACGTAGCGAGTCTGGTTGTCATCAAAGGGCGTCGCCGGGTGGGCAAGAGCCGGCTGGCCACTGAATTTGCAGCCCGTCTCTCCGGCTATCGAGCCATTTCGCTCACGGGCATGGCTCCTGACGAGAAGGTCACGGCGACCGACGAACGGGAAGACTTCGCGTTGCAGCTCTCCCACGCACTCGCCATACCGCCGCCGCGCGCTGATGATTGGAATACGCTGCTATGGGCGCTGGCGGACCGGACGGCAAAGGGAAAATGGGTCGTCATCCTCGATGAGATCAACTGGCTCGGAGCGAAGGACCCAACCTTCCTCGGTAAGTTGAAATCCGCCTGGGACCTGCACTTCTCAAAGAACAACAAGTTGATACTGATCCTCAGCGGGTCTCTCAGCAGCTGGATCGAAAGAAACATTTTGCACAGCACCGGATTTGTCGGACGCGTTCACTTCGATTTGACGCTGGACGAACTTCCGCTGCGTCACTGCGCACCGTTCCTCGAGGGCGGACATCAATATCTCTCCAACTATGAGAAATTCAAGATCGTGGCGGTTACTGGCGGCATTCCGTCCTACTTGGAACGTGTCGACGCTACATCCACCGCGGACGCCAATATCCACCGTCTGTGCCTGACGCGCGAAGGGTTTCTGTTCCGCGAGTTCGATCTGCTGTTCAACGATCTCTTCCAAAAGAAATACTTTTACCGCCGATTGATCGCGGCTGTTGCGGAAAAGCCGCTTGATCTGGAGGGCGTTTACCGCAAGCTCGGTGTGGAAAAAGCAGGTTACATCTCCGAAAGCATCGAGGACTTGATCGAAGCTGGCTTCCTTGCGCGCCACTACACCTGGAACGTCAAAACCGGGGAAGTCTCGAAACGCAGTATCATCCGGGTCATCGACAATTACACACGGTTTTACTTCAGATGCATAAAACCTAACAGGGCAGCTGTCGAGCGTGGGGCGGCTCGGCTACCGGCTGGCAGTGATGGAGTCTTCGGTCTGCAGTTCGAAAACTTGATTTTGAAAAATAGACCGGCCGTGTGGGCCAAGTTAGGCATCAGCGCGGATGACATTATCTTCGACAACCCCTATTGGCAGACCGCTACCCAAAAAACACGCGGCTGCCAGATTGACTACATGATTCAGTGCCGCAATAACACGGTGTATACATGCGAGATCAAGTTCAGCAAAAGTCCGCTCCAGCGTGCCGTGATTCCGGAGGTCGATAGCAAAATTCGCAACTTATCGAAGCCGCGCAACTACACCTTCCGACCTGTCCTCATCCATGTGAACGGTGTCGACGACACTATCCTGGAGGAACGCTACTTTGACAGGGTGATCGATTTCGGCGAATTGTGGAGTTGAATGCAGATTCTCCCTGCCGGTGATCCGCAATAATTCGATCACCCGCACACGCTGTAGCGCGCTTAATCGAGTCCTTGCGGATCACAGGTATCGACCGTGGACCGGGTTCAAACCTTCAAATTTGACCAGCAGAGTTGGACACAACCCGTATGTCCACAAACCAGAGCGAGCCGGTGGAGACACCCCGTAATGTCCAGATATGCGAACGAGCCCTTTGTATAGCGCCGAATAGGGCAGGGTAGCCGCGCCGTTGATATAATCACTGGCAATGTCGAGACTGCTGCCACCGTTTCAGTTAGTTCTCCTGATGTTTTCCGGTTGGGTCAACCGCCATCAATTGGATGTGATTGAATATCTGCAGGAGGAGAACCGTGTCCTGAAGGATCGCTTGGGTGGCCGGCGCATCCGTTTTACGGACGTGGAGCGCCGCCGACTCGCTCGAAAGGCGCAGTTGCTCGGGCGTAAAGTGTTGAAGGAACTCGAAACGCTGGTCACGCCGGACATGCTGTTGAGATGGTACCGAGAGCTGATTGCGTCGAAATGGAATTTTAGTCATCGGCGCCGTCCGGGAAGACCTCGCGTGATGACGTCCATCACCGACCTCGTGGTGCAAATGGCGCTGGAAAACCCGTCTTGGGGATACACGCGAATCCGCGGCGCGTTGGGCAATTTGGGGCATCAGGTCGGACGTGGGACGGTCGCCAACATTCTGAAAGAGAATGGGCTCGAACCGGCTCCAGAGCGCGGTAGGCATACTCGATGGTCAACGTTCTTGAAGGCACATTGGGAATGCCTGATCGCCACGGACTTTCTGAGTGTCGAGGTCTGCACGATCAGAGGCATGGTCACGCACTATGTTCTATTCTTTATCAACGTCGCGTCCCGGTCCGTGCACATAGGTGGAATCACGCCGCATCCGGACAACGGTTGGATGGCGCAAGTCGCGCGCAATGTCACCGACTCCCATGCTGGCTTTCTTGGGGACAAGCGATTCCTCATTATGGATCGCGACACAAAATACTCAGACGCATTCAGGGCGATTATCACCCGAGCTGGCACGGAAGTTATTCGCTTGCCGCCGCGATCCCCGAATCTAAACGCATTTGCAGAGAGATTTGTCCGATCTATAAAGGAGGAGTGCCTGAATCGCATCATCTTCGTGAATCAGGCATCACTTCGACACGCGATTGGCCAGTATTTGACGCACTATCATAATGAACGTAACCATCAAGGTCTCGGCAATCACTTGCTGATTTCATCAGTTGGGATGGCTGAGTCTTGCGTCGCAGTCAAACGCCGCGAACGACTCGGCGGAATGCTCAGTTACTACCATCGTGAAGCGGCATGATGGGCTTTCGCCCCGTGATTTTGGACAGAACGGGATCAAGAAAGAGCCAGGAGGGCTGAAGGCAGGTGCAATACCCAGGGAGTTTAGGGAATCGCTGGAAATGCTTGCCCGCGAAGAGGATCGGCGCCGCCGGCAGTTAAGTACGTTGGATGGTGCCTCGCAGTCAGCGGGATTCGATGTTGTCTCGCGAGATGAGTTTTGGAGCGACATGGCGCAGAGGCACCAAGCCATACTGCAATCCACCTACGAACAACGTACAGTGCGGCAGTTGGTCATTGATTTTGCTATCGCGGAGCGCCGCTTTAGCGAAGCATATCTTCAGTACGGTAATGAGGACCAAAAGTTGCGGGACCAACAGCAGAGCGTTAGAACCCTTGAAACGATTTCGCGAATTGGCACGCTTGTTTCAAGCGCTATCCAAGTTGGCAAGCTGGCCTCCGCTAAAAGCGGTTCGACAGTTACTGCACCATCAACCGACTCCGCCTATACTTCTAAGTCAATGATCGAATACCATGAAAAACAAATAGATTTGTTGAAGGGGAGCCTAAAGGAATGGCGAGGTCAACTGGAGGTGCGAGGTGCCACAGTTCAGCAACTGAACGATCAGCTAGTAAAGGCATTTCAGGAGGGCGGTGTCGACGTTCCAGACGTTGATAAGAAGTTCGTTCTTCCGCCGAGGCGATAGTGGAGAGTCTTCTGAGCCGCGTATCGAAAAAACGTCAAACGAACTGGTCGATTCGAGCATAGTTTTAATTTATAGTGTCGGGGTGTGTAGCGGACCTCCAACTCCGATCCCTGCGGAAAACGGGACAACGTCGATGCCCGGAAGCTCTAGACCGGCCCGCTACTCAAGGCGGGGGGACGTCGCCGCTCCGCCACTAAATCAAATGTCAGTGTGTCGCAGCATCCATGCTGATTAGCACATCTGATACAGACTGCCGATCTACGCCGCCGCCATCTACGATTGTCACGGTAATCCGGTACGAACCGTCTGGTATCCCAAGGAGGGTGTGTTTGTAGGTGCCGTGCTTGGGCTCAATTGCATAGGTGCGTAATGGCATTTGACCCGACAGGTCTTCCACAACCATGTGTCCCTCTGGCTTTCCGGCAACGCCATGATAAGAACCGGATACATCAATTGGGTCTTGGCTCGATACTAAGGTGGGCACCTGCAAAGACAGTGATCGGGGTCCTGCTCGGAACTGATCCCATGCTATCTGTTGTTCTTTGACCATTCCGGTGATTTGCTGAATGACCGCGGTTGTATTTTGAAGGCTTGCATGTTGCTGAGGCACATAGAGCTCTCGATTTTTTCCTGACAATTCCGGCGGCGTTGCCGACGGACGCGGAACTGTGCCATCACCATCAATTGCTTGGCCAGAATGGTTGTCAGAGAATTCTATAGTGCCGTCGGATCGCTCTTTGCCAGACTGCAAGGTGAACTGAGAGGTCCCGACGATAGGAACGATCGTATAGCCTTCTTCAGTGTATTTGGAGGTCTTAAGATTAGCGGCCACTGCCTGCTCGATTTCGTGATGAAATTGAGTTGCATTCGCCAGTCGTTGCGGATCGATTCTGGGCAGAGCGTACTCGTTGACACGGAGTAGTTGGTCACTATTCGATTTGGATAGACACGGGTAAGTCGGGAGTAGTTGGTATATGGAAGTCAGGCTGCGCACGAAGCCTGACAGATCAGCCAAGTCAGTGGCCCCTGCGCGAATCTTCATGCCGTTCACCAATTTGTTCAGCGCATTCAAAGAGCCGCGATAGGGGGTACCAAAGGATACGAGGAACCTTGTTTGCTCCCACCCGCCCAAGCATTCAAGATAGTACCTCGCGATCAGCCCGCCCATGGAATGGGTCAGAAAGATCAGACGTGCTGTGTTGTTTCCAGACTTCTTACGCCAACTCGAAAGCCATTTCGGAGCCGCTTCTGCAAGCTCCTTCGCGGCGATTCTGTTATCGAGTCTCCAGTCATACGGAAATGCGAAGAAATTCTCTCCACGTCTGATGCCAGGGAGCGAAAGCATCTCTTTCTGCAGCCTGGAATATCCGTCGATTTTCCAAAGGCCTGGCAGGAGATGAACATCTTCCAGGAGTCGTGTCGCTTTGACGCCGTCATTCGCGTGGGTTCCGTCCTCCCCGGGGTTGAGTGCCAAGTTGGTGACGCTCGATCCCAACGATACGATGGCTCTGCCCAATGCCTTCGCCGAAGGCGCCCACACCTCTTTGCCATCCCTTGCCAGAACGCTTCCCAATATACCGGGGATCAACACTAGAACATCAGAGGTCAGTGAAGCATGGGGTATTTGGCTGCTCGCAATGGAGGGAAAAAAGGAACTCGTCCCTAGGCCAACAAGTATATCCCGTCGATTGAAGCTCATTTACTTCTCCGAGCCGGAAAGAACAAATGGCGCCCAGTACCGAGGCTGCCGCCATCGAGCCAGATCCGCTTCAGAAAGATTCTTAAGTGACGGGTCCTTGCTTGATGAGAGGAATCTTCGCTGAGCCGTTGCGAGCGCCATGGAGTTGTCCATTCCTCCCGCCTGTGTCATGCCCTGATAGAAGTATTTCATGAAAACGGCGGTGGAGGTGTCAGCAACGGGCCACAGAGATCCGACGACGGCATGTGTCCGTCCGACCTCATTCAGACGTCTCGCGGCACTTTCCCACCGCGCATCCTCGTCTCCCGTGGTCGCAATTGCGCTATTGCACGCGGACAGCACCAAAATCCTCACGTTCTCAAAGTTAAACTTCCCAGAAAGCTCCTCGAGACTGATGTGCTGTTGCCCGCCCATGACGAGATACGAATCCGCTTCGGACTCGCCGACGACAAAGTGGGAAGCAATGTGAACGACGTTCACACCATGTTCCAGTTGCTCATGGAGCGCGGAAGGCGTGACTTGGTCATTGAGAAATCGTGCACCCTTAACGGCCCCGGGCTCTGTATCGACCTCACGGATCACATACCGTAGTTCACTCTCGACCGCCGGCAATGGGTCGAAGCCTGGGGCAGGATCTGACACGCCAAACGCCGCGCCCAAATAAGCTTTGGGGTCGCCTGCAGGATCGGCCGCCTCGGAGGATAGCAACGATAGAGCGTAGTTCTCTACCAAGTAGTGCCCGGATTCATTCGTGAGCGCCGCTACAGGGATGTAGCCAAGTGATCGATCCAGTTTCAGCAGCAAACTCGAGATGTGGTTGACCCGCAGCTCCTGCTCGAAAGGCAGGATGATATTTTTGTACAGCTCCGATCCAGCAACTGATGAGGTCGAATCCCCGGCTTGAATCGCGATGCGAAATCGGGAAATCAGTGCTTGTAGATCAGCGGATGAAATATCCCATCGGTGCGAATCGCGGCCCTGTGCGGTGACGAGAAGAATAGTGGTTCGCGCCGGCAGCACGAATGTTAAAAGCGCAGCGGCATGGCTGTCAGCGAGGCGTCGTTCGAGGGTTCTGGAAAGAGCGAGCCGCGGATCATTGAGCATATCCAGGTGCTGGTCCTTTTTAGGCAATGCGAAAAGAGCGACGCTCAAAGCCGCGGTCTCGTCTTTGAAGTTTTGCAACGCCTGCTCGTAGCCCAGATTGATATTCTTGCGTTCCGCCGGATCCACGGATGCGGGATCAGCTTGCCAGCGAGCCTCAATCTTCGCGCGGCGCGCGGCCCACTGGAGGGTGTTGGTCGTGGAGCTTTCCTGCTTGCGGCGGAACTCGCTCGTAGCTGCGCTTTCATTCAGCCGGGTGGCGACGCCGTGACCGGGGCCCCTCACGAACTCTGTGTTCTTAAAATCATCCAGTAGCGACAGTACGATTTCCGCTTCCGGTAATCGCCCTTGCTCCACAAACAAATCGGCGAGCCACCGGTAGCGCTCTTCATGCACTTTCAGAAAGCATTCGCGCACTTCCAAGGGTAAGTCAGCTAAATATGATCGTGCGTCCTGAAGGAGGTTTACCGATCGAACTGCATAGTACAAGGCAGCGTCGGATGCTCCCAGCTCGTGTAATAGCTGACTGAGGTTTCCGTACACACATGAGCGGCCTAGCACGCGAAAATAGGGGCTTATCTCTCTCAGGTTAATGTCGAAGCGGAGCGCCTTGAGCTCGGCTTCCTGCATGGCAAAGCCAGCGGCGTCTTCGTTGCGCAATTGGTACGCAGCTATTTGGGTCAACTGCCCGAGCACTACAATGTTGTCGTCAATGGAGTCTGCTCTTGTCAACCGAAAAGCTTTTCTACGCATGCGATCGTAATAGGGGCGGGATATACCGGCGATGATATTTTTGTCTGCAGCATGCATTTGAATTTCACGTGGCGTTAGTTTTTCGATCGCATTTTTTAGAATGGCTTCGCGCTCCTCGTTCTTTGTTTTGTTGAGCGCGTTGGCGACAGCCCAATAAAAACCCTCGGCGCGCTCGTGGGGACTGTTCAGAAGTAATTCTGACAGGGGCGCGAGAGCAGCGGTATTCTTACGTTCTGCCGCATCGCGGTAGTACCGGATGGCAAGAGTCGGATTCGATTCTTCGTAGAACTGCGCAAGCCACATCGTGCCACGCATAAAGTGTTGAGCATGAGTGAGATAAGCCCAGCGAAATTCATCGTATTCGCTGCGTTCCGGGTTGTCATGGCGAGTGAGCGAGATACCGTAGTTGAATTGGGCTTGGACATCACCCATGAGCGCCGCTGCTTTGAAATAGTCCATCGCCTGTCGAACACGGTCGTAATCGCGCGGAAACGTTAGATCCTCGTGGAGTATTTGGACTGCCATGTAGTTGATAGCGGTCGGGTCCTGAGGGCCAACGGCCATCTGTATCCACTTCTTGAGAATCGAAGGATCTTTCTCCTGACGAGCGGCGTCCCCCGACAGACAGAATGCAACCTTCCAAAGGAAACGTGCACCACCATCGTAAAGTTGGAGAACATCCGGTATCCTGTGAGCCAAGTTCGCGAGCTGACATATATGCCCGGTGGTTGCCTGATAGTAGAGAGCGTAGGTATCGTTTGGTTGCGATTGCCACATATCGGCAATCTGAGGGTTCGACCGTTGCATCGCCTTCAAGACATCGATTGCGGCGGTGGTCAGACTCAGCGAGAGATAGAGATCGTAGAGGTGTACCGATGCATAGGGGTCACCTCCAGCTACGTTCTGATATAGCCGAATAACAGTATCGACAGGCGCAGAGCCATTGGCCAATTGGGTCGTGGCACGAAGCAAAGCATCCCTACTTGAAGGCGCCAGGCTCGAATTGGCTCTGATGCGAGCGAGAAGTTTGCCTAAGTCGACCTCGTAGGCACCGCACTCGCTGAGCACGTCTCGTGCATCGTCGTGCCTGGGTTGGTAGCGATCAATGAACTGGCGTAGTGTGGCATCCAGGGGAAGCGCGGTCGGATCGACAGAGTGTGCGCTGGACATGGCGGCGAGTCGAATTTGAGACCAACGATCGCCCTGTTGGGCCGCGCGCGTGTACCACTTGATGGCCTCAAGAAGATTAACCCTTCCAGAGAGGCCGCGCTCCTCCGCCAAGCCCAGCGCGGCCTCACCGATGGCTTCATGAGTTGCAGCAGCCTTCTTATAGTGTAAGTACGCGGCGGCGGCGGTTGTGTGCCTGTTTCCAGGGGATTTTTCTGTCAACCAACCCAGCCGGACCATTGATTCGACCTCGCCCTCTTGTTCAGCGTCCTGATACAGCTGCTCGGCGGTTAGCGTTTCAGACGTCAGTAGTCCATTCTCCAGATATACGGCAAACAGTTGCTTTGAGAGGGGCGACTTATCCAGGTCGTAGGCTAGAACCTGCATGCCTTCCTTGATAGCCCCTTTGCGGACAAAAGCTCGTGCCAGTAGCGCGCTGTCGGGGCCTCCGTGACGATTCACCGGCAGATCGCAGCTTCGGATCGCGGCATCAACATCAATGTGATAGAAATCCACGCCGCGGTTCCCACGGTCAAACTGGGCGTTCTCTTCACACTCGTCGGCTTCGGGAGGCGTGCCGGCGTTGGCGGCGTGCGAGCAAACAAGATACAATGTGCAAAGCATCAAATGCCGAAGGGGAACAGCTTTCACAGTTAGACTCCGTGCCAACGTTGCGGTTTTAGTGCGTCCACGCGCTTTTTACCGTTAGACATCGCCGTGCAGCTTACACACGATGCGCCACGATCACCGGGGTTGCAAGCGGGAGTATCAGGCGGGAGGCTCCGCAACGGATCCATTGGAGGCCCGCCTAATCACAGCGAATAGAGATAGCGAAACACATTATTAGCAGGGATGGTCTGCATCAATCCAAAAACTCCATAATCTCCGCATGTCGTATCACCACCGAGGGTTTTTCGGAGTAGTCGGCTCGAAACCCCCGCACATCCCCCGGTGAAAACGTCTTCTAAATCGTATCGAAACGAAGTCATTGCGGTTCCGGGGTGAGCATCGGAGCGCAACGTTCGATCGATCGCGCTCCGGGCACACCACAACAAATTTCAGTCCGATTAATAGACAGCACGCTCTAGCCCAGAGTCTGAAGCAAGGCTGATCAGCACTACACCTAACTTACCCCTGATAGACAACCATGAGTTACGACGTCGCCGTGTTTGAACCTGAAGCATTTTTGCGGGATCGCGAGGCGTTTCGCGATTGGTTTGAGGTGCGCACGCAGTGGGACGAACGCGGCAACGATCCCACTCACGCCACGCCCCGACTCCAAGCCTCGTTCGAAGAGATCTCCAAGATCTTCCCGCCCATGAATGGACCAAACACGCCCCTCGAAGAAGCGGAGGCCTGGGAGCGCACTGTCGATTATGTATTTGCTGAAGACATGATCTATGTCGCCATCTCCGGAGGTCGGGCGGTGGTGGGCTATGAGGTAGTGTCGCTCGCTCCGCGACGCTTGCGCTGAGTCTGACAACCCCAAGGTCGGCTGTGTGGGCACAGATCGTGTCCACGATCGAGCAGAGATCCCAATCGGGCATCTGCGCTCGTTTCAACAAGGGGCGTCCAAACCCGTTTGCGAACTTTTGTCTTCTACACCGTCGACCATTCGAGCGCACACATCTCGCCAGGCGCGGTCCAGAGATACTGAATGTGTCGGCCAACCATCTCGCGATCAGTCCCACCACAGATAAAGTACGCCGCGGTCTTTGTCCGGAAACAAGTCGGCATGGCGCTTCTTGCTGACGCTCATCGCTTTGGCCACAAAGTCGAGAGTCCACTAGGACATCTCATCGGCTTTCCAAGCCGATGCAAGTTGGACGAGGTTATCGTATGCGCTTGGCTGCGGCATCAGAAACAGGGTGTCGTAGCACAGATACCCCTCGGTGAGTTGTCGAAGCGGCAGCAGGTTGAATTGATGCTGGATGCCGTAGGGTGTCAGATCGTGAAACAGCTTGCCGGTCCCCACGGTGAAGTAGGCTGCGCGCCATAGCGACCGGTTTGCTTCCAGGTCCGACGCGATACGACTCCCGTTGAAGTCGTTCCAACTGCCGGCGTTTCGGATCAGGTCGAGAACGAGGGCTTGCGAAGCCGATTCATTCGTCATCGCCATCTTTTGGACGGATCATTGCCAGCCATCATGGGCAGGCGCATTCTCTCCCGGTCGGCGGCGCGGATTTAGAATTTTGGTTGTTTCTGGCACACTGAACGGCCCGCTGGGGTTTTCTGTCAGCCTCGGACCGCGAGGGCTTTCCGTTTGCCCCGTTTCGCCGGCTTGGCGCTCGTGGCCGGTTTAGCCGCGCTCTCGACTGTGACGGACCATCTCGCAATTCCTAGTGCCAGCTTTGGTGCCAGCGATGGGGATCCGAGGGGAATGCAGGGGACAACAGAGTCAATCGAATCAGTAACTTATTGATTCTGATGGCCTGCTAGCGGGTTTTGATCCCGCCATTCGTAGGTTCGAATCCTGCCACCCCAGCCAACTTTTCCTGGTGCGTTCCGGGCACTTCGGTAACGATTTATACCGGAGACATGGGTAACACTTTAGCAGCGAAGGGATTCGGCGCGCACTCCACGCGCCCGCACTCCT
>Ga0207703_10003343_pt1 | contig 13473 bp, 11 predicted proteins | sample KBSSwiS12_FD_184304 | JGI IMG/M metagenome (GOLD analysis project Ga0207703, IMG submission 184304) | Switchgrass rhizosphere microbial communities from Kellogg Biological Station, Michigan, USA - KBS Switchgrass S1-2 (SPAdes) (version 2) | ecosystem: Host-associated > Plants > Roots >... | reverse complement strand
GCATACAACGCAATCGCCCCGGCGTTGCTCACATTCAGGCTCTCGATCGCCGAGGAGATCGGCAGCCGGGCGAGGGCGTCGCAGTGCTGGACGATGTTGTGGCGCAGGCCTTCGCCCTCGGCGCCCAGCACCAGCGCCACCGGCCCCGTCGGCAGCGCCTCGCCGAGCGTCACCTTGCCGTCGCCGTCGAGGCCGATGCGCCAGTAGCCCGCCTCGGCGATCTCATCGAGGGCGCGAGCGAGGTTGACCACCCGGACCCACGGCACCACCTCCAGCGCCCCCGAGGCGCTCTTGGCCAGGGTACCCGATTCCGGCGGCGCATGACGGTCCTGCGTCACCACCGCGCAGGCATTGAACGCCGCGGCCGAGCGCAGGATCGCGCCGACATTGTGCGGGTCGGTCACCTGGTCGAGCACCACCAGCGGCCGGGCCGGGTCACCGGTCAGCACCTCGTCGAGGAACAGATCGGGCAGCGGCTCGCAGTCGAGCACCAGCCCCTGGTGCGGCGCATCGCGCGCGACCAGCCGGGCGAGATCGGCTCCGTCCGCCCACTCGACGGGGAAGTCCGCCGGCAGCTCGCCGTCGAGCGAGGCCACACCCTCGCGGGTGGCCCAGAGCTTGCGGTGCTTGCGCTCCGGGTTCATCAGCGCCGCCTCGACCGCGTGGCGGCCCCACAGCCGCACTGCCCCGGCCGAGCCGCGGCCGGAGCCGCGCCCGCCGGCCATGCGACCCGCTCGGCCGCGCAGCGCCCGCGACGGTCGCTGCTCGCCCCCGTGATCCCCGGCATGCTCGCCCTGTCCCCGCTCGTGCTGACCCCCGCGGCGCTTAGCCATGTCCTTGCCGTTCCTCATGATGTGCAAACTTGTGCCGCTCATGCCCGCCACCCCATTGACAGGCAAGCCTCGCTTCGCCATTGGGGCCCCCTCTCGGCCGGACGGCCCCCTCGGGGGCCACACGAACGGCGGGTGACCGCCACCGGCATGCTGGTGTGGACAGGTGGCCGAGTGGTTAAAGGCAGCAGACTGTAAATCTGCCCGCGCAAGCGTACGCTAGTTCGAATCTAGCCCTGTCCACCACCCGGCATCAGTGCCAAGGCCCGCCTGACCAAGGACAGCGTTATGGCCGGGAACGGGGCGGCGCTGGGCGTCGACGGGGCGCTTGGAAACTCGACTAGGGCGGCCGTCATAGAGCTCGAAGTCTGCTGCAAAGATGCGCACTCTGGCTTCGGTGAACTTGCTGCTGGGCGATTGACACGCCGGGGGACGGGGGTCACGGTCCGACTCCATCGTGTAGCGCAAGGTCACTAATTTGCCGGAAGAAGCGCCAGTGGTGCCGGATTTTGGGGCTTCTCCCGCGGCGACGCCGGAGCGCAGCGAAAGCGGCTTCAAGACTGTGCTGGCGGGTCCGGTATTCCGACGCATTTGGTCGGCGAGCTTGCTGTCCAATCTCGGCCAGCAAATGCAGTCGGTGGCTGCGGCATGGACCATGCTCCAGCTCACCCACCGGCCGGACATGGTCGCGTTGGTGCAGACTGCGGGGGCGATCCCATTCATGCTGATGGTCAGCGCCGCGGGCGCGATCGCTGACATGTACGACCGCCGTAAAGTGGCCATGCTTGGCCTGGGTGTGTGCCTGCTGGGGGCCGCAATCCTCGCCGTGACTTCCGCGACCGGGAGCATCGCTCCGTCGTACATTCTGCTCGCCTGCGCCGTGACCGCCGCTGGCTATGCGCTGTTTTCTCCCTCCTGGCAGGCTTCCGTGGCAGAGCTGGTGGGGCCGCGCGCCATGCCATCGGCGATCACCCTGTTCTCGCTTTCGATGAACTCAGCGCGCAGCCTGGGCCCGGCCCTCGGTGGCGTGATCATCGCTTTGGCTGGAAGCGTGGTGGCGTTCGGGACCAATGTCGTGCTGTTCTTGCCCATCCTCGTTGCAATGGCGCTGTGGCAGCGCCGGCCGGTGCCGCCCAGGCTGCCTCCCGAGCGGCTCGATCGGGCCATACTCGCAGGGATGCGCTATGTGCGCCACTCGCCGCCGATCAGGCGGGCCGTGATCCGAACTTTCGCGACGGCGTTTGGCTGCGCATCAGTGCAGTCGTTGATACCGATCCTTGCGCATGACCGCTTGAACGGAGGACCCACGACATTCGGCATCCTGCTCGGCTGCTACGGCCTGGGCGCGGTGGTCTTCGGACTGTTCCTGCCCCGCCTGCGAACCTTGCTGACGCCCGAACATATCTTGCGGACGTGCGTTGGGATCAACGCCGCGGCCACGCTGCTCATCGCCGTGAGCACCTGGCTTCCGGTGGCGGCGCTCGCCAGCATGTTGCTCGGCGGAACCTGGACCTTGATCAGTTCGACGTTCAACGTCTCAATCCAGACCGGGTCTCCTCGCTGGGTGGGTGGACGGGCGCTGTCGATGTACCAGACGGCGCTGTCCGGAGGGCTCGCCCTAGGCGCAGCACTCGCGGGTGTCATCGCTACCGCCTACGGCACGACCTTCTCGCTCTCACTCTCATCCGCCTATCTCGTCGCTAGCCTCGGGCTTGGATTCGTTATGCCGCTGTCGCGTCGGGCGGCTGTGGAGCAAGCTCCCGCGCCCGGCGCCGACCCGGTGGTCAAGATGGCGCTGACCGGGCGCAGTGGCCCGATCGCGGTGGAACTGGAGTACCGCGTCCCTGCGGACCAAGCCCGTGCCTTCTATGATGTGATGCGCGACGTTCGTTTGTCGCGCGAGCGCAACGGTGCGTTCAACACCACGCTCGCCCGCGACGTTGCGGACCCTGAGCTCTGGATCGAGCGGTTCCACTATGCGACCTGGAACGACTACCTGCGTGCTCGCGACCGCCCAACTGTCGATGATCGCGCCGTTCGCGACCGCGCACTCGCGTTCCATGTCGGACCAGGCGATCCAAGGATCCGGCGCATGCTAGAACGCCCAACCGGGTCGGTCCGGTGGCGTGATGAAGCGCTCGACCCGGGCGAGGGTCCGGAAATGCCTGCGCTGCTCACCCCCAGCGGACTCGCAACCTAATTTTTTCATGTCACCTGCGGGCGGCGGTTCAGCCCTCAGCTGGCGATCCCGTCCGCGGCACGACCTGTCAATGCGCCAGGAAGCGCTCCGGCATGCCACAGTCCTGCGCCTGGTGACTTACATCGCGGGCCCGGGGGAACCACGTCCTGATGGCGCTCTACGCGCTCGCCCTACATCAACCTGCGCCCCGCCTCCGTCCGAGACGTGAACACCGCGACGTTGCCGTAGCTGTCGGCGATCGGCCTGCCATCGGCTCCGACGATGACCTAAGCGTCAGCGCTGTTCGCCATGTGGCGGCATCTCCACCTGCCGGCCGCCGTATCGGCCGGACCGCTGCACGCTGGCGCCGCGGCGGGGCTTGGGTTAACCACCGGGCGAGAGCGATGATCGGGGCCGCATGACATTCTTCACCACCCCTCCCGAGCCATACAAGATCGCGTTCCCGGCACCGGCGATCGCCGATCTGAATGAGCGCCTCGCCCGGACCCGTTTTGCGCCCGATCTCGAGAACGAGGATTGGCGCTATGGCGTTCCGACCGCGGAGCTGCGGCGATGGGTTGAGGAATGGCAGGCGTTCGACTTTGCTGCGGCGCAGGCGCGACTCAACGCCTTCGATCACTTCCGCATCGCCGGCGACGGCGTGACGCTGCATTACTTGCACCGGCGCGGCAACGGCCCCGCTCCGCTCCCCTTGGTCCTCACGCATGGCTGGCCGTGGACTTTCTGGGACTGGCACGCTCTGATCGGCCCGCTGACCGATCCCGCGGCCCACGGGGGGGATCCGGCCGATGCCTTCGACGTGGTGGTGCCCTCGCTGCCCGGCTTCGCCTTCTCGACTCCGTTGTTGCGCACCGACCAGAACCACGCCCGCACCGCCGCCATGTGGGCCGAACTGATGACGCGCGTGCTTGGCTACGAGCGGTTCGGCGCGGTCGGCGGTGACATGGGCAACCTGGTGACTGCCCAACTCGGCCATGCCCACCCCGATCTCCTGATCGGCATCCACCTCCTCGGCGCGATTCCACTCGCCGCGGGAGGGCCGATCCCTCCGGGACCCGAAGGTCCATGGACTGTCGACTGGGGCTTTCCAAGACCAGCGCAGCCTCCGCTTGACCCGGTGCTCGCCCAGCTTCCTACTTCGCCGCCCACCCGCCCGAGCGCACATCGAGTGATCCACACTGTCGAGCCGCAGACGCTCGCCGCGGCACTCCACGATTCCCCTGCCGGCATGCTCGCCTGGCTGCTCAAAGCGCGGTACCACTGGAGCAACAGCCGCGGCGATGTGCTCAATGCCTTCTCGCGCGAGTTTCTCCTCGACACGTTCTCGCTCTACTGGCTGACAGAGAGCCTCGGCTCCTCGATCCGGGCTTACCGCACCGGCACTGACCATCCCTGGCGCCCGGCGCACGATCGCCACCCAGTCGTCGAGGCACCCACCGGCATCAGCTTGTTCGAGTACGACCAAACCAGCCGGTCGCGCTTCTGGGCAGCGGACTACTACAACCTCGTGGGCACCACCTATCACCCCGAGGGCGGCCACTTTTCTCCCAGCGAAGTTCCCCAGTTGGTGGTTGCCGACATCCGCAAGACTTTCCGTCACCTGCGCCGCTAGAGCCATGACCCACCCGCTCTCGCTTCACCACCTCGTCGCGCCCGACGTCTCGCCGGTAGAGCTGGTGCGGATCGCAGCGGGCCTCGGCTGCCCGCATGTCTGCCTGTTCACCCAAGACCCCGCGGCGGGCATTCCCTTCCCGATCGTCCAGCGGAGCGAACTCGCCGAGCTGCGCGCAGTGATGCAGGGCGAAGGCGTGACCGCGTGGGGACTTGCCTCGTTCGCGCTCACGCCCTCGCTGGCGGTCGCCAACTACCGTCCCGCGCTGGAGCGTGGGGCGCAGCTTGGCGCGGCGCGCGCCAGTATCCGCGTGCTCGATGCCGACGAGTCGCGCGCGACCGCAAACTTCGCTGCATTCGCTGCGCTTTGCGCCGAGCATGGGATCACCGCGGGCATTGAGTTCACCGGCTTCGCCGCGCCCGACGCGTTCGCTCAGGCGCTGCGCATTGTACGTGCCTGCGGCGGCGGGCTCGCTGTCGACGCGCTGCACCTCGTCCGCACCGGGACGCCGCTCGCCGCCCTGGCGGAGTTGGCGCCGGGCGAGATCAGTTATGTCCAGCTCTGCGACGGGTCGCTGTCCGGCACTGCCGATAGCTATGCGCGCGAAGGCGCGTTCGATCGACTGGCTCCGGGGGAGGGCGAATTCCCGCTGGCCGAGATCCTCGGTTTTGTGCCCGCAGGGTTGCCGCTGTCGCTCGAGGTGCCGTGTGCGCGGTGGCGCGACGCGGGCGTCCCGGCCGGTGAGCGCGCGGCTCGCGTGGTGGTCTCCACCCGCCGGTTCTTGGCTCGCCCCTCAGCACGGCGTGCACCCTCGGCCGGATGAACGGAGGCGAAGTCAGCTCACTGCCGATCCATCGCCGCGGCCCTGCTGCTGGATGAGGGCGACCATCTGCATGCGACGTCCGTCTGCACACCCATGCTGGTTGTGGTTAGGTCCGGCCAGGGGGCATAATCCCCCAGCCGGACGGATTGTCAGGCTTAGTCCGATGCGCTTGTCATGCTGATTGAGAACCGCTGAGTGCGCCGACGTTCAAAGTTCGGGAGAAGCCCTGTCCACCACCCGGCCTTTCCTCTGTCGCTCCTCAGGAAGGCATGGGCTCGGCTGCGCCGTTAGCGTTGCGCTCAGGGCTGGTCGATCCCCCATTCGGCGAACACCTCGTTTTGGTCCCCGCCAGCGGGCCGCTGCGGGCCGCGGATCTGGCTCGGGGTGACGGAGAACCGGGGCGCCGGGGCGGGCTGCACCATCCCGTCGGCTTCGACGAAGGTTCCGCGAGCAACATTGTGCGGGTGGTGCGGGGCTTCCCCCATGGTCAATACCGGGGCGAAGCAGGCGTCGGTTCCCTCGAGCCGCTCGCACCATTGCTGCCGCGTGGCACCCGCCACGACCTTGGCGATGCGCAGCTTCTGCTCGGCCCATATGTCCGGATCGTTCTGTTCGGCGAACAGCGGATCGTCGGCGAGGCCGAGTTTCTCCAACATCAGGCGGTAGAATTGGGGCTCGTAAGCGCACAGGGTGATGAAGCCCCCATCGGAACATTCGTAGATGTTCATGAACGGCGCCGAGCCGTTGGCAATGTTGGCTTCGCGCTCGTCGATCAGGCCGCCGTGGGCCCGCGCTCCGTACACTCCGGACATGAGCGAGACCACGCCATCAACCATGGTCGCATCGACCACCTGGCCGACCCCGGTGGCGCGGGCATGGGTGAGCGCGGCCAGCACCCCGATCGTGAGGTAGGTGCCACCGCCGCCGAAATCGCCGATCAGGTTGAGCGGCATGACCGGCCTTTCCTTCGGACCGATCATGTGCAGGGCGCCGGAGAGCGCGACGTAGTTCATGTCGTGTCCGGCCATGGTGGCGTACGGGCCGTCCTGGCCCCATCCGGTCATCCGCCCGTAGACCAGCCGAGGGTTGTGCCGCAACGCTTCGTCCGGCCCCAGCCCCAGGCGCTCCATGACCCCCGGCCTGTAGCCTTCCAGCAAGATGTCGGTGCGAGCCACCATCGCAAGAGCGGTCGCGAGACCTTGAGCGCTCTTCAGGTCGAGCACGACCGAGCGCCTGCCGCGCTCGAGAATGGCGAAACCCGGGACGAGAGTGCTGCCCTTCCGGTCGATGCGCACCACATCGGCGCCCATGTCGGACAGCAGCATGGCGGCAAATGGCGAGGGTCCGAGCGCGGCGAGTTCGAGTACCCGGACGCCTGCCAAAGGGCCGGTGGGGGTGGCTGTCACGAAAACCTGCTGGTCACGATGTCAAGCTCCGGTTCTATGCTGCGCCATTGCCTCCGGCGCCGATGCCGAACAGCTTCTGACGCATTGCCGGATCGAGCGGTGCGGGGGTGGTGAAGAGTTCGGCGCCTGCCTTGAGACCGCGTTGCAGGGCTTCGCGGACACGGAGGCGGGCGAACCATTCCTTGATGTGCGGCCAGTCATCGAGGGTGAACTTCTGCGCCTTGTGAGTCATGACCCACGGGAAGCAGGCCATGTCGGCGATCGTGTATTCGCCGCCGGCGACAAAGGCGCCGGTATGTGCCAGCTGGCGATCGAGCACGCCGTACAGCCGCTTCGCCTCACCGCGGTAGCGGTCGATCGCATAAGGCACCGGATCGGCGGCATAGAGTGCGAAATGCCCATGCTGGCCGAGCATTGGGCCGAGCCCGGACATCTGCCACATGAGCCACTGGATGGCCCGCATGCGTCCGGCAACGTCGGTGGGCAGGAAGTGGCCCGTCTTCTCGGCCAGGTAGATCAGGATCGCGCCGCTCTCGAACAGGGCCAGCGGCTCACCTCCGCCGGTCGGATCGTGGTCGACGATGGCGGGGATGCGGTTGTTGGGACTGATTTCGAGAAAGTCTTCGCGGTATTGGTCGCCCTCACCGAGGCGGATCGGCTGGATGCGGTAGGGTAGCCCGCACTCCTCGAGCATGATACTGACCTTCCAGCCGTTTGGAGTGGGCGCGAAATAAAGATCGATCACCGATCACCTTTCGAGTTGTAGGGGGCCGGCGGCTACTAGCGCCGGTTGAAGGTCACGCCGGCGGCTTCCCGGTCCCAGGTGGCGCTCGTGCGGCCTTCCGACCTGAGTTGATCCTTCAGGACCTTGCCGGTTTCCCCGCGCGGCAGGCTCTCGCGGAACTCGACGTAAAGCGGGACGGCGAAGTAGGGCACCCGGTCGATGGACCAGCGGCAGAGCTCTTCTTCGGTCAGCGCAGATTCTGACGCCACTTCCGCGGTCACCTTCACCTCGTCCTCACCGAGCGGGGAGATGACCGAGTGGACCGCCACATCGCGGATGGCAGGGTGCTGCCGGAACACCGACTCCATCTCGTGGGTCGAGATGTTCTCGCCGCGACGACGGATGTAGTCCTTTTTGCGATCGACGAAGTAGAACCACCCCTCGGTGTCGAACCGGCCGAGGTCGCCCGTATGGAACCACAAGTTGCGCCAGGCCTTCACCGTTGCCTCGGGCTGGTGCCAGTAGCCGCTGAACATGATGTTCGGCCGGCGGGGCCGGCAGACGATCTCGCCCGGCACCCCCGGGGGCACCTCAAAGTCGTTCTCGTCGAAGATCCTGACCTCGAAATCCTCGCCGGGGCGGCCGGAGTTGCCCGGCGGGCCGTACGGATCGCCGGGGCGACGCCCGCAGATCGTTGCGGCCTCGGTCATGCCATAGGCGGCTGCGCCGTAGGCCGGGGCACCGAACCGTTCTCGCCACTTCGCGGCCACCGGTTCGGCCAAGGGCGCTGCCTGCATGTGCCGGATCTGGCCATAGGAGCGCTTCTGCGCCTCGCTGTCGGGGGCTTCGGCGATCAGCGAAGCCATCGAGCCGAGCAGCGACACGCAGGTAGCACCGGAGCGCTCGATGTCCGGCCAGAACTGCGACACGGAGAAGCGCGGGAAAATCGCCACCCGCGCCTGGGCCGCCATCGCCGCCAGGACCGAGCTGCCGATCGCGTTCAGGTGAAACAGGGGCAGGGCCGTCCACAGGACATCGGATGGGTTCAGCTCGCGAGCCGTGGCCGCGTGCCAGCCTAGGTTGCAGGCGCAGTTGTGCGAGATCATGCAGCCCTTGGATCGTCCCGTGGTGCCGGACGTGTAGACCAGCATTGCCAGCTGATCGGGTGTGGCAGGGATATCCAGGGGGCCGGTGTTCTGCACGCGCAGGCTGTCGAGAGGAGCAACGTCGATGCGGGAGCCGCCCGCCGACGGGGCGCCGCGGGCAAAGATCTTCTCCACGCGCGGCAGCTCGTTTTCAACGGCGAGGAAGCGATCGGCGTACTCGGCCTCGGCGAGCACGATCCTGGCCCGACAGTCGTCGATCTGCGAGCTGAGGAAGCTGCCGCGGAACGCCGTGTTGGCCGGCGCACTGATCGCGCCCGCCTTGTTGATCGCGAACCAGGAGACGACCGCATCGACGTTGTTGTCGAACATCGTCGCCACGGTGTCGCCCGGCTTGACCCCGGCGCGGACCAGACCGTGAGCGAGGGCGTTGGAGAGGCGATCGACCTCACCATAGGTGTAGGTATCGCCAGTGAAGTCGAGGAAAATGCGATCCGGAGCGGCGGCGACGGCTCGTGCGAGCATGTCGTTGATGGTGTCCTGCTGCATGGGGTTCCCGCTATCCTCGAGTGATGGTGGAAAGTGCCTTGTCGGTCGTATCGCCCGCCGCGCGGTGCATGTCAGATGGTGCCGCTGATCGCGGCGAAGTCGGCTTGGGGGGCGGCAGTTCGGGCGACGGACGGGCGACGGTCCACTCTGTCATACCAGGCAGCGATCCGGATCCAGCTGCGGTCGAGCAACTGGCCCGTCTGGATGCCGTAATCGAGGAAGCAATAGAGGAAGATGTCGGCGAGGGTGAACCGCTCGCCGCAGAGATAGGGGCCGGCGTCGAGCTGGTGGTCGAGCCACTCAAGGTGGCGGGCAGCCACGTCCTTGACCTGGCCGCTCGGGTCGAATGGCAGGGCAACCGGGACGCGAGCGCCGTAGCGCGGCACCGCCGCTGCCTGCATCCTGTAGCCGAGAAACATGGGCGCGCAGATGTTGAGCTGGACCCGCTCGGTCCACATCCGGGCCTCGGCCCGCTCGAGCGGAGTGCCACCGATCAGCGCGGGTGAGGGTTCAAGCTCTTCGAGGTACTCGCAAATCGCGACCGTCTCGGCAATGCACCGGCCGTCGGCGAGTTCGAGCACGGGGACCTGGCCAAGCGGATTGCGCGCCAGGTGCGCTGCCCCGAAAGTGTCGCCGATGCCGAGCGAGAGCACGACTGTCGGCAGGTCCAGGCCCTTCTCGTCGCAGAACATGCGCACGACTCGAGGGTGTGGCGCCATTGCGTCGTACAGCTTCATGCGAAGCATCCTTGCCCAATCGCTTGTTTTCGGCATTTCAGCCAAGGGTCTCCATACCGTCAAGTCTTTACTGCGCTGGACGCACGGGCATTTGTTGACACCCCGTTCAATCATGGTCACGGTAAAGGGGCCAGGAACGTGGCCTTGTCGAGCGTCGGGGCGGCGGCTGGCGAGGCAGGAGAGTCCGTGCATGGTATCGCTCGAGTGCTTTTTCGACTGTGCGAGCCCCTGGGGCTACATGGGCTTCCTCAACCTTCAGCAGCTGGCCTCGCGACTGGGCGTGGAGGTCGAATGGAAGCCGGTTGTCGTGGGCTTCGTGTTCTCGCAGTCGAACCCCGGGGTATATCTCAATCGCCGGATCATGACCGCGCCGCTCAAGGGGCTGAATGAACTGAGGGATCTCGACCGCTGGGCAGACTATACCGGCATCGAACTCAACAACCCGCCGCGCTGCGGCCATCCGGTGAACAGCGTCCGGTGCATGCGGGCCTGCATCGCGCTGCAGCCTCAAGGCAAGCTGGTGGCCTTCGCCGCCGCCGCGGGCGAAGCCCTGTGGCGCGATGGGCGAAACTTGCGGGAGGACGCGGTGCTGGCCGACATCGCCCGGAGCATCGGCGTCGATCCCGCGTGGCTGTTCACCGCGATCGAGAGTCCTGAAGTCAAGGAGCGGCTAAAGGCCAACGTGGACGAATTGTCCTCGCGCGGGGGCTTCGGGGTGCCGACCATCTTCGTCGATCGCAGGCACATGTACTGGGGCAACAACCGGCTGCCTCTCGTCGAGGATCGGCTGCGCCGCGCCATCAGGGCGCCTGTCGCGGCTGCCAGCTGAGCGGCCGGAGGTGACGATGGCGATCACGGACGAGGATGCGCTGGAGAGCGCCGATGCTGCGGGTGCCAGCGGCAACAAGCATACCCGCCGGCGGCTCGAGACACGGGCCAACCTGTTGCGGGCGGCGCGCGGCCTGATCAACGAGGGCCGGTTCCGGTCCGCCAGCACCGAGGAGATTTCCGCGCTCGCGGGAGTAAGCCGCGCCGGCTTCTACCTGCACTTCGCGAGCAAGGAGGAAATCCTCGGCGTCCTGCAGACCGAGGTGGGGGAATGGTACCGCCGGCAGATTCGCAAGCTCGACGCCCAAACTGCGGCGACGAAGGACAGCCTGGTGGGCTGGTTGCGAGAGTATCGCAGGGGCCTGGACGTATCCAAGCATGTGGTCAGCATGCTGGTCGCTCGCGAGGACGGCAACAGCTGGATTCGCGACCTGGGGGCGCAGCTGCGCGGCGAAGCCGTGCTGATGCTGGCTACCCAGGTGCCGGCGTTCCGACTGCTCAATCCGGACGGGCGGATCAACGATGAGCGCCGGTTGCGGACGCTGCTGCTGATCTTCCAGATCGAGCAGCTGTGCCAGTACCTCGCGCTGATCGCGCCGGACGAGGGCGACTTGCCGCTGGAAATCCTTGCCGACGAAATCCTGCGCTTCGCGAGGACCTGAATGGGATGAACCGGATCTGGAGTTGTGGCGAGGATTGACAGACTGTCAATCATTCAAGACTGGTGATCGGCAGCGGTCGTGGAGAGGCGAGAGACGCGAATGACCCCGGTTGAACTGTTCTTCGATTGCTCTTGCGTCTGGGCCTATATCGGTATCGCTCATTTCGAGCGCGTGGTTGCGCCCCATGCTGCCCCATTGATCCTGCGGCCGGTGAACATGGCCGAACTGTTCCGCCACGTGAACCGCAGCGCGCTCGAACCTCAGGCAGAGGTGCGGACGCGTTATTTCGCCCGCGACGTCGAGGAGTGGGCGTATTTTCTCGACCTCCCGCTGGTTGATCCGGCGCGGACGCCCAATCCCTCTGAATCCTGCATGCGCGCGTGCGTCGCCGCCGGACGCCAGGGGCGCATGCGCCCGTTCGCGGAGGCCTGTTTCGAGGCAGCTTGGCTCAATGGACGGGAGCTTACCGATCCCGAAGTCATTGCCGACGCCTGGGCGCGCGCGGGGCTCCCGGCTGGGCTCCTGCGTGAAGAGCTGGCCGCGACGGGGGCCGCCACCGTACTCGACGCCAACACCCGCGAGCTGATGGCCCGGGGCGGGTTCGGCGTGCCGACTTTCGCGTTCGGCAGCGACCTGTTCTTCGGCGCGGACTCGGTGCCGCTGCTGGAGCTTCAGGTGCGCCGCCGCCTCAAGGGCATCGGACAAAATCACCACAACCAGGGAGTGTCGGCGTGTTTTCAAGAGATCTGTTGAAGGGCAAGACCGCTCTCGTCACAGGATCGACCGCCGGGATCGGTGGAAAGACCGCAGAGCAGTTGGCGCTTGCCGGGGCCGAGCTCGTGCTGGTGAACGGCCGTTCGCCGGAAAGCGGCGCAGCGGCCATCGCGCGCCTGACGGCGCTGTGTCCTGAAACGCGGTTCGAATTCATCGCCGCCAACTATAACCGCCCGGACGAGATCGAACGCATGTTCGCGCGGGCGGGCGAACTCGGCGGCCTGGATATCTTCGTGCACACCTGTTTGGCCGAAGGCGTCTCGCTGAGGCCCTTCACGCAGACCACGCCCGCCGACTGGAATGCCTACATCTCGGGCATCTTCCTCAGCCTGCTGCACTGTTGCTCGCGCGCCATCCCGCAGATGCTGGCGCGCGGCGGCGGCGCGATCGTGTCCTATGCCTCGGATGCGGCGAAGATCGCCACACCCGGAGAAACGATCAGCGGCGGTTGCCTTGCCGCCAATGTCATGTTCGTCCGCACTCTGGCGCTCGAACTCGGCCGGCAGAACATCCGGGTCAACGCCGTAACTCCCTCAATCACTCGCGGCACGAAAACCTACGACAAGGTGATGGCCAGCGACTTCTCCAGGAAGCTTTTCGAAAAGGCCGAAAAGCGCGCCCGGCTCGGCGTGGCCTCGGCCGAACACGTAGCACCGATGGCGGTATTCCTCGCGAGCCCGCTGGCGTCGCACATCACCGGTCAGGTGGTGAGCGTGAACGGAGGGATCTCGGCGGCATGAGCGCCGGCGCTCCCTCGTCGGGATCACCCGGGACTGCGTCGCTGTCGGTTGCGGCGAAGTACTACTATCTGTTCCTGTTTACCTGCTCGTTCATGATCCTGACCATCGATCGCTCCATCGTCAGCGTCATGCTGGAGCCGATCAAGGCGGAGTTCGGGCTGTCCGACACCCATCTCGGCTTCATGAACGGGATCGCCTTCGCGATCTGCTTCGGGGTGGCGGGCATTCCGTTCGGCCGGTTGGCGGATCGGGTAGACCGCCGCAAGGTGCTGGTGCCGTGCCTCGTCTTCTTCAGCCTGATGACGCTCTTTTCGGGGCTGGCGCGAAACTTCCTGCAGCTGGTGACCGCCCGGTTCCTGGTCGGAGCCGGGGAGGCGGGCGGGCAACCGGCGATGCTGTCGATGATGACGGACATGTACCCCGGCAAGCGCCGCGCCTCGGCAGTCGGCATCTACTATCTGGCGCAGCCGCTCGGGGCGCTCATC
>Ga0207703_10003342_pt1 | contig 13473 bp, 13 predicted proteins | sample KBSSwiS12_FD_184304 | JGI IMG/M metagenome (GOLD analysis project Ga0207703, IMG submission 184304) | Switchgrass rhizosphere microbial communities from Kellogg Biological Station, Michigan, USA - KBS Switchgrass S1-2 (SPAdes) (version 2) | ecosystem: Host-associated > Plants > Roots >... | reverse complement strand
GTATGTCGCCCCTTCGCGCGCCCCTACTTCAGCCGCAACCTGGCGACATACAGATCCACCCCGTTGGTCTTCTCCGCGTGCTGATCTCCGAAATCGGTCGGGCCGGCGCTGGCGCCGCCAATGATGAGGCCGCCGGCGGGGTCCCAGGCGATCGAGTAGGCGCTGTCGACCGATTTGCCGCCGGCTTGCGTGATCCAATCGAGCGCGCCCGATTCATTGAAGCTGGCCACGTAGACATCAACGCCGCCGCGGCTCGGCAGAGTGGCGCCGGATAGAGTTAGGGTTTCGGTAAACTCACCAGTCAGATAGCCGTGGCCGCGGCCATCGGTCGCCACCCCGAGGCCCAGGGCCAGGCCCGAGCTCTGGCCGACCCGGGTCCAGAGCAGCTTCCCGTCGGGCGTGTAGCGCTGAATGAGCGTGAAGGCGTTCTTGCCGCCGGCGGTGGTGAAGGTCTCTTCGCCGAAGACCGCGCTGCCTTTGATCACCCCGCAAGTCCAGAGCCCGCCGTCGGCATCGGCGGCCACCGCGTCCAGGGAGACGCCGGACCCGCCAGTGCCTTGCGAGATCCAGGCCACTTCTCCTTCCGGGGTAAATTTGGCCAGGAGTGAATCGCTCCCGGGCGCGGGATGATGGAGCGGCTTTCCGCCGAGCGCGCCCACGCTGCTGGACGAGCCGGCGACGATGGCGTTGCCCGCGCCGTCCACGGCAATGTTGCCGCCCGAGGACCAGGCTTTCCCGGTGCTCACTTTCACCCACAGCAGTTTCCCGTCGGGGGCGTACTTGGCGCAGAAAAGGTGCGCGCCTGGGTCGTTCGGAATCCGGGTCTCACCGAAGGCGCACTCGCCCACGACCGAGCCGGTGACATAGGCGTTCCCGTGCGCGTCAACGGCGATGCCGTGGCCGTAGTCGTACCCTTTCCCGCCGGCGGTCTTGATCCAGAGAAGGTTCCCGTCCCGATCGTATTTCGCCACGAAGATATCGTAGTCGCCGGCGTTCGGCAGAGGCGCGCCGTTCACCACCAGGTCCGTGCTTTGGAAAGCCCCCGTCGCGTAGACGTTGCCCTCGGCATCGGGCGCGACGCCGTACCCGCGATCGCTGAGGCTGCCGCCCAGGAGCCGCACCCAGAGGTAATGGCCGTGCGCGTCGAGCTTGCCGACGACAAAATCGGGCGCGCCCACGGCTTTGACCGTGAGGTCGCCGAACTGGCCGTCCGAGACGTCGCCGGGCTTTCCATTCTCGGCGATTTCTCCCGTAAAATAGACATTCCCGTCGCGATCGACATTCACCCCCCGGGTCTTGTCGGATTTGGCGCCGCCGCCGGTCGCGACCCATTCAAAGCTGGGGACGGTCGGCTCGGCCCTCCCGAGGGCGGAGGCGGCAATCAGGCAGAACAACAGGCGGACGGCGGGGGAACGATGCATCTTGCTGGTTCTATCCGCCGGGCGGGCAATCCTTGGCGCGCGGGTAGAGATTTTTTGCGCATGGCCCCCTGCCGCTTTCGAAGATCGTGACTTTCCGGATCCATTCCTCTCGTTTCATCTCGTTCCCAAAGTGGGGCTTTGGGAACGCACCTTGCGTGGAAGAAACTCCGTTTCGCGGTGAGGGGTGGGCCTGGAAGCCCCGCCGTCGCCAAGCCTCCCCTCCCCACGAAGCTCAGCTTCTGCCATAGAGCGTGCGTTCCCAAAGCCCCACTTTGGGAACGAGAGGAAAACCGTCCCGGCGCCAGCCGCATCGTTGCTGCGGGTTGGCTGTCACGTTTGTTGAACGACCCTACTTCCCACCTCCGCCCACGGCAGGCGGAGCGCCTGCCCTACAACCCGTATTCACTCCTCGTTCCACCCGGGTTCGGAACGAGGGGAGAAAGGAAGCCTCACGTTCCTCTCGACATTGCAGGGTCTGTCGGCATGGCGGGCCATCGTCATGGAAAATGATTTTGACGACCTTCTCTTCACCGGCGCCGACTCGACGGGCGCCGCGGCCACGCTGGCCACGCGGCCGCAGGAGAGCGCGGGCGCGGGCGCGTCGACCCTGCCGGATGATGACGAGGCCCATGCCGCATCGTCCGCCGCGCTGGGACAGATTCCCGAGAAGTTCCAGCGGACCATCGCCACGGTCGTCTCGCCGGAGATCGATTTTGAGGCCACGCGGGCGCGACTGGACCAGGACGCGACCCATCACTTCGGGCTGGCCGGACTCGGCCAGGCCGTGGGCGACCAGTACATCAGCCCGGAGCGGCGGGCGGCGATCGATCGCGCCGCCGACGATTACGGAGTCGATCGGGAGCATGCCCAGCGGTTCACCGACCAGATGGCCGGCGCCCGGGCGATGCAGGATGTGCAGGACGCACTGACCAATCGTCCGGTCCATCCCGAGCGCGCCCAGGCGCTGCAAGAAATCGGGCTCCTGCAACAAACGCCCGAGGCCGACGGCAATTCCCGTTGGCGCGTGACCAACGACGCGCTGCCCTTGCTGGCCCCAACCCTGCAACAGGCCGCCCAAGTGCGGCCCGACGTGCTGGCCGTGCCGCTGGTAGCGGGTCCGTCGGGCGAGACGCTGGACAACCTGGTGCAAGCCGGCAAACAGCGATTGGTGGGAGATCGCGGCGCGGCCCCCGCGCCCACGGAATCCGCTGGCGACGCCCGGCCCGGCCGGAATGAATCCTCGCCGCCAGGAGCAGATCTCGACTCCGCCGCCGTCGGCACGTCCGCTGCGCCGACGATTCCGTCGCCCGCCGCGGCGCCGTCCGCTCGAACGGTCGAGCCCTCGGAGCCCTTCCAGGATCCGCAGGACGGCCGTTGGAAAAGGCTGAAGGTGGACCCGGCGACGCAGGAGGTCATCACCGAGGATCTGCAAGCGCCCGGACATCACGACATCGATCCCGACACCGGCGAGGAGTCTGTGCAGACGCGCCACGGGCGGCAGGTCATCGGACTGGATCCGGCATTCGTGGAGCGCCAGCGTCAGCAGCAGGCGCTCGCGCAATCCCGGGCTGCGATGGCCCCCTTCGCGCCGGCCGATCCGGCCTATCGGGTCAATCCCGACGGCACCGTGAGCTTCGATCCGCAGCGGCTCTTGAAGGGACTGCAGGCCGCGCAGGAGGCCGGGGCCATCGCTCCGGAAGAAGCGCGCCGGCTCGCGCCGCTGGCCGCCCAGGCCGAGCAAGCCGCGCGCGATCAGGCGAAATTGCTGGCCAATGATTCCGTGGCTTCCAAGCTGCGGGCGCTCGGCTACGGCGCGGGCAAAGGCGCCATCTTCCTGGCGGGCGCGACCCCCGGGGCCGAAGCCGGCGCCGGGTTGGGCGCCTTCGGAGGCCCGGCCGATCCGGTCACCATTCCGCTGGTCGGCGCCATCGGCGGCGCGATCACCGGCGGGGTCGCCACGTGGGGCGCCGACAAAATCTTCCGCCAGCTCGGCGCCTATAATGACACCATCAAGAGCTTCACCGACGCGGCGGATTACCATCCCGGCTACGATGCCGCGGGCAATCTGGTCGCGATCATGGCCGGTTCGCCAGGGAGCATTGCCAACCTTGCCCGGACTGGCGCCGCGATGAAGGCCGTCGGGGCGGCGCCCGGAGCTATTGTCAAGGCGATCGGCGCGCGGGTAGCCGGATCCGCCGGGGTCAATGTCGCGATCGATACGGCCATCAAGGAAGGTGCTCACGCGCTCGGTCTTCAGCCGGAGGGACAGACCCTCGGCGGTGCGCTCGAGGCGGCGGCGATCGGCGCATTTCTCAGCGGCCGCGGAATGAAAATCGGCGGCTACACGCCCAAGGAAATCGGCGCGGCGGTGGCGAAAGCTCGGGCGGGACAAGCGTTGACTGCAGAGGAGGCAAAGATCAACGCGGCCTTCGTGGGCGCGATGAAGGGCCGCGTGCCGGAAGGAATGCCGGCGAACTCGCCAGGACAGGCGAGCATCCTCGGCTCCAATGCCGGCGGCTCCCAGAATGGCGCTGGCGGGGCGGGGCCAATGTCCAGGCCGGCGTCGGACACCGCGAGCCGGCTGCCGCGACCGTTCGGAGCCGCCCCTGCTGGCGGGGTCTCAAACAGTCTCGGCTCCAGCGCCTCCGGAGGTTCGCCAGGGGCGGGAGGTTCTGCGCGCGCAGGGGAATCGGGTGGCGGCGGAGGCTCGAGGGGTGGCCCCAGTGGTCCACGCCCCCCCGGCGACGGCGGTGGGGGCGAAGGAACGGGCAACAACGACGGCCCTGGTGATCCGCAAGGGCCGCGCTACGGAGTTAAACAAGGCATCCCTGTCCCGCGGGTAAATGTAGCGTCGCAATTCACACGCCGCCCCACTTCCGGAGGCATAAGGTATGTTTTTGGCGACACGGAAACACATGGTCTTTCCGCCAAGATTGACAAGGATGGGATCTTGGGATTCAACATTAAGGCGAATCAGGAAAAACCCGAATCGGGAATCGACATGTTCGCATCTCTCATGCAGCGCCTGAAAGCCGATGGCTACACAGTGCGTGGTATACGTGGAAGTTGGTTTCCGAACAGCGGCAGTAAAAATCACGCCGAGTATGCCTCAAACGTGAAGGCTGGCATGGAAGCCAAAAATGCAGCGTTCCAAACCTGGACGGGTGATCTCGCACGACGCTATGGTTTTACCAAGGTCAGAGTTTCAAAACCCATGAATCCAGGCGAGAGCGCTTTCCCAATATTTACCCGCGAGTAGCTACAGTTATGAGCATTCTTGAACGCATCAAGCAGGGCCTTCGCCCGACGCAGATTCTAAAAGAGCACAAGCAGAAACATCCGGGAAAGCGCAACGAGGATTTGGCGGATTGGTTTGCCGAAGAGATGCAAACGGTTTTCCCGCACGCGACGGATTCCATCGAACGCTGGGGACACGGACGCGAACCGGGAAACGGAATCGATGACGACCTTCTTGACAGGATCGTGCTTGCCGACTTGCGGGAAGGCGGCTTGTTACAAAAAGGTGAGGGTCCTGTCGTGCCCGGCATAAAGAGCAATCACACTGAGGAGGCAGCGCTGACCTTAGCCAGAATGACTGCTCAAAACAAAGGGATTGAAATAGAACCATCCCCGACTCACGTATATTTCTTTCCGCAGGGACAAACCTCAAACGGGCACGATTGGATTTTCATATTTCAGCGTGGCGAACCGGAACACGAAGGCAGGTCCGTGAATATCATCGTCGATGACGAGACAGGCAAATCGTCGGTGGCGGGCAAGGCATAAAAGGGGCCGTGCCACGCTTCCTGCCACCCAGTAAGAATCTAAAATGAACGCGCAGTCCGCTATCTCAATAGCAAGGGAAACGTTGGAAAAACGTGGTTTTGAAATCGTCGAGGAGCCAGATTACGTCAAGTTGGTTCCGGCCGACGAAATAAACAAATGGCTGACTGCAATCCAAGTTTCAGGTCCCGGGTGGTCCATCACGTTTCCCTTAAAGCATCCGAATTTCGCCCGGAGTGAGGCGGGCATCTACGTGGATGACGCTACCGGCAAGACGATCGGCGGCGGCTTGCGCTAAATAAATGCTCCTGCAAAGCAAAATGCGGCTCGCAGCGTAATGGGGACCGCCCTGGGGTCAAGATAGGCAGATTCCTTCATCTCGTTCCCAAAGTGGGGCTTTGGGAACGCACCTTGTGTGGATGAAACTCCGTTTCACGGTCGGGGGCGGGCCCGGAAGCCACGCCGACGCCAAGTCTCCCCTCCCCACGAAGCTCAGCTTCTGCCATATTGCGTGCGTACCCAAAGCCCCACTTTGGGTACGAGGGTAAATTGAGCCATGAGCATCGAGCCAAAGGCAACTGACTTCGATTCCGATGAGGTTTCAGCCGCACTCCTCGGAACCTGGACTTTTCCTATCACCGAGCCGACCGGGATCGGCTGGCTTCACTTCACCCATACCCGGCGAGCGATTCAGTTTTCCTGCTATCCGAATCAACGCGTTCCGATGCGGCTTTGGTACTCCGTCGAGTCACCCACCCATCTGCGCTTTCGCTCCCAACCCGACAAAGACGGCTGGCTGCGTGGCTATCGTTTCGATGGCTCCACGCTGACACTTCTGGCCGGGGATTGTAGCTTTCTCTGCACACGACCATCACCCGATGAGATTCCCGAGTGGTTCCATCTGTCATTGGCCTCCGCGCTAACTCGACCATGACTACTCAATGCGCTCACCGAACGTCGCCTCACCCATCCAGACGCTGCAGCGCACAGCTCCGGACGTCACAGCGTGGGGGCGGGCCGGGAAGCCACGCCGTCGCCATGCCCTCCCCTCCCCACGAAGCTCAGCTTCTGCCATATCGCTTCCGCTCCCAAAGCCCCACTTTGGGAACGAGGGGAAACATTTCCGGACCGGACCCGCAAGCGACTGGTCCACATACTGTGTTGCAATGGGATGGTGATCGTATATATCAGGCTCGAGAGTATGGCAAAAATGGTGTGCCCATTCGAGATATTGATTTTACTCACCCGACATTTCCCAATGGTAAACTGCGTCCAGATCACACCGCGCCGGAGCAACATCCTTGGACACCTAATGATCCGAATAGCCCAAAGGCGGGATACCAGCGTGCTAAGACGGGGAAACCATTGTAAAATATGAAGCGATTGTCGATCAGTGCGTGGCGTTCCAGCGTATATATACCCCTCGCAGAACTTATACTCGTTGTGGGTCGCGTTGTTTTGCCGTTGAGATGGGACATGCACATTTGGGAGGTCGCTCCTGGCCCCGGTGTAGAGGCGCTTGAGGCGCTGGATCCCAGTGTAAGCCTGGACACCTTAGAACTTCTGCACTTGATTACGCCACGCGTTCAAATAATCGATGGCGTCATAGAAAGCTATGATGAGAAAGAGGGGTTAATTCTTCTCATTCGGGCCGTCGATAGTACGAGCTGGGACATTGAAACGGAGGACATAGAGCTACTCGAAGCGTTACAAAGAGTTTACCCCGATGGATCGGTCATGGAGGCGTAGCAAATCCGTAGGATAGGGGCAGTCAATAAATCTGGCACTTCGCTGTTTTGAGTGGGTGATTTTCAAGGGGAGGGGTGAGCGGGTAAGATGGAGGGATGACGCCCAACGAACTTTTTGATGCCATTCGGGTCATTTGATGCCAGTCGGGTCAATAAGTTATGACACTTTCCATCTCGTTCCCAAAGTGGGGCTTTGGGAACGCACCTTGCGTCGATGAAACTCTGTTTCGCGGTTGAGGGCGGGCCGTAAAGCCACGCCGTCGCCATGCCCTCCCCTCCCCACGAAGCTCAGCTTCTGCCATCTAGCTTCCGTTCCCAAAGCCCCACTTTGGGAACGAGGGGGAAACGAGGGGGACGAAGACTGCGCTCCTGCTCACAGGGCCAGCGGGAAATACCTTCCGGCCTTGTCCAATCCCGGTTTTTCGTCACCCCCGTTCGATCATCGAATCCAACCTCTGAAGCTTGTTTTCCATGTCCTTCAATTTGCTCTCCTGGCCGAGTGAGCCTACGAAGGCACGGAGCGTCATGGCGCAGAGCTGGATCTGCTGGCCGACCTCGCGCTTCCTGAGGCCCACCGTCCCCTCCAGCACGGAGGCCTGCTTCGTCGCCGGGGTCTCGCCGCCCTCTGCCTTTTCCAATTCCCGGGCCGTGGCCGAGATCGCTTTCAACAGCGCCGTCGCCTTTTCCCAGTCGGCTTCGGCCCGGAGACGGAAGGTCTCCGCCAGGTGAAGGATCTCGTCATCATCCGGGTCGGGAATCTCCCGCAGCTTTCGATATTTTGGCAGGTCCTCGGTGAGAATGGCGACCACGGACTTGAGCGTTTCGTGGGCCTCTTTGACGTCCTTGGTCATCTTCGAGTAAATCTGGCGCGCCAGGGGATTTTGCGGCGCGTTCGGGTCCTGGTCCGCGGCTTTCTCCTCCTTTTTGGTCAGAGGCTCGCCCATCCCCTTCGGTGAAACCTCCAACAGGCGCAGGAGTTCCTGCGCCTTCGGGTTGTCCCCGAGTGATGCCAGGACGTTTCCGAGGACCTGGCGGCACTGGCGGCCGATCCTGGCGATCGTCTCGATCCCCTCCCGCAAGCTCGTCGTCATCCCGTCAATCACCTTCGTGGCGGGCGTTTCGCCGCGCTCTTCCTTCCGCAATTGCTGGGCATTGGACTCGAAGACCGGGAGCAGGCCGCCCGTCTTCTCTTCGATGCCGTGGAGCATCTCCACGATCTTCCCGACCACGGCGATACACTCGTCGGGCTTTTTCAGCAGGTTGGGATTTTTCTCGAGCACCTGGCATTTGCCCAGGATCTCCGTGGCTTCAATGCGCTTGCCCTGGAGCTGGCCTCCGATGGCGGCGAACGCCTTCTTCAGCAACGCGTAAAGCTCGCGCGCTTTGTCGGAAGATTGCGGCTGGTTGGGGTCGGCGTTCGAGCCGTCCTCGTGGTGCGTCGGTCCCTGCCCGCCCGGTTGCGGCCCCGGCTGGCCCTGCGGATGCTCGATCGCCTCGATCTGATTTTCAATGTGGAGCCGCTGGTGCTGCACCACCTTCAGGAGATTGGCGTAATACTTCTCGTCGCTGTGCTTCTCCTTGAGCTGCTTCTCGTAGAGCGCGATTTTCTGCTGCAACACCTTGGCTCCGGCGACCGTCCGGTTCTGCTGGAACCGTTTGAACTCGTCGCCCATGTTGACCTTTTCGGTCAGCGACCCCTTGAGGCCGGTCTTGTCGCGGGCCGTTTTCCATTGCTTCTCATCGAACACGTCATCGAACATACGCTTGGATAATCTTGAGGTTTCAGTTCCAGGGAGGGAAATGATTCTTTGACCGCCACAGGGCAGTCAAGTCCGTTCCTGTTGCACGCCACAGACCAACGGTGGGGCGGGCCTGGAAGCCGCGCCGTCGCCAAGCCTCCCCTCCCCACGAAGCTCAGCTTCTGCCATCTAGCTTGCGTTCCCAAAGCCCCACTTTGGGAACGAGGGGACGTTGGGAACGAGGGGAAAAACGTCGATCATCGCGAGACGCTATACAATTCGGATGCTCTCGGCGATACTTCGCCTCGATCCGTTGGAATTCCGCCACGCTGTATGAATTGTCGAATCACTTTACTGGTTGCCTCGGTACTCGCGTGGGCCGCACTGAGCGCGCTGGCCGATGATGATCGGAAGGCCATTGTGGGAACGTGGAAAGGAACACTGCCAGGGGAGCAATTCGGCGACATCGAATTGGTCATCACCCCGACCACCATCCGCGGAAGAAATCTCACCACGGGCAAAAGTCTGGGCGAAGGGACCTATGAGATCGACCCGGAAAAGCGCACCATTGACGCTCATGGCATGGCGGAACCGTTTCAGGGGAAACTGTTCGTGGGGCTGTATTCGCTGGAAGGCGATACCCTCAAATGGGTTTCCAACGGTGCCCGAAAGAAGCGACCGAGCGACCTGGTGCATCGACCGGACCAAGATCAGTTTTTGATGGTGCTTCGGCGGCAGCAGTAAAGCTGCGGAACAGTGTCCCCGACAGAAGCGCCTGCCGACCGTCACGTCAGTGAGTGAACGCATCCTTCTCTCCGCCGGCACCATTGGCGACCGTTCACCCGGTCTTTTGCGAATCCGCTTTTACATATGCCGCACTGGCTTGAGATCACCCTGATCATCATCGTTGTCCTCGCGGGAGTGGTTGGCTCCGGCGTCGCGATCAACAGGGTCTGGGAACGTTGGCGCAAGCGCAATGGACGACCGCGTTAGGCGGGAAGCCCCCATCGCCCGCCCTGTGCCCCCTGCCGGCTCGACCATTCACCCATTTCCACTTCCCTGCCGTCATTTCGGCGGATTGGAACCTGGGCCAATCGGAACGTGCACAATGCAATCTGTCACGATTGGTTGACTGCCCCTATTCTGCTCGACCGTATGGCGCGTTTACCGAGTTTGTGCTTCACCCCGGGACTGCCTGAGACTCTAATTTTTCTGCCATGACCGAGTTCCGAAATCGAATCTTTAATTCTCTGATTGATCGCGGTGACGCGCTCGTGATTTCGGATATGGCGTGCTTCGACTGCGAGTTCATGAATTGCGCGTTGTGTCTGACCACGGACATCGAAAAACGGGCAACGGTCAGCGATGTGCTTCTCCAAAACTGCACAGTTTCCGCTTCAGATCTTGGGCCAGCACTCTTAAAACGTGTGCAGATTGATGGTTTGGTCACCGACAGCTTATTCATCGTCTGGGGAGCGGTTTTTGATCAAGTGGTCTTTTCGGGGAAAATCGGGAAGATCAAGATCAATCGGCACGTGCATCACGTGGACAAATCAGACCGGGTTCAGAGACCGTTTGACGCATTTCGCCAACACTACTACGAGAATGCAGAATGGGCGCTCGACATTAGTCGGGCCAAGTTCCGCTTACTAGAAATCTACGGCATTCCCGCCAGACTGATTCGCAGAGATCCGAGCACTCAAATGGTCGTCACTCGTGAGCGCGCCTTAAATCCGGCATGGCGTACACAGGTCAGCGCCGAAAACAAACACTGGCCTTTCGCGATAGATATGTTTCTTGCGACTGGTGAGGCGGATCGTGTCTTAGTGGCGCCTCTGAGTGGTCCGAAAAAGCAAATTGATAAGCTGTTGACTGAATTGAAGGAACTTCGTGACTTGGGTGTTGTTGAATAGGTGCATGGCACTGCTGTCCAAAATATATTGAGCGAACCGCCGTGGCTGGGGGAAACGCGCTGCCCGCGCGCCAGCGCCCACGAGAAGCGGGGGCGCGATCGGGGTCAGACCAATTATGACCCCTTCCATGTATTGACATCGTTCCGTGGCTGCGCTCCACTTTCATCCACGCTGCCAGCCGGGGAAGGATTGCTCTCTTTTGATCCGGCTGCTTTCTCCGCCTGGGACAATCCAGACGGAGCCTTTTTTATGGGTCGATCACATGGAGCTTGGCCCCCCGCGGATTGGATCTTGGGCGTATGAGAAGATGCACGATGCGCATCTCCCAGCTTCGCTCGTCCGTGGACTGATGCATGAGGTAGGCATGAAAGGCGGGCCGCTCATCCACGCCCTCCACCCAACGCGAGGGAAAATGCTGCCCCGGCGCGAATTGTTTCGAGACGACGAACTCGCTGCGCTTCGCATCCAACACCGGCGCATCGGATTTCGGAAACACCTCGAGCAATCCCGCGGCCGTCGGCGGCGGTTCGGCCGAGTGCAGCACGGAGAGCGAGGCCAGCAGGAGCGCGAGGGCCCACCGCACGCGGACGCCGGGATATGGGCTGGGTTGGAACATGAGAATCGGACGAGTTAGCACTGCGCCCTGGCGTAAACAAATGCGAAAGGTGAAAAACGAAACGGTGCAATGTCAGAAAAATCCCCACGGGATTCCATCATCCAGACCAGCGAGTTGTGCGGGTCGCCAAAGGCGGCGCAGGGGACCAGGGAGACCGGTGGGCGGGCGAGCCAGGTGCGAGGCACGAGCGCCTACCCTGGGTGCGCGTGCTGTTGCCGGCCGCGAGGGGTCCCCGAGGCGGCAAACAGGGCCCGCCCCCATACACGCGATGCGATTCATGGGATAAAGAGTGATCCGTGTGTTGGGAAAAGTGGCCCCGCCTGCCGCCACGAATCCGGCAGGCGGGGTATTCTTTTTTGGGGTCACCGAACACCCAAGCAGAGGAGCCACTATGCCCATCAAAAAATCCAATTCGAAGGTAACGAATGCGACGCGGAAGCCCGAGCGCCAACGTGAGCTTATTGAGCCACAGGCGGGCGGCAAACGCTGAGGGCCAGGATATGAGCGACCTTCCGCCTCTCTCGGCTATTCGGATATTCCGCGACGGAGAATGCATGGGCGCTCTGCTCGGCCCCAACTTACGTCAAGGGGAGCTGGAATTTGTGGCCATTGATGACCCCGGCGGGGAGCGAGAAGAATGGAAGGCAGCCGAAGCGGCGGCGCAACAACTCGAAAGAAGACTGGGCATAACGCATTTAAAATTGCCGCGCATTCAAGATAATGAGGGCGGCACTTCGTTCGACGATGACAGCGACGAACCCGATTGGTGGAACCGGTAAGGCGAGAAGCATGCAGCGCCAGAACCACACCCTCCGTCGATGCAGGGCATGAAGCCACCACAACGCGCAAACTGGTCTCATGGGTCGTGGTCCGCTTCGCGATGCTCAATCGGTGATACGCGATTTGGTCAGCGTCAAAACTTCAAATCGGCAACATTCGCGGCGCAAGTCATTTCCAAGACCCGCAGCAGCGCATTAGTATCGACAGGTCTTGGCAGCTCCGAAATCTCCGTCGAGTCTCGATTGCAGACAAACACCGCCGAATCCGACACGGTAATCATCGAATTGGGAGAGAACTCCTTCATCGCCAACATCGCCGCTACCGAGTCGGTTTCGTGCCAGACGAGATGGCCGTTGTCTCGCAGGACGGTTGCCAGTGCCAGTGCCACGTGATGCTCCGTGCTGATAATGAGGACACGTCTCATAGTATGCTCGTTTGGTTCATTCATGGGGGGAGCAAATGTTCCCACATCAACGAAATCCCGCAATCGGGAGGCATCCTGAGGCGGCACTCAGAGATTTTCTTATGGCGAAATCCCGCTCGGCTCAAACCCAATCGCTGTAGGTCTTGCGGCCTTCGGTGTCGTGGAAGGTTATGAGCACCGTCTCGCCGCCCCGCTGGCGTCGCACAAAGGCAATGGCGTCCACGAGTCCCAGAAAAGTGTGGGCGGCATCGGTTTCATCGTCGTTGACCGTGTATTTTCCGTCCGCTGAGGGGTAAATGAGAAACTGGCGAGCCATGGGGCAATGTTTACGATTCGCCGATGGTATTGACTCACCACTGGTTGTCTGGGCTGCACTCTCGGTTGCGGTGCCTGCCGCGATCACTCGCCGGGATTGGCTTGCCGCCCTTGCCCCATTTCAGATGGGCTTTTCTCGGGGCTTAAGCGCCTGCCGAACCGTGTTTCGGCCCTTGGCGCTTACAACCCGGATCGCCCGTTGGCGAGCGGGTGAAGTTGCGAAAGAGGAGCAGAGGACGCTGATACTCGGGCTCGGGTAGTGAATCGTCGGCGCGTGCAGAGAATCATGGTCATTCACCACCGGAGCAATCTCGCCTAACGTCCAATTCTCCCGGTAAGCGCCAATATCAGCAGAATGAGCAACACCAATCCCAAGCCGCCGCCGATATAAGGCCCACCATAGTAGAATCCTCCGCCACCACCAGCCAGGAGAAGAACGATCAAAATTATAACAAGTAGGTTCATGCCGTGGGATCGTGGCGCAAATGAAATGCGGATGTTAGTATTTCATCAGAAATCGTTGGCGTTTCGCATTTTGGGCGTGCGAGGCCGGGTTCGTTCTCGCTCTGCGAAAGCCAATTCACGCCTCTCATTGACGTAGATGAAAGTATTGAATGCTCTTCGCTGGAGCGGCATCGGAATGAAATCGCTCGTGGCAGGCGCGGACTGCCCCCATTCCCGTCCGTTCTACGTCGGCACGAGACGGGAACGACAGATCGTGCACCGCCACGGCT
>Ga0207703_10003339_pt1 | contig 13477 bp, 10 predicted proteins | sample KBSSwiS12_FD_184304 | JGI IMG/M metagenome (GOLD analysis project Ga0207703, IMG submission 184304) | Switchgrass rhizosphere microbial communities from Kellogg Biological Station, Michigan, USA - KBS Switchgrass S1-2 (SPAdes) (version 2) | ecosystem: Host-associated > Plants > Roots >... | reverse complement strand
GTGTAAACTTTGGCGGCGATGTGGGCTTGCATGTTGGAAAGACGATGTGGGCCATTTTGCGTGAATTGGGAGGCGAGAACCCGGACAACTTGGCCGGTACCCCGACGCCCCATGCCGAGTGGTTAGCCAAAAACTACATCATTGGCAATGCGGCCTACGAGGACGACGAGGTGGCCAAGATGCAGATTACCGAGCTAAACAAACGGGTCTATCAAATTCATACTGATGACGATCACGATTCGTCGTTCGCTAGAATTTATTGGACGTGCCGGGAATGGAGTTATGAGGCTTTTGACGCTTTTTATGCCCGTATGGGTACCAAGGTTGAAAAGTACTATCCAGAGAGCGAGACATCGGGTCCTGGTTTGAAGGCTGTGAAAGCTCATATCGGGCCAGTATTTGAGAAATCCGATGGGGCCGTAGTCTTTAAGGGCGAGTCCTATGGTTTGCACACGCGGGTATTTATCAACCGCCAGGGCCTACCGACCTATGAGGCAAAAGATGTCGGTCTCATTATTAAGAAGTATGAGGATTATCATTTCGATCGCTCGGTAATCGTGACGGCAAATGAGCAGCAAGAATATATGGCCGTGGTTCTCAAAGCGATTGAGCAATTTTTGCCTGATCTGGCTCATGCTACCACGTATATCTCCCATGGCATGCTCAAGCTGGTGGGTGGCGAGAAAATGAGTAGCCGCAAAGGTAATATCATTCGCGCTACGGCCGTGTTGGATGAGACGGCTGAGGCGATTGTGGCGGCTGGGCGTAAAGCCGATGATGCCGTTGTGCTTGGTGCGATCAGATATGCGTTTTTGAAGAGCCGGATCGGAGGGGATATTATCTACAACCCCGCTGAATCGATTAGTCTGGAGGGCAATAGCGGGCCGTATTTGCAATATGCGCATGCCCGGGCCCGGAGTATCTTGGCGAAAGTGAAGGGCAAACCGGCAGAACAGCTGGAGCAACTTGATGCGGCGGAGCATACTTTGGGCCGCAAGATTGCAGAGTACCCAGATGTGCTTCAGCAGGCGGTAGACGAGCTGATGCCACATTTTGTATGCACGTATTTATATGAGCTTGCCCAAACCTTCAACCGGTTTTACGAAGTGAGCCGGGTCGTAGGAGATCCTCGTCAGGATATTCGTCTCAAGCTCGTAGAACTCTACGCCGATGTGCTACGCGACGGAATCAGTCTGCTTGGTATTGTGGCGCCGGACCGGCTTTAACGGCCGTCAAAAATATTGCGCGACACTTAGGGTTTTAGGGAAAAGCTAACCAAGCGGTTGTCGACGGTAGCAAATATGCGTCCAAGTCTCGCGTCATAAGTGGCGTCGTAGAGTGTCTTGCTTCCTGAAAGTTCAATTTGTTTATCGAAGGCGAGTTGATCGGTTTTTGAAGTCCAAAGAGCTATCCGGTTCGATTTCTTGCTGGTGCCGACGAGAACGTCGCCGCCCGCCGTGGAGCGCAGATTGGAGATTTGATCGAGAGAGGCGGGCATCTGTACCGATGCTTTGAGGCTTGCCGCCAAGTAACGGTTTAGCGAAGTACCGGAGGCTACGTAGACCCAGCCGTCTACGGCAAGAGCTGACGGTAAACCATTTAATTTTGTTGTAGAAATGTAATCACTTTTTGGTGAATAACCAGTAGCATTGTGGACATTTTTGTAGACGGCGCCGTCGCCGAGAAGATAAAGGTTTGAGCCATATGAGGCTATAGAACGGGCTTTTGGCCATTGGCCGTAGGCAATTGTTTGTTCAACAAGGGTGTCGGTGGCAAATCGGTAGACCCAAACTGACGGCTTGCTGGTAAGTATGAACATGGAGTCATTTGATGCTGCAACTGTTGTTGCTACTACATCACCTAGTCCCGAAGTATCGGCCGATGAGTCTTTTTGGACGCCATTGGAGAGGCTTACAATCGAGATGGCGTTGTGATTGGCGCTGTCGATCACATAGGCATGAGTGCCATCGGACTCAAAGTGAGTAGGACGACCGTTTTTGCCGATTTCGGCGACCGTGAGAGGACTAACTTTGATGAGCCCATCGAGGAGGTCGATCTGATTGGCTACCAACTGCTTAAAGGCGCTTACGGAGGTCGGTTCACCTTCGAGCAGTGCATTGTTCTTCAGCTGATTATTGATTTTGCTGGTGTCACTGGCACTGAGTTTGGCTAACTGTGCGGATACTGAGTTGAGCGAATCAAGGGCCGCGGATTTGTCGGTGGGGTGAGCAGATGCCGCCTGGGTGTAGCGCGTGAATAGCGATTGATAGTCGGAAAATTTCTTGGCGGTGGCTGCGCGCGAATTCCCGAGTACATTCATTATAATAACGAGTAAAATGACGGCGAAGAAAGTGATGAGTGCAGCCCAGCGGCCGCGGCGCGTAGCGAGCAATCGTCTGATGGCGTCTGCGCCCCTAAGGCCAGCGGTACGGAGTTTGGGCCGCAGACTGTACCAGGAAGATTTGGCGGCGCCGGCAACTTTTTTTGAGGTGGCGGCGGTAGTTTGGGCTAGGGGTGTTGCAGCTCTGATAGCGGCGTCGGTGAGGCTTTCGTTGCTGGCGAGCTGGATTTCTTCGGGTTCGTCGGATCGGACCTTGAGCGCAGCGAGCTCAGGTGTGGTGATTTCGATGACGAGGGCGGCGATCCGGTTGGTAATGGCGCCATCTAATAGCTGGCTGATCTCGGCGATCGAGCTGTTTGGGCTACCGTTTGTTACTACGGATTGTAGTTTGGCGAGCGGTACCTGGTGCACGAGTGCGGGAGTGGCGATAAGAAGTTTATCACCGGCTTCGAGTTCGCCGGTCGCGATGGAGCCAAAGGTTTTTGATGGTGTGGTGGGTCGGTTCGTTTCCGGTATGCTAATTCGGGAGGCAGCCTTGCCGCGATAGAGGAAGGCTTCTGCGGAGCCGGTTTGGGCGACATGGAGTTCGTGTCCGCTTTGGACTGCTATGATGGCGCTGAGTTTGCCGATCCAAGATGCGTTGCCCTTACCTACGTATTCGGAAAGCGCGTGGTTTATTTGCTTTATTGCAGCTTCAAAGCGGGCAAGGGGATCTTTTTCCCCGTCTGGTTCGTTGTAATATTTCTCGCCTGCGGTTTCGATAACCAGGTCAACGACTTCTTCGCTGGCTCGCCCGGAGATGAGTACTTCTACTACGACATAGAGATTACCGAGCCAGGCGCCGATATCGCCGGTGATCGGCTCATACAAATAAGCAGTCACAAAGCTTGAGATATGCTTTGGCCGCTTGGCGTAGGGGACGAGTCTGGCGGTTCGTGTGATCAGGTCAGACACTCTTTTTACCTCTTAAGCTTATTATACCACTGAGCGCCTGATAGGCGTAACATGCGTTCTGATAGAATGACTCCATGGATATATTGGACGGCCTCAATCCTGAACAAAGAGCAGCGGTGCTTCATGACAAAGGTCCGCAGTTGGTGATAGCTGGGGCTGGAACCGGAAAAACCCAGGTGATTACCCGTCGGATCGCGTATTTGATTGCCGAAGGCAGGGCGAAGCCCAATCAAATCTTGGCACTGACCTTTACCGAAAAGGCCGCACGGGAAATGCAGGAGCGGCTTTATGATCTTATCGGGTGGGAGTCGTTTCAGGTGCCGGTGCTGACGTTTCATGCTTTTGGCGCTGAGCTTCTGGGGCGTTTTGCGAGCCATATTGGGCGATCGATTCGGGGTGGTTTGATTAATGACACGCAAAAAACGTTGCTTTTGCAGCAACATTTTCATCGGATTGATTTAACCTATTATGGTCCTCAGGAAAATATATATGAATTTCTTGAGGGGATCGTTGCTTATATAGGCCAGGTTCAAAATGCCGGGGTAAGTGCGGCTAAATATAGTGAATATGTAGCTAATTTGACAACGAATTCTACTAAAATCCACCCACGCGATATTGAAGAGCAGGCGGATCTTGCGCGTCTATATACTCTGTATGAAGAAATAAAGGCTGAAGCGGGCGCTTATGATTACAATGACCAGTTGTATCTGCCGCTTGAAATTTTGAGGCAGCGCCCAAATTTAGCCGAGCGGCTGGCGGCTGAATATCGTTACGTTTTGGTTGATGAGTACCAAGATACCAATCCGGTGCAAGATGAGTTGCTGCGGGCATTCGTTGGGCCGAAGGGAAATATTTTTGCGGTTGGCGATGACGATCAGGCGATTTATGGGTTTCGGGGAGCTGAGTTAAATAATATCCTCGGGTTTGCCGAACACTTTACCTTGGCGGGCCCAGCGGTTTTGGTGCGCAATTACCGCTCGGGACAGGCGGTTCTTGATGCGGCCTACAGACTTATTCAGAACAATAATCCAGCACGTCTGGAGCAGAAATTAGGTATAAACAAGCGGTTACTCGCGCTGCATGACGAAAGCCAAGTTGAGTACCGTCCTTATTCAACAGCCTTAGCTGAGCAGGAGGGGATTTTGCGTGATATTGCTGCCCGTATTCAGGCCGGTGAACCACCGAGTTCTATAGCGGTGCTTTCAGCGACTCATGCGCCTCTTAAGGCTTTGGCCAAAGCAATGGTAAGGCAGAGTATTCCTTATGCTATGGCGGCTTCAGTGAGTATTTTCGATCAGCCTGAGCTGTTGTCGTTGTGGTATTTGCTCAAGTGGCTGGTGTTTCAAGCTACAGATGAGGCGATTGCGCATGTCATGCTTGGTCCATTTGTGGAGTGGACGGCCGATCAGTACCGCGGGCTGCTGGAAGCGGCACACGATGATCTGGTGGGGATTGAGGAGGCGTTGCGCCGGAGTAGCGACGGCCAGGCGGTCGCATTGGTGACACGTCTGGATGAATGGCGGGCCTGGGCTCGTGAAGTGGGTGTGAGCCAGTTGGTATTTCGCCTCGTTTTCGATACAGGTCTGGCTGAGCGGTGGCAAAGGCAGGCCGAATCGAGTCCGAGGATGGTTCGGGTTTTTGAAGATTTGCGTCGTCTCATGGAGCAAATGCAGGATTTTGAGACGGTCGCGCTTTCGCCCAGTCTAGATTCGTATATGATTGCTTTCCCCAAGCCCCCAGCGCTTGAGGTTTCAGAACCACTCGGCGACGAGAAGGGCGTGCAGTTGCTTACAGTCCACGCAGCAAAAGGACTAGAGTTTGAAACGGTTTACCTCATGGGCGTCACTCAGCGCAGTTGGTCGGCTGGGCGTAGCATGGGGCGTAAGCTCCCTGAGGAATTGCTTCGGCCGACGGATATGCCGCCCGATCATGAGTTTAGGCGGCTTATGTATGTGGCGGTGACGCGAGCTAAGCGCCATTTGGTGGTGAGCGCGGCGGTAGCTACGGCGAGTGGAGCTCGTCAGATGGTGAGCCCGTTTGTATTGGAGGTATTTGGCGAAAAAGTGGCACAAATGGCGCCAGCGGCATTACTGGGCGAGCCTGAAAAGTCGAGTGTTTTATTGAATAAATTACAACGATTTTATCCTTTGAGTGACCTATACACGCCGGACCGTCTGCCGTTTGAGACCGAGGATGGCTGGTTGGATCTTAGTGTGACGGCTTTGGGAGGCTACGATTTCTGCCCGTTTGAGTTTTACATCCAGCATGTGCTCAAGATTGCGCAGCCGATGGGGCCGCAACTTGTGTTCGGAAGTGCACTGCATCGAGTTTTTGAATTGTTTTATAAATCTGAGATGGCAGGGCATAAAGCTGGACCGGAGGAGCTCCATCAGGCTTTGGACCAAACTTGGTCTACCCGAGGCTATCCAGACCGTGCGTCGGCTGAGGCGGATGCAGTCCTGGCGCATAATACACTTGATGCTTTTTTGACTCGGGAGCAGGCGGTGCAACGGCAGATTTTAGCCAGCGAGATGCCGATTCGTTTTGAGCTGCCTGAGGCCAAGTTGCGGTTACGAGGTAAGATTGACGCGTTGTTTGAGACGGATGCCGGCGTACAGATTCGGGATTTTAAAACCGGGCGGACCAAAACCGATGCCGAGAAGCTCTCGAAACAGGCGAAGGAAAATTTCCAGTTGCGATCCTATGCCTTAGCTTATGAAGCGCTTCAGGGCAAGGCTCCGGCTGAGGTCGTACTTGATTATGTTGTGACAATGATTGAGGGTGCCGCTGTGCTGACGCCCGCGATTTTGCGCAATCATCGTGCTAAGCTGAGTGATATGGCAGATAAGATTAGGAATCGCGATTTTGCGCCCAACCCGTCGGCTTTGCATGTGTGTGCGGCCGTTCGGTATTACGGTACCGGTGAGCAAGAAGAGCAGGCGCTGTTAGCGGGAGGCAACGGGTCGTGATGAAAAGCAGACGCGATGAGGGCTGGCTCCAGGGGATTCTTGATAAGATTTGGGATAATTATTTCACTGAAGTCCCGCAGATTAATGATGTGAGAATTGTGTTTGGAAGGCGGGCGAAGCGGCGGCTTGGTTCAATTAGTTTGGATCCGGCCGATGGTAAGACCACGATAATTACGATGAATAGTATCTTCCGGCGAGAAGATATACCAGAATTCGTTGTGGAGGCTACAATATTTCACGAGCTTACTCATTATGCGCATGGTTTCAATTCGCCGCTCGATAAGGCCCAGCAACACCCTCACGCGGGCGGGGTGATGCGGCGCGAGTTTGCAGAGCGCGGGCTTTTGGATTTGTATTTACAGCAAAAAAAGTGGCTTAAGGAGAACTGGGTGCTAATACTGGGTGAGGAATTTGCGCCTCGGCAATTAACAAGGGCATCGGCAGCATCGGTTCGTCGAGTCCCTAAACCGTTTTGGTTTATAGGAGAGTAGAATGGCGATTTCGAGGCTAGAACTTGTATCGGCTCACGGTGATCAGAGTTTGTCGCAGGTGCGCTTCGTACTGTATGGCGCGGGCCAGCAGGCCATAAATGAGGCGATGCGTCAGGGGCTTAGTTTTGTAGAAGGCCGAGCGGTGGTGTCTACAAATCTGATGCATGCCTATGCGCAAGCAACAGGGCCGGCGAATTCTTATCATCCCGAGGTCACGAGTGGAGAGACTGGTGCGATCATGGTGATTGCGATGCCTCGCGATTTCCATGTGGGGTACGCGACTTTTACAACGGCTTATGTTGATCGGGCGATGAAAATGGTGCTGGGAGCGCCTTTGCGGTTTGCGAGTGGTCGCAAGCAGCTTGCGTTCTATATGGATGAGGATGTCGAGGCGGTACGTAAACGGATTGAATCGGAGGCCATGGGAGGGTTCCCGGTGGCCAATCACCCCACTTTTCGAGTGGAGCCGCGGTATGTAATAGGGACGTTTCGGCCGAGCCCGAGCCTGAAGGCGGTTATTACGCAGCTTGAGGTGAGCGCAAAAGCCTTTGAGGCAATTGATTTTGATGCCATGGAATCGGCTTTGTCGAGTTTGTTTGCGGTACGGGAGGCAGCTGAGGCCGTGCTGGTGCCAACAATGGCTCGCGATGTTGTGGTGGGTACGGTGGAGTCGGTAATCCTGACACACATACGCCTGCTGCGTTGGCAGGGGCTTGCTCTTCTGGGTTATCGTTTTCGGGAAGGCCGTGAGGATGTTGTAGTGGCACCGCCTTCGGATGTGGCTGAGCAGCGTCGAAAGATTGATGAGTGCGGTCGCCTTATTGCAAGTTCGGGTATTTTTAATGGTGAGTTAGCTTGGTTGAAGGTGTATGTGGCGAATCAGCTTGGTCTTATGAAGGTCGAGCTGGATGGGGCTGAGCTGGAGGCTGCCTAGCAAATCTTGCGATATTACGCTAAGATAACTTGGTTTAAATCTTATTGTGGTCGGTATACCGGGGTGTGGCGCAGTTGGTAGCGCGCAGCGTTCGGGACGCTGAGGCCGGAGGTTCAAGTCCTCTCACCCCGACCAATCAAAAAAGCTCACGCAAGTGGGCTTTTTTGATTGGTTTGTATGGTCATGTATTTTTGCTGTAAAACTGCATATTAATGTACGCATGCTTGCAAGAAAAATAATTATTTTCCAATAATTTTGAACTTGCTCTGTGCTGAAAAATAAATTATTTATGCAATAATCCGTGCAATATAACTACAATAATTTTAATTTTCCATCATAAAGAATGGTAATTTTTCCGGAAATTGACGATCGTACGATGTGCTTGGGTACGAATTTCGTCTCAGTGGTCATGACCTGACCGGATGGTTGGACCACCTTAATCTTTACCGACTTTCCGGATTTCATGGCGAGGGCTATCCCAATTGCGCTGGTGCCGCTACCTGAGCTAGATTGATCGAAAATGGTTTCGACATCTTTTATCCAGACGCAGAACTCGGACTTATGGGAGGCTTCGTCATAATAAGTGGCGCCGACGCAGGGTTGGGCGGTGACGCTAAACTTATTTTCGCGCAGTAGCTTGGTGAGAACCTCGCGGGGAGTATGACTGACTTGCAGCATTGGGTCGGTAACAACCAGCTGGGTTATGCCGTCCAGTTGGACGAGGGCGCCATCATCGGTTTTGCGGACTAGGGGCTTATTTTCGGGAAGCGGAATCTCGAGCGTTACCACGCCATCTTTTACTTGGTACTCGAGTGGTCGCGGAGCCCCTGATGCTTCAATGAGGCCTTTGGCTTTGTCTCCGGCCACGATGAGCGCTACGCAGCGGACCGCGTTGGCCGAGAATTCGCCGCCCAGCATTTCGACACGGGTCACTGCGCGGGCATCCTGCGGCTTGGTAACGAGGCAGCATTGCTCGATTTTGGGTGCTGTGGCTTGTTGGGCGCTCCAAGTTGCGAGAATGCGGTCGTTGAGGTCCTTGTAATCGTCTTCGTGTATTTCGTCGAAAATGACAGCGGCGGTGTTTCCGCAGGGATAGGCTACAACGACGCGCTCAAGTTCTGTGATGGGATGGGTGGTGCTAGCCATGGTAGTTTCCAGAGTTGTCGATTCCATTTTGCATCTATTTTGCAATTGCGGCAAACTCGCCCGCATCTTCGATGAGCCCACCATACACATTTTGGGTGTAGTTTTGGCCCAAAAAAATTGGATACACCGGGTGGGGTTGGCCGAGTAAATTCGATAAACGGCGGGGAAGGGGTTGAAAAACCCGTAGCCCGGCTTTGGTAAGCTGGTGGGTATCGCGGTCGGCATTTGTGAGGGTGTATAGGTACCGGTAGCGCCGGATAGAACGGGCTGGCGGCAGGCTTGAGGCGGCTGCTAATTTGGCGATTATCTGGGTCCAGGCTGATATCGTCATGCGCGGCCCAGCGATGCTAATTTCGATCGACAGGCAGTTGGGCAGATACTTATTTATGCAGTCGTATTCGGCTGTAATCACGCGGGTGAGGTCAATGAAGCTGGCGGCCTGCATGAGAATCCCGGCTGGAGTCGGGCCGATGAATGCACAGTCGTTGTCGGGGCACAGGGTGTTGTGGAAGTCGAGGACGAGATCATAGCCCTGGGCGCGCTGCATTACGACCGCGGCACGGCGGGGCTCGTATAGCGTGGAGCTAGCGTCGCCGGGGAACGATCGGTTTAAATCTTGCTCGATGAAGCGGGTGTTGGTTTTGATGGCGCGGGGATTGGCAAGTATGGTCGTGACGCCAGCTATAGGCCGACGCCGTAAGGCCGCGACGATGGCTGGGCCGAGCGGTTCATTGCCGTGCATGCCGCCGATAATGAGGATATTCATAGCGATATTAATCCAAAAGCCTTAGGCCTCTCCCGATTGAGATGTGCTGTGGCTATGATGGTTGATTAGGTTGAGGGCGGCGGCGTAGCCCCCAGTTCCGTTCTGCGACCAGTCGCTAATGCGCGCGACGGTGCGGCTGCTCAGTCTAGTAGCTTGGGTGATATCGGTATATTTGGCGCCTTCTGAAAGCAATTTGGCAGCTTCGAATCGGGCGCATATTTCGATAATTTCGGATTCGGTCATGAGATCGCGGAGAAACCTTTGTAGGGTGGTGGCATCTTTGATCTCCAGCAAAGCGCTGGTCAGTCTTTGGGCGGGTGGTGTAGTCCAAATTTCAGGATTTATCATGGAAGACATACCGGTACTTTATCTAAGTAAAGTAAAAACGTCAAGTTTGGAACGTGATGTTCGGGCTTTGAAATCGGCTGCTGTGCAAAAGTTGTGGAAAAGATAGTTACGAAATTCGTTTATGGCTGAATGATTTGCTGTCGGGCGTCGTATGTCAGCAGAAAGTTTGTCACTAATTTCGAAGTACTTTATGTGCCCAACAGATAGAAAGATAGGGGAGTGAGGTGCCGATAAAAACGAAACCATAAAAACTATTGACCCCTAAATTGTTTAGGGGTATATTGTTTATGGAGTTCAAAAGTGCAGGTAAGGAATTCTCAGTTCGAGAAATCTCTTCTCAATCAAATCGCCCGAGTGTCTAACGGCCTCGAGCGAGAGGTGGAAAATGAGCTAAAGGTCAGTTTTAAACTGACCTTTTCTCAATTCCGGGTACTGAATGGCCTGTTGGCGCTGGGCGAGGCGAGCCAACGCGAACTGGCCAACAGTCTGGAAGTAACCCCCGCTGTTGTAACGCGCCAAGCTGAGGCGCTATCGGCGCGCGGGCTGGTGGCCCAGAAGCCCAATCCGCGCAGCAAGAGGGAGAACATACTGACCCTGACCCCGAAGGGGGAGCAGGCGGTTTTTGATGCGTCAAAAGTGATTGCTGAGCGGCAGAAGGAGCTGTTCTCGGTGCTTAGTCTGAAGGACGAGACGGCATTTGAGCGGGCGATTGAGGCGCTGGGAAAGCGTCTTGGTTAGCTTAGATGGCGAAAATGCTTTAAACTAGGACTTATTAAGACTATTTGGCTTGTATTCCAAGGTTGAGTGGATTTAAATACGGGGGTGTCTTTAAGCCAAGGATCGGGGATGGACAAGGATGTCTGAAGTCTTGTTTCTAACGAACGAGGAGATGGGGGCACGTTGGGAGGCCATTGAGGCTGCCTTGCGTGCTGCATTTCGCGGTGCGAGGTTTATTGATTCGGGTTACACAGTGGATACGCCAGTCAAACATACCCGGAAGGGGATTGATGGTGAGTTGCGTGGAGGCCTGGGCCTTGGGCATGTGCTTGCCGTCGACGGTGATCGGGTGCTCGGAGGACTTTTCTGCGTTCCGACGGAGCGTACGCCGGATGAGATCACCCGTGATGTCCGCTGGTGCGATGTAGGCTGGGTGTTTGTGTCGCATGATGCCGAGCGCGATGATCGGGCATGGATCATGGATACTCTCCTGAAGCGAGCTTTTGCAGCTCTGAGAGAGGCGGGTTTTGAGCAAATCGTCACGAACATGGGCACTCGTGCCGGTGCGCAATCGCTTGGCTCTTACGGCTTCGTTGATAAGTCTACCGACGAGCAGCCCAACCGATGGGTCCGGGATCTTACGGGTTCCTAGACGTATCGTGGCCTTGCCATTTCGCCGTGAGTGAGGGGCGGAATGGCAAGGCTCCAGGTCTGGTGTTCGGGTCTTGTACGGCTCGGGTTTGGCTGATATACTGGGATAATGATTACTCTTATTATTTTGTGTGTGCTCGTAGCAGTAACATTAGTCGGCTTTTTATTGTTGTATTTACAACTAAAAACACTAAGGTCGAGCTCAAATGATGGCTCGCAGTTGCGCAAAGATCTTAGTGAAGCGCTGGGTGGAGTAGAGCAGCGGCTCAAGAATGACTTGGCCATGAATCGGCGAGAGCAGGCGGAAGCCCTGAAGTCGGTGGGAGATTCGCTCGACTGGCGTCTCATGGCCTTAGGAAATATGCAACGCTCCAGCCTTGAGCAGGTTTCGAAGGCCAATGAAGAAAAACTGGAGCGAGTGCGAAGTGTGGTTGAGAATCGCTTGCAGCTGATGCAAAAGGACAATAACGAGAAACTTGAGGTAATGAGGGCGACCGTAGACGAGAAACTCCATGCAACGCTCGAGAAGCGTTTAGGGGAGTCGTTTAAAATGGTGTCCGACCGGTTGGAGTCGGTGCATAAGGGATTGGGTGAAATGCAGACATTAGCGGCCGGCGTGGGCGACCTGAAGAAGGTGCTGACGAATGTGAAGACCCGCGGGACGTGGGGTGAGGTCCAGCTGGGTAATTTGCTCGAGCAAATTATGACTAGCTCTCAATATGAGAAGAATGTGGCGGTGAAGAAGCGCAGTGCCGAGCGGGTGGAATATGCGATTAAGCTGCCAAATGGTCCCGACGATCAGACGCCGCTGTGGTTGCCGATTGATGCTAAATTTCCGGTGGAGGACTACCAGCGGCTGATTGCGGCCCGCGAAGTGGGGGAGCAGAGTGCGATCGACGCGGCGGGCAAGGATTTGATTGCCCGCATCAAAAGTGAGGCCAAGGATATTCGCGATAAATACATTGCACCACCGGAGACGACCGACTTCGGCATTCTTTATTTGCCCACTGAGGGGCTTTACGCTGAGATTACGCAGCGGCCTGGCTTGCAGGAGCTGTTGCAGCGTGAGTACCGGGTGATGGTGGCCGGCCCAAATACGGTGGCGGCCTTGCTCAATAGCTTGCAAATGGGCTTCAGGACGCTGGCGATCGAGAAGCGGTCGAGTGAGGTTTGGCAGATTTTGGGTTCGGTTAAGAGCGAGTTTGGTAAGTTTGGTGATCTCCTCGATAAGACGCACAAAAAGTTGCAGGAGGCGAGTAATACGATTGAGTCAGCGGCGAGTAAGTCGCGTACCATTGAGCGCCGGCTGGATAAGGTTCAGGATTTGCCGGCGACATCGGGCGCAATGGAGCCGGTGGCTTTGGTCCAATCCGTCCTCGACTCTGAAGAGTAGGCGGCTTAACGTTTTTTATCCGTTAGTGGCTAGCATTTACCAAACCCGTTATAGTTAAGGCAAACGAAAGGTCATCACAGTGAAACGAGTTGTTTCTGGCATTAAACCCACCGGCGAGCTGACGCTTGGCAATTATATTGGAGCTATGCGGCGTTGGGGTCAGATGAGTGCCGACCCAGATCGCGAGCACTTCTTTTTTGTTCCTAATCTACATGCGCTGACGGCTCGCCCGGAGCCCGAAGTGTTGAAGCGGGACAGTCGGTCGGCGGTGGCCTGGCTTTTGGCTTGCGGTGTCGATCACGACCATTCCTACATCTTTATGCAATCGCAGGTGCCGGCTCACTCTGAGCTTATGTGGATATTAAATAATTACACGACGGTTGGTGAGCTCAACAGGATGACTCAGTACAAAGACAAGTCCTCGAAAATGGGCGCAGACGGGCAACTGGTTGGGCTGTACGACTACCCGGTGCTGATGGCAGCCGACATTTTGCTTTACGACGCCGATGAAGTGCCGGTGGGCGAGGACCAGAAGCAGCACATTGAGCTGACACGCGATATTGCTACCCGGTTTAATAATGTCCACGGCGAGACGTTTAAGGTGCCGGCTCCGACGGTGCAGGAAGCTGGTGCGCGCATTATGAACCTACAGGACCCCACCAAGAAGATGAGTAAGAGTGATACCGATGACTCCGGTAATATTTTGCTGCGTGACGACGAGAAGATGATCGAGAAAAAGATTTTGCGGGCGGTTACGGATTCCGGTA
>Ga0207703_10003336_pt1 | contig 13480 bp, 16 predicted proteins | sample KBSSwiS12_FD_184304 | JGI IMG/M metagenome (GOLD analysis project Ga0207703, IMG submission 184304) | Switchgrass rhizosphere microbial communities from Kellogg Biological Station, Michigan, USA - KBS Switchgrass S1-2 (SPAdes) (version 2) | ecosystem: Host-associated > Plants > Roots >... | reverse complement strand
ATTTCGCCAAGGTCGAGCTGCGGGTCGCCCAGGTGAAGGTTGCTGAAAAAGTTAAAGGGGCAGACAAACTGCTGCGCCTGGAAGTCGATCTTGGTACTGAAGTACGCCAGATTCTCGCGGGAATCGCGGAGTCTTATGCACCAGAGTCACTCATTGGGCGGAAGGTTGTCATAGTCGCGAACCTCGCTCCCCGCAAGCTGCGCGGGTTGGAATCGAACGGGATGATCGTGGCTGCATCTCCTGAGGGTGGAAAAGCGGTGCTGGCAGGGTTTTTGGAAGATGTTCCCGTCGGAACACGACTAAAGTAAAAATCTTGTCATCCTGGAAGGTAGTAGCGGCTTGGCAAAGCCAAGCGTAGGGGATCGTTCGACTGCGTAACAGCCGAGAATCGCGGACGTTACTTCGCTCAGGATGACAGACGGGTATAGCTATGTTGCTGGTTGACTCACACGCACATCTCGACGGAGAACGTTACGACGCCGATCGTGACCAGGTGCTCGCACGTGCACGCGAAACCGGGGTGCAAACCATCGTGGCTATCGGAAGCGGAACCGGTCCCGGCTCACTCGATTGCGGAATCAAACTCGCTGAGCAGCACAATTTCATCTACGCCACGGTCGGCATTCATCCACACGAAGCCAGACTGGCCGCCGATTCTGATTTCCAAGAGCTGGAGCAACTGGCCAAACGACCCAAGGTCATAGCGGTCGGGGAAATAGGTCTCGATTATTTCTACAACCACTCTCCACGAGAACTACAGCAGCAGGTTTTTGTGAAACAGATGGAGCTGGCAGGTGCGGCAAAACTGCCAATTGTCATTCACAATCGTCCATCGCAGGACAGCGAGAATGCCTGGGATGATTTTTTCACCTTGATCGGCCAGCACTGGGCATCGAACGGATTAGGTGGGGTCCTGCACTGTTTCACTGGCACCTGGGCCCAGGCCAAACAGGCGCTGGACATGGGATTCATGATCTCGTTCGCCGGAAACATAACCTTTCCCAAAGCCCAGCAGATTCGTGAGGCAGCTAAACAAGTCCCACTCGACCGCATATTGATTGAAACAGATTGTCCTTTCCTCGCTCCGGTGCCCAATCGCGGCAAGCGCAACGAGCCAGCCTTTGTGAAAGAAGTGGCGTGGCAACTGGGCCAACTGCGCGGAGTGTCCACCGAAGACATCGGCCATCAGACAGCGCAAAATTTCTACAAATTTTTCAAATTGTCCGAACCGGGCAAACAATAAACTCACGTGCCGCACGGCGCTTCTTCTGATAACCTCAAGTGTTGATTCTTTATTCAGAAAGATCAGAAACACATGCCCGAGAATACTTTCGACATCGTAAGCAAGATCAACATGGAAGAAGTGTCGAACGCCATCCAGCAGGCGTTGAAGGAAGTTCATACCCGCTTTGATCTGAAAGATTCGAAATCCAATATCACGCTGGAAAAAGAGACGGTGGTCTTGCAGTCGGTTGACGACTACAAACTCAAGGCGGTGAATGAGATTCTGCAACAGAAGCTGGTGAAGCGTGGAGTTTCTCTGAAAGGGCTGACTTACAGTGCGGTGGAATCCGCACTCGGCGGCACCGCGCGTCAGAAGATCACCCTGCAGCAGGGCATTCCGGTGGAAAAAGCCAAAGAGATCGTGCGCCTGATCAAAGACTCGAAGAAAAAAGCGCAGGCTTCTATCCAAGGCGACTTGGTGCGCGTGAGCGGGAAGGACCGGGACACGTTGCAGGAAGTCATCGCCATGTTGAGGGCGAAAGACTTTGGCATTGATATGCAGTTTACGAATTACCGGTCGAATTGAGTAAAGACCGTTTACCACTAAGGGACAGTAAGGATCAGAAAGGTTTGAGCTCACACGCAGCCATTAACGCCAAGGAATTTTTTGAGCTTCTGCGCGAAGATCTCGCCGCCATCGAACGCGAGTTCGGACGCGATACTGTTTCCGGCGTTGAGGCCATCACTGAAATCGGCGAGTATCTGCGCAACGGCGGCGGCAAGCGCATCCGTCCTGCGCTATTGCTACTTTCCTCGAAGCTTTTCCACTACGAGGGGCGTGGCGCGGTTCGCTTAGGGGCGGTTGTCGAGATCATTCACACTGCGACCCTTGTCCACGACGACATCATCGACGAAGCCCAAACCCGCCGTGGACGCCCCGCTGCCAACACGCAATGGGGTAATTCAAAGTGCGTGCTGGCTGGCGACTGGCTTTACATGCAATCGTTCAAAGTTGCTTTGCAAGAGCGCAATTTCCGCATTCTCGACGCGCTGATCGAACTCACGCAACAGATGGTAGAAGGTGAGCTTCTCCAGATGGAAAAGTTGGGGAAGATCATTTCTCTCGATGAACACTTCGATCTGATCTACCGCAAGACTGCCTGTCTGTTTTCGGTCTGCATGAAAATGGGAGCGATCCTAGGTGGCGCGACTGCAGAGCAGGAAGAAAATCTGTCACAGTACGGACGTAATCTGGGAATGGCATTTCAGCTTGTCGATGACGTTCTTGATCTGACCGCTTCGGAAAACATACTCGGCAAGCCTGTGGCCAGCGACCTGCGAGAAGGCAAAGTCACTATGGCCGTGATCCATGCTCTCGAGCTTTGCGAACCCAAGGAACGTGCTCTGATTGAAACTGTTTTGCAGGACCGCTCCTTTGACACAGTTCCCTACTCGAAGATCCAGGAAATCCTGCGCAAATATTGTTCCATCGAAGCCGCCAGCGCCCGCGCCATGCAATACGCCGAAGCCGCATGCGCCGCCATCGCCGAATTTCCTGACAGCGAAATCAAACGCGCATTGCAGTGGGCTCCAGAATTTGTCGTAGCACGCGAGAAATAACCTCCAGCATTCTCCCTACAGGATCAGTACATCGGGCATCCCCGGATTGCGCCTCGGCGTCCTAACTCTGCGGTCTGGCAGTCCGTAAAATCCATTTGCCCTGCCACTCCGTAGATAGAAATGGGAAATCAAGGAACTTGGATTCGAAGGAGAAGGAAACATGAAAAAACTATTGGCATTGGTACTGGGATTGTCGGTGATGTGTAGCGTCGCAGCATTTGCCCAGGATGCACCGCCAAGTGCGGGCACAGCCGACAAGACAGCGGCGTCAGCTCCGTTGAAGACCATCAAGGGGACAGTCAAGGCCGAGGGCGACAAAGTCACTTTTGTATCGGATGCCGACCAGAAATCGTGGGAGGTTATGAATCCGGAGGCCTTAAAAGGACATGAGGGACATCACGTCCAGGTCAGCGCGCATGTTTATGCTGATAAGGATTCGATCCATGTGATGAGCGTAAAGATGCTGAAGCAATCCAGCATGTAAGCAGTCCTGGCGAGAAATCAAGGGCGGCCTCGGTCGCCCTTTTTCTTTATACTGACACCACCCTCATGAACGACTTCTTTTCGCAGGTAGTGCGCCATGGACACATTGCCATCGCCGCCGTGGTTTTTGCTGAAGCCATTGGATTTCCCATGCCCGCCGCGGTGGCGCTGGTTGCCGGTGGGGCAGCTGCTGCTGCGGGAGTTTTGAGTCTTAGCGAACTTTTTTTGCTGTCTGTAGCGGCCATGCTTACGGGAGATATTGTTCTGTTCATGGTTGGACGCCACACGGGATGGAGTCTGCTGGGTTTTCTGTGCAGAGTTTCCATGAACCCTGAAACCTGCATTCTGCGTTCGGCCGAGTCGTTTTACAAACGCGGCAAAATAACTTTGGTGTTCGCGAAGTTCGTTCCCGGCATCAATACAATGGCACCACCGCTGGCCGGCACCATGCGGATGCGGTTATTCCAATTTTTGCGTCTGGACCTGTTGGGCGCGGTCTTGTATGCGGCGGCTTATATCAGCGTGGGATTTGTTTTCCGCGATTTCCTCGCTTCTATCCTTCACGGTTTCCAGACAGCCGGACGAGCCGTAGAAACCGTTTTTCTAATCGCCCTGGTTGGATATTTGATCTATCGGGTTTGGATTTATCGCCGGCACACCATGTACCGCATCGTGCCACGCATTCAAGTGCAGGAACTGGCAGAAAAACTTGCCGCCGAGGACCATGGCGACATTTTGCTAGTGGATGTGCGCAGTCACGGTTACTACGATGCGGGGGCATTTCGCATTAAGGGATCGATCCGGCTAGAGCCTAACAACCTTGCCGAAGAACTCAAGAACCTTCCCCACGAAAAAGACATCTACCTTTACTGTACTTGAGCACGCGAATCCACTAGCGCCCGGGTGGCGCACATACTCAGACAAAATGGATTCAACGCATTTGTGATTGTGGGTGGCTTGGCAGCGTGGAGAAAAGCCGGGCAGCCATTGGAGTCGGTCCCTGGCAATGACTTGGTAAAGTTGCCGACATTTTCATGAGAATCAAACATGGCTTCAAACAAAGAAGTGGAAATCAAATTTCGAATCATCCGATTGCCGCAGCTCACCCAGCGCTTGCGAGCGTCCGGCTTCAAGTTGGTAACTCCGCGAACTCATGAGATGAATATCCTCTACGATCTGCCCGGATTCAAGCTTCGCAAAAAAGGAGAACTGATACGCCTGCGCAAGTATGGAGAACAGTGGGTATTGACACACAAAGCCAAGGGAAAAGCGGGACGTCATAAAAGCCGGGCTGAGACGGAAACCAAAATTGCGGATGGAAACAAGATGGATGGCATCCTGCACGCTCTGGGATTTACTCCAAGTTTTCGCTATGAGAAGTACAGAGCCGAATGGAGCGACGGACACGGGCATGTGGTCGTGGATGAAACTCCTGTCGGAAATTTTGGCGAGATCGAAGGCCAGCCGCGATGGATTGATCGGACTGCAAAAGGGTTAGGAATTTTGCCGCGGGATTACATCACGCTGAGTTACGCGGAATTGTTTACCGAATGGAAGCGGCAGACCAAGAGCGCGACGAAAGAAATGACGTTCAAAACCATCCGCTGACTTTTCGTTTTGGTTATTCCGGACGACGAGCGCAGTGACAAGAGGAATCCGCTTTTGGCAGATTCCCCGTCGCTTGTTTTAGGAATTCACTTCGACCGCGGCACAGTGCTTATCGAACAGGCGCTTCAGTTCGCTGGCAATGTCCACCGACTCACGGTGCTCAATATCACTGCGCTGAAGCATGTGGACCAACTTTCCATCCCGCAACAATGCAACCGAAGGCGAAGACGGCGGATAGCCGGTGAAATAGCTGCGGGCACGCTGTGTGGCTTCTGCGTCCTGTCCGGCAAACACCGAAAATATCTGATCGGGAACGTTGGTATTTTGCAGAGCAGCCCGCACTGCAGGCCGCATGCGCCCGGCGGCGCATCCACAGATGGAGTTCACTACCACCATCGCTGTCCCCTTTTGATTGGTCAGTGCACGATCTACTTCTTGTTCCGTACGTAACTCCGTAACGCCCATCTTCTTCAACTCCTCGCGCATACCGACCACCATAATCTCTGGGTACATTTTGCTTCTGATTCCTCCACGAAGTGAAAACTAGCTGCTGCATATTACCGTAAATTCGCCGGTCCGTGGGAGGGCCGGAACGTAATTGCCGATGTGGGTTACGAACCGGCCATTCGTATATAGTGAAGGCATCCATGCAAGTACAGGAAAACGTGGCCCTTGCGCCACTTACGACGTTCAAAGTCGGAGGGCCGGCGAAGTATTTTGTTGAGGCCAAAACTGCAAAACAGGTGAGCGAAGCGGTTGCCTTTGCACAATCTCGCAGCCTTCCTTTGTTCGTGCTTGGTGGTGGCAGCAATCTGATTATTTCCGATAAGGGATGGCCTGGGCTGGTCATAAAAATTGGCATCACTGGGATTGAAGATCGCTCCGAGAACGGCAAGAAACTGTTTGAGGTCGGGGCGGGGGAAGAGTGGGACAAGTTTGTTGCTCTGGCTGTCTCACAGAATTGCGCTGGTGTGGAGTGCCTTAGCGGCATTCCCGGAAGTGTTGGCGGCACCCCGGTGCAGAATGTCGGGGCTTATGGACAGGAAGTATCGGAAACCATCGAGTCGGTGCTGGCCCTGGACTTGAAAGATGGCCAGCTCCGTGAGCTTTGCAACGATGCCTGCGGTTTCAGCTATCGCACCAGTATCTTCAATACTTCGCAGCGGGGGCGACATATCATCGTGCGCGCCACCTACGCGCTCACTCCCGGCGGAGAGCCGCAAATCCTATATGCCGATCTCAAAAAGCATTTTTCCGGTTGGGAGGCCAAACCCAAGCTGGCGGATGTTCGCGAGGCGGTGCGCCGAATCCGTGCCAGCAAAGGGATGTTGATTACCCCGGGAGACGAGGATTGCCGCAGCGCCGGATCGTTCTTCAAGAATCCAGTTCTTTCCCACGAACAGCTCCAAGCTCTTGCCCAGAAGGCCAAAGCAAAAGGATTTGAGATCCCCAGTTATCCAGCCCTCGAATCTCAACGTAAAGTCTCTGCCGCATGGCTTGTCGAGCATTCCGGTTTCAGCAAGGGATTCAGCAGTGGGCGGGTTGGCATCTCCAGCAAGCATGCGCTGGCGATCGTGAATCGTGGCCAAGCGAGCGCTGCCGACATTTTGGACTTCAAAGAACATATTCAAGACCGCGTTCAACAGATCTGGGGCATCCGGCTGGAGCCCGAACCGGTGTTGGTTGGCGCTGAAAATTCATAGAGCTCTCCTCCCGCAAAAAATTCCTGAATAAATTGCAGTCGGCCTCGTTCTTTACCTTTGAGGACCTGAGAGTGGTCGCAGGACAGGTAATCGTGGACGACGCCATGGTGCTGGCACGAACGGAACAGGACCAACTGGAACTCGCCGTCCGGCAGCACGCGCAACTGGTGTATCGCATCGCGCATTCGGTGTTGCGGAACCATCATGATGCTGAGGATGCCACCCAGGAGACGTTTGTTCGCCTGCTGCGGGCCCAAAGAAAACTAAGCACCGTGGATGACGCGCGAAAATGGATCGCCAGAATCGCCTGGCGGGTAGCTGTAGAGCGCAGAAACAAGGCTCCAGAAGTTCCGCTTGAAAGGATCGAAGCAACAGTAGTTTCCCAGTTGCGGTCACAATGGATTTCGGCGGAAGAAAATGTGCTGGGACGGGAAATGGCTGGTCTAGTTCAGTCTCTGATTTTTGCGCTGCCAGCTCAGCTCCGCGATGCTTTGACCCTCTCTAGCGTGCAACAGTTATCTCCGGCCGAGATTGCCGTCGTTCTGGAAATGAGCGAGGCAGCAGTGAGATCACGCATCTTCCGCGCACGACAAATGCTGAAGCAGAGACTTGAGGCCTTATTGGAAGGCAATCATGGAACCTAAAAAAAATAAATTGGATCAATGGCTGGATCAGGCGCTAAGCGATTATGGACATGCCGAGCCGCGGCTGGGACTTGAAACTCGCATCCTCGCCAGTTTGGCAACGGAAAGGACCAGGATCACCAGACAAACATCATGGCCGTGGGCATTCGCGAGTGTGGCTGCGGCTCTAACTGTGGTTGTCGCCATCTGGGCGTGGATGAGCACACAAAAATCCCATATGCCTTCGGCCAACTTCGCGAACAACAGTACGGCGCTCCAGCAGAAGGAACCGGCGGATCGTGAGAAATCTGACATACCAGTTCCTACGACAGCAATCGGGAAACATGGGGTACGGCGACAAGTGGCAAAAGCTCCACAGCTGGCAAAGTCGCCGAGACTTAGTCAATTCCCTTCCGTTCGTGAATTGAGTACCCAGGAACAGCTTTTGGCCCGATACGCCCGGGAATTTCCTGAGCAGGCTTTGGAAGTTGCCCAGGCTCAGGCGGCAGCAGAACAAGAGAGGATCAGCGGAGAATTGGCGAGGGAATAATTTTCTACTGCTCCATTTTTCAGCAGCAAGAATGAGGCAAACATGCAAAGAACAATCGCAATTTGGCTTTTAGCAATCAGCATGACGTTCGGATACAGCTGGCAGTCCCTACATGCACAAGCGGAGACCAAGGCAGCGGCGGAAGATGATAAGGCGAAATCCAGTAATCCAGTCAAACCAGTGCATGCGTATCGCGTTGATTTCTCAATCACAGAATTGGCCGAGGGGCACAAGGTGAATACGCGGCACTACTCGATGGTCGCGAATTCCGGACCATGGAGCACTTTGAAGATCGGGACCAGAGTCCCAGTGGCGACCGGATCAACTGGGTCGGGCAGTCCTACTTTCATGTTTCAATATCTCGACGTGGGCACTAACATCGATTGTGAAGTGAATGAGCAAGGAGAAGACTTATCACTCGATGTTCGCAGCGATTTCAGCAATCTCTCTAGCGCTGAGGAACAGCACAGTCCGCAACCCATCATCCGCCAGATCAAGATTAATGGCCGAACCATCACTTCGCCGGGAAAATCAGCGTTGATTGGAGCGGTTGATGATCCCACGTCGAACCGGCAGTACCAACTTGAAGCCGTGGTTACGAAATTGAAGTAAGGTGGCGGTTACTTTTTCGGAATTTTGCGGAATGGGTGCTCAAAACTCAGGTAGAGCAAAAGCGCCCTTTCTCCCCCGCTCGGTCCAACACCCATCGGAGCAGCAATTCCCGGAACAATCTGCAAGCCATTTTTAAAGTTGTAAGCCCAGCGGATTCCGGGACTCACAAATAGTGTTCGGTTCCACTGTGTCTTGTCAGGACCGGTCACGGCTTGCGCTGCAGAGTAAACCGTCTCCAGCATCACGTTGAAGCGGGGCTTGGCCAGCCAGATGAAACTTTGCCCCAAGTTGTATCCGTCACTGAAAGCCCGAATGCCGACACTATCTTTCGCATCGGGAACGAAGGTTGCGCCTGCATTCCAGTGGGTCACCAATTTCGGGTTGATGACCACGCTCAATGGCAGGTTCGTCTGCAAGCCGAACCCTCCAGCGCTCCGTCCAACTGTGGAATCACCTGTGGGAAAAATCAGAGTAGCTCGTGGAGCGAAAGCGACTTTGGCATCGCCGTTGCCAACCCACTGATAACGATAGTTCAGCAAAACATCACCGATGCCCGCCCCAGAACCAGGAAACGCTCCCGCATGTTGAAGAGCCAGCGTATAGCTGAGTTGATGACGTTCGTTGCCTGGAACCGGCCACTCCTGCGTGAAGGTATAGACCCAATCCTTGCTGTCAAAGAATCGCGTAAAACTGGAAATGTGCTGGACCACGCCAAAATTCTGGTTGTAGGCCTCTTCTACGAGAAAGCTGTTGTCCTGAATTCCGGGCACATTGGACGGATTGGATTTTTCCTGAGCGCAGCAGGCAAGGTTGATAAAAACCAGAACGAATAAGCAGACAAGGGAACGGGCGGTCATCTTTAATTAACTATGACTAATTTACCTAATTAACTGCAATTAACTCAAGATATAATTACTGTCTGGCCAGTTGTGCCGCTTTTTTGAAGATGCGCACAAACATGGGACGGGTCAGCTTACCGGTTTGGGTGTTCTGATTGGACGGGTGATAGGTTGCCAGTAGCACTCTGCCGTCCGGCATTTTATAGGTTGCGCCATGTTGAAAAATGAAACTTCCCCTGCTTTTCAACAGGCCCTGGCGTTTGAGATGGTTCAGGTAAGCGTCGAAGGCAATTTTCCCCAGCGCGACGATTACCTTTAAACGCTTCAAGCCGGCCAGTTCCCGATCCAAATATTCCGAGCAGTTTGCCAGTTCTTCCGGCAATGGCTTGTTGTCGGGCGGAGCGCATCGCGCGGACGCGGTGATAAACAGATCCTTCAATTTCAGACTATCCGCAAGACAAACTGCCGTGGGTTGACTGGCAAATCCGGTCTGGTGCAGCACCGGATACATGAAATTGCCCGACGCATCTCCGGTAAAGGGGCGGCCGGTACGGTTGGAGCCGTGCGCTCCCGGAGCAAGTCCCAAGATAAGAACACGGGCATTGGAGTCTCCAAACCCTGGCACCGGCTTACCCCAATACTCACAATCTCGATAGGCCCGGCGCTTCTCTCTGGCGATCTTTTCCCGATATTCCACCAGACGCGGACAGCGAACACATGTCACTACTTCAGCGTTCAGTTCTGTGAGCCATGCCGGCATGGATTCATTCTAGCGAACCCACAGGATGCTAAACTCCCAGCCAGGTGCTGACTCGTCGGAAATTCTTGCGCCGCGTATTGATCGGCGGCTCCGTGGTAGCGGCTGCCGGGGCCATTGATGGCTTTTTCATCGAACCCAGAGGCGTTGTCGCCGAGCGAATCGACATCACCGTGCCCCGGCTTCCGGAAGAGTTTCACAACTTTCGCATTGCACAAATCAGCGACATCCACTTTGGGCCATACATGAGCAAAGCTGGAGTGGAGCGGGCTGTACGCCTCGCACAGACCTTCAATCCCGACCTGGTGATTCTCACTGGCGATTTCACCTCTCATCCTTTTCGCAAGCCGAATGGGATGGAAGGCGCAAGGTTTGCGGAACCATGCGCCGACGCGTTGGTGACCATGCGGAAGGTTCCGCAGATCGCAATCCTCGGCAATCACGATCATTGGAACAATGCCAACATCGTCGAGGGCGCGTTAAAAGAGCGAGGGATTGAAGTTCTACGCAACCGGTCGCTCCCCTGGGAGCGCGGCCAAAGTCGAATCTGGATTGCGGGTGTTGACGATGTTTTTGTTGGTGCTGCTGATTTGGCACAAACGCTGAAATCTGTTCCATCGACCGAAACTACGATCTTGTTGGCTCACGAACCCGACTTTGCCGATCACGCGGCGCAATTTCCCATCGATGTGCAATTCTCAGGTCATTCTCATGGCGGGCAAGTACGGCTCCCGGGCATAGGCGCGCTTGTGCTCCCTGCCATGGCACGCAAATATCCCGCTGGACTGAACCGTGTGGGACGACTTCAGGTCTATACCAACCGCGGGTTAGGAGTCATTGATCCTCCAGTACGCTTCCACTGCCCCCCGGAGATAACATTTGTAACCTTAAAACACCAGTCCTTGGTTTGACGATGTTCTCCTTCTGTCTTTAAACTCGGGAATGTGAGCCCTGTAGAGACCAGCAACAAAAGAGAGATTTCGGTTGAGATTCCCGTCGAGGAAGTCAACCGCGAGACCGAAGTCCTAGTACAGAAATATCAGAAGCACGCCCGCCTGCCGGGCTTCCGCATCGGACATGTGCCTGCCTCCGTGATCAAGCAGCGCTTTGCTGAAGATCTGAAGAGCGAAGTGGTGGAAGCTCTGGTGCCGCGCTACTTCCGCCGCGAGGCAGAGAAGCAAGGTCTGCGGCCGGTGTCGCAGCCGCGGGTTTCTGATCTCCATATCCATGAGAACCAGCCGCTGCGCTTCAAGGCCAGCTTTGAAGTCATGCCCGAGATCAGGGTCGAAGGCTATAAAGACCTTCGTGCGGACAAGCCTGAGGTCAAAGTGACCGATGAGGAAGTCGAAGAGACTTTGAATGGACTACGCGAACAGCACGCCACCTTCAGCTCTGTCGAAGGCGGTACGCTAGCGGATGGCGACTTCGCTCAAGCCTCGCTCGATGGCAAGCCCAAAGACGACGCCGAGGGCAAGCCCGTTCACATGGATGAGGTTCTGATCGAGATCAACGGCAAGTCGACGATGCCGGAGTTCACCGAAAACCTGCGCGCAGTTTCCGCTGGCGAAGAGCGCACCTTCGATGTTGTCTATCCCGCGGATTCGCAAGACCAGCGTCTCGCCGGCAAGACATTCACCTACACGGTGAAAGTCGGCGCGATTAAGCAAAAGACCTTGCCCGAACTCAATGACGACTTCGCCAAGCAACTGGGCGAGTTCGCCACATTAGCAGAAGTCCGCACGCGCATCCGCGAGGGTATGGAATCGGAGCGCAAGCACACCGCCGAGCACGAAGCCAAAGATAAATTGATGGCGGAGTTGATCAAACGCAACGACTTCGAGGTGCCTGAGGCTTTAGTAGAGAATCAGGTCGATGTCCGCCTGGAGCGCGGCCTGCGCGCGTTGGCTGCTCAGGGCATGCGCCAGGAAGACATCAAGAAAATGGATTTCAACCGCCTGCGTGCCGGACAGCGTGATCAGGCGGTGCAGGAAGTGAAAGCTTCCGTGCTGCTCGACAAGATCGCTGACGAAGAAAAAATCGAAGTCAGCGATGAGGAGATCGACAAAGAAGTTGCAGCATTGGCCAGGCAGTCGAAGCAATCCGAAGCATCCATCCGCGAACGGCTGAACCACGATGGAGCTCTCGAAAGAATCCGCGCCAGGATCCGCAGTGAAAAGACCCTGGACTTTTTGTACAACCAGTCCGCGTAAGCGGCTTTAGCTCGTGAAAGGACCACACGCAATGCTGGTACCCATGGTGATTGAGCAAACCGGGCGGGGCGAACGCGCCTATGACATCTATTCCCGGCTCTTGCGCGACAACATTATTTTCATCGGCACGCCGATCGACGACAACATTGCCAACCTGGTCATCGCCCAGATGTTGTTTCTGGCTCAGGAAGATCCCGAGAAAGATATCCAGCTTTACATTAACTCGCCGGGCGGCTCTATCACCGCCGGCATGGCCATCTACGACACCATGCAGTATGTAAAGAACGACGTTACCACCATTTGCATTGGCCAAGCGGCCAGCATGGCAGCGTTACTTTTGGCATCAGGAGAGCCCAAAAAGAGACTCGCTCTGCCTAATTCTCGGATATTAATACATCAGCCCTCCATGGGTGGGCTTTCCGGTCAAGCGACCGATATTGATATTCATGCGCGAGAAATTTTGCGCATGCGCGAGATTACGAATCAGTTGCTGTCGAAACATACAGCACAGAAGCTTGAGAAAGTGGAAAAAGACGTGGAGCGCGACTTCATTATGAACGCGCAACAGTCGAAAGAATACGGAATCATAGACGATATCATCTACAAGACCAGATAAGAGTATGATCTGCTTTTCGCACTCAAATCTGGTCGCTTAAAGGAGCAACGCGAGTGAAAAATAGGACCGGCAACGAAGAGATGTTGCGCTGCTCGTTCTGCCACAAGTCGCAAGATGCGGTGGCGAAACTGATTTCCTCACCCAGCGACTATCCTCGCGCTTACATCTGTGATGAGTGCGTCGCGGTCTGCAACTCGATCCTTGAGGACGACCGCGCAGCGACACCTCCGACTACGACCCCGAGTCAGCTGCCCAAACCGCAGGAAGTGAAGACCTTCCTCGATGAGTACGTGATCGGGCAGGAACAGACCAAAAAGAAACTCGCGGTTGCCGTCTATAACCACTACAAGCGGATTTATATGAATCGCCAGAAGACCGGCGATGGCGTCGAGCTCACCAAATCCAACATCATGTTGATCGGGCCGACCGGCACCGGCAAAACTTTGCTGGCGCAGACCCTAGCTCGCATGTTGGATGTTCCCTTCGCGATTGTTGACGCCACCACGCTCACCGAAGCCGGATACGTTGGTGAAGACGTCGAAAACATCATCCTGAAGCTGTTACAGGCTGCCGACGGTGATGTGGCCCGCGCTCAGACTGGGATCATCTACATTGACGAAGTCGATAAGATCGGC
>Ga0207703_10003324_pt1 | contig 13504 bp, 10 predicted proteins | sample KBSSwiS12_FD_184304 | JGI IMG/M metagenome (GOLD analysis project Ga0207703, IMG submission 184304) | Switchgrass rhizosphere microbial communities from Kellogg Biological Station, Michigan, USA - KBS Switchgrass S1-2 (SPAdes) (version 2) | ecosystem: Host-associated > Plants > Roots >... | reverse complement strand
GTACTGCGTGCGCCGGCGCGGATCGCTTACGAAATCGGGAAAGTGGCTGAAGCCTTTCAGCACCAGGAATTCCAGGCCAGTGCTTTTAAATCGGGCGCTTACCTCGTGGTACGCCGCTTTTGCCTTTTCCCAGCGGAGTGCGTTATCGCGAAGATTGCCGTCGAGCCGCTCGCGCACCCATCCTGGAAACGGGTTGCCACACTCCGTGCCCAGCGCCAGGGTCAAATGCATGTGATCGGAAAACTGGAGCGCTTTCTTCCATTCGTCGTCGGAGAGCCGCGTGAGTCCCGCGGTTTCCGGTGACGAAATGCGCAACGCACGCAGGACCGCAGCGGCGTAGTTTGGAAGGGATGAGTTGCGGAGCGTCAGAAATCGTATCTTAGAGCAAATCGCATGCGCCGGGGTTCGCCCACTGAGAAGGACTTGCCAAAGAACGGGCCGAAATCGGGATACGGGCCGGGGATACCGATATTGGGGTGATTGAACAGATTGAACGCCTCCGCGCGGAACTCAAGTGTCTGGCTCTCGCGAATTCTGAACTTGCGGTGCACCGCAAGATCGACAACCTGGTTCCCGATTCCAGGCAGAATGTTGCGGCCCGCATTGCCGAACGTGAAGGGGGCCGGATTGGCGAATGCCGCTGGATTATAGAAATGATCCGCATCGCGCTGGTCTTCCGGCAAGAGAATGGGCTGGCCGGGAACCACATTCGGACGATTCGGCGTACCCGAGTTTGCGTAGTCCGTGGCGAAATAAACCGGGTTCAGCGGAGTGCCGTCCTGCAGCGTAATGTTGCCGCTCAACTGCCAGTCCTTGGATACGAACCGCAACACAGGCGCTGCCGGGAGCGAGTACACATAGCTGGCGCTGAAGCGCCGCGGGACGTTACTGAAAGAGAGGCCGCGCTCCAAATGCAGGTTGCCTTCGTTCTGCGCGCCGAAGCTGGAGAAGAAGCCGGGCACGATGGAATCGGCGTCGTCAAGCGACTTGGACCACACGAAGCTCGCCAAGAAAGAGAAGCGCGCTGTCAGCCGCTTTTCGGCCTTGATCTGCAGCGAGTGGTAGCTGGAATTAGAAGTGTGCTGGATCTGGAAGATCGGTCCCAGGTCGGGGAAGGACCGCAAGGACTGGATATTGCCGGGACGCGGCGACAGATTCAGGCCAAGCTCCGTGTGCGCCGGCGTGTTGAAGCGGCGGAACCGCCCCAACCGGGTTCCTTTCGAAGCAACATAAGCAACTTCGAAAAGCACGTTGCCGGGGAGGGCATGCTGAAGACTACTCGACCATTGCTGTACGTAGGGAGTGCGCGCGTTCTCATCCACACCGAAATAGCTCGGCAAGCCGGTGGAGCCGTTCTGCGGGAATCCGTTGGCTAAGGTAAGCGATGGCGCCGTACCGGCGGGGCGGTTAAGCACGTTGCGCACGCCGTTGCGCACCAGAAAGTAGCTCTCGACGGCAATCTCGGGGCTGAAGTACACTCCATAGCCGGCGCGAAATACCGTTTCGCGCGTGTGCGAAAGCACATGGGGAAGCCGGGCGGCGATACCGATTCGGGGGGCGAATCCCAAATGGTCGGAATTGCTCGCGGATTCGACGCGGCGTAGCACCGGAGCGGCCGGGAGGGTCGAGTAATCCAAGTTGAATAGATTGCCGCGATCCTCCGTGAACGGCGCTAAGTATTCGTAGCGGAGGCCTGTCGTCAAGGTGAAGCGGGGATGGATGCGCCAGTCGTCGCGCACATAAGCGGCATAATCGTTCTGGCGAAAATACGCTCGTGCCGTGCCGGTCTGGCGCTGCGTCTGCGACGCGAATCCGAGCAGGAAATCCGCAAACGGATCACCCGTGCCATCAGAGTTTAGCGGATCTTGCGTGTTGGTACCGTTGAACTGGAACTGACCCCGCGCAAACTGGCTTTGCAGATACGCCAGGGTGGAGTGCTGGAACTCAATACCCGCCTTCCAGGTATGCCGTCCCTGCATCCGCGAAATACTGGAGGACGCCGACCACAAGTTGTCGCGCTGCAACTGGGGCAAGGTGTTGGAATCCTGCACCATCTCAAAATTCGTGACCACCAGTGAAGGCAGGCCATAGAGGAACGGATCGTCAGGGAAGCCGCCGATGCCCAGGTCCCGGAGCACATTGGCGCCGAACGCGCTGACCGGCAAATCGAACACGCGCAGGCGCGTGAAGGAGAAATGGTTTTCGTTAACCCAGGACGACGCAGCGAAAATGTGACCGATGACGGCCTGCTGGGCGCGCAACTGCTCCGAGGTCGGCCGCTCCGGAAACGCCCCGGCTAGCAGCGTGCGGTCGTCGTTGATCGTGTATCGCGCAAACAGCCGATTCCGTTCGTCCAAGGAGCGATCGATACGGAACGAGGCATTGTCGCCCTGATGCTCGTTGGGAGTGGTATCGATATAGTTGCTGGCTGGATTTGCGGGGTTGTTGGGCAGCGGCTGGTACAGCCGCAGATACTTTTGCGCTATCGAATCCTGGCGGTTGACGGGAATCAGGTTGCCCACAAACGGCAGGCGTCCGCCGGAAGCGGTAACGTTCAGAGGGTCAAATAGTGGCGCGCGCGCCGTGAAATCGCCGCCGCGAACCGCGGCGGACGGCACCAGATGCTGCGTGGGAGTGGAGGAGCGCCCGCGGATTCCTTCATACGTGGCGAAAAAATACGTGGACTTGGCCAGCGGCCCGCCCAAAGTTGCGCCGTACTGATTCTCGCGAAAGATTCCGGAGGGCAAGCCGGGGGTCGAGAACAACCCTTTGGCGTCGCTGGCCTCGTTGTGAAAAAATTCGAACGCGCCGCCGTGGAAGGATTGACTGCCGGATCTCGTCACCACGTCCACGACTGCGCCGCCACCGGCGCGGAATTCAGCGGGGGCCAGCGAAGTCTGCGCCCGGAATTCCTCCACTGAATCAAGCGGAGGGATCACCACCACCGAAAAAGTATTGCGGTCGGTGTTATAGGCGCCATCCAGAATGTAGCTATTGGCAGTCGAGCGGGCTCCGTTTACCGGTGCGTTCAGGGCCACAGCTCCCCGGTTCGCCTGCAGATCGTTGCTGATATCGTGCGTGAATCCACCTAGCTGGCGCGGAACGGCACCGGGGCCAAGAGTGATCAGCGCGATCAAATTTCGCGTCGCCAGCGGCAGTTGCTGCATCATTCTCGATCCCAGCAGAAAGCCTTCCGAGGCTTCCGCGGTTTGTACCGGCGATTGATCCGAGGTTACGGTCACCGTGTCGTTCTCGGAACCAGGCTGCAGTTCAAGGTCGTATTGCGCCTTCTGGTCTATCTCCACCGTGATCGGAAAAACCGAGAGCGTTTTGAACCCGGCGCGGCGCGCGGTCAGCGTGTAAGCGCCGGGAAGAAGATTGTCGATGCGGTAGGCGCCCGCGGGCCCAGTGAAGCTGGTGCGCGTAAAGCCCGTGGCATTATTGCGGGCGCTAACCATAACCTCAGCAATCCCTTGCTGCTTGGGATCCCGGGCATCTCCAATCAAACTCCCGGAAGACACTTGGGCCAGAGTAACACCGCTGGCAATAGCAAAAATCACGAAATATCGAATCAATTTAATCTCTCTTATTGGTCAAGTTTTCCAGACATGCTATGGCGTCATCCAAGGCGCTGTAACTCATTTTCCAGAGTCCGGCGTCGAGTAAGCGGAGAAGCGTCTGCCGCTGTTCGGCGCGCACCTCGTCCTCCCCATAGCGAATGTGCTGTTCGCACCATTTCATGGCCGCTTCTTTGGAGTGGGGGACCAGATGCGCGCGGGCGCCCGCGCCCCGATTCAAGAAGACGACGTGCTCGATGGAAGATGCCTCGGCGGTGTTAATCGCCAGCGCTGTTGTGGATATTTCCATGCCGACCTTCCCGTTTGGGCGCACAGCGATGGTGTGTCCATTAAGTTCCGGGAATAGCGACGGGGCATCCTCACGAAGGCGCGTGTAGTAGGGGTTGGCAACAGCATAGCGGTCTTTACGGGACCGAACCAGGTAGGTTCCGTCGTCGGTGATATAGGTCCAACCCGCACGGGCGCAAGCGTAGGCCAAAGTACTTTTGCCGGCAAAGGAGTCCCCGCACAATAAGATTCCGACCCCATTGCGCGCGATCAAGGCACCGTGCACAGGCGCCAGAAACCGGTGCACCAGCATAGTCATCGCCGGTCCTTGCAGGAATCGGTAGCGCAGAAATGCGTAATCTGCCGCCGCGTTACCGGTCATCCGCCCGCAGGCGAAGCCGCTTCGCAGATCGCAAACTACAAAGGTGAATTGATCCCACGAGAATGTAATCAGGTGCTCCTGGGAAAAGATCTGAGGCTCGGGCGGGTGCTGCATTTCCGCTTCGTGTTCGGAAACTCCCAGAGAGAGCCTCACCGGAGTCTCGTCAAACCGCTGTGTGAATCTGCCCCATCCCTGTTTCGCGGCCAGGATGACATCCGCGGAATTTGTGGCCAGATCCAGCGGAAAGCCCAGCGGGTAAAATCGAGCTCGGATCGGACATTCAAAGTCAGCGAGGAAAGACGGCGGAGACGTCTTGGCTTCTGAACGCATGCCGCCTTAGTATAAAACGGAAGCGCTGGTTTGGCGAGAGACTTACATAAATTTAACAATATGCGAACAGCTATCGTACATTACTGGCTCCTGAACTCGCGCGGCGGTGAAAAAGTACTGGAGGCGCTCTGCCGGCTTCTGCCGGATGCAGATTTATTCACGCTCTTTTATGAACCGGACCGGGTCTCGCCTGTCATCCGTGCGCATCGCTGCCAGACCTCTTTTCTGCAGCCATTTCGGAAATATTATCGTTCGCTCTTGCCCCTCATGCCGATGGCGCTCGAGCAGTTCGACCTCCGGGAGTACGATCTTGTGGTGAGCAGCGAATCCGGCCCCGCGAAGGGCGTGCTGGCGCCTTCCACCGCGCGCCATGTGTGTTATTGCCATACTCCCATGCGTTACCTGTGGGATCTTTATCCGGCGTATCGCAACGAATGGACGACGTCGCCCGTCAAGCGCGCCCTCATGACGCCGCTCGCGCACTATCTGCGCTTGTGGGATTATGCTTCGGCCGCGCGAGTGGACCATTTCGTAGCCAATAGCCAGAACGTACGGCGGCGAATCGCCCGATCTTACCGGCGCGATTCCGAGGTGATTCCGCCGCCAGTGGCCGTCGAAACTTTTTATTCCAAACCCGCGGAAGGTTACTATCTGATTGTCTCTGAGCTGGTGGCCTACAAGCGTTTGGATACGGCGGTGCGGGTATTCGCCGGTAATGGACGCAAACTGAAGATCGTGGGGAGTGGCCCAGAGTTCAGTAACCTCCGGCGGGCAGCCACTCCCAATATTGAATTCTGCGGGCGCGTAACTGATCCCGAGCTGCGCGAGCTTTACGCCCGCTGCCGCGCATTCCTGATGCCCGGCGAGGAAGATTTCGGCATCACGGCAGTGGAGGCGCTGGCCAGCGGCAAGCCGGTGATTGCACTTGGGCGAGGCGGCGCGCTGGAAACCGTGCCCGTCGGCGAGCATCTTGCGGGACTGCTTTATTCGTCGCCCGACGACGATTCGCTGCGGTCCGCCATCGATCAGTGGGACTCGCTCGAGTCCCAGGTCAATCCACAATCGCTGCAAGTCTACGTGCAACGGTTTTCCGAGGCGGAATTCGCGAAAAGGATGAGCGCTGTCCTGAAGCCTGACGACTAACATAGCAGCCAATAACGGACTGACGGGTCTACACTTTTTTGAAATTCACAAAAATTTTACACAAAGAAGGTTGTTTAGGGTGTCTCCCGTCGCATACAGTACTGTCAAGTGTTCTCTCGCTCAATGACAAAACGTGCGCAGCTCTGTTGCGTCTGGTTGGCCTGTATGGCCGTTGCTTCCGCGCAAACGCCAGGATCGCTGGGATCCCTGTTTGGTTCCGGCTTGGCAACGGGACTTGCCGCCGCTGACACGGTAAGTGTTAGTTTCAACGATTTCCAAAACGCGTCCAGCAACCCGCAAGTGGGTTCTCTGAGCAGCGGAGGGCTGAATTTTGCCGATTCAAAGGGTTGCCCAAGCCAAGTTTGCTTCTCTATCGTGGGCAATCCGGCTGGAGCTCCCTTCTCCGGTTTGGGCGTCACGCCGGTCAGCAATGGTTCGGTGGTGCTCCTCGCGTCGAGTCAGAATGGCAGAAGCGTCATCGTCACATCGCCCGGCACAACTTTTTCGATGTCGACGATCGATCTCAATAGGGCGTTCACGCAGGACGCCGGGGTTATAGCCGGGCTCGGCCTCGCCCCGAATGCGACCACCATCAACGCGGTGGGCACGCTGGCCGGAGGTGGAACTGTCGTCACGACATTCGCGCTAAATGGCGGCACAGGCTTTCAGACATTTGTGTTCCCGGCGGGATGGCAAAATCTGGTCTCCGTGCTATTCACGGCCAACAACGACGGATCGGCCGGCGCAGTTGCAACGGCCAACGCGCAGTTTGCCATGGACAATATCGTCTACTCTCTTGGGCAGGCGTTCAGCTGCAGTTATTCGCTGCCGGTCAATGATCAAGCGTTTGGTGCCGGCGCCAGCGCCAGCAGCGTTGCCGTCAGTGCGACCGCAGGGTGCCCGTGGACTTCGTCGGGCGCGCCCTTCTGGGTTCATGTCACGAGCGATAGTGGTTTAGGCAATGGAAATTTCAGTTTCTCGGTGGATGCGAATCCGGGAGATGCGCGGTCCGCCACCATCACCGTTGCCGGCCTTCCTTTCACAGTCGAGCAGCAGGCTGCGGCTATAACCGGCCTGAATTTCGTCGGCGCCATGGCGCATCTGGCTGCGCAGGAAAACTGGACCACGGCGTTTACGCTGGTCAACAAAGGCGGGGCCTCGGCAGTGGCGCGTTTCAGCACTTTCGGAGACGCCGTGGACCCCACCGGAAATGGTCCACTCGCGTTGCAGCTCACGATTCCGCAGGCCGGCGGAGGATCGCTTCTGGCATCGTCGTTCGACCGGACGCTGGCCGCGAATGCTTCGTTGACTGTGAATACGGCGGGCCCGGCGATTCCGCCGGTGCTGGTCGGTTCAGCCCAGCTGGCGGCGACGGGTCAGGTGGACGGCTTCGCCATTTTCCACCAGATCCCCACCCAGCAAGAAGCTGTAGTGCCGATGGAAACGCGCACGGCCAGCTCTTATTTGCTGGCCTTCGACAACACCGGCGGCCTGGTTTTGGGGGTTGCGGTGGAGAACATATCGGCTGCCAACGCGGTCATTCCGGTGGTGATCCGCGATGAGAACGGCGTTTTGATCAGCGCACCGGGAGATAACATACAGCTGGGCGGCAACGGGCACACCGCTTTCGTGTTGTCGATTCAATTTCCGGTCACGGCGGGCAAGCGGGGCACTATCGAATTCGATACCCCTGCAGGCGGACGGATCAGCGTGTTGGGACTTCGCTTTACACCGCCCAACAACGCTCTGACAACCATTCCTGCCCTGGCGAACGTGGGGACCGGTGGCGGGAGCATCGCCCATCTGGCGTCCGGCGGCGACGGCTGGCAAACCACTTTCGTACTGGTCAATACGGGGACCAGCTCGGCGCAATTCACGCTTAGCTTCTTCGCCGATCAAACCGGCGCTCCCTTGTCACTGCCGCTGGCGTTTCCGCAATCCGGCAGCGGCACCGTCACGCAGAATTCCGTGGTCACGCAAACACTGGCTGCCGGGGGGACACTCACGATTCAAAGTACGGGGGCGCCGGACCTGCTTACCGGTTCAGCGCAACTTACCACCACCGGACACGTCAGCGGGTTTGTGATTTTCCGCCACAACGGCCAGGAAGCCGTGGTGCCGCTGGAGAGCCGCAACGCCAGCGGATACGTCATCGCTTTCGATAACACGAGCGGCACTGCGACCGGCGTGGCACTGAACGCGGTATCCGCGCAGCCGGTGAACGTTCCGGTGGTGGTTCGTAATGAGGCTGGTGTGCAAATCGCCACCGACACCATTACTTTGGCGGCGAATGGGCACTATGCCTTCACGCTGGTGTTCGACAGATATCCGGCCACCGCCAACATTCGCGGCACCATCGAATTCGATACTCCGGCGGGAGCTCAGATCGGCGCATTGGGCATTCGCATTCCCAACGTCGCTGCGCACACCTATACGACTCTGCCGGCGCTGGCAAAATAGCTACTTTGACGTTGAACCTTTATCCGTTGAATCGGCCCGAGTTGGCGCGAGCAGACGCTCCGGCTCGGTGATTCGGTTCACGGAAGGCTACGAGAGCATTACTTCTATTGAACGCCATGCAAACCGTCTTGGTTATTGATGACGATGCGGACCTGCGCGATAACGTCGGGTTGATGCTCGAAATCGGGGGCTTCCATCCGGCGCTGGCGCAAGATGGCAAAGCCGGCGTCAAAGAAGCGCTGGCACTAAACCCGGATCTGGTCATCGTGGATCTGCTGATGCCCGGTCTTAGCGGTATCGAAGTCTGCAAACAAATCCGCGCGGCAGGGATGCAGACGCCGCTCATCGTTCTGAGCGCAATCGGCGACGAGATAGACAAAGTGCTGTTGCTTGAAATTGGCGCGGACGATTACGTAGTTAAGCCGTTCGGCAAGCGCGAACTGCTGGCCCGAATCCGCGCGCTGCTGCGGCGTTCCTCAACTGCAGAAACCAACGCGGTCGCCTTCGGCGCCGTGGAAGTGGATCTGACGCGGCGCATCGTGAAGAAAGAGGGCAAAGAGATCAAGCTCACCCGCGCCGAATACAACCTGCTGACGTATTTTATGCAGAATCCCGACCGGGCGCTGACCCGCGACATGATTCTGAATTCGGTTTGGGGTTACGAGTCGTCTCCCAACACGCGCACTGTGGATGCCCACGTGGTCCGTGTGCGGCAGAAACTCGAAGCGGATCCACGTATGCCACAGCATTTTCTTACCGTCCACGCTGTTGGATACCGCTTTTCACCCTAGTAGGAGGACCTAGAGAGCGGCTATAGGCGCTTACTTCCCAAAAACCTACTTCTAGCCCGCTTGGTGCATGGCTCACTCGCGCCGCTTGAATCGCAAAAAGCCTTCTTGGCCGCCGCGCCGCAGATGCCAAAGCTTACACTCAAACTAGATGCTCAACCGGGGCTATGCCTACACCACAATCATCAGCAGCAAATACCATGGACAAACCCTGCTCTCCCACCTGGCAAGCCTTTACCCCCACTCAACCCCACTAGCCTGGCAACAAAAACTGAACAACGGCGAAGTCACCCTCAACGGCGTCACCGCGACCGGGGGCGAATCAATCACTTTAGGCCAAACCCTTGTATGGAACCGTCCACCCTGGATCGAACCAGACTCCCCTCAGCACTTCGAAGTCCTGTTTGAAGACTCCCATCTATTGGCCGTCAACAAACCCAGCGGGCTGCCCACCCTCCCCGGCGGCGGCTTCATGGAAAACACCCTCCTGCGCTGCGTGCAAAAGCAAACCCCCAGCGCAAACCCTGTCCACCGGTTGGGCCGAGCCACCACTGGCATCGTCCTCTTCGCCAAAACACCGCAGGCGGCTTCTCATCTATTCGCAAATTGGAACACACCCAAAATTGAAAAAATCTACCGGGCGCTGGCTCAAAACATTGCACAGCACGACGCCTACGAAATCCTCACACCCATCGGCCTGGTACCGCACCCGCTCATCGGTTCCGTGTGGGCCGCGAACCCAAGTGGCAAACCGTCAAAGTCATTGGCAAAGGTGATCTCGCGCACCAGCACCACAACATTTGAGGTAAGCCTACACTCGGGCCGCCCTCATCAAATCAGAATCCATCTGGCATCCATCGGGCATCCTCTGGTAGGCGATCCTCTGTACGGCTCTACCGGCCAGCCTCTTGAAAATCTGCCCGGCCTCCCCGGCGATGGAGGATATTTCCTGCACGCACAATATCTCAAATTCCACCACCCCATTACCGGAGAACAAATCAATCTTGAAGCAGCTTTGCCGTCCGGATTCTCATTGCATCAGTTAGGTTAATGGCGGGAATCTAATCAGCATGGCCGTTATAACCCGCGCGATCCCGGTCTAATGCCGGAACGGCCGTTTTTGCGCGTCACTGTTCAGAATGCCGCTATGATGAGTGATCCACAACTTCCCAGAACCCGACCTCGATCTAACTTCCGATCGGCGGGTGACCTTGCTCGAAGGAGCGATAGCATGAAGTTGGAGGCAAGTAACACAAATATATATGCAGAGGGTTCGAGTTGCGGGATTTGCCGTATCGTTGGACGGTTTCAGCGCGGGAACGGAACAGAGCCTGAACGATCCCCTGGGCAAGCGGGGTCCGGAGATCTTCCAGTGGTTCTTCCACACAAAAACGTTTCGAGCGATGCATGGGCAGGATGATGGATCCATTGACGTCGACGATGAGTTCGCAGCGCGTGGGATGGCCAACTTCGGCGCCTTTATTCTTGGCCGCAACATGTTTGGCCCGGTGCGCGGAGCATGGCCCGACAATTCATGGAAGGGATGGTGGGGAGACAACCCGCCGTATCATGCCCCGACGTTCGTCTTGACGCACTACCAACGGGAGCCCCTGGTGATGGATGGTGGGACAACGTTCCACTTTGTGACGGGCGGAATCGACGAAGCGCTAAGGCTAGCGAAACAGGCAGCGGGAGACAAGGATGTCAAAATCGGAGGCGGCGTTTCCACCGTACGGCAATATCTGCAAGCAAACCTGATCGACTCTCTGCACCTTGCACTTTCACCTGTTGTGCTGGGTCAGGGAGAAGCATTGTTTACCGGTCTTGACCTGCGTGCTCTTGGATTTTCTGTGACGGAGCACAAGGCCACGGAGCATGCGACCCACTTGGTGCTCGAAAGAGGATAGATGAGTCCCATTTGCTTGCGGTTGTCACGACTATGACGCCCGTACTTCCCAGAACCCGACATATGGATAGCTACGCCATGCTATCGGCAAGCTCTTTCAATGCGTTATACCAATATCAGGGGAGAATCGATCCGACAACGAATAAAGCATGGTACTGTCCATTTCCTGAGAGTGCTGTGGCCCAACTGGATTTACGCTGGAAGGACTACCAGATGCGAAAAGGGTTCACGAGAAAGCCAAAACCGGACGAGCCCGCGACGCCAGGCAAGAACTACATCACGCCAAGCGGGCTGCAGCGCCTCCACGATGAGCACCGTTTTCTGCTCACCAGGGAACGCCCGGCCGTCACGGAGGTAGTGGCGTGGGCTGCCAGTAATGGCGATCGCAGTGAAAACGCCGACTATCATTACGGCAAGCGGCGGCTGCGCCAGATCGATGGGCGGATTCGCTTCCTCAGGAAGCGAATCGAAGCTGCGGAGGTAGTGGATCCGGAAACTCCGAGAACGGGGCAAGCGGCCACTAGAGCATTCTTCGGCGCGACCGTGCACTATGCCAATGCCGCGGGGGTGGAGCGAGTGGTGAGCATCGTGGGCACCGACGAAGTCGATCTCGGCCGCAACCACATCAGTTGGGTATCGCCTCTAGGGCGCGCGTTGCTGAAGTCGGCAGCGGGCGACAGGGTTGTACTCGAAGCGCCGGGCGGTACGGAATACCTGGACGTGCTGGAAGTGCGTTACGAGCGCATTTCAGTGGAACCGTTCCGTGAGCCGCCTGGATCCGAGTCCTCGTCAAAGGAATCCTCTCGCCGACGCCATTCCAACTGACGGAGGTTAGCGAACCGATTTCCGATGAGGAAGCGAACGCTGTCGGGGCCGGGGCGGCCGATGGGCGGGGAACCGAAAAAATCCTTCGCGAGCTTCGCGAAGCGACCTGCTACACTCTGAACAGAAATGATCAAGACATTGGGTGTTTTCCTGACCTTTGCCGCGCTTCCGGCGCTGGCACAGTACCCTCGCACCATTGGCTGGAATGGCGAGGCCTGGATGGTCAAGAAGAGCACTGGGAAAGTGGGTCCGGGGCCGAATTATTTCTCGGACTCCGCCAACAACGTCTGGGTGGACGGCAACAACAAACTGCATCTGAAGATAACCAAGTCCGGCAATCAGTGGCACTGCGCCGAAGTGATTCGTGTGACCTCCTCGGGCCACGGCACGTATCGCTTCTATATCGATAGCTCCCAGGGCACGGGCCTGGACACGCTTGACAAGAACGCTGTGCTGGGTCTGTTCACATGGAACGACGCGCCCGATTACAATCATCGGGAGCTGGACATCGAGTTTTCCCGCTGGGGCAACGCCGCCGACCCCACGAACGCGCAATATGTGGTGCAGCCATACGGCACCGCGGGCAACCTGGTGCGCTTCACCGAACCCCCAGCCTCGGCAAGCGTGCATAGTTTTAGCTGGAACTTAAACGATGCCTTCTTTAAGAGCGTGACAGGGACAGACCCGGCCACCACCGACCCCGTGGCGCTTATCGCTTCGCATGACTTCACCAGCAGCATCCCGCTCCCCGGCGGCGAGCAGGCTCGCATCAATCTGTGGCTTTATCGGGGTAAGGCGCCCAGCAATCAAAAGGCGATCGAGATCGTCATTAGTAAGTTCGAACCGCAGTTGAATTAAATTCCGGTCGTGGACCGGGCGGTCTTTGATTCTTAAGCCTGCCGTTTGCGCCAGCGATAATGCTCCATATCGCTACAGATGACGGCCACGGGCAGAAGAGCATCGCCCGGTTGTGGATCGCGGGTCATAGCTTCGTGCTTTTCGTGCACCATTCCTGCCATCGCTGCACTGTGGTTTTGTAGCTGATCGCTCCGTCTTTACACCATAACGCGTCCCCTTCCCGGCGAATCACACTACGTAACTGGCCGCTAACGCGCACTTCGTCGCCCGGTTGCGGATCGGTTAGAGGATCCCGGCCGGTCAAGGATGGCAGCGGAACTGGTGGTGGCTCATCTGCCTCGGGATCGAGCGGATCATCCGGGTCCGGCAGGGGGAATGGCGGAGGGGGCATCGGGTACGGAGGGTCTTGGGGCGTGCTCATTTGGAATAACTCACCCTGCTGGACAAGGGGCAGAATCGAAAAGGGGGGAGCGTATTTTCCAAGAACTCCCCCCCTCTGATACCAACAAGTACAGTCCCTTCGCGTCCGATGGGAGGGCACCGTGCGGTAAATCCCGCCGGGTGGTATCTACAGAATAGAGAGGCTTACCAAGGGAAAGGTTTCATCTTTTCTTGTAAAAGTCCCCTGGTGGAGGAGGCGCGGTTTCGGTCCGCAAGCTTCCGATAATACTTGATATCGGGGACTGTCAATAGCTGTTTCAGTTCAAAGCTTCCAGAATTGTGGCTCGTTGTTTATACCGGCGCCTTCTTGAGCCCTTCAATGACCAATTTCGGCACCTTAGCCACCACGTGCGGCTGGGTATCCACCACCTCGCCAATGTCGCACACGACCGACGTGCCCAAACCGAGGATACTTCGGCCGGATTCATGCCGTACATCTTCTCCAGCCGCGTCGCATCGGTCTATGAATTCCCTACTTCCAGATCTCTCTTAGCCATGGGACCGCCTGCCGCAATCCGTCTACGAA
>Ga0207703_10003323_pt1 | contig 13506 bp, 15 predicted proteins | sample KBSSwiS12_FD_184304 | JGI IMG/M metagenome (GOLD analysis project Ga0207703, IMG submission 184304) | Switchgrass rhizosphere microbial communities from Kellogg Biological Station, Michigan, USA - KBS Switchgrass S1-2 (SPAdes) (version 2) | ecosystem: Host-associated > Plants > Roots >... | reverse complement strand
GACCATACCCGGCTTGTACAGCGCGCACGACTTCCACGAATCCACTTTCGACAACGTGCGCGTGCCCGAATCGGCGCGCCTGGGCGAGGAAGGCAAGGGCTGGGAACTGGTGACCGCGGCGCTGCACCATGAGCGCGTGGGCCAGGCGCACTACGAGAACTCGCAGCGCGGCCTGCTGCACGCCGTCGAGCTGCTCAAGCAAAGCGGGCGCTTCGACGACCCGGTGGTGCAGGCCCAAGCCGCGTCCTGCATGGCCAAGCTGGAGGCGGCGCGCCTCCTGGTGTACAAGGTCATCGACCAGCGCGCGCGCAACCAGCCGCCCACGGCGCTCACCAGCATCGCGCGCCTGTCCATGATCCGCTCCAACCACGCCGTTGCGGATTTCATCACCAGCTTCCTGCCCGAGGTCATGACCGAGGGCGAGAGCATGGATGGCCGGCTGCAATGGGTGTTCAAGTTCGCGCTGGTGTCGGGCATCGCGTCGGGCGCGACCGAGGTGCAGCTCAACTTGATCTCGGGCCGTTACCTCGGCCTGCCCAAGGGGACCTAGGAAAACAAGGGGAGACATCCCCTTGTAAATCCCCTACAACGGAATACGCGGGCCTCAAATGGACATGGAACTCAACGAAGACCAGCGTGCGCTGGTCGACGCGCTGTCACACCTCATGCAGCACCACATCGCCCCGCCCAAGCAGGGCAACGTCAGCGCGGCCGTGCACAGCCACTACGCACATACGCTGGACCACGACCTCACCGAGGGCGGCTATTTCGACATCGCGCGCGAGCCGGGTTTCGGCGCGCTGGAAGCGGCGCTGCTGGTGGAGGAGGCGTATCGCAGCCCGGCCGCGGTGGAAGTGGCGGCGTCGGCACTGGTGGCGCCGCAGCTCATCAACGCAGTCCTGCCGCGCCCCATCGCGCTCATGCGCGCCCAGGACATCGCGCGGCCGGCGCGCTTCCTCGACGTGGCGCGCACCGTGCTCGTGGATTGTGGCGACGACGTGGCGGTGATCGAGGTGAAGGAGGGTGATGTTGTGCCGGTGCGCGCCATTTACGCCTATCCCCACGGCGAGTTCCGCAAGGTCCCCGACCTGTCCAAGGCGCGGCGCCTGTCGGGCCTGGGCGCGAAGCTGCGCCTGTGGTGGCGCGTGGCCCTGGCCGTGGAGGCAGGCGCCGCCATGCGCGAGGCCGTGAACTTCACTTGCGACTACGTCAAGAACCGCCGCCAGTTCGGCCGCCCCATCGGCTCGTTCCAGGCCGTGCAGCATCGCCTGGCGGCGGACATCCAGATGGCCGAGGGCACGCAATGGCTGGCGCGGCGCGCGGCCTGGAGCGGCGTGAACAGCGACGCGGCGCTGGCCGCCCTGCACGCCCAGGAATCCATCGGCCCCATCTGCTACGACTGCCACCAGTTCAACGGCGCGCTCGGCATCACGCTGGAGCACGCGCTGCACTTCTGGACCTTCCGCCTGCGCGCCCTGCAGGGCGAACTGGGCGGGTGGACAGGGCAGGCGCGCGCGGCGGCGCAAGCGCTGTGGGGCGTTTCCGCAAACTGATCGCCGCATGGCATTGCCGAGCGGCGTTGCCTATTTTGGAGGATCTATGCCGATTCAAGCCGGCTGGAAATACTTCGCCCTGGGTTCCGCGTTTTTCGCCGGGCTGACCGCGATTCTCGGCAAGCTGGGCGTCGAGGGCATGAACTCCAATCTCGCCACTTGGATCAGGACCGTGGTCATCCTGGTGTTCACCGCCGGCATCATCAGCTACCGCAACGAATGGCAATGGCCGAAGCTGAATGGCGTGTCACCCGTGCTGTTCCTGGTGGCCTCGGGCATCGCCACCGGCCTGTCGTGGCTATGCTACTACCGCGCGCTGCAGATGGCGCCGGCGTCCATGGTGGCGCCGATCGACAAGCTGAGCGTGGCCGTGGCCATCGCGCTGGGCGTGATCTTCCTCGGCGAGAAGCTCACGCCGCAACTGCTCGCGGGCGGCGGCCTGATCGTGGCCGGGGCCATCGTGCTGGTGTGGCCGTGGAAAGCTTAAGCGCGCTCGTCGGGCGTCAGGGCCCGCGCGGATTGCGCTGCCCGATCTCGCTGCGGCTCACGTACGCGGCATAGGTCTGCAGGGCCTCGTAGGTGGGCCGCAACTGGATGCGCTTCAGGAACCCGACCAGTTCGCGGTGACGGACCAGCACATGCCTGGTGTTCCTGCCCGCGGCTCTGTGGGCATGGTCCTCGGCCGCAAACTGCGCATGCCACTCCGCGTATCGGGGAGGCAGGCGAACGTCCAACGACAGCGTCTTCAGGAAGAGAGGGTAATCCTCCTCGGCGATCAGAGCCATAAATTTGGTGCGCGCGCGCAGCCTGTCCATGGCGGTCTCCCGGTATCCGTTGCTTGCTTGGCGTAGGCAAACGAACCCGCGCATTCGTCCTGCGATCCAGCGCCTGTTTCTGCACGGTGTCTTCGCTCAGAGGCCGGGCCGCGCCCCCGGGCGCCGCGCGCAAGCCGCGTCGGCTCCCCGGGGGGCGCGGCCGGCTCTCAGCTAGGCCGCCTGCACGGTGATGCGCCTTGCGCGCGCGTGTTCCGCCTTGCCGATATGCAACTTCAACACGCCCTGGTCCAGCTTGGCGGTCAATTTCTCGGCGTCCAATTCGCGAGACAGCGTGAACACCCGGCGGAAGCGCGGCTGGTTCACTTCGACATGCACCGGCTGGACACCCTGATAGAGCTGGGTGTCGATGTCGCCCTCGATGGTCAAGGTATCGCCCTCGACCTCCACCCGGAGTTTTTCCTTGGCCACGCCGGGCAGGTCGGCGTACAGCCTGAGGCCCTCGGCGTCCTCGAACACGTCCACGGGGGGCAAGAGGGCGGGTTGCTCGGGCGCGCGCGCGTCCTCGCCGCCCCGGGTCACATTGGTCTGTTGCATGGCGCACTCCTTATTTTGCAAAAGTGAACATCAGTTGACGGTGATCCGGCGCGGCTGGCTGCTTGCCAGGCGCTTGATGCTGATGTGCAGCAGGCCGTCGCGGTAGCGCGCCTGCACGCTGCCCGGGTCCAGATCGTCCGAAAGGGTCAGGACGCGGTGGAACCGGCCGCGGAAGCGCTCGGACTTGTGGGTACTGGCCTTGGTGTCGATCTGGGATTCGCTTTCCCGCTGCCCGGCGATGCTGAGCACACCCTTTTCCAGGGTCACCTCGATGGATTCGGGCGCAAGGCCGGCGGCAAAGGCGAAAATCTCCGCCGAATCGTCGGTGCGGCCGACGTTGAGCGCCGGGAAGCCCCCGCGCGAATACCCCCGGATGTCCGGGGAAGAACCATCGAAGGCCTGCTGAATTTGCCGGTGCAGCCGATCCAGGTCGGCAAGCACATCGGAGTTGAAGGGAGAGAGTTCCATGGTCGTCCTCCTGTGTGTGTTGACCTGCGGCGGAGGTATGTGCCGGCCCCAAAAATTTCAAGAGGGCAAATGAGGCGCCATGGAATTGAGAATAGTTCTCATTTTTTGCACCGCAAAAAGGCACCGGCCCGGGCAAGGGAATCCCGCGCCGGGACTTCCCCGGCAGGCGCCGGGACTAGGCCGAGGCGCCCAAATCCTGGTCGAAGTCGGCGGGCTGGGTGTAGATGCGCATGACGTCCTGCAAACCCGCAAAGCGCCGCACGAATTCGGCGGTCATCTCGATATAGCGGCTGCCGGTCAGCATGTTGACGCGCGCAAATTGAGCCCGATTGCCGGACAGCCATCGGGCCCATTCGTGGCTCACCTCGATTGACGCGCCACGTACATCGCGCGCATCGATGAACAGCTCCAGCGGCGCGCATCCGCGCATCTTTTCCTGCAGCTTCACCATGGGCGCATCGCCGAACTCACCGATGTCGGAGCCCGAGATCACGACCAGGGCGCGCGTGTCGGAAGGCCGCGAAATCTCGTAGCGGCAATGCATGCCGTCCAGCACCACCTTGTCGCCTCCCGCTCCCATGTGCCTTACCTTCTTTCTTTGTGTTATTTAGGCCGGCGCGAAGTCCAGCAGCTTCCTCTGCAGTTCGCGCGGGCTGTTGGCCAGTTGCGACAGCACGTGGGTGCGCTTGAGGAACAGGTGGGCGTTGATCTCGGCCGTGAAGCCCATGCCGCCGTTGATCTGGATGTTCTCGCGCGCGGCGCGCCTGGCGGCGCTGGAGGCGATCATCTTGGCGTTCACGGCCTGGAAATCGGCCTCGGGCAGCCCGGCCTGCATCACCACCGCGGCATAGGCGGTCTGCGACCAGGCCGCTTCGGCCCACAGCGCCACGTCGGCGCACTTGTGCTTGATGGCCTGGAAGCTGCCGATGGGCACGTTGAACTGAATGCGGGTCTGCGCCTGCTGCACGGCCGCGTCGCGCGCCGCCTCGGCGATGCCCACCAGCATGGCGGCCGTGAGCAGACTGGCCACGTGGGGCAGGGCCTTGCCCTGGGCTTCGAGCACGGGCTTGCCGGTGAGCCGCGCGCGGGTGAGCGTCACGCCCGGGTCGAGGCTGTCGCGGGCTTCGTCGGCGCGGAAGGCCGAGGCCTCGTACACCCTGGCGCCGGCATCGTCCCAGGACGCGACCAGGTCGCCGGCTTTGACGTCGAGCAGATGGAACACGCCGTCGCCCACGCGGTTGGCGAGGCCGGCGGCGCGGCGGCCTTCCAGCAGTTCGGCCAGCAGCTTGGTCTGTCCCTTGTCCAGCGCCAGGCGCGCGGCCAGCACGCTGCCCAGCGCCGCCGGGGACACGATATTGCGCCCGAATTCGCGGAACACCAGCGCTTCCTCGGCCAGCGTGAGGCCGATGCCGCCGTGGCTGTCGGGGATGGTGACGCCGAACACCCCAAGGGCGGCCAGCGCCTCCCAGGCGTCGCGGTCGTCCGAGGCGGCGCGCCCGTGGTCGCGGCGATGGCGCTCCACGGGCAGCTTGTCGGCCAGAAACTCGGCCACGCTGTCGGCGATGCGCTGCTGGTCTTCGGTGGGAATGAGGTCGATCATGGTCGAACGACTTTATAGAGAGGATGCGTTCGGTTACAGTGGGCACGTTCGCCGCCGTCAAGCGATGAAGTGAAAACGGGCCCCCACGGCCCTCGCTCAGCAAGCCTGCCGCGGTCAGCGCAGCTTTACACCTTGGGCGAGCAGCGTTTCCACGCCCTTTACGTCCGTGCCAATCATCTGGCGCATTTCGGCTGGGTTGACGCTGTAAGTCTGCAATCCGAGCGAACGGTATTTTTCCGCCACCTCAGGTGCGCGCACTGACTCGAGAATCGAGGTATTGACCTTATTGACGATCTCATTCGAGACACCGGCAGGGCCGAAGACGCCAAACCAGAACCCGGACCGGTGATCGGGCGCGCCGACGTTGCTCTCGCCAATCGTTGGAATGTCCGGGTAAAGGGGATGTCTGGGCTGCTCTGTATATGCGATGACACGCAAGCGTCCGGCTCGACTGAGCTCCAGCGCATCCAGGGGCGACCCTGCGAAAACCTGTGCTTCGCCGGAAACTATGGCCATCATGCCCAGGTTGCCCCCTTTGTACGCCACGTCGACCACATTAGAGGCCAATCCAAGCTGGTGTCGAAGCGCTTCCATGCCCGCGGTCACGCCGCCTGTGGTCGCCCAGTTTACTTTGCCGGGGTTGTTCTTTATGTAGGTCACCAGCTCTCCAAAGGTGCGCACCGGCAGCGAATTGGGAACGGCAATCACCAAACCGGCACCACATACGATGCCCATGGGCGATAGATCGCGCGGGCCGACGAAGGGCGTGTTTTTGTTGAGCAAATGCTCGTACAGGACGGGATTTGCCAGCATGACCAGGTTGTAGCCGTCGGGAGCTGATTTCACCACCACATCGACGCCCACGATCTGGTTGCCTCCGGGACGATCATCCACGAGCACGTTTTGCTTCCACAGCTTTTCAAGCTGATTCGCGAGTACCCGTGCCGCGCTGTCTGTGCTGCCTCCCGCGGCAAAGGGCACGACAATGCGGACCGGCTTGGCGGGATACTGCGCGCTCGCCGGAGCCGACGCCAATGTCAGCGCCGAACCAAGTGCAATGGAAAGGCAGGTCAAAAGCTTTAAGCAGATTACGCCTCGGGTAACGCTCATTTCCCTTCCTGTAAATAATCAATATGTGTTTCGTCGATCCGAGTTCGACTTCAAGGGTTCGTACTAACCCTGGGCAAATTCAATGCGCGGCGGTGACCCGCTGAGGAGTCGGCGGGCCGGCTGTTCGCCCCGGACGCGTCTTCGGGGTTGCTTCCCGCATACAGGGTCGCCGCCATGGCCAGCAGCGCGGCGGCCTCGGCGCTTGTTTGCCGGCTGCGCTGCACCACGAAGTATTCCAGTAGCAGGGGCTCGTCCAGCAGCGGCAGGCGCACCATGTCGCCGAAGGCCTTGCGCGCGCCCGTGCCCAGGCCGAAGCGCAGATGGATCAGCCGGCGCAGCCGGGCAAAGCGCTCCATTTCATGGTCCACGGTCTCGGGGGCGTGCACGATGATGGCGCCGGCCCTGGCGAAAGGCGCGTACAGGTAGTCGTAGGTGGAGGGGTCGAGGTCGCGGCGCGCTCCCACGATGGCGCGGCCGGCGAGGTCGGCGCGGCGCAGGCCCTGGCGGGCGGCGAGCGGATCTTCCACCGGCACCAGCAGGTGCCCGATGCTCTGGTGGATTTTCACGAAGCGCATGCCCGAGGTGTCGAAGGGCCGAAGCAGCAAGGCCACTTCCAGTTCGTCGCGGTCGAGCTTCTCGACCAGGTCGGGCTGCGTGCCGTGGCTGATTTCCAGCCGCACGTTGGGGTAGCGGGTGAGGAAGTTGTCCAGCAGCGCCGCGCGCTCGGGAATGGAAATCGACTGGAAGGGCGCGCCGAAGCGCAGGCGCTTGCCCGTGCCGTCGCGCAGCTCGCGCGCCTGTTCCTGCGCGGCCTCGTTCAGTTTCTCGATCTGCACGGCGATGGCCAGAAAGGCCTCGCCCTTGGCGGTCAGTTCCACGCGCCGCGCGCCGCGCACGAACAGGGGAAACCCGAGTTGGGCCTCGAGCTTGGCAATGATGCCCGACACGGCCGGCTGGGTGAGGCCCATCAATTCCGCGGCCTTGGTGAACGATCTGGTCTTCGCCACCGAGGCGAAGCACAGCGCGTGGCGAATGTCGAAGTCGGTTCTGGCGACCATGTCCCCTCCTTGGGATTGCCCAAAGGTCTGGGGATAACCCAAACTATTCGGGGTGACGCGCGAAAATCATACGCGCATCACCTGCTTTCCGCACCGGAGCCGGCGAGGGCCGAATGCCGTCAGGGAACCAGCAGGCGGCGCTGCACCTGGCCGGTGGAGCCGGTGCGCGGGATGGATTGCACGATGAACAGGCGCCGCGGGTGCTTGTGGGGCGCCAGCCGCCCCGCGCAGTAATCGCGCAGCGCCTCGATGGTCAGGCTCGACCCCCGGCGCAGCACCACGAAGGCCTCGATGACCTCGCCCCAGCGTTCGTCGGGGGCGCCGCGCACCGCGCCGTCCAGCACGGCCGGGTGGCTTTGCAGCACCAAGTCCACTTCCACCGGCGCCACGGTTTCGCCGCCGGTGCGGATGATGTCCTTGGCGCGGCCCACGATGCTGTAATAGCCCTCGTCGTCGCGCTCGGCCAGGTCGCCGGTGCGGTACCAGCCATCCACCAGCGCGGCGGACGTGGCCTCCTCGTTGCGAAAGTAGCCGCTGAACAGGTAGGGGCTCCTCACCCACAGCTCGCCGGCCTCGTCCAGCTTCAGGTGCACGCCCGCTGCGGCGGGGCCCACCGAGTTGGGTTTGCGCAGGATGTCCTTGGGACCGAGTGTGCAGACGGCGTGCGCCTCGGTGGAGCCGTAGGCGATAGAGGTCACGGCATTGGGAACAGCTTCGGCGATAGCGGCCAGCAGCTCGGGCGTGGTGGCCGAGGTGCCGGTGTTGGCCAGCCGCAGGCTGGACAGGTCGTAGCCGCTGCGGTCGGTTTCCAGGATGCGCTGCCACACCGCGGGGATGCAGTACATTTCGTAGGCGCGGTGGCGCGTCACGGCACCGAGCAGTTCGTGCGCGTCGGGTTTTTCCACGTACACCATCTGGTCGCCGGATATCCAGGCGCGCAGCGCGAAGGCCCAACCGGCCATGTGGAACTGCGGGAACATGCACACCGTGGCGCCGAGCGGAAACGGCGATCCGATGCCGGCGCGCAGCCGCTCGGTGCGATGCGACAGGATGCAGCCCTTGGGCTCGCCGGTGGTGCCGCTGGTAAAAAACAGAATGAACGGATCGGTCTCGGCCACGTTGACGGGCGGCGCATTGCCGGCGGCGTCGGTCAGGTCCGACAATTTTGCATGGCCGCCGCGGCCGTCATCGGTGAGCACGAGGCGCGGATCGGCCTTGTTCAGCACCTGCCGGCATTCTTCTTCGGTGTAGCGGGGATTGAGCGGAACGAACACCGCGCCGAGCTGGGCCAGGGCGAAATACAGCGGCATGGCCTCCAGCGAAGTCTCGGCCCACCACGCCACGCGGTCGCCGTGGCGCACGCCCACCTTGTACAGCGACGCCGCCAGGCGCTCGGCCTTGAGCGCGGCGGCCTCGAATGTGATCTGCCGGTCGCCCAGGCTGGCGGCGGGGGCCCGCGGGGTACGCAGCGCGGCGTAGCGCAGGACGTCGCCGACCAGCAACTGCTCGGGCACGCCCACGGGACTACGCGTTGCCGGCGAGGCTGTCCTTCACCACGCCGATTTTGTGCACGGGGGCCAGCTTGTCCTCGAGATACTCAGGCGCCTCGCCGGTCTCGATGAACCATCCGGTCGGACACATGGTGAGGATCTCGACGAAGGTGAAGCCGGCGCCGGCCGCCTGCAGCTCGAAGGCGCGGCGCAGCATGTTGCGCGCGTGCCAGACATTGCCCACGGTGTTGGTGGCGCCGCGCGCCACGTACACGCAGCCGTCCACCTCGGCCAGCAGGTTGGCCACCCGGATGGGGTAGCCGTGCGCCTTGGCGTCGCGTCCCTCCAGGGTGTTCTTGGTGCGCTGGCCGAGCACGGTGGTGGCCGTCATGTGGCCGCCGGTCTCGCCGAACACGCCGTTGTTGAGCAGCACGCAGGTGATGTTCTCGGCGCGCGCGGCGGCGTGGATGACTTCCTGCAGGCCTTCGTTCACCATGTCGCCGTCGCCCTGGACGGTGAACACGATGCTGTCCGGGCGCACCCGCTTGAGTCCGGTGGCGAGCGAGGGCGCGCGCCCATGCAGCGCCTGCAGCACCTCGATGTTCATGGTCGGCGTGAAGCCCGTGTAGCAGCCGATGCCGAACACCGACACTGCGCGGTTGGTGTAGCCCAGTTCGTGGATCATTTCCACGGTCGAGCGCATGGCGGCAGGCTCGCCGCAGCCGGCGCACATGTCATGGCGGCCGCGAATGATGAGCGGCGAGGCGAAATCGTCCACCATGGTCGCCTTGCGCTCGGGCGGCTGGGCGGTGGGAACGAAGTTGATGGTCTGCGTGGTCATAGCGTCACCCCGATCATGCGGTTACACCGCGCATGTAGCTCCGAACAGTTCTGCTGAGTTCCCCGGCGGTGAGCGCGGGGGCGATGCCGAAGCCGGCCTCGTCGAAGCTGACCCCGCCGATGAAATCCACGGGCTTGTCGCGCGCCGCGAGTGCCACGTCCTCCACCATCTGGCCGCTGTTCAGCTCGTACACGGCCAGCGAGCGGGCGGAGCGCACGGCCTTGGCCAGCGCCGCGCTCGGGAAAGGCCACAGCGTGATGGGCCGGAACAGGCCCACCCTCAGGCCTTCGTCGCGCAGCGATTTCACGACGTAGCGCAGGAAGCGCGCCGGCGTTCCGTAAGCCACCACCACCACTTCGGCGTCCTCGCAGGACACGGCCTCGTACAACGGCTCGACGCCGGCCTTGATTTCCTGCACGCGCTTGGCCATGTTCATCAGGTGCTGGCCGTAGCTGATGGGCTGAGGGTCGTCGCGCTTGGTCACCACGATGCCCGACACCACCTTGGCCGCGGCCGTGCCGCTGCTCTTGCCATCCAGCGCCCAGTCCTTGGCCGGGACGGGGCCGAAGTCGATGGGCGAGGTGTCCACCGCCTCCTGCACGTGCGCGAGGTAGTAGTCGCCCAGGAAGGTCACGGGGTTCCGCCACACGTCGGCGAGGTGGAAGGCGAGTTGCGCCAGGCGCGCCGCCTCGGGCACGTCGCTGGGCGCCAGCACGATGTGGCGATAATCACCGTGGCCGCCGCCGCGGGTGGACTGAAAGTAGTCGCCCTGGCCGCGCGCCATGTTCAGCACCACCAGCGGCAGGCGCGCGTAGGACAACTCAGACAGCGATTCCTGCATCAGCGACAGGCCTTGCCCCACCGAGCCGGTGGCGGCGCGCACGCCGCCGGCCGCCGCGCCCCAGGCCATGCCCACGGCTTCGATTTCGCTCTCGGCGTTCATGCAAGTTCCGCCCACGCCGGGCAGCACCTTGGCCATGGTCTCCAGCACCTCGGTGAAGGGCGTCATGGGATAGCCCGAGAAAAAGCGGCACCCCGCCGACACCATGGCGCGGGCGATGGCGTCGGATCCTTCAAGCAGTTCGCGCGCCATTTCAGCTTCCCTCGCTCTGGTTAACCACGGGCTCGTCGTATTTCCACACCTGGAACACGAAGTCGGGGCAGATCAGCGCGCAGGCGTGGCAGGCCGTGCAGCCGGGCAGCAGCTTCGGGTAGCGATAACCGTCGGCATTGCGCTCGTTGGTGGTCATGACCAGCACGCCCGGCTTGCAGGCCGGCACGCACAGGTCGCAGCCCTTGCAGGCCTCGACGTCGATGACCAGCGTGCCGCGGGATACGGTGCGGGTGCTCATGCGGCCTCCAGGGAGGGGGTCCAGGCGGGCACGCGCGCGGCGGGGAACAGGCCGAAGCCGAATTTCAGCGCCTCGACATTCGCCGCGGCATGCTGCGCGCGATAGGAGGGCAGCACGCCCTTGGCCGCTTCAAGCAGGCTGTCGAGCCTCACCACCGAGGTCAGCGCGCAGAAGGCCCCCAGGCAGATCATGGCGGCGGTGCGCGGCTGGCCGCGGTCGGTGGCGAATTCGGTGGCGGTGATCTCGACCACGTTGGCGCCCAGGCCTTCGTGCTCGCCGCGGAACACGCTGCTGTCGAGCAGCACCAGCGCGCCCGGCTTGAGAAGGCGGCGCACCGCCGGCCAACCCTGGTGGTGCATGACCAGCGCCGCCCAGGCCGCGTCCACCGTGGGCGGCGACAGCACGGGCTGGTCGGCCACGATGATGGTTGACTCGGTGTAGCCGCCGCGCATGGTGCCGCCGTAGGTGCCGCACACCATCACCTGGCGCTGTTCGTGCATCGCAGCAACCGCCAGGGTCTTGGCGGCGAGCTGTATGCCCTGTCCACCCGTGCCTGAGAAAGCTATTGCCCGTTCTGTCATGGAAGACTGTCCTTTGCCCGCCCGGAGGCGCCGGTTTCGTGCCCTGCCTGGTCGCCGCCAGTATAGCGGAACAAATCGGGTGATCAATTCGAAATCGTTATCGTCCATCACGATTTGAAATGCGATTTTTTCAGATTGATTTGGACAGCCCATTCGACTACGGGCACGGGCCGGTTTGGAACGCATTCGATCGGCTCAAAGTCTCGCCCACCAATCACGCCGGCTCGGTGTGTTGGGCCGACCGCTCGTCGCCTTCGAGCTTCGTCGCCAACCACCTCGGCCATTTCGCCCAGGGCAACCACAGCTTCGCAGATCGAGCACGGCTATCTGTCGGAGCAGGACTTCAAGTCCTTCACCTTCACCAATGCGGTGAAGCTGCACGGCCGGACCAATCCGGATTTCTTCAAGGGAACCGTGGTCGAGAAGCAGGCCGCCGTGGTGCTGGCCGAAAGCTGATCCTCGGGAGGTTGATGCCGCGGAGTTGACGGCAACGCCGGCCGAATGGTATTTCCGTTCGCATACCCTTGAAGGAGCGGCGCTTGGAGTCGATGTTTGTCCTGCAGGATGGCCTGTACCTGCCCACCGACCGGTCGCGCGGTCCGTGGGACCCCGCGTTTCTCCACGGCGGCGCGGCGGCCGCCCTCCTGGTGCATGGCGTGGAAGCCGAGCGCAAGGACCCCGCGATGGTCATTTCCAAGATCGCCATCGACCTGATGCGTCCCGTGCCGGCGGCGCCGCTGGCGCTGAGTGCACAGGTGGTCCGCGACGGAAAGCGCGTGCGCTACGTGGACGTGACGCTGCGCTCCATGGACCAACTCATCGCGCGCGCGGCCGCCGTGATGCTGCGTCCGTCCGCGCTGTATGCCGGACAGGAAGCCGCGCCAGCGCAAGCGGTAATCAAGGGCTGGGAAACGCTTCCGCTACGGCCGTGGATGGACCGCCCCGACGAGCGCAAGCTGTTCCACACCGGATTGGAAATACGGCTGCTGCGCGAGCCGTACACCGGCGAACCGTCGCTGGTATGGGCGCGCGTGCCCTACGATTTTCTGCCCGGCCGGCCGCTTACGCCCACGGTGCACGCCGCGGCGCTGTCCGATCTCACCAACGGCATCGGCATGATGTCGGTGCCCGGCGCCTTGCGGCCCTTCATCAATCCCGAGATCACGCTGTACTTGGTGCGCGAGCCGGTGGGCGGCTGGTTCTGCCTGGAAGGGGTGGGGCGGGCCGAGCATGCGGGCCTCGCCACGTCCAACGTGAACTTCCACGACGCCGGCGGACTGGTGGGGCACGCCTGCCTGGCCAGCATGGCCAACGCGCTGACCAAAGAGCCCGGATCAGTTCGAGGGGGACGTGGGTGAAGGACTCACTCGGTCCAGGGAACGCACCAGCATCCATGGATCGGCATCGGCGCGCGCGGCGAAGGCCACGCGCCGCAAGGTGCGCGGCGCGCCGTCAAACGACACGTTGCCGCGCGCGTGCTGGAGCGCGACATTGTTCCACACCAGCAGGTCGCCGGCTTCCCAGCGGTGTTCGTACACCGCCTCGGGCGCATACATGACCTGGAAGGCCTGGTCGAGCAGGGCGTCGCTGTGCACCTTGTCCATGCCCTCGATGCCGAAGGTCTGCAAGTCGCTGAGGTACAGGGCCGGCGCGCCGCCGAACGGGCAGTCGAAGGCCACGGGGTGGGTGGCGCACAGCGGCGCGTCGGCCGATCCGGATTCGCGCTGGCGAACCGCGCCGCGCTGTTCGACCGTCAGCGTGTAGCCGTACACGTGCAGCGCCCGCTTGCCGGCGAACCGGGTCCTCAGCGCATCGGGCAGGGCTGCGAGGGCGTGGACTGAACTGACGAAGCGCGTGCTCACGGCCTGCTGGGTCGACACCACCAGTCCGTACAGCGAAATGCCGGCCACGGGCTCGGGCGAATAAGCCATGTCGGAGTGGAACAACAGCTCGCCGGCCGGCACGGTGGCGCCCTCGACGACGTTGGACACATAACCGATGCGCGATCCGGCGGGATTGTGGCACAACGGGTAGCCCAGGTAGCTGATGGCGCGCAGATGCTCCTCGTCGGCACCAGGTGCTG
>Ga0207703_10003315_pt1 | contig 13519 bp, 12 predicted proteins | sample KBSSwiS12_FD_184304 | JGI IMG/M metagenome (GOLD analysis project Ga0207703, IMG submission 184304) | Switchgrass rhizosphere microbial communities from Kellogg Biological Station, Michigan, USA - KBS Switchgrass S1-2 (SPAdes) (version 2) | ecosystem: Host-associated > Plants > Roots >... | reverse complement strand
TAGCCGGCCTAAAGGGAGCGGTGCTGAATCTTCGCGGCCGAAGCATTCAGTACAACATCCTGCAGCGCGAAGTGGACACCAACCGCAGCCTCTATGACGCGCTTCTCCAGCGCTACAAGGAAATCGGAGTGGCCGGCGGAGTTGGATCGGCTCCCGTCTCGATCGTCGACCGCGCTGACACGCCGGCTTCCCCTTACAAGCCGAACTTGCTGCTCAATCTCCTGCTCGGGATCGCCGGGGGGCTCCTTGCCGGTATCGGAGCCGCGATCGGCCTGGAATTCATCAACGACACGATCAAGACCCGCGAGGACGTCCGCAACAAGCTCGGTCTTGCCTGCCTTGGCGCAATTCCGAAGACCGGTGCGAAGGACGCATTCATCGAGGACTTGAAGAATCCCGCCTCGGTGGTCTCCGAGGCTTATTCGGCGGTGGTCGCCGCGCTCCGCTTCAGCACCGAAGCTGGAATGCCCAAAGTGCTGCTCGTAACCAGCACTCAGCCTGGCGAGGGCAAGTCGTCGACCGCATTGGCCCTGGCCCAAAATTTCGCGCGCCGGGAGAAGCGCGTCCTTCTCGTCGACGCCGACCTTCGCAAGCCGGCTTTCAAGGCTGCTTCCGACAAGATCGGCCTCACCAAACTACTGACCAGCGAGGACCGGATCGACGGTCATGTCGTCGAAACGCAGCATGACAACCTTCTGCTTCTGCCGAGCGGCCCAATTCCTCCCAATCCCGCCGACCTCCTTTCGACGGGCCGCGTCCGGATCATCCTCAACGAAGCCGCAGAGGCGTTTGACCTCGTGATCGTGGATGCGCCTCCGACGCTTGGCCTCGCTGATGTGCCATTGGTTGCGGCAGCGGCCGGCCATGTCATGTTCGTCGTAGAAAGCGGCAAGACCCGCACACGCACTGCGATAGAGTCGTTGAACCGGATTGAAGCAACGGGCGCTCACATCCTCGGCGCGACCCTGACCAAGTCGGCCGATTCCGGGGCCGGCTATGGTTACAAGCGCTATGGCTATGGCTACGGTTACGGCAAGCTCGACAAGAAGCGGACAGAAATCCTGATGATCCCGCAGGATGCCGACAGCTGATCATGGCCAGACCGGGGGTTCAGAGCTGATTGTACGGACGATCCTTGTGTCGGTGACCGCGTTCCTCGCAGGCTTGGTCGTCGTCCGGAATGCCGTTGTCGCCCAATATGCTGAAACCAGGCCCGAACTCGCGGCGCGGATCTGGCCCTCCCACCCCGCGTCGAAGCTCTGGTCCGGCCTGACTCAAATCGGGCTCAACGCCCGTGAGCGCAAACCGATCGGTCCGGCGATCTTGGGGACAATCCGTGACGCGGCGGCCAAATCGCCGCTGGCGCCTGAGCCGTTCATCGTCCGGGGCGTCGAGGCGCGGCTAAGCGGCAACGCAAGTCTTGCGCGCGAGGCGTTCCTCGCCGCAAAGCTGCGCGACGGCCGTTCCATTCCGGCGCGTTACTTCCTTGCCGAGCAATATTTCGGCAGCGGGGATGCGGCGCACGGCCTTCGTGAAATTGCGCTACTCGCTCGGATGGTGCCGGATGGGGTCGCCGGCCTTGCTCCGTTCATTGCAACCTATGCGAAGGACGGGCGCAACCGGCCGCAGCTCCTGTCGCTGTTCCGGTCCGATCCCCAGCTCGAAGAGGCCGCGCTCACGACTCTCGCGGCGGATGCAGGCAATGCCGACCTGGTCCTCGATCTCGCCAATTCGTCCGATCGCCCGCCGCTTTGGGCGGGCCGTCTCCTCGAGACTCTGGTTGCCGCGGGGCAATATGAGAAGGCGCACGGCATCTGGGCGCGTCTCGCCCATATTACGCCTTCATCCAGCTCACTGGTCTTCGATCCCGGCTTCAGGGGCAGCAATGCGCCGCCGCCCTTCAACTGGACGCTTACGTCGTCAACGGTCGGGCTCGCCGAACGCCAGCCCGGCGGGCGATTGCACGTCATCTTCTACGGTCAAGAGGATGGGGTGCTCGCCACCCAGCTCCTCGTGCTGGCCCCAGGGCGTTATCGGCTGGCGATGGCCCTCACCGGCGACCTCAGTCATGCCGGTTCGCTCAGTTGGTCCGTGACCTGCGCCGCATCGAATACGACATTGGGGTCGCTCCGATTGAACGATTCGAAGCTTGCCTCGCAGGGAATGACGTTTGACGTACCCGCGGACTGCCCCGCCCAGCAGTTTCAGCTTGTCGCGAACGCGCCCGAGTTGCCGCAGCAAGCTGAGGTCGGCGTTTCGGGCCTGAACCTCAGCCGGGTGCAGATCAATGGCTAGCCGCATGCGCGAAGGTGTCGCGCCGGCCTATCTCCTTGCGTGCCTGCTCCTGGGCGGAAGCGGACAGGGGGTCTGGGCGAACATGGCGCTGCAGTTGCTCGGGCTGGCGCTGATCGGGTGGGCCGCACTCGTCACACCCGCCGCGCCCGCGCCACACGAGGAGCGCCAATTGTTTTGGCTGATCCTGCTGTCGCTCACCGTCATCCTGGTCCAGCTGATTCCATTGCCGCCCGACATCTGGGAGCGTCTTGGCCCAAGGAGCGTGATCGCCGAGGGGTATCGAATCCTCGGAATGCCGGCTCCGAGCATGCCTCTGTCGGTCGCGCCCTACGAAACGATATCGTCCTTGCTATCCCTCATACCGCCTCTCGCCATGCTGGCGGCATTGCTAAGGATCGGTTGCCGACCGCTGGTGCTCGTCCTCGCGCTGGTCGCGGGAACGTTTGCGGGCATCCTTCTCGGCGCCCTTCAAGTCAGCAGCCCGGACCCGTCGACCTCGCCCTGGTATCTCTATGAAGAAACCAACTTCGGCGTTGCGACCGGCTTCTTCGCGAATGCCAATCACATGGCGGATTTGCTGGTCATCACCTTACCGTTTCTCGCCGCGGTCCTGGCGCGCGCCGGGCGCAGCGGCCGCAACGTCCAGCGCTATTCGGCGGCCGTCGCGCTCGTAGCCGGCGCAACTCTCGTCATTGCCGTCGGGATTGCGCTTAACGGGTCGCTTGCCGGTTACGGCCTCGCGGTCCCGGTGCTCGTGGCGAGCGCCATGATCATGCTCCCGCGCCGGAGCGGCGCGCTTCGCTGGATGCCGGCCCTTTCCGCGATCCTGCTGATCGTCGCGGTCGGCTGGCTCGCGACCACACCGCTGAGCAGCGAAAGCGCGCTTCGCTCCAACGCCCAAACCTCGGTCCAGTCGCGCGAAGAAATCTTGCGGACCTCGGTGAAGGCAGCGGCGGATTTCATGCCCCTTGGTTCCGGGATCGGTTCGTTCCAGCGTGTTTACGCACTTTACGAGGACCATGATCGCCTCGACCCCACGACTTACGTCAACCATGCGCACAATGATTATGTGGAACTCGCGCTCGAAGCCGGGGTGCCGGGTCTGATCCTCCTCGCGCTGTTTCTCGTCTGGTGGGCGAGGGCGGCGTGGCGGGCATGGCGGCCGGCGGATCAGGATCCTTATGCCCGAGCTGCCGCCGTCGCTTCGGCTGCGATCCTCGTCCACAGCCTGGTCGATTTCCCTCTGCGCACCGCCGCGATCGGCGCATGCTTCGCGATGTGCCTCTCGCTCCTCATGCGGCCAAGGTCACAGGCCGCTGTCGACAGCTCGGACCTGCGGCCGACGCGCCACGTGGTGGTCGGCTGATTCCTTCGATCGAACGAGGTCGTGACAACCATATTCCATCAGCTCTGGTACGTGGCCACAGGCGGCATGAGGTCGTGGTACGAAGCCAAGATGTTCATCGAGCATGCGTCGGTGGTGAGCAGCGACGCCTTGCACCTGCTGGTCGGCACCCTGGGTTGGTTGTTAGTCGCGTTCGTCTTGCGCAAGCCAATCACTCGATGGGCTCCCTGGCTGATCCTGCTTGGCCTGATCGCATTCAATGAAGCCGTCGACCTGTGGATCGAGCGCTGGCCCGATCTCGCGATGCAATATGGGGAGACGGCAAAGGACGTCTTCCTGACGATGGTGCTTCCGACCGCACTGATGTTCGCCGCCAGGCTGCGGCCGAGCCTATTCCGAGCGCCGGCGCCGAGGAGAAAACGCGCCCGCTGACTTGACCGCATATCTGCCCTCGAACGCTCGGCGCGTCCGCCTTCGTTCCGCTGGAAGAGTCGGGGAAGATATTCGTGCCCGAGACGCGGTGGCTGGCCATCGCACAGGACCATCGATCCGCATCGCGAGAGAGGCGTGAACGTTTCTTGCTAGCAAGAGTGAACGGAGAAAGAGACGGAGTGTCCTTGGCTCGAGCGACGCCCAGGCAGTCCATACGAGCGCGCCCAAGGTGTGAAGGTCCGCTGAAAGCTCACCGCGCCTCAACAGGCGCCTGAAGAAGCGCGGCTTGCCACCCGCCCAAAGCAGCTGCGAGCCGAGGGAAATGAACACCCTTGGATCGACTTTGCCGGTTTCGTTGGCGCCCGGTCTGAGCAGGTCGGCATAGTCTTGCTGCTTTCCCAGCCGTTTGGTCGAGCGATACATGATGTCCACTGCATGCTCGAGCGTGGCGGCGTCCGATGCCGCGCGCGTGCTCGTCGAGGACAGGCGCACCCGATAGAGCGCATGTGGGATGACCATGACGGGCGCAACCACGGACATCCGCGTGATGAGATCCTGATCCTCCCAATATTCGCACTCGCGTCGATAGCCTCCGGCTTTGTCGAAGACACCGCGCCGGTACATCATGGCGCCGTGGGCGAACGGCACGAAGGGCGATCGCCGCGCCAACCTCCATTTTTCGGATCCGCGAAGTTTCCGGCCCTTCGTATCGATGAAATCGCACAGGCAGGCGACGACACCTGCTTCGGGGTAGAGCTCAAAGACAGCGAGTTCGTCCCGCAGGCGATCCGGATAAGAAATGTCATCCGCGTCCATTCGCGCTACGAATGGCGCCAAGGCAGCGCGTGCCACGCGTTCGGAACTGAGCGCCGGGCCGAGATTGTCCTTTTCCTCGAGCAGGCGAATGCGGGGGTCCCGTGACGCCCATTGACGGAGCCGCTCGGTCGACCCGTCGGTGGACGCATCGTCCAGGATGACGAATTCAAATTCGCAGAACGTCTGGCTCAAGATGCTTTCCACCGCCGCATCCAGGTACGGGAGCGCATTGTGGACAGGCATGACCACGCTGACCCTTGGGGTCTCGGTTACAGCCATTTTGTGATCGGCACTCTTCTTACAAAAGCCGAGTTAAATCAGCAGCGTCGCAGAGTCGATGCCATTCCGGATCAAACTTCGGTTCGACGGCGGCGAGGCGCGCTGGAGTCGCTCTTCCAGCAGCCTGTTGTCCTCGGCGTAATAGCTCCTGATCTCGTCGCGGAGCCTTGGGTCGATTTCCTTCTTATAGCTGGGCGCCGACAGCCGGCGCGCCGTATTCAACGCCACCCGGTGTAGCAATCGTCCGAACGGGCCGGTCAAGGTCTTCACCAGCCGCGCGACCCTGCGAAGCGGGGGTGGCGGGACTACGATCAACCGCGTCAGGCTTCGAGATCGATATGTCATCCCCTGATTGACTGGCGGAAACTCGCTGCGCCCGTCATCCTCGAGCCCAAGGAAATCGAGGATTTCGAGATATGTTGCTCGCGGGTCGGCGACCCAATCCCGAAACCGGATGACGCGGACCTGATCCACCGGAAAATTGGCGAGATAACGCTCGATCTGTTCGTGGAACCGGCCCATCGCCGCATAATCGAGCGTCCGAGGTTCGAGACAGGTCTTGGGGATGGTTTCGGGCGGGCGCCGGCCGGCAAGCCTCCAGGCGGTTCCGAAATCTTCGATGTCCTCGGCAAATTCCCACAAGAACTGGTTATGAAGCGACGGCAGATATTCCTCCTGCTCGCGGAGGAAGATGAGGATCTTCGATGCGGGATCGTGGTCGCGGATCGCGCCCGCGGCAGCCTCCGAAAAGAGGTACATGGCCGAAGCCTCGCCGATCACCTTGGCGCGGCTGCTTCCCGCAAACAGCTCCGCATAATCCGCGTCGGTGCGCGTCAGCCGGAAGTTCGGCAGGTCGAGCGCGAAGAAGCACTGGTCCTTGTACTTCGGGAAAAAGATGTCCGGATGGGTACCCAGATATTCGGCCCAGGCGGTGGTCCCGCATTTGGGCGCACCAACGATGAACAGGTTGGGCAAGCGAGGCCGGGCGTGAGTGGCAATCATCCTCTGCGCGTCTTATCCGGTCTGTGCCGCGCCGGCAGCGCCCAAGGAACCGTCGACGCCAGCGCCCACTTGATCGACTCGCGGGCAAGTGTCGCAATCTTGCGCGGGCCGTTTCTGATGATCCGCCCCGGCAGCATGCTGACGTGCCTGGCTATGTGGCGCGCCCGGGAAGAAAGATCCGGTGAGAGCGGAGTCAATCGCGAGAGAACGTATATGTTGCGGTTTATTTGAGTGGCGACGAGCCCAACGGCCGCGCCAACAGCAGCGAGGTCGTCGAAATCGAATCTCCAGCGCGGGTTAGTCTCGTCCGGAACCCACCCAAGCCCGAGGCGGTCGGTGACGATCTGCCCGTGCGGCGCCAGCTTCATTAGATAGAAATCGAGCATATCGGACTGGTGTCGAAGGCAACAGCACGGGCTGGTGGGGTTATTGTCCACGATAAAGTCAAACGTCCCTTCAATCGGGCCGTTCTTGCCCGAAAATTTGTTGTGCTCGACGAAGCGATAGTTCGGCAGTCCTAGTGAGTTCGCGACACGGATCTCGGACTCGTCGATGGTAGTGCCGACGATGTCCTTCACGCGCCGATGAAAGCGCTTCGCGAGGCCGGAATTTCCGATGCCGATGTGAAGGATGCGCGCTCTTCGCAGATCGTAGCGGTCGACATAGCGTTCGATCCGCGCCTGATCGGGGGTCGTTGCCTTGTCCGACCAATCGCGCAAATCCTCGCTGTACGTAACGCCGGGGTTCTCCAGGATGCCGCAGTCGAGTGGAAGCTCGGGAAAACGCGATCGTTGCAGGTCGCGCCAGGCTTCAGTGAGTGGCACTGGCCAGGCCTCCAGTCCTTCGAAACCGCTTCCGGATCCCCTCCCGTAACCGTGCCGTTCCGGCGAACAGGCGCGGCGCAAGGACCTTCACCTGGAATCTCCAGCCGCGGTCCGATGCCAATATGACAACTCGCGGAAGATCAAAAAGGTCGCTGCCGCGGCTGACCCAGTCGGAGCGGCATCCGAAGGCGGCGAGGTAGCCGGCCTTCCGCACCTCGTCCTTGCAGTTCTCGTCGGTGAACGCGAACGGGTATGCGAAAAACCGAGGTCGTGGCAGCCCTTGGGCGACGAGATCGTCGGCGGAAGCGAACGCCTCTTCTGCCTGTTCCGGTCGTTCGAGCAACGGCATTTCGCGATGCGTTCGCGAGTGCGAGCCGAATTCCACGCCAAGAGATGTGAGGTCAGTTCGTTCCCCCGGCGTAAGCAAGCACAGCGTTTTCGCGCCGTACGGCTGGTCCCATTCGTTCGTGCCGGATCCTGAGGCCGTCACGACGAACGTAATCGCCTCGATCCCGCGCGGCCGCAGCACGTCCCGCACCAGGCCGACGAGGCCTGCATAGCCGTCGTCGAAGGTTAGCAGGACTGGACGGCGCGGCAGCGGTGCGTTTGAGCACAAAAAGGCCGCAAACTGAGCGGGGGTAATAAAGGAAAAGCCGCGCCTTCCAAGCGCGCCCAACTGTTTCAGAAACAGTTCGGGCGGAACGCCATAAGGCGCGAGGACCGGGTCATCGGATTGATCCTCGATCGCGTGATAGCAAAGGACCATGACCTTGTCGGAAAACGGCAGCCAGCCGCTGGCGCGCAGTGCGGACCAATAAGCGAGAGCGCGCGCGCCTGAGAAGAAGCGGGCGACTGCCCGACTGGATCGGAACGGAGTCTTGAGCGCGAGATCGGCGACCCGGACGGCCAGCCGGGCCAGCAGCCCGGGAAGCAGCGGAATCCGTGCCAGCGGCCGATACACCAGGCGCGTGAGGGGTCGCGACAGTCCCTTCCGTTCGAACAGCTCCCTCGCGAGTTGCGGATGCTTGCGCACGAACCGGAGGTCGGCCGCAACCGCGCGGCGCGCCCGCTCCATGAACTGGCGTGGGGTGACCACATAATATTGTCGGCTGATTGCCGCCGGGTTGTGACGCACATCCGAGCGCGCAAGCAGCCTGACACCGAAGTCAGCGTCCTCATTCCCGAAAGCCGCCGGGCTCGTGAGAGCGGTGTCGAAGCCCCCAAGCTCCTCAAACACGGAGCGGCGCATCGAGAGTTGCCCGCTGAAGATGTCGAACGGGGAGAGGGGAGACTTGACGCTGGTCGATGCGATCCATCGCGCGACGCTCTCCGGCAGAAAGCCGGCGGGCGAGGCTGGATGGATTGGGGTATCTCCGATCACCGCATCGGCACCCTCGCGATACATTCGGGCGTGCTCCGCCAGGAGCTCGGGGTCGGCGAACATGTCGTCGTCGAGAAACAGGATGATGTCGTTCGCGGCGATGGTCGCCCCTCGGTTGCGCGCGCTGGATGCGCCGCCATTGGGTTGTTCGATTACGATTAGGGGAAACGGCAGGTCCATCGTGCGGAGCGCCGCCGCCGTGCCGTCGGTCGAGCCATCGACCACGACAATAAGTTCAATCCCGCCTCGATAACTAAGTTCGGTGAGCGCGCGAACCGATCCACAGACGACGTCCCGCCGCTGGTAGGTCGGAATGACGATCGAAAAGGACGGCCAGCCGGCTCTCTTGACGGCAACACCGCTCGATCGGCGCGCCTTGGGCGAGATGGTGGTCGGGCTATTCAACTGACGAATGCTTTGCGTGAATGTCGTACCAACCGAGATTGGGGGATTTTCCAGCCAGCCGCGACACGATGCTCACATAATAACGGTATAGCCTGGTTTTCCGAGAGAACAGCAGCGGCAACCAGTTCTTCCGGCAGATCCGTTGAAACGATTTGAGCGCGGCTTCTGCCGAAAGCCACTCGCCTGGAGCCTCCTCGCCGAACAATCCGCTGGCCGAATCGGTGAACGTGTAAGGCACGTATTTGCCCATGCGCGCCGGTGAGGGCGGCGATTGTTGGGGAACCAGGTCCTGGTCGACGATCTTGAAGCGATCGTAGCCGAGGCGGACGAGGGCGTCGAAATCCGACTGAATCGAAGCCAGTGTCGGCGAGCGTTCGAACGAGGTTTCCATCGAAACGTAAGGAGGGCGAACTCGTGTCTCGGCCAGCGATTCGAGAGCCAGCCGATCCATGCCTTCAATGTCGACCTTAAGGTAGAAGGGCTGGCCGTGGGTCGTGACAAGATCCGCCAGGGTAATTCCGTCGACGACCAGGGAGTCGGCCGCGACCCCGTGCGCGAGGTTGTACCGATGCCAGTCCTCGACCACGGTGCCCCAGCCACGGTTTAAGCTGCGGTGGAAGGTGGCCGGGCCTGCCTTTCCTACGATGGCGCGATTGACGATGGTCAGCAGGCCGCTCCGAAGGAATGGCTGGAAGCGTTCCTCGGCCGCGCGGCACAAGTCGGGATCCGCCTCGACCGCGACTACCCGGAAGCCCTTCAACAAGTAGAATTCGCTATCGTCCCCATTGTCCATACCGACATCGTAGATGAGCTCGCTCATTCGTCCGTGGCGCCGGCCATCTGCCGGAAATACGCCAGTTCGGCGAGCGGTCCCGCTTCAACGACGCGGCCGTCCTGCAAGACAATGCCGCACTCGCAAGCCGCGACGGTGGTCTTGCGATGGCTGATGATCAGCAGAGTTCTAAAATGGCGATGCTCGGTGGCCAGTTTGACGATCTCCCGATCCGATAACGCATCAACGGCGCTGGTCGCTTCGTCGAGGATCAAGAGGTCGGGATTGCGTAGCAACGCTCGAGCGACGCCGATGCGTTGCCGCTGACCGCCCGACAGGCTGAGCCCGTGGAGCCCGACGGCTGTGTCATACCCTTGCGGGAGCGCGGCGATGAAGGAGTCGGCGCCCACGGCTCGAGCGGCCCCCTCGATTTCAGCGATGCTGGCGTCGGGCCGTCCGTAGGCGATGTTCTCGGCTACGGTGCCGCTGACCAGTTCGTTATCCTGGCCGGCAACGGCGATGCGGTTGCGCCATTGGTCCGGGCCGAACCGATCGATCGCGCCGTCCCCGAGCCGGATATCGCCGGCTTCCGGTTCGACCAGCCGGCACAGCAGATTGACCAAGGTAGACTTGCCGGAGCCCGACTCGCCGAGGAGGGCGGTCGCGACGCCTGGGCTTATGGTGCAGCTCACGCGATCGATGGCCCGATGTCCATTCGGATAAGCGAAACTGACATTGTCGAAGACGATCGGCTGATCCAGGCGGACGCCGGGATCCTGCTCCGCCTCATCCGCAATGCGCCCCGGCTGACCGAGCAGCCAGTCCACCTCGCGCATCGATGCTTCGTACGAGGCGATGCCGAGACGCGCCCTGCTGATGGTCTTGGCATGCGGCTGAGCGCGGGTGAGCAGCAACAGGAAGGCGGTGATCGCCGGGATCGACATCCCGCTCCAATATCCGACGAGCAGAAGGGTCAGGAACAGCAGCGCAATCAAGGCATCCACCGCCGGATGGACCATGGCGTTCAAATAGCTCGTCGCGCGCAGGCTCAGCCACAGACGCTCGATCGCGGCCGCGGCGCGCTGCTGTTCGCGCCGTTGTTGGCCGAATAAGCGAATGACGCGGGGCGCCTGGAGCAGCGTCAGATGACGATGCCAGAGAAGCTGGCTGCTCTCCGTAAACTTGTAGCTCAACCGCAGCTGCCGCCGTTCGAGCAGGTAAACGGCCCCCTGAACCACTGCGGCGCCGACGAGGACGAGCAGGAAGAGCTTGAAATTGAGCAGCGCGAGCAGAACTCCGAAGACGACGAGGGCCGTCACAGCGGGGATCAAGGTCAACGCGGAATTCGCCGCCTCGACCATCAACCAACTGTCGGTCGAAACGATGCGGGTCAGACGCGCGGTCTCTTGTTCGAGGAAGAAGGGATAGTCGACGGAGAGCAGGCTTTTGGCCAGGCCATTGCGAATATCCCGGCCGATGCGCGCCCGGATGATAACGAGCAGCCATTCGTTGGCCGCCTGGGCGACATTTTTCAGCACGATCAGCCCGACGATCGCGGCGCTGAAGAGGAGAATCCGTGCCTGGAAGCTGGCGCCGCTGAACAGATTGGCGGCCGCCCGCAAGGGTTCGGGCATGCTGGTGGACGCCGTGTTGTCGAGCATCAGCGCGAGGAGCGGCACGAACAATCCGATACCGGCGCCTTCGAGCAGGCTCGCCAGCAGACCCAGTCCCGCCACAGCCGGAACGAACGGCAGAATTCGGCGGCGAATGCCGGCCAGCGGCGATTCCCGACGACCTCTGGCGCGCCGCAGCATACAGCACTCCCCAACTTCGCGGTCCGCGCGATCGACCGGCCAACGCAAGACTGGTGAGCCCTGCTGGATTCGAACCAGCGACCTACTGATTAAAAGTCAGTTGCTCTACCGACTGAGCTAAGGGCCCCACATTACTGGCGCGAGCGTGCGGTTAGCCGCGCGACGCCCGGCGGGCAAGGCGGTGGGCGAGATGGCGCGCGGTTAGCGGGCCTTCAAGTCGCCAGTTCGGCGCGATCGCGGCAAGCGGATTGAGGACAAAGCTGCGCTTGCCGAGTTGGAGATGGGGGACGGTCAGCCGCCGCGATCGCCACCTCTTGCCGCTCCACATTGCCACGTCGAGGTCAAGCACGCGGGGCCCCCAGCGTTTTCCGCGGCGGCGGCCGAATTCGCGCTCGATGGCCTTCAGGCGGACGAGCATGTCCGGCGGCTCAAGCTCGCTTTCGACCAGCGCGACGGCGTTGGCGAAATCGCGGCCTGCTCCTCCGTGGGCCGCGTTGAGGATGATCGGCGAGGCATCGAACAGCCCGAAATCCTGATCGAGCCGGGCGATCGCGGCCTCGACCACGCCGGCCGGGCGACCGTGCCGGCCGTGCGGGCGGTTCGACCCGATCGCGATGGCGTAGAGATGCGTTGTGCTCGCCACGGCGGTCGGCCTAGGCGAGCGCCATGGCATCCGCCAGCCCCATCCCCGAGGCCGAAGCACACCGCGACTGCCCCCTGTGCCCGCGGTTGGTGGTCCTTCGCGGGCAGCTGCGCAGAGAGCATCCCGACTGGTGGAATGCTCCTGTGCCGGCCTTTGGCGACCGCGACGCCTGGCTGGCGATCGTCGGCTTGGCACCCGGCAAGCGCGGGGCGAACCGCACAGGACGGCCCTTCACCGGCGACTATGCGGGCGACTTGCTCTTTTCGACCCTTCTGAAGTTCGATCTCGCCGAGGGCGAGTATCGTGGTGATCCGTCGGATAGCCTGCGGCTGAAGGGTGCGATCATCCTCAACACGGTCAAATGCCTGCCTCCCGGAAACAAGCCGGGACCTGGCGAAATCGCGAACTGCCGACCTTATTTCGAAGCGGCACTCGCCGCGCTGCCGAAGGTCCGGATTGTCGTCGCGCTCGGCCAGATCGCGCACGTCGCAGCCGCAAAATCCATGGGGCTTGCCGGAACGAGGTTCGGTCACGGTGTGGAAGCCGTGGCACCCAGCGGCCGCATCCTGCTGTCGAGCTATCACTGCTCGCGCCAGAACACGAACACGGGTCGGCTCACCCATGCTATGTTCGAAAGCGTTTTCGAGCGGGTGATGGAACTCGCTGAAAGGGGGGAAAGATGATTGCTTTCTTGATCGCGGCGGCCTTGGCGGCCGGTGGTGCTGCTCCGCCTCCATCACCGAAATGCACGACCTCCAGCCCACACGATCCAACGGCGCTCAAATATATTTGCGACTCCGAGCGCGGGTGGGCGGAATCGGTGGCATCAGGCGACCCGACTACGGTGAAACGCATTCTCGCTGACGACTTCATCGGCGTGGACCCGGATGGGAAGCAATACCGCAAGGCGGAGATGGTTGCGGACACGGCCAAGGGGCCGCAATCTTTCGTGTCGAACAAGATCAACGACGTCATCGTCCGCTTCTACGGCAATATGGCCGTCGCGCAGGGCAGCGAGACCTGGACTCGAAAGAACGGTGAGAAGGGCCGTTGGGTCTGGACCGACACGTGGCTCAAGCGGAACGGAGCATGGCAGATCGTCGCGGCTGAGGACCTGAAGGCTCCGGCCAACTAACCGTCCCTGACGAGCCGCCCCTAAAGTTCTTGAAAGCGGTGAGGGCGAGCCAACGCCAGCTTGCGCTCTCCAGTAGCGGCTGCGCGAGGGACGACATTGACGAGAGGCGAGTCCGTCGCGGCGGGATGCGCCATTACTTATGTGGCGCTTTGTCTGGCACCCGTTGTCATGGTCTGGAACGAGCCCCTTCAGCCAAGGGTGCCGGTCGCTGCACATGTCGTGCGTATTCTTGCGCGGCCGAGCATCGGCAGGTCAGCCTATCTTCCCGATATCATCGTCGCTGCGACCGAGGGTGGGGTACAGGGCCGAGCCATGGTGGATTACACCAAGGATCGCTGCCACGTGGGCGATGTCGTTGAGGCCTGGCAGCAAGGGA
>Ga0207703_10003310_pt1 | contig 13525 bp, 14 predicted proteins | sample KBSSwiS12_FD_184304 | JGI IMG/M metagenome (GOLD analysis project Ga0207703, IMG submission 184304) | Switchgrass rhizosphere microbial communities from Kellogg Biological Station, Michigan, USA - KBS Switchgrass S1-2 (SPAdes) (version 2) | ecosystem: Host-associated > Plants > Roots >... | reverse complement strand
TTAATGCATGATTGGAGGCTGAAGCAAGCCGGACGCGCTGGTTAGTCGAGTTTGGTACCCTTTGCTCGCGCTAGCCCTTGACAAAAGTTTCCTGGCAGGTTACTTTTCTATGTAAAGAACTTTGCAGTATAAAGTGAGTTGTATGGACGACCTGAACCGGGCCCTCGGAGACATCAGCAGCATACGCCAGCAACTGGCGCGCAGCACGGAATTTCGCGGCTACGGTCCAGCCACTCTGGCAGCGACCGGTATTTTCGCGATCGCGGCTGCCGCAGCCCAGGCATGGTGGCTGCCCGATCCACCGAAGCACGTAACGTCCTATCTATCCATCTGGATCGTCACCGCCCTTTTATCGGCTGTGCTGATCGGCGTGCAGACCGTCACCCGCGCACACCGCATGCATTCCGGCATCGCGAACGAAATGATCTACATGGCCGTCGAACAGTTTTTGCCGGCCGCCGGCGCCGGCGCGCTGCTTACGCTTGTGATCGTGCAATCCGCTCCCTCGGCAATGTGGATGCTTCCCGGACTGTGGCAGATTATCTTCAGTCTTGGCGTATTTTCATCCTGCCGTTTCCTTCCCCGAGCCATGGGGGCAGCGGGCATGTGGTATCTGCTTGCGGGACTGGCGTGCATCGCGCTCGGCGATAATCGCGTATTTTCTCCCTGGACCATGGGAGTCTCGTTCGGTGCGGGCCAATTCCTTGCGTCCGGGATACTGTTCTTTAGCGCTTCCGAGGGCAGCGATGAAACCTAAGAGCTCAGGGGAAGGGCGCTTCGCCTATGAAGGACTGGACCGAGTCATTCACGAGCGAGCGCGACTCAGCGTGATGACTTCTTTGATCGGAAACCCCAAGGGGCTGACGTTTAACGACCTCAAACAACTTTGCGCATTAACCGACGGCAACCTCAGCCGGCATCTGCGGGTGCTGGAGAGAGGAAAGATGGTGGAAATCGTAAAGGGACATGACCAGAATCGTTCCCAGACGCTGTGCCGCATCACGCCTGCCGGCCGCACGCGATATCTCGAATATCTCTCCACCTTGGAACAGGTGGTTCGTGATGCAGCCAGGGGAACTTCGGACAAGGCGGCATCTACCTTTTTGAGGGGCCTGGCTGCATCAAAGGCGTGATTTTTTTTGGAGCGCCACTTTGCAGTGCAAAGTGAATACGGAGGAGTTTTTAGTGGGCGAGTCAATGCAAATCAGATCGAGGTCCATGGGCGTGAAACTCATCGTAGTCTGCGCCCTGGCGCTGCTAGTGACCATTCCCGCGTTGTATGTCGGAGGGTTGGTCGAAGAACGGACCCAGCGAGCGGCGCAAGTCGTCAAGGAAATCAGCCGGTATGTGGGCGGTCAGCAGACCTTCCTTGGTCCAACGCTGGCCATTCCCTACAACATCCCACCTCAATCCGAACATGATCTCGCGAAGCACGGCATCTATGTTGTGTTTCCAGCACGAGCGTCGGCCGCGATCAGGACCACCACCGAAGAGCGGCACCGTTCCCTATTCAAGGTTCCCGTATTCCAGGCAGACCTTAATCTGGACGCAGCGTTCGATCTTGCCGCAGTTCCCGCAGCGGCGCCGCCGGGCGCCGAGCTCGACTGGGGCCGGGCCGAAATAGTGGTCGGAGTCAGCGATGCGCGCGGCGCTCTGACGGACGCCTCATTGACGATGGCCGATACGACGTCGACCCTCGTCCCAGCGCAGATCGCACAGGACATTTCCATAGGCGGAGATCAGCGCCAGCCCGTCAAGCTGACCCTCCTCGGCGTGAAAGCTGGAAGTATCGCGAAACCGAATGCGCAATTCGCAGTGACATCGGTACTGCGATTTTCAGGCGCCCAACGGATTGCCGTGCTTGCCTATGGCAAGACGACTCACCTGGCGATGAAGGGAGGCTGGCCCAGCCCCGGGTTTGACGGCGGATTTTTGCCGATCACCAGGTCTGTCTCCGGCAACGGTTTCAGCGCGGAGTGGTCGGTACCTTTCATAGCCCGGGGCACGCGCGCTGAAGGACCAATCGGCTCCATTGGCGGACTCGATACAACTGCTCTGGGCGTTTCGTTTATCGAGGTGGCAGATCCTTACCAGTCGGTCAACCGAAGCCTCAAATACGTACTCCTCTTCCTGGGACTGATCTTCATTTCTTTTTTCATCTTTGAAGTCACCACGGGCAAACGGGTTCATCCGGCGCAGTACATTCTGGTGGGAACTGCGCAAATCATCTTCTACCTCCTCTTACTATCTTTCGCAGAGAGAATCGGATTCGATTTTGGATTCTTGCTGGCCGGTGCTGCAACCGTAATCCTGCTGGCGGCCAACGCCGGATGGGTATTCTCCAGCCGTAGTCAGGGCGGGAGGGCTCTGGTCACTTTTACTTCGTTGTATGTGCTGATCTATCTCATGCTGCGGCTCGAAGACAACGCCTTGCTGGTTGGGGCGATTGCCAGTTTTGTGGCGGTGGCAGCGGCCATGTACTTCACTCGCGGAATCGATTGGTACGGTACCGCGCCCTCAACAAGTACCCAGGGACGTCAAGGATATCCCGCGGTTCCAGGAAATTAATATGCACACTGACAAACAACACGGGTTACATGTGGCCATCATCATGGACGGCAACGGCCGCTGGGCGAAGCGGCGCGGACTCCCCCGCGTCGCCGGCCACCATGCGGGAGTGGCCGCGGTCCGCCGCGTCGTGGAGCGCGCGCCCGGCCTGGGGATTGGCCGCCTTACGCTTTACGCGTTTTCATCCGACAACTGGCGCCGCCCTGCCGTTGAGGTGGAAAGCATCTTCCGGCTCTTGCGGACTTTCTTGCGCCTGGAAACCAAGCGCCTTTGCCAGCACGGCGTGCGGCTGCAGGTGATCGGCCGGCGCGATCGGTTGCCAAGATTGGTGCTTCACGAAATCCAAAAGGCCGAACGCGCAACCGAGTCCGGGCGCCGCCTCCGATTGTGCCTGGCAATCGATTATTCGTCGCGCGATGCCATCGCCCGAGCAGTGGCGGATGCAACCGCCGCCCTCAAAAGTGAAACTTCGCCTTCCGGTGAATTGCTCGGATCTTTGCTGACACAAGCCCTATCCGCGCAGAGTGAAGATGTCGACCTGCTGATCCGTCCTGGCGGTGAAAAACGCCTATCGGATTTCCTGCTGTTGGAGTCCGCCTATGCCGAACTCTTGTTTACGGATCGCATGTGGCCGGATTTCAATGAGTCAGACCTTGAAGAAGCCCTAACGGAATTCAGGCGAAGAGAACGGCGATTTGGCGGGGTGCCTGCAAGCGTCTTAGTTACGGGCCAGCCGAGTCGAACAGTCGCGCCCGCTTCGTGATCGGGCCATTCCCTACTCGCTAATTGGGCCCTTCGGAACAATCTCCACCACATTGACGCCCACGTGGTATTCGGAATTTTCGCAAGTGCAGTGCCGGACTTCCGCCTCCGCCACGAACTCCGTCAGATGGATACGCAGAAGAGAGCCGGGAGACACGAAGCAGGGAACACTCAGCTTCAGGCTGGACGTCCCCACATCAAGAATCCGCGCCTGCACCGCTTGTTGCGGACGTGGACTCAAGACATCGATGACGGTTTCCCCAGTACAAATCGTACGGCAATCCCTGCGGCGGTCCGCGCCGACATGTCCCTTGCGTAGCCACTTGGATACGGCCATGAACACCTCGTTCAACCCAACCTAGCAACATTCGTACGGGGAAACTCTAAGGGAAACACCTGTGTTCGGCGAATTTTGGGTCTGAGGTCAACAAGGTATGGCACTGCCCCATGCTCCAGCATTCCGGTAGTTTCGCCGATGAGATTCTGCACAAGCCCAGATATGCAGACACGGAGTTCCTCATCCGAAACCATGGCGCCAATCGCGATTGCACTGGTTGCTGCACTATCGGTTCTCCTGAACCCAACGCCGGCGCTGGCTCAAGATTCTCGCCCCGGTAAGAATTTGACGGACATGAGCCTGGAAGAATTAATGTCTGTCCGGATCGATTCCGTCTATGGTGCTTCCGGTTTCAAGCAAAAAGTAACGGAAGCGCCCGCGTCCGTCACCATCATTACTGCCGAAGACATCCAAAGATACGGCTACCGGACTCTCGCGGACCTTTTGAGGAACGTTCCGGGCTTTTATGTCAATTACGACCGCAATTACAGCTACGTGGGAGTGCGAGGGTTTGGACTTCCGGGGCACTACAACAACACCATCTCCCTGCTGGTGGATGGCCACCGCCTCAACGACAACATCTACGATGGCAACGTGATCGGAACGGACTTCCCGGTTGACGTCGACCTGATTGAGCGGGTGGAAATAATCCGCGGGCCCAATTCCTCACTGTACGTCGCCAGCGCCTTTCTGGGGGTGGTTAACATCATCACCAAACAAGGGCCGGATGTGCCAAGGCTGAGCGCAGCCGGCGCTGTGGCAAGCTACGGCACCTACCAAGGCCGCCTCACCTACGGCAACAAATTCAAGAATGGATTGGAACTGCTCCTTTCCGGCTCGGTTTACGATTCTCAGGGACAGGATCGGCTGTTCTTCCATGAATTCGACAGCCCTGCCAGCAGCCGCGGTATTGCAGCGAACGCAGACAGTGACGAGTCTCACCAGGTTTTCGCCAATCTCTCCTGGGACGGATTCAAGTTGCAAGGGGTGTTTGGGTCCCGCGAAAAGGGGATTCCCACCGCTCCCTTTGGAAGCGCCTTTAACGTTACCGATACCAAAACCACCGACCAGCGCGGGTACCTCGATCTGGACTACCAGCGCAAGCTGGGCCGCGGATGGAGCCTTACCAGCCGCACATTCCTCGATGTGTTCAACAACGACGGCAGCTACGTTTACGATTATTCTGCATTTGGTGGTCCCTCGCGCGTGCTCAACAAGAACTTTGCCCACGGCAAATGGTGGGGTGAAAATGCAAACTTCTCCAAGCAGATTTCCGAGACCCAACGATTCAGCGCCGGCGCCGAATTCCGCGACAACTTCCGGCAAGATCAGGGAAACTACGATCTTCAACCCCTGGTGCAATACTTTAGCGATAGCAGAACGTCAACAGTATTTTCGCTTTACGCTCAAGACGAAATACATCTTCGCCGGGAGCTTATTCTGAATTTGGGCCTTCGTTACGATCACTATTCGATATTTGGCGGCACCACCAACCCGCGCGCCGCGGTGATCTACAATCCCTGGGAGAAGACCACCTTCAAGTTCCTTTACGGCCAGTCGTTTCGTGCGCCCAACTTGTTTGAGCTGTACTATGTTGCGCCCGGAAACGAAGCCAACCCCTCGGTCCAGCCCGAAACCGCCAGGACCATGGAGCTGGTGTGGGAGCAATACTTCGCCAACCACTTTCGAATGACGGCTTCGGGATTCTACTACCCCATCCACGGCTTGATTAACCAGCAAGTCAATGCGGCAAACGGCAATGCCGTTTTCGTCAATGCTGGTGCCATGGACCTGCGAGGTTTTGAATTTTCTTTGTCCAGAAGTCTGCCGCGCGGCCTGGAAGGCACCGCTACGTATTCCTATCAGGATGCAACCAATACCAGCACCCGATTGGCAGTCACGAACGCTCCGAAACACCTCGTTCAGGCAAGCCTTAGCGTGCCGCTCGTCAAACAAAAAATCTTTGCGAGTATGGATCTACAATACGTCAGTAAGCGAGTCACTCTCGCGGGCCCCTCTACGGGAGCCTACGTAGTTCCAAACTTTACGCTGTTCGCTCGAGACGTTTCAAAAAAGTGGGAAATCTCTGCCAGCATCTATAACGCGTTTGACCAGGAATATACCGACCCTTCGGGCAACGGCCTGGCGCAAAACAGCATCGTTCAGGATGGCCGAAGTTTCCGAATCAAAGTCGGATACAAATTCCAGTGATAAATATTCGCCTGCTGAACCGTCGTGTCAGGTTAGCGGGGCGGAGTTTCGTGACCGTCTCGATCATAGCGTGCTGGCTCTCCTCCGAGGCGCCCCAAGCCTATTCTCGGAACGGGGAAGGCGTAGAATATACCGTTAAACTCGCTTTTCTGTACAACTTCACCAAGTTTATCCAGTGGCCCGCTGGCTCCTATCGCGATCCAGAGGCGCCCCACGCGATTTGCATCGTGGGCCGTGACCCATTCAGTGCGGATATTGAGGGCGATTTGCGAACCCGGATCGTCGGGAGACATCCGGTGCAGGTGCTCACCTTAAAACCGACCGACACGTTGAATGTCTGCCACATCGTATTCATACCTGCTACGGACAACGGCCAAGCCAACAAAATTGTGAAGGATCTCAGCGGATCAAGCACTTTGACAGTGGGCGAAACCGAGGGTTTCGCCGAGCTCGGCGGGGTCATCAACTTGACGGTCGAGGGCAACACGGTTCATTTTGAAGTCAACCAGCTTGCGGCGCAGCGCGCGGGTCTGAAGATTAGTTCGAAGCTCCTCAGCTTGGCTAAAATAGTCACTGATAACGCGCATTGAGCTGCCATCGTGCGGCCCATTGGGTCGCGGCGTATACTACCTTTCATGCGCCGACTACTCATCATGCTAATCACGTCCGTTGCGGTGGCTCAATCCCAAGGTGTCCCGCAAGGCAGCACGTTTGAAGGACAACCTGCCTTCACGCTATCGAATGACCGGCTGCAGATGACCGTGATGGTGCAGGGCAGTTCGATCGCCAGCCTGGTCATGACGGACGATGCCCAAAAGCTAAATCCGTATTGGAATCCGACGCGCTTGGCGCGAGAAGCAGGACGCACGGTTCAGTTCACAGGATCCTTGGGCCATTTCGTGTGTGTCGACGGGTTTGGACCGGCATCCGCGGAAGAGCGCGCGGCCGGCCTGCCCATGCACGGCGAAGCGCATGTAACAACTTTCCAGGTGAGCGCCGGCAAGGAGACCGCCGGCAGTTCCTTGACCTTCAGTGCGAAATTACCCATCGTGCAGGAAGTCTTCACGCGCACTTTCCGCATGGTGGAAGGCGAAAACGTGGTGTATATCGACAGCCAGTTGGAGAACTTGCTGGGCTTTGACCGCCCCGTCAATTGGGCAGAGCACGCGACCGTCGCCGCGCCTTTTCTCCAACCTAACGTCACTACAGTGGAAGTGTCGGGTTCCCGCTCGCAAACCCGGCCGTACGTGGAGAGCCCGCAAGCGAAAGCACAGAATCCGACGCAGCGCCGGCTGATCTCCGGGCAGGACTTCACGTGGCCGATGGCTCCCACCTTGGACGGGAAGGCAATTGACCTGCGTGCGATCCCGGAACACCCGCACTACCTGGATCATGCCACTACCTTGCTCGATCCTGCGCGCAGATTGGAATGGGTGGCAGCGCTCAATTCCAGCAACCGGTTCATTCTCGGTTACGTGTTCAAACGTGAAGAATACCCATGGGTTCAGCATTGGGGCAGCTACCCGGCGGATACCCAGGTTGTGCGCGGAATGGAATTCGGCACGCAACCATACGACCTGCCGCGGCGCGAGATCCTGACGGATGGGCCGATGTTCGGCACGCCCGTACACCGCTGGCTTCCGGCGAAGTCCAAAATCGAATCCCACTTTCTGCTGTTCTACACGCGAGTGCCGGAAGGATTCCAGCACGTGGACGACGTAAGGCTGGAAAATGGCCGCATTGTGATAGAGGATCGGCGCGCGCAACGGCAGGTCACGTTGGCAGCGTCGAGAGGATTGTAGCCCGGCGCTCCAGCAATCATGACCGGCGTGAGAATAGACAAATGGCTGTGGGCTGCCCGCTTCTTCAAGACCCGCTCGCTCGCCGGACGGGCGTGTGAACTCGGCAGGATTGAGTCCAACGGACAAGCAGCCAAGGCCGCCCGCGAAGTCAAAATCGGCGAACGGCTGCATGTGAAAAATGATGGCGGCGACTTTCAGGTGGACGTGCTGGCGCTCAGTGAGATGCGCGGCCCGGCGTCGGTTGCGCAGACGCTCTACCAGGAGACGGATGCAAGCCGCGAGCTGCGGCTAAAGCTGGCCGAAGCGCGAAAAGCGATGCCGCAAGTGGAAGCGTTGCGGGAAGGCAAGCCATCGAAACGCGATCGCCGTGAAATCGAGCGGTTTCGAGGCCGAGGGTGATTGCAGGAATTCTGGCGGTGAGGGTGGGATTCGAACCCACGGAACCCGCGAAGGTTCAACGGTTTTCGAGACCGCCCGATTCAACCGCTCTCGCACCTCACCGGCACCTCCAAAGTAGCGGATTTACCGGCCTGAAGCAACTTTCGGCCCATCGGCCGGCATCGTCGTCCGCTACGCCAACTTCAACAACTTCTCCATCGCTAGACGCGCCTCACGGTCGGGGTCGCGCTCCACGCGGCTCTCGTTATTGAAAATCATGGTGTCGCGCGACGTAGCCGAATACGCCGGCCACTTCGGCAATTTCGGAGTATTCGGATTCCCCGTGCGCGCGAACGCCACCCATGCCGCGCTCACTTTCTCGGCTAGCGCGTAAGCTTCCGGCATCTTCGAAATGAGCGGTCCCGCAATCTTAATATTGTTGAACACGAACTGAATTTCGATGGTGTGCGGCGACCGCATGTGCCCACCACCCTCCGGCGTCTCCCAATCGAACCGGTATAGATACGCCGGCGCGCCGCCCTGCGTCGCCTTGCGCTTGCCCAACTCCCTCGTGTAGGTGCCGCGCGGATGATCGGTCGCTATCAGAATATACAAATCCCACGGCGTGGCGTCGGGATGCGTCTTGCGGAATGCGTCGATCATCGGTTGCGGATCCATGCCGAGACGCTCCGCCACACGCCGCTTGAGCCCGGCCTCATCGAGAGCGAGCTTCTCCGGCGTGGGCCTGTCATACAGAGTTTCCTCCGTGCGCGCCCATCCGATCAGCAGCGGAATTTTGGCTGAAAGCACGGGGGCAGCGGGGTCCCACGGATGCTTGGGAATCGCTTTGCCATCCACCATCGGCGAGTTCGCCACGCCGCCGGGTTCGCTCAACGGAATCTTCTTCAATACTTCAGTATTCGCGGCCAGCAGCCGCTCCATCGGAACGTTCTGCAGCTCGCGCGCCTGTCCCGGCTTCAATCCCAACTCCGCGAGCAGCAGTTCGGTCGCGTGAATCGCCTGTTCCGGAGGAGTCAGCCGCAATACGGCGCCACTCTCGATGATCGCGCGATGATACAACCCTTGTGCCTTGGGCATCGCCATCAACGTTGCCACCTTCCGGCCGCCACCCGACTGCCCGAAGATCGTGACCAGATTTGGATCGCCGCCGAAGCGCGCAATATTGTCACGCACCCATTCCAGCGCCGCGACGATGTCCAGCATTCCCGCGCCGCCTGACAGCGCGAAGTCCGTGCCCGCCTGCTCGCCCAGATAGGTGAAGCCAAATACATTCAGACGGTGATTGATGGTGACGACCACCACGTCGCCGGTATGCGCGAGATTGGTCCCATCCACAATGTGCGTCGAGCCCGAGCCAGTGGCGAATCCGCCGCCGTGCAGCCACACCATCACCGGCCGCTTCGCGCCGCCGCTCATTGCCGGTGTGAACACATTCAGCACAAGACAGTCTTCGCTCTGCGGAGGATCGGTGTAAGCGCTCACTTGGGGCGCAGTGGGCCCATAAGCAAGGGCGTCGCGAGTGCCGGTCCACGGCTCAGGCTTGCGCGGAGGCATAAAACGATTCTTGCCGGATGTGGGCGCGCCATAGGGGATGCCCTTGAATATCTTGATATCGCCGGCGACCGTGCCACGCACCTTGCCGGAAGAAGTCTCGCCGATGACGCTGCCGCCCTCCGCCGCGCTGGCGAAACGCAGCAGCGGTGAAGCCTGAGTGGCCGTCAGTACGGCAGACGCGTGTCTGATAAAAGTTCGTCGGTTCATGCTTGCTCCTCGCACGCCACCCCCGCGGATCGGGCGTTCTTCTTCATCGCTATCCTTTAGACCATACCGCGTATCCGCGCGCAAGCGCTTAAGCCGCGGCGAATCTCAGATCGATTGCGCCCACGGGTCCAAAGTCGGCAACCAGATGATCGCCCGGCTGGGCGTCGTAGATGTCGGTGGTGACACCTGTGGTCACATAATCGCCGGCCTGGAACCCGATGCCTTGCTGATGCAGGCGGTGTACCAGCCACTGCAGCGCATTCAGCGGATGCCCCAGGACGGCAGCGCCGGACCCGCGCTCGATCACTTTACCGTTCAAGCTCAGCTCCACGGGCTGTGCGGCGAGATCCAGATGACGCCAATTGGTAACCAGCGCGCCCTTGACCCAAGCGCCGTGGCACGCATTGTCGGCGATCAACGATGCCGCGCCGACCGTGGTCCAACTCTGAAAGCGGCTATCGACGATTTCGATGCCGGGCAGGACCCCGGCCAGCGCGTCGGCAATTTGATCGAGATCGAGCGGCTGCCCGGCCGGAGGCAGATCGCGCCCGAAGCGAAAAGCGAATTCGGATTCAATGATGCGCATGAAAAAGTCTGCGGGATGAATCAGCGCCGGGCTATCGAAAGTGGAATTGGAAAGCAGGCGGCCGTAGAACGGCTCCGGCATGCTGAGAAAGCGCTGCGCGACCGCGTTAGTGCAGGCGATCTTGTAGCCGATGCAATGACCGCCATCCTGCGCGTTGATGCGTTCCACTAGCCGCGCCTGGCACTGATACGCTTCGGGCGCGGTAGCGGGGCGCGCGCCAGCCGGGAGTTCATCGAGCCGCACGCGCTGTAGGCGAGCATCGAGCAAAAGTTGAGAGCCGGAGTCGATCATGATGGTGGAGTAATTCAACACGATAGCAGAACACGCGCCGTGACATCATATATGGATGGCCGCGCCCCCAGCGGCGCAAACCACATGTCCACCAGCCCCCTTGCAGGTCAACCGGCGGAATCCGCCAGCCTCATCGATCCGGAGCGTTTGATCGCCGACTACTATGCGCTCCGTCCCGATCCCAGTGTGACCGCGCAGCGTGTGTCCTTCGGAACCTCGGGGCACCGCGGCAGCGCGTCCGATGGCTCGTTCAATGAGCAGCACATTCTGGCGATCACGCAGGCGATCTGCGCCTATCGCCAGCAGGCGCGCATCGGCGGACCGCTGTTCCTGGGAATCGACACGCACATTTTATCGGAACCGGCATTTGCGAGCGCTCTCGAAGTGCTGGCCGCGAACGGCGTGGAGACGCGGATCGCGCTGTCACGGCCGGGGCTCGCCGGCCTGGTAGACGTGGACTACACGCCTACACCAGCGATTTCCCACGCCATCATCCATCACAATCGCGGCCGCCATCTCGATGCGGGCACACTGGCCGACGGCATCGTGATCACGCCCTCGCACAATCCACCTGAGGACGGCGGATTCAAATACAATCCACCGCACGGCGGCCCGGCCGATAGCGGGATCACCAAGTTCATTCAAGACCTGGCGAATACCTTGCTCGAAGGCAAGCTGGCTGGCGTGAAACGCATCCTCCTCGACGCCGCGATGAAAGCCGCTACCACGCAGCGCCATGATTTCATCGATGAATACGTTTCCGGGCTCGCTACGGTTCTCGATATGGACCTGCTCCGCGATTCCGGAATCAAGATGGGCGTAGATCCGCTAGGCGGAGCAGGCGTCCACTACTGGGGTCCAATAGCCGAGCGCTATCGACTGAATCTCGAAGTAGTCAATAAGGCGGTCGACCCGACCTTCCGTTTCATGACGCGCGACTGGGACGGCAAAATTCGTATGGACCCGTCGTCGCAATACGCCATGCGCGGGTTGATCGGCCTGAAAGACCGCTTCGATATTGCGTTTGCGTGCGACACCGATCACGACCGTCACGGCATTGTCACCAAGAGCGGCGGACTGATGCCGCCCAACGCGTATCTGGCGGTGTGCGTCTCTTATCTCTATGGGGAGCGCACCGGATGGCCGGCGAGTGCAGCGATCGGCAAGACCGTGGTGAGCAGCAGTATGATCGATCGCGTGTCGGCAGGCATGGGCCGAAAAGTGTACGAGGTCCCAGTCGGCTTCAAGTGGTTCGTGGACGGCCTGGTGAATGGCTCGCTGGGATTCGCAGGCGAAGAGAGCGCGGGCGCGTCGTTCCTGGCAAAGGACGGATCAGCCTGGTCGACCGATAAGGACGGTATCATTGCAGCGCTGCTCTCGGCCGAGATCACGGCGCGCAGCGGTAAAGATCCGGGCGAAATTTATGCCACCCTGTGCGAGAAATACGGGCGTCCGGTTTATGAGCGCATCGACGCGCCGGCAAACACCGAGCAACGAGCCCGGCTGGGCAAATTGTCGCCCCAGGATATTCCAGCCTCAGATCTCGGCGGTGAGAAAATCGAGTCCGTACTGACCACCGCGCCGGGCGACGGGAATGCTATCGGAGGAATCAAAGTGGTCGCTCCCAGCGGATGGTTCGCTGCGCGCCCCTCGGGAACCGAGGACGTCTACAAGATCTACGCTGAGAGCTTTCGGGATGCCCAGCATTTGAAGCAAATACAGGGCGAAGCTCAGGCGATGATTGGGCAGGTTTTACAGTCCTGAGTCCGGATTAGGGCTGGAGCCCCGGATCGCGGTAACCTATATAACACGGCTGTATCTAACTATGATGAATGCCGAGTTAAACAAGCCCTTTGAATCCATCGAGAGCGCGCACGAATTTGTCGCTCTGTTGGAGGATAGCATTCGGGAAGCGGCGGACGACGTTCGCGGACACCTGCGGGATGCCGAGGCATCCGGCGACGAACGACAAGTGCGTGCGCTGAATCTGGCATTGTACAAACTGACGCAGCTAGCCACCAACATGCATAAGAGCCGTCGGGCGCTGAACGATCTCCGCAGCATCCGGCGTCTGCTGTTTACGGAACGCGAGCTGGACGATATTTCCGAACCAGTCGAAATCGCCAAACGCGCGACCACTTCATTTTGAACTGGCGGCGGGCTCTGCCGTGAATTGAGGCACACTGCTCAAATCCGTGTGGAAGGCGACGTTGATGCGATTCCATACGTTGATCAGGCCCACGTCGATCGTCAGGTTGGCCAGCTCGGCCTCGCTGAAGTGCTCGCGAGCGCGCTGATATAAGTCGTCGGGAACCGGGCGCCCGGCGATGAGCGTCAAGGCTTCGGTCCACTCGAGTGCGGCCCGCTCGCGCGGCGAATAAACTGGCGCGTCGCGCCAGCCGCTCAGCAGGTAGATGCGCTGTTCGGTTTCGCCGTTGTGGCGGGCTCGCTTGGAATGGAAGTCCAGGCACCACGCGCAGCCGTTGATCTCGGATGCACGAATGGAAATTAACTCCATCAGATTTGCTTCGAGGCCGGAATGCGCGAGGAACGCGGATACGGCCAGCAGTTTCTTGTAGCCTTCGGGTGACGCGGCGGTGTGATCGAGTCTTTGCATGCGCTAAGTCCTCCTACTTGAGAAACACCGCTCGCCGGATGTAATCCAGCTTGGGAAAGTGCGGCTCCAGGTACGCGTTGGTGCCATTCTCAACGCGGTTGGGATCGATGTACTTCCCGTCGGGCATCAGCTCACCGTAGCCTGAATAAAACTTTTCAACCACGTCCATTCCCGAGACCACCTTTGCAAAG
>Ga0207703_10003307_pt1 | contig 13536 bp, 11 predicted proteins | sample KBSSwiS12_FD_184304 | JGI IMG/M metagenome (GOLD analysis project Ga0207703, IMG submission 184304) | Switchgrass rhizosphere microbial communities from Kellogg Biological Station, Michigan, USA - KBS Switchgrass S1-2 (SPAdes) (version 2) | ecosystem: Host-associated > Plants > Roots >... | reverse complement strand
GCGAGCGGCCTCGCCGAGGCCAACGAATCGGCGGTGACGCTCGCGTTCCTGGCCGCGTGGTCCGAGCGCCAGGCGGCGCGACGGCGCGGCCGTTGACAGGGTCCGTCGGCGGGTTTTCGCAGCGCCGTGCGCATCGGGCCTTCGCCTAGACTCGCGCCTCGTCCCCCATCGATTTCTCCGGAGACAGCTCGATGCACCGTCGATTCCTTCTTGTTGTCAGCGTCGCCGCCGTTCTGGCGTCGGCGAGCACCGGCGCGGCGGCGCAGGCCTACCCGAGCAAGCCGGTTCGCCTGATCGTTCCGTTCGCGGCCGGCGGCACGACCGACATCGTCGCCCGCGTCGTCTCCGAGAAGATCAACGCCCATCTCGGCCAGACGATGATCGTCGACAACAAGGCCGGCGGCGGCGGCTCGGTGGGCGCCACCGAAGTCGCGCGCGCGGCACCCGACGGCTACACGCTCGGCATGGCGACGGTCTCGACCACCGCCGCCAACCCGGCGATCAACCCGAAGATCCCGTACAACCCGCTCACCGACTTCACGCCGATCATCAACGTCGCGGCGACGCCCAACGTCATCGCCGTCAACCCGAGCTTCCCGGCCAAGGACTACAAGGGCTTCCTCGCCGAGCTCAAGAAGAACCCGGGCAAGTACTCGTACGCGAGCTCGGGAACCGGCGGCATCGGCCACCTGCAGACCGAGCTGTTCAAGAACCTCTCGGGCACCTTCCTCACCCACATCCCGTATCGGGGCGCCGGCCCCGCGCTCAACGACGTCGTCGCCGGCCAGGTGCCGATCATCTTCGACAACCTGCCGTCGGCGCTGCCCTTCATCAAGGACGGCCGGCTGGTCGCGATCGTCGTCGCCGCGCCGCAGCGCCTGGCGGTGCTGCCGAACATCCCGACGTTCAAGGAGGTCGGCCTCGAGCCGGTCAACCGGCCGGCGTTCTACGGCATCTACGGCCCGAAGGGCATGCCGAAGGAGATCGTCGACAAGGTCCACGACGCCGTGATGAAGACGCTCGCCGACCCCACGGTGAAGAAGCGGATCGAGGAGACCGGCTCGCTCATCATCGGCAACACGCCCGAGCAGTTCGCGGCGCAGATCGCGGCCGAGTTCGAGGTCTACAAGAAGGTCGTCGCTGCGCAGAAGCTCAAGCTCGAGTAGGGCGAGGGCATCGCGCGGGCCTGCCATGATCGCGGCCAGCGCGGCATCGATCGACCGGTTCGTCGACGCGATCTGGATCGAGCAGGGCTTGGCGCCCAACACGCTGGCCGCGTACCGGCGCGACCTCACGCTCTTTGCCGACTGGCTCGGCCGCGAAGCAGGCCGCTCGCTGGTCGAGGCGAGCGAGACCGACCTGCGCCAATACGCGCTCGCGCGTCACGCCGGGAGCGCGCCGACGAGCACGAACCGGCGCCTGACGGTCTTCAAGCGCTTTTTCCGCTGGGCCGTTCGCGAACGGATCGTCGACGCCGACCCGACGCTCAAGCTCGATTCGGCGCGCCAGCCGCTGCGCGTGCCGAAGACCCTGAGCGAGGCGCAGGTCGAGGCCTTGCTCGCCGCACCGGACGTGGAGACACCGCTCGGCCTGCGCGACCGCGCGATGCTGGAGCTGCTCTACGCGAGCGGCCTGCGCGTCAGCGAGCTGGTTTCGTTGAAGACCGTGCACGTCAGCTTCGTCGAGTGCGCGCTGCGCGTCACCGGCAAGGGCGCGAAGGAGCGGCTGGTGCCGTTCGGCGAGGAGGCGCTGCGCTGGATCGAGCGCTACGTCGCCGACGCGCGGCCGGCGATCCTCGGCGCGCGCGCGAGCGACGCGCTGTTCGTCACCGGATTGGGCGGGCCGATGACGCGCCAGATGTTCTGGAAGCTGCTCAGGGCACTCGCGGTCAGGGCCGGCATCGTGGCGCCGCTGTCGCCGCACACGCTGCGCCACGCGTTCGCGACGCACCTCCTCAACCATGGCGCCGACCTGCGCGCGGTGCAGATGCTGCTCGGCCACGCCGACATCTCGACGACGACGATCTACACGCACGTGGCGCGCGAGCGGCTGAAGCAGCTGCACGCGCTGCACCACCCGCGCGGCTGAGCCGCGCTCCTTCGGGTCGGCGCGACTTCGCGCGCCTAGCGCGTGACGCCGCTCTGGGCGCGTTTCGTGTAGTCGACGTAGGCCGGCAGCGCGATCGCGGCGACGATGCCGACGACCAGCACGACGGGGAAGATGAGGCCGACGATGCGGACCGCCCAGCCGTTCGGCGGCGGCGGCGCGCCCCATCGGTTGACGCCGGTCGTGCCGCCCTTGACCAGCCAGAACAGGCCGACCAGCGGAATGAAGGCGGCGAGGCTCCACCAGCCCGAAAGGTTCATGTCGTGCGAGCGCTGGATGATGAGGACCAGCCCGCCGATGAAGTAGAGGGCGAAGGCGACGATGCTCAGGGCCAGCACCATGTTGCGGCTCTGCGTCACCGCGGCGACGCTGCCGATCAGGGCCGAGACGAGGATGAAGGCGAGGTACAGCGCCGCGCCATAGGCGAGCAGCCGCAACCGGCCGATGCGGCCGTTCGGCGGCCACAGGCGCACCGGCTGAAAGGCGACGCCTTGCTCGATGACGTCCGCCACCTGCGCACCCGGGGGTGCGAATCGATTCGTGTCTCCCACCCCTTGCCTCCCATGGTCCGGCCGCGCGCGACGCCGGCCTCGCGCGTACCGCCATCATCCCTTGCGCAGCGAGCGCCGGTGCGGGCTTTGCGCGAATCCTTTCGCGTTTTCGAGCGGCCGGGTCGTCACAATCGCCGCGTGAACGGCAGCGGCACGGGCGTGATCGGCGTCGGCAACATGGGTCTGGCCATGGCCGCGAGGCTGCGCGAGCACGGCCGCGCCGTCTTCGTTCGCGACGTCCGCGCCGACCGCGAGGCGATGGCCGAGCGCGAGGGCGCACGGGCTTGCGCGACGCCGGCGCTGCTGTCGCGCCAGTGCGAAGTCGTCGTCGTCGCCGTCGTCGACGCGGCGCAGACCGAGGCGGTGCTCTTCGGCGACGATGGCGTCGTCGCCGCCGCGGCGCCGGGCAGCTGCGTCGTCCTCTGTCCGACCATCGCGCCCGAGAGCGTCGAATCGTTCGCGGCCCGGCTCGACGCGCTCGCCATCGACTGGATCGAAGCGCCGATGTCGGGCGGCCCGGCGCGCGCGCGGGCCGGAACGATGAGCCTGATGGTCGCCTGCCGGAACGACGTGTTCGCGCGGCACGCCTTGCTGCTGGCGAGCCTCGCCGATCCGGTGTTTCGGCTCGGCGAGCGTGCTGGCGACGGCGCCCGCACCAAGCTCGTCAACAACCTGCTCGCGGCGATCAACCTCGTCGGCGCCGCCGAAGCGCTGGCGCTCGCCGAGCGCGTCGGCCTCGATCCGGCGCGAACGCTGGCGGTCATCGAGCAGTCGAGCGGGCAGAGCTGGATCGGCAGCGACCGCTTGGCGCGCGCGCTCGCCGGCGACGTCGCGCCGCGTGCACACACGACGCTGCTTGCCAAGGACAGCCGGCTGGCGATGGCGATGGCCGCCGCTGCCGGTGCCGAGGCGAAGCTCGGCGCGCAGGCGGCAGCGACATTCGCGAGTGCGGTGGCCAAGGGCTGCGGCGATCTCGACGACGCCTGCCTGCTCGACCTGCTGCGCGCGCCGCCGCCCTAGCGACCGACCTTCGCACGCCGACGCCGAGTCGCCCCCCGGGCTCGGCTCGGTCTGCTCAGGCGGCGACGACCGGAATCTTCGCGATGCGCGCCTTCCACTCGGCCGGGCCGGTCTCGTGCACCGACGTGCCGTTGGCATCGACGGCGACGGTCACCGGCATGTCGACGACGTCGAACTCGTAGATCGCTTCCATGCCGAGGTCGGCGAAGCCGACGACCTTCGCGTGCTTGATCGCCTTCGAGACCAGGTAGGCGGCGCCGCCGACGCCCATCAGGTAGGCGCTGCGGTGCTTCCTGATCGCTGCGATCGCGGCCGGCCCGCGCTCGGCCTTGCCGATCATCGCGATGAGGCCGGTCTGGCCGAGCATCATCTCGGTGAACTTGTCCATCCGCGTCGCGGTCGTCGGGCCGGCGGGGCCGACGACCTCGTCGCGCACCGGATCGACCGGGCCGACGTAGTAGATGACGCGGTTGGTGAAGTCGACCGGCAGCGGCTCGCCGCGGGCGAGCATGTCCTGGATGCGCTTGTGCGCCGCGTCGCGGCCGGTGAGCATCTTGCCGCGCAGGAGCAGCGTCTCGCCCGGCTTCCAGCTCGCGACCTCCTCCCGGGTCAGCGTGTCGAGGTCGACCTTCCGCGACTTGTTGTAGTCGGGCGCCCACTGCACGTCGGGCCAGAGGTCGAGAGGGGGCGGATCGAGGTAGGCCGCGCCGGAGCCGTCGAGGACGAAGTGCGCGTGCCGGGTCGCCGCGCAGTTCGGGATCATCGCCACCGGCTTCGACGCGGCGTGCGTCGGCGCCATCGCGATCTTGACGTCGAGCACCGTCGCCAGCCCGCCGAGGCCCTGCGCGCCGATGCCGAGCGCGTTGACCTTGTCGTACAGCTCGATGCGAAGCGCCTCGGTCCTATCCTTCGGCCCGCGCTGCTTCAGCTCGTGCATGTCGATGTCTTCCATCAGGCTCTGCTTGGCGAGCAGCATCGCCCGCTCGGCGGTGCCGCCGATGCCGATGCCGAGCATCCCGGGCGGGCACCAGCCGGCGCCCATGGTCGGCACTGTCTTCAGGACCCAGTCGACCAGGCTGTCGCTCGGATTCATCATCGTGAACTTGGACTTGTTCTCGCTGCCGCCGCCCTTGGCGGCGACGATGACGTCGACGGTCGCGCCGGGGACGAGCGTCATCTGGACGACGGCCGGCGTGTTGTCCTTGGTGTTCTTTCGCTCGAAATGCGGGTCGGCGACGATCGAGGCGCGCAGCGGGTTGTCGGTGTCGAGGTAACCCTTCCTGACGCCGTCGTTGACGGCGTCCTCGACGCTGCCGGGGAAGCCGTCGAAGCGGACGTCCATGCCGATCTTTAGGAACACGTTGACGATGCCCGTGTCCTGGCAGATCGGCCGCCGGCCCTCGGCGCACATTTTCGAATTGGTGAGGATCTGGGCGATCGCGTCCTTGGCCGCCGGTCCCTGCTCGAGCTCGTAGGCACGTGCCAGGTGGGCGATGTAGTCGCTGGGGTGATAGAAGCTGATGTACTGCAACGCTGCGGCGATGCTGTCGACGAAGTCGGCGTGGCGGAGGAGGGTGGTCATGGGCAGGCCTTCGCCGGGCGGGATGGCGGCGGTTTGTGCGCGCGCAAATTGTAGGCGTCGCACATGAGGTAAAAGAGGCGGTCGCGATCCCAGGAGACACCCCGCCATGAGCGCCGAACAACACGTCTATCCGCCGCCGGCCGCCGCCGTGAAAAACGCCTGGGTGTCCGGCATGCCGGCCTACCAGGCCCTCGTCGACGAGGCCGCGCGCGACTACGAGGGTTACTGGGCGCGCCTGGCGCGCGAGCTGATCTCGTGGCGGACGCCTTTTAGGCGCGTCCTCAATGCCGACACGCCGCCGTTCTTCAAGTGGTTCGAGGACGGCACGCTCAACGCCTCTTACAACTGCCTCGACCGCAACGTCGAGCAGGGCCGCGGCGACAAGACGGCGATCATCTTCGAGGCCGACGACGGCGCCGTCACGAAGGTCACCTACTCACAGCTGCTCGAGCGCACCTGCCAGCTCGCCAACGCGATGAAGGCGCGCGGCATCGTCAAGGGCGACCGCGTCGTCATCTACGTGCCGATGTCGATCGAGGGCGTCGTCGCGATGCTGGCGTGCGCCCGTATCGGCGCGATCCACTCGGTCGTGTTCGGCGGCTTTTCGGCGCAGAGCCTGCGCGACCGCATCGCCGACACCGGCGCGGTCATGGTGATCACCGCCGACGAGCAGCTGCGCGGCGGCAAGGCGCTGCCGCTGAAGGCGATCGTCGACGAGGCGCTGACGGGGCCGAACGTGGCGGTGCGCGACGTCATCGTCTACCGCCGCACCGGCGGCAAGGTCGACTTCACGGCGCCGCGCGACAAGTGGCTGCACGAGCTGGTCGAGAAGGAGCCGGCGACCTGCGAGCCGGAATGGGTGCTCGCCGAGCATCCGCTGTTCCTGCTCTACACGTCGGGGTCGACCGGCAAGCCCAAGGGCGTCCAGCACTCCACGGGCGGCTACCTGCTGCACGCGGCGCTGACGACGAAGTGGACCTTCGACCTCAAGCCCGACGATGTCTTCTGGTGCACCGCCGACATCGGCTGGGTCACCGGCCACACCTACATCACCTACGGGCCGCTCGCGCTCGGCGGCACCGAGGTCGTCTTCGAAGGCATCCCGACGTATCCCGACGCCGGCCGCTTCTGGCAGACGATCGCCAAGCACAAGGTCTCGATTTTCTATACCGCACCGACGGCGATCCGCGCCCTCATCAAGACCGCCGAGGGCAACGACAAGGTGCATCCCAAGAGCTTCGACCTCTCGACCCTGCGCATCCTCGGCACGGTCGGCGAGCCGATCAACCCGGCCGCCTGGGAGTGGTACTACAAGCATGTCGGCGGCAGCCGCTGCCCGGTGATCGATACCTTCTGGCAGACCGAGACCGGCGGCCACATGATCACGCCGCTGCCGGGCGCAACGCCACTCGTCCCCGGCTCGTGCACGCTGCCGTTCCCCGGCATCGACGCCGCGGTCGTCGACGAGCAGGGCCACGACGTGCCCAACGGCAAGGGCGGCATCCTGGTCGTCAAGAAGCCGTGGCCCAGCATGATCCGAACGATCTGGGGCGACCCCGAGCGCTACGCGAAGAGCTATTACCCGGAAGACTTCAAGGGCAAGTACTACCTCGCCGGCGACGGCGCGATCCGCGACGAGAAGACCGGCTACTTCACGATTACCGGTCGCATCGACGACGTCCTCAACGTCAGCGGCCACCGCATGGGGACGATGGAGATCGAGTCGGCGCTGGTCGCCAACACGGCGCTCGTCGCCGAGGCGGCCGTCGTCGGCCGGCCCGACGAGACGACCGGCGAGGCGATCTGCGCCTTCGTCGTCCTCAAGCGCCCGCGGCCGACCGGCGACGAAGCGAAGAAGATCGCCAAGGAGCTGCGCGACTGGGTCGCCAAGGAGATCGGCCCGATCGCCAAGCCGAAGGACATCCGCTTCGGCGACAACCTGCCGAAGACGCGCAGCGGCAAGATCATGCGCAGGTTGCTGCGCTCGGTCGCCAACGACGAGAAGATCACCCAGGACACGTCGACGCTCGAGAACCCGGCGATCCTCGAGCAGCTCGCCGAGAAGAACTGACCCGACTCGGGCGCATCGTCCTGGCGGAGCGAAGGATCTCTGGCGATGCTCGGGCCGATGTTTCACCTCGTCGCCGGTGCGCCTGATCCGGTCGCGCCGTTCAGCCACGCGGTCGAGGCCGACGGCTGGGTGTTCGTTACCGGGCAGATGCCGTTCACCGGCACGTCGGTGGACGAGCCCTATCCCGAGGGCATCGAGGCGCAGACGCACCAGGTGATCCGCAATCTCGCGACGGTGCTGCAAGGCGTCGGCCTCGCTCTCGCCGACGTCGTGCAGGCGCGCGTCTATCTCGCTCGATTCGAGCAGGATTACGCCGGCATGAACGCCGCCTACGCGAGCCACTTCGAGGCCGGGCGCCGTCCGGCACGAACGTGCATCGGCGTCACCGCGCTCGCCAAGGGCGCGCTCGTCGAGATCGACTTCGTCGCGCGCCGGTCCGAACGCGAAAGGCAAGACACGGCGTGACGATGAGCGATCCGGTTGCCGACGCGCGCCGGCGCATCGATGCCGCGCGCCGCGTCGTCGTGCTCACCGGCGCCGGCATCTCGACCGAATCGGGGATCCCCGACTTTCGCGGCCCGAAAGGCGTGTGGACGCGCAACCCCGCCGCCGAGAAGCAGTCGACGATCCATCACTACCTCGCCGATGCCGAGGTGAGGCGGGCGGCGTGGCGGTCGCGCCTCGATTCGCCGGCGTGGTCGGCTGAGCCGAACGCCGGCCACCGCGCCCTCGTCGAGCTCGAGCGGCGCGGCATCCTGCATGCGCTCGTCACCCAGAACATCGACGAGCTGCACCAGCGTGCCGGCTCGTCGCCCGACCGCGTGGTCGAGGTGCACGGCAGCATGCGCCGCGTCATGTGCTGGGAGTGCGGCCGGCGCGCGCCGATGGAAGAGGCGCTGGCGCGCGTCCGAGCCGGCGAGGACGACCCGCATTGCCGCGCCTGCGGCGGCATCCTGAAGAGCGACACCATCTCGTTCGGCCAGGCGCTCGTTCCCGAGGTCATCGACCGGGCGATGGCCGCTGCCGCCGAGGCCGACCTGCTGCTCGCCATCGGCACGACGCTGCAGGTGCAGCCGGTGGCCAGCATGGTGCCGATCGCGGCGCGCGCGGGTGCCCAGGTCGTCATCGTCAACGACCAGCCGACGGCGATGGATGGGGTCGCCGACGTTGTCATCCGCGCATCGATCGGCACGGTGCTGACGGCGATCTGCTCCGCCGCCGCGAGCGACGCTCAGGACTCGAGCCGGTAGAGGCACATCCAGGTGTCGGGCTCGGGCGAGCCGGGCTTTTTGATGTTGAACCGGTCGCCGCCGTCGGGAGCCTGCACGGCGGTCGTCCGCCACAGCGACGGCCTTTCGAGAAACTGCTGGCGAAAGTCCTCCGTCGCCCAGATCTGGCCCGGCTCGACCAGCGGCTCGACGCGCGCCGCGCACAGGATCGCATCGCCGCCGACGATGACGGTGCGCTGGTTCGCGCCGCGCCGGTCGGTCTGCACCGGGCCGTAGTGCAGGGCGATGCGCAGGCGCGGATGGCCGGGCGCCTGGTAGACCGCGTCCATCAGATGGCGCGCGGTCTGCGCCAGCGCGACCGGATCGTCGGCAGCGATCAGGGCCGCGTCGCCGGCGCGGATCTCGACGATCGCCGCCGGCGGCGCCCAGCGCTTGGCGGCTTCCTCGAACACGGCGCGGACGGGGCCGTCGAGGCCGGAGCGCATCAGGGCGCCGAAGCCCTGCACGTCGGCCTTCAGCACGCAGCACTGGCGCAGGTCGAGCGTTCGCTCGACCGGCCCCGATTCGCGCCAGGGTCGGTCGTAGCCGACGATGTTGACGCGGTCGATGCGCTGCAGGAAGGCGGTGTTGTTGCGCGCGATCACGTCGAACAGCACCGGATGCACCAGGTAGTGCGTCGCTCGCGGCAGGACGCCGTTGGTCTCGAGCGTCGCCTCGCCCGGGCGCAGGAACCGCTGGCGCCATTCGCCGCGGACGCGATCGTGCTGCACGTAGCCGAGCAGGCCGACGCGGTAGAGCGAGGTGAAGGCCTCCTGGCCGTCGTGCGTCTCGTCGTCGGCGCCGATCAGCTCGAGCTCGGCGCGGCTGATGACGTGGCCCGGCAGGCGATCGAAGAGCAGCTCGGGCTTCAGCCCGGAGACGTACGGCGCGATCTCGGCGAGGTACTCGTGCGCGATCTCGGTCGCGGCCTGGTTGATCGCTTCCTTCAGGCGGTATTCGTTGCGGCGCTCGTCGGGGCGAAGCGCGGTCAGCCGCTCGCCGATCGTCATCAGGTCGCGCGGCCTGAGCAGGGTGTGGCGGCAGACGTACTCGAACGCGTCCTCCTCCTCGCGGGTGTGGACGTCGGTCACGGTGAGGCGGCCGAGGAATGCCTCGAGCGGGTTCGTGCGCATGCGGTCGGCCTGCACCATCCGCTCGGTCCGCACCAGGCGCACGTTGTTGACGAAGATCTCGCGCAGCGCCTCCGGCGTGTAGATGATGTCGACCGCGCTGCCGCGGTACTGCTGGACCATCGCCGTTCGCTGCGGCCAGCGCGCATACGCCTCCTTGCGGATCGCCGCGAAGACCTTCAGGTGGTGGTTGATGCGGCGCAGCTGGTACGCGACCTCGACCAGGCCGAGCTGGGAGAAGTACCAGACGTTGGGCGACAGCTCGCCGGTCACGCTCGGGCTCGCCGGCAGCTCCTCGACGTGCTTGTTGAAGTACTCGTCGATGCCGTCGATGAAGATCGCCAGCGGCGCATTGAGCGAGCGCAGCCGCGGCACCAGGTGGCCGTCGGTGTCGGTGGCGCAGCGCTGCAGCTCGCTCGGCGTGAAGTCGAGCAGGCGGACGAAGTGGTCGATGACGCTGCGCAGCCGGGTGTCGGCAACGAGGCCGCCGAGGCGCGCGCCGACCTTGAGGTCGTCCAGGGCATCGAAGTGCTTGAGCGTCGCGATCGCGATCGCCGACAGCCACACCTTCGACCACGGCAGCGGCGACGCCGAGAACAGCGCGATCGACTCGCGCCCGAAGATCTTGTCGCCGATCGGCTTGTCGAGGAGGTTGCCGCTCGGCAGACAGGCCGCGTGGCCCTCTCGCTGGTACAGCACGCGCTTGGCCTTGAGCAGCAGCGTCTTGCCGAAACCCTTGGTGCCGATGACGACGAACTTGTCGTCGCGGCCAGGCGTCAGGAAGGCGTCGATCTCGGGCGTGCGGTGGAGCAGCGACTCGTCGAAATCCTCGGCCACCCGGATGTCGTCGGCATCCACGGTCCATGCGCGCATCGCAACTTCCCCCGGCGGCACTCGATGGCGACGAGCATAGAGCCTGGCCGCCCGCAGCGTCCAGCCGGCAGGGGCGAGCGACAATCGAGCCATGTCCGCGATCCGCTCCTGTCCGTGCCTCTGATTGCGGCTTCGACGCGCGCCGCCCTCGGACGAGCGCTCCTGGTGGTGCTGCTCGCGGGCTGCGCCGGCGCCGATGCGCAAAGCCCGGCGACGCCGGACGCCGACCTCTCGCGGCTGGCGCTGCCCAGCGTCGGCCTGCGCGCGCGCGACCTCGCGGTCGTCATCAACGACAGCGATCCGGCCAGCGTCGAGATCGGCCGCTACTACGCGGCCAAGCGCGGCATCGCTGCAAGCCGCGTCATTCATGTCCGCTTTCCTCGTCATCCGGTGATGAACCTCGGCGACTTCATGCGCGTCAAGGAGGTGCTCGACGCCAGGCTCGGCCCCGAGGTGCAGGCGCTGGCGCTCGCCTGGACCGCGCCGTTTCGCGTCGAGTGCATGTCGGTCACGGCGGCGTTCGCGCTCGGCTTCGATCCGGCGTCGTACTGTGCCGAAGGCTGCCTGACAACGAAGCCCTCGCCGTACTTCAACAGCGCGAGCTATGCGCCGTACACCGACCACCGCGTGCGCCCGGCGATGCTGCTTGCCGCCGGCGATTTCGCTGGCGGCAAGCAGTTGATCGATCGCGGCCTGCGCTCGGACGAGGCCTGGCCCGAAGGCAAGGCCTACCTGATGAACACCAGCGACAGCGGCCGCAACGTGCGCGCCGAAACGTACGCGCGCGTCAAGGAGGTGCTCGGATCGGCGTATCCGATCGAGCAGGTCGACGCCGACGCGCTCGAAGGCAAGTCCGACATCATGTTCGAGTTCACCGGCGTCGCGCGCGTCGCCGCGATGACGAGCAACCGCTTCCTCGACGGCGCGATCGCCGATCACCTCACGTCGTGGGGCGGCGGCCTGATCGGCTACGACCAGACGACCGCGGTCGACTGGCTCGCCGCCGGCGCGACCGGCAGCTACGGCACGACCACCGAGCCGTGCAGCTTTCGCGCCAAGTTTCCCGACGTCGTCGTCGCGATGGCGCACTACCTCATGGGCGAGACGCTCATCGAGGCGTACTGGAAGAGCGTTCTCATGCCGGGCCAGGGTGTCTTCGTCGGCGATCCGCTGGCGCGGCCGTTCGGCGGCGTTCGCGTCAGCCACTCGGCCGCGGGCACCGTGATCTCGACGCGCGCGCTGCCCCCGGGCAACTACCTCTTCGAGGCGGCGCGCAGCAGCATCGGGCCGTTCCAGGCGATCCGCGCCGTTCGTGTCACGGGCTTCGGCGTTCGCCAGTTCACGTTGCCCGCGGGCGACACGCGCTACTTCCGCGTGCGCAGCGTGCCGACACCGGCGCGGCCGGCGTCGGGTGCGGCACCGGCGTCCGCAGCAGCGGAGGGCGCGGCGCCGAACTGACGCCGAGGATCGCGGTGAGGAGCGCGCTACTCGGGCTCGATGCCGAGCGCGACGATGACGCGCGACACCATGTTGTACGACGCGATCGTTCCGATCAGCTCGACGAGAAGTCGATCGTCGCCGAGTGCGTTTCGCGCCGCTGCGAAAGTCGTGTCGGCGACTTCGACCGAGCGCGTCATCTCGAGCGCGAGCCGGATCGTCGCGCGTTCGCCGGCATCGAACAGACCGGGGGTCGCGAGCGCGCGATCGATGTCGTGGAGCGCGTCGACCTGCGCGTCGGTCGCGCCGGCGGCGCGCAGCAGTGGCGCGTGGTGATGGAATTCGTAGGCCGCGCGGTTGATCGTCGCGACGACGCAGATGGCGATCTCGCGCAGGCGGTCGGGCAGTTCGAGGCCGGTCCGCACCGTGCCCATCAGCGCGTTCCAGCCGAGCGCGAGCGGCGGGCTGTAGAGCAGCTGGCGGTCGAGATCGAGCAGCCTGCCGCCGCGGCGGGCGAGGATCGGCGCAACGATCTCCGGCGGGCCGGCGTCGTCGTGCGGCTTGTAGGGCAGTCGGGGCATGAAGATGCGGTCGGCGGCGACGCCCTCAGGCGTCCTTGGCGAGCGCGACGGCCGGTGCGCGAATGAAGCGCTGCATCGCCAGCACGGCGATGATCAGCGACAGGCCGATCGCATCGGCGATGCCGCCCGGATAGACGAGCGCGACGCCGGCGACGATCAGCATGCAGCGCTCGACCCCGGTCGCACGCCGCAGCGCCCAGCCCTGGAAGCCGCCGGCGATGGCGGCGATGCCGAGCGCGGCGGTCAGCGTCACCTGGCCGATCGACCACCAGTTGGCCGCGGCAAGCGCCTTCGTCGAGCCCATCAGCAGCAGCCCCTGGCCGGCGGGGTCGAGGACGAACATGAACGGGAGTAGGAACGCCGGCACGGTGTACTTCCAGCACTGCATCGTCGTCTTGTACGGATCGCCGCCGGTGATCGCCGCGGCGGCGAACGGCGACAGCGCGGTCGGCGGCGAGACCTCCGACAGCACGGCGTAATAGAAGATGAACATGTGCGCCGCGAAGTCGGGGACGCCGAGCTTGATCAGCGCTGGCGCGGCGATGACGGCGCAGATGATGTACGAGGCGGTCACCGGGACGGCGAGGCCGACGATCCAGACGACGAGCGAGGTGAAGATCGCCGTCAGCAGGAGCGAGCCCGCGGCGTAGTCGATGACGATCGAGCTGAACTTGAGGCCGAGCCCGGTCAGCGCGACGACACCGACGATGATGCCCGCGCCGGCGCAGGTCGCGCCGACGTTGAGCATGCCGATCGCGCCGCCTTCCATCGCCTTGGCGAAGCCCGAGTTCAGGACATGGTCGCTGACCGAGCCCTTGCCGCGAAAGAGGTCGTAGGGAAAGAGCGCCGTCTCCGGCCGCAGCATGCTCGTCGCCAGCGCGACGACCGTCGCCCAGAACACCGAGAGCACGGGCGAG
>Ga0207703_10003305_pt1 | contig 13537 bp, 5 predicted proteins | sample KBSSwiS12_FD_184304 | JGI IMG/M metagenome (GOLD analysis project Ga0207703, IMG submission 184304) | Switchgrass rhizosphere microbial communities from Kellogg Biological Station, Michigan, USA - KBS Switchgrass S1-2 (SPAdes) (version 2) | ecosystem: Host-associated > Plants > Roots >... | reverse complement strand
GGCGCCCGGCTGCGCTCGCGCCCGGACGACCAGCTCCGCCAGCGTCCTGACCGGGGAGACGGCGTTGACGACGAGGACGTTGGGGACGCGCGCGACCGATGCCACCGGCACGAAGCTCTTGAGCGGGTCATAGGGAAGCTTCGGGTAGAGCGCGGGCGCGACCGCGAGCGTGCCGACATGGCCCATCAGCAGCGTGTTGCCGTCGGCCTCGGCGCGTGCGGCCTCGGCCGCGCCGAGCGAGCCGCCGGCGCCGGGCCGGTTGTCGATCACGACCGTTCGGCCCAGGTCGGGGCCGAGCTTCGCGGCGATCGCGCGCGCCAGGATGTCGGGCGATCCACCGGGCGGAAACGGGACGATCAGGCGCAGGGTCTTGCCAGCCTGGGCGTGCACTGCCGGCCAGGCCGCCATCGCCAGACCGCCGACCAGCATCGCCCGCCGTCCCGCCGAGCCTCCCGCTCCCATCGAGTCACCTTGTTGTTGTCAGGCCGCTTCGGCCAGAGAATCTTCGCCTGCGGGAAGCCGCAAATCGTACTGCGGCTCGAAATCGCACCGACAGCGTCGATGAGTGACACTCGGCGCCACGACGCCGATTCGCAGGGCGTTCACGGAGGAGACACGATGCGACACCGTCCGCTCCTGCTGGCTGCGCTTGCCCTGTCGTTCGCGTGCACCGCCGCGCAGGCCCGCGTCACGCGCATCGTGATCGATGCGACCGAGCCGCTGCCGCTGCCCGCCGGCACGGCCGACGGGCCGATCCTCTACGAGCAGATCGCCGGCCGCGCGTTCGGCGAGCTCGATCCGGCTTTGCCGGTGAACGCGCTGATCCAGGACATCGCCCTCGCAAAGGACGCCGACGGCAAGGTGCGCTACGTCGCCTCCTTCGTGCTCTACAAGCCGGTCGACATGAAGCGGGCCAGCGGCCTGATGTGGCACGACGTGCCGAACCGCGGCCGCGTCTTCGCGATGGACATGGCCGAGCGCCAGGCCGGCGACGTGCTGCTCGCGAGCGCCTGGCAGGGCGACAACGCCGGCAACACCGCCATCAAGCCAACGGGCACGCTGACCGCGGGGCAGTGGCTGCAGCTTCCGGTCGCACGCGGCGCGAACGGCGAGCGCATCACCGGCGAGGTGTTCGCCCGCATCGTCAACCGCTCAGGATTCGATTCGCAGCCGCTGCTGGTTCAGACCAACCCCGTGCCTTACAAGCCGCTGAGCCTGGACACGACGAAGGCGAAGCTCGTCTCGCGCGGCGGCGAGAACCAGCGAGGCGAGGTGATCGACGAAGTGACGATCCCGCCGGACGAATGGGCCTGGGCCGCGTGCGGCGCCGACAAGCCCTTCCCCGGAACGCCCGACCCGACGCAGATCTGCCTGAAGCGGGGCTTCGACGCGAAGCGCCTCTACCAGGTCGTCTTCATCGCCGCCGACCCGTACGTGCTCGGCATCGGCTTCGCGGCCTGGCGCGACGTCGGCCGATTCTTCAAGAGCGCGAAGGCCGACGATCAGGGCACGCCCAACCCGGTGGCCGGTGCATTGACGCAGAGCATCGGCCGCGGCGTCTCCCAGTCGGGCAACTTCCTGCGCGGCTGGCTGCACCTGGGCTTCAACCAGGACGAGGCCGGCCGGCAGGTGCACGACGGCCTCTGGCCGATCATCGCCGGCCGCCGCATCGCGCTGAACTTCCGCTGGGCCCAGCCCGACGGCGTGCTCGAGCTCTACCAGGCCGGCAGCGAAGGGCCGCAGTGGTGGCTGGCGCAGGCGGACCCGGTGCGCGGCCTGCCCTCGGCCGGCATCCTCGGCCGCTGCAGCGCGACGCGCACCTGTCCGAAGATCATCGAGCACTTCGGCTCCGCCGAGGTCTGGGCGCTGAAGCTGACGCCCGAGTGGGTCGGCACCGATGCGAAGGCGGACCTGCCGCTGCCCGACAACGTGCGCCGCTACTACGTCCCGAGCACCAACCACGGCGGCGGTGCCGGCGGCTTCGACACCAGCCTGCCGGGCGTCGGCTTGCCGAAGATCGGTGCGGCCTGCCCCGGCAACAACTTCGGCACCGGCGTGCTGCCGGTCAATCCGGTGCCGCACACGCAGACCGTCAACGCGCTGCGCGCCCACTTCCGCGCCTGGGTGACGAAGGGCACGCCGCCGCCGCCGAGCCGCTACCCGACGCTCGCCCAAGGCACGCTTGCCGAGGCGAACAAGGCGGCGCTCGGCTTCCCGACCCTGCCGGCGCTGCGGCCTTCGGTGCCGGAGCCCGACTTCATCATGCCGGTGCACGATCTCGACTGGGGCCCGCAGTTCGACCCCGTCGACGGATCGGGGGTGCCGTCGCTCGCACCGCCGCGCATCCGCCAGGTGCTGAAGATGTTCGCGCCGAAAGTCGATGCCGACGGCAACGAGCTCGGCGGCGTGCCTGTCGTTCTGCTGGGCGCACCGCTCGGCACCTACCTCGGCTGGAACATCGCCGCGGCGGGCTTCCACCAGGGGCAGATCTGCAACTACGTCGGCGGGATGATCCCGTTCGCGCGCAGCGCCGCCGAGCGGCAGGCGAGCGGTGATCCGCGCCCCTCGCTCGAGGAGCGCTACCGCGACCATGACGGCTACGTGCAGGCCGTGGCGCGCGCAGCCGAACGCGCCGTCGGCGAGGGGTTCCTGCTCGACGGCGACGCCGCCGGGCTGATCCGCGCCGCGCAGGCCAGCGCGGTGCTGAAGTGACGCCGATGGCGGCCGTCGCCATCATCGCCATGCTCGTGCGCCACGATCCTCGCCGAGTCAGCCGTGCACGGCACTCGATCGGTCAGCCTGCATGAACATGCCCGTCACGAGATGCGGTCCTTCGATGCAATAGCGTCCGACCGGAGGGCCCGACGAAGCGGGGAGGCGCGGCAATGGCGCGCTTGTGGCCACGATGAAGCTTTCCTCCGCGCCGAACGTCACCCATGCCTGCGTGAAGTCGAGGAATACGCCCGTCGTCGGATACAGGGCCTTGTAGAACGCCTCCTTGGCCGAGAAAACCAATCGGCCCCCCAGGGGCCGAATCCGCGGCGGGAGCCGCGCGATCGAGTGCCGATCGCGCGCCGTCAAGACCAGCGGCTCGATATCCGCACCCAGAGCCAACGCGGGCTCCACGTCGACCCCGATGGCGCAGATGTCCGACCCCGATGCCACGACCACCGCACACAAGGTCGGGCAATGCGAGATCGAGCCGACATATCCCGCCGGCCATGCCGGGGCGCGATCCGGCCCGTTCAGCAGCGGCGCTGCCGCAGCGCCGAGGCTGCCGAGCAGCGAGTGCGCCAGCAGGCGCCCGGCAGCGTATTCCCTCCGGCGACCGGGTGCGGCCCGGTCGATCTGCCCCTGCTCGGCAGGGTGCAGCCGCGAGGGCTCCGCGTCGGAGGGATTCATCTCCGCGACCCGAACGCACGCCGGAAACAGTAGGCGGCTTGTCGACATGTCCTGCTCACCCGGGGTGAGTACGCGATACCTCATGCCCGTGACCTCTCCTTGCCGAACGTGGGCACGGACAGTGTGCTGTTTGGCCTGGCCAATCGCTCTCGCCATGGCAAAATGTGTTCATTTCGCGTTCAGATTCCGCACATACCGGTACGGTTCGGCGCCACCGTATGGCAGGGCGTCCGGCCAAGTGGACGATCGGGTCGCCAATCACCTGATCATCGATGCAGCACTGTAGACGGCTCGTTCCGTCATCCCCCTTCATGCCTGCCCGGCGCAGGGCCCGTGGTCGCGACCCGATCGCTGTACTTGCCTGGCAGGTCTGGCCATCGGCGCGCGCATGAGCGATCAATTCCGGCCGCTCTCCCATGGCCAGCTGAGGCTGTGGCTTCTCGATCGCCTCGAGCCCGGCTCGGCCACCTACAACATCGGGCGGCTGCTCCGGCTGCGGGGAACGCTGGCCGAGGCGGCCTTGCGCTCCGGCCTGCAGGCGGTCGTGGCTCGCCACGAGGTGCTGCGGACTTCATTCGTCGAGATGGAAGGCGAGCCGCTTCAGGTGATCGCACCGACGCGCTCCGTCGAGTTGGCCGTCGTCGACCTGAGCGGCATCGCCGACGGCGAGGCCGAGGCGCTTCGCCGTACGCAGGCCGAGGCACAGCGACCGTTCGATCTGACCGGCGACACGCTTCTGCGTGCGACCCTGCTGCGACTGGGCCCGCAGGAGCACCTGCTGCTGCTGGTCATGCACCACATCGTCACCGACGCGTGGTCGATGAGCGTGTTCTTCGAGGAACTCGGACACCACTACACGGCCTCGATCACCGGGCGTCCGGCGGCGGTCCCCGACTTGCGACTGCAGTACGGAGACTTCTCGCGCTGGCAGAAGGAGGCGCTGCGCGGGCCCCTGCTCGACCGGAAGATCGACTACTGGCGCAGTCGGCTGGCGGGCATGGAACCGGTCCTGGAGCTGCCGACCGATCGGCCGCGCCCGGCCGCGCGGACGCCGCACGGCGGCGTCGAGCGCGTCGTGTTCCCGCCGGCACTCCGCGATCGACTCAAGGCGGTCGCTCGCGATGCCAGCGCCACGCTCTTCCAGACGCTGCTGGCTACCTTTGCAGTCCTGCTCGCGCGCTACACCGGGCGCGACGACATAGTGGTCGGCTCGCCAACGGCGGGGCGGCGCGATGTCGATCTGGAGAACCTGATCGGCTTCTTCGTCCACACGCTGGTGCTGCGCACCGACCTGTCGGGCGATCCGACCTTCCGCGAGCTGCTGGAGCGGGTGCGCGGCACCACCCTCGCTGCCTACGACCACCAGGAGGTGCCGTTCGAAAGGATCATCGCCGACCTGCACGTGCCCCGCAGCCTCAGCCACACGCCGCTTTTCCAGGTGATGTTCATCCTCCAGAACGCCCCCAGGCAGCGGCTGGAGCTGCCGGGCCTGACGCTGGACGAAATCGAGTTCGATCCGGGCACCGCGAAGTTCGATCTCACGGTCGACATGGCCGAGGTCGACGAGGGCCTGTCATGCGCCTTCGAGTACAGCACCGACCTGTTCGAGGCGTCCACCATCACGCGCATGCTCGACCATTTCCGGGTGCTGCTCGAGGCGGCGGCAGCCGACCCGGCGCAGCGCATTTCGGCCTTGCCGATGATGCAGGCGTCGGAGCGGGAGCGCCTCGTCACGGCGTGGAACGACACCGCCGCCGACTATCCGCGCCAGTCGTGCCTCCACCAGTTGTTCGACCTCCAGGCCGAGCGCACGCCGGACGCCCTCGCACTCATCGACGGCGAGCGGCGCGTGTCCTTTCGCGAGCTGCAGGCGCGCGCCAACCAGCTGGCGCACCACCTGAAGGCGCGCGGCGTCGGCCCCGGCGATCTGGTGGGCGTGTGCCTGGAGCGCTCGATCGAAGCCTGCGTGAGCCTGCTCGCCATCTTGAAGGCCGGTGCCGCGTACGTGCCGCTGGATCCCGCCTATCCGCCGAGCCGCCTGGCCTACATGCTGGCCGACTGCGCCGCGCCGGTCCTGGTCACCACGTCGCGCCTCCGGGACCGGCTCGCCGCCGGAACCGCCACCGTCATCGACCTCGACGCCGACGGCGCAGCGATCGGCCGGGAGCGTCTCACGGCACCCGAGGACGCTGCCGGGCCGCAGGACCTGGCCTACGTCATCTACACCTCGGGCTCGACCGGCAAGCCGAAGGGCGTGCTCGCCGTCCACGAGGCTTCGGTGAACCGCTTCGCCTGGATGTGGCGACGGTGGCCGTTCACGCCGCACGACGTCTGCTGCCAGAAGACCTCGCTGAGCTTCGTGGACTCGGTATGGGAGATCTTCGGTCCGCTGCTGCAGGGCGTGCCGACCGTGATCGTCGCCGACGAGGTGGTCGGCGATCCGGTCCGCCTGGTCGAGCTGCTGGCGACGCACCGGGTGACCCGCATCGTGCTGGTGCCTTCGGTGCTGAAGCACGTGCTCGAGAGGGTTCCCGACATCGCGCGGCGTCTTCCCGACCTGCAGTTCTGGGTGACCAGCGGAGAAGCCGTCCCGGCCGATGTGGCCCGGCGCTTCGCCGAGCTCCTGCCCGGAGCGACGCTGGTCAATCTGTACGGCTCCTCGGAAGTCACGGCCGACGTGTCGGCCTACGTCGTCACCGGCACCGGCCCTCGCGATCGCATCCCGATTGGCCGGCCGATCGCGAACACGCGCCTCTATGTGCTCGATGCGCACGCGAACCCGGTCCCGGTCGGCGTGCCGGGCGAGATCCACGTCGGCGGGGCCAGCCTCGCACGAGGGTACCTCCGCGACGCCGAGCTGACGGCAAGGAAATTCATCGCCGATCCGTTCGCCGGCGACGCGCGGTCGCGGCTCTATCGGACCGGAGACGTCGGCCGGTTCCTCGCCGACGGCAACCTGGAATACCTCGGCCGCGTGGACAACCAGGTCAAGCTCCGCGGCGTGCGCATCGAGCTGGGCGAGGTCGAGAGCGTGCTGCGCACCCATCCGTCGGTTCGCGACGCGGTCGCCCTCGTCGCCGATGCCGCGGGCGAGGCGCGCCTCGTCGCCTATGTCGTGGCGAGCGACCCTCGCCCCGAGTCGAGCGAGCTGCGACGCCACGCGCGCGAGCGGCTGCCCGACCACACGGTGCCATCCGGGTTCGTCTTCCTCGACGCCCTGCCGATGACGCCCAGCGGCAAGCTGGATCGGCGCGCCCTGCTGTCGCAGGCGCCGACGCCGGCCCAGGGCGCCGGTGTCTACGTCGCCCCGCGAACCGCCACCGAGGATGCCCTGGCCGCGATCATGGCCGAGGTCCTCAAGATCGATCGCGTCGGCATCCACGACGATTTCTTCGACCTCGGCGGCCACTCGCTTCTCGCCGTGCAGGTAATCGCGCGCGTGCGCAGGACCCTGCAGGTCGAGCTGCCGATGCGCAGCCTCTTCACCGAGCCGACGGTCGCGGGCCTCGGTCCCGAAGTCGAGCGGGCCCGCGCCAGCGGCGTCGTCCCGACGATGCCGCCACCCAGCCGCGGCTTCGGCAGCCGCGAACAGCTCCACGTCCGGCTGGCGGGTCTCTCTGATGCCGAAGTGGAGGCCTTGCTCGCTCGCCTCGATTCCCGCAAGCCGGGGGACCGAGAGACCGAGACCTTCTAGGGCACCCGTGACGGGCACCGCGGCGGAATTCGTCACGCAGCTGCGCTTGCTGGGCATTCGGATCGCCGTCGATGGCGACCGGATCCAGTGCAGCGCGCCCAAGGGGGTGCTGACCGAGGCACTGCGCCGAGAATTGACAGCGCGCAAGGCCGAGGTGCTGGCATGGCTGCGCTCCGACGAGGGGCGCCCGCCGCTGTCGTTCGCGCAGCAGCGCTTCTGGTTTCTCGACCAGCTCGAACCCGGCACCTGGGGCTACACACTGTGCCTGCGTCAGCGGTTCCAAGGCGTTCTCGACGCCGCCGCGCTCGCACGCGCCCTGAGCGAGGTCATGCGCCGCCACGAAGTGCTGCGGACGACGTTCCTGAACCAGCACGGTCGGCCGGTGCAGCACCTCGCCGATCCCGCGCCCGTCGCCCTGCCCACGATCGATCTGGAGCGAGAGGAGGCTGCTGAGCGGGAACGCGTCGCCACTCAGATCGTGCACGGCGAGATCCATCGCCCGTTCACCCTCGCGCGTGGGCCGCTCGTCCGCCCGCTGCTGATCCGGTTCGATCCCGAGCGGCATGACCTGGTGGTCACGCTCCATCACATCGTCTGCGATGGCGCGTCGCTCGGCATCCTGACGCGCGAGCTGAGCGCGCTCTACGAGGCATTCACCCGCGGCGAGGCGTCGCCGCTGCCCGAGCTGCCGATCCAGTACGCGGACTACGCGGCCTGGCAGCGCGAGTGGCTGAGCGGCCCCACCCTGGAAACGCAGCGTCGTTACTGGCTCGAGCACCTGGCCGGCCTGGCGGCGCCGCTGCGGCTGGCCGGCGATCACCCGCGCTCCGCCACGCTGGCGCCGGCCGGCGCGAGTCTCGATCTGGTGTTGTCCAGCGAGTTCGCCGATGGCCTGCGCGAGCTGAGCCGCCGACACGGCGCCACGCTCTTCATGAGCCTGCTGGCCGGCTTCAAGGCGCTGCTGAGCCGCTACACGGGGCAGGAGGACGTGGCCATCGGCACGCCGCTGGCGCATCGCAACCACCTCGAGCTGGAACCGCTGATCGGCCCGTTCGCCAACACACTCGTTCTGCGCACCGATCTCGGCGCAGACCCGACCTTCCGCGAGCTGCTCGCCCGTGTGCGCGAGACCTGCCTGGGCGCCTATGCGCATCCGGACATGCCATTCGAGAAGCTGGTGGAGGACCTGCATCCGGCACGCGCCCTCGGCCAGAACCCGCTGTTCGAAATCAGCTTCGTGTTCCAGGGCGCCGAGGAGTGGACGACGACGAGCTCGGTGACGGTGGCCTCGCCCTTCGAGCTGACGCTGTTCGTTCGCGACCGCCCCGACGGATCGCTCGGAGCGACCCTGCAGTACTCGCGCGACCTGTACGAGCCGGAGACCGTCGCCCGGCTGATGGCGTCCTATCGAATGCTGTTGCACGGCGCGCGGGCCGATCCGGAGCGCCGAGTATCGGCGCTTGCGCTCACCGACGATGCCGAAGCCCGGCGGTTGCTGATCGACTGGAACGCGACAGCCGCCAGCTATCCCCGGGAGCAGTCGATCGCGGCGTGCTTCGAGACCCAGGTCGACGCCTCCCCACAGGCGGTGGCGCTGGTGTTCGACGGCGGCTCCGTGACCTACGAGGAGCTCGATCGCCGGACCAACCGTCTCGCGCACCACCTGCGCGCGGCGGGCGTCGGCAGCGGACACGTTGTCGGCGTATGGATGGACCGCTCGCCGGCGATGATCGTCGCCCTGCTCGCGATCGTGAAGGCGGGCGGCGCCTACGCCCCCCTCGACCCGCTCGCACCACCCGCGCGCCTGACCGCCATGGCGAGCATCGCCGGGATCGATCTCATCCTGACGCGCGAGGGGCTGCCGGCTTCGCTGGCGCGCCTCGGCGCGCGCGCGATCGCCGTCGATGTCGAGGCCGAGGCGATCGCCCGACGGCCCGCCGCGCGGCTCGAAGCATCGGCATCGGCCGAGAGCCTCGCCTACGTCATGTTCACCTCGGGCTCGACCGGCGAGCCCAAGGGCGTGGAGACGATGCACCGCAACGTCGTGCGGCTGGTCAAGGGCGCCGACTATGCGCGCTTCGGTGCCGACGAGGTCTTTCTCCAGCTCTCCTCGCCGTCGTTCGACGCCTCTACCTTCGAGATCTGGGGGGCCCTTCTGAACGGCGGGTGCCTCGCCATCGCGCCGCCCGGAGTGCCGTCGGTGGCCGAGATCGGTGGCTTGCTTCGCCGCCACGGGATCACCACTTTGTGGCTCACGGCCGGCCTCTTCCACGAGATGGTCGACCACCGGCTCGACGATCTGCGGTCGCTGCGCTGCCTGCTGGCCGGCGGCGACGTGCTCTCCCCGGCGCACGTGGCCCGGGTCCTCGGCGCGCTGCCGGAGCTGCGCCTCGTCAACGGCTACGGGCCCACCGAGGGCACCACGTTCACCTGCTGCCACGCCGTGACGGCGCCGCCGCCGCCGGGCCGCTCGGTGCCGATCGGCCGGCCCATCGCCAACACTCGCGTGTACGTGCTCGATCGCCACCGCCGTCCCCTGCCCATCGGCGTACCCGGCGAGCTGTGGATCGCCGGTGACGGCCTCGCCCGAGGCTATGTCCAGCGGCCGCACCTGACTGCCGAGCGCTTCGTGCACGTACGGCTCGCACCCGGCGTGGAGGAGCGTCTCTATAGGAGCGGCGACCTCGTCCGCTGGCTGGCCGACGGCACGCTCGAATTCCTGGGACGGCTCGACGACCAGGTGAAGGTGCGCGGCCATCGCGTCGAGCTCGGGGACATCGAGGCCGCGGTCATTCGCCATCCGCGGATCCGGGAGGCGGCCGTCGCGCGGCGCGGCAATGCCGACGAGTCGCGCCTGATCGCCTACGTCGTCGGCGATGACCCCCCCGATCCGCGCGAGCTGCGGGAGTTCGTCGCCCGCGCGCTTCCGGAGTACATGGTGCCGGCGGCGTTCGTGACGCTGGAACGCTTGCCGCTCGCTGCCAGCGGCAAGGTGGATCGTGCGGCGCTTCCGGAACCGGCCGGCCGGGCACCTTCCCCCGAGAGCACCGTCGAACCGCGCGACGAGCTGGAGCGCCGCCTCGTGCAAATCTGGCAGGACGTCCTCGCCGTAGCCCCGATCGGCATCCGCGACAGCTTCTTCGACCTCGGGGGCCATTCCCTGCTCGCGGTGCGCCTGTTCGCCCGGCTCGAGTCGGAGATGGACGTCGACCTGTCGCTGGCCACCTTGTTCGAGGCGCCGACCATCGCGGCGCAGGCGGTGTTCATCCGCGACCTCGTCCGGCCGTCGCTCGGACGCTCGCTGGTCGCGGTCCAGCGCTCCGGCAGCCGGCCGCCGATCTTCGGAATCCCCGGCATGGACGGAGGCGTGCTCGGCTTCCACACGCTCGCCCGATTGCTCGGAACCGACCAGCCGTTCTACGGGCTGCAGTCGCGCGGCCTCGACGGGATCGGAAGCCCGCTCACCCGGATCGAGGACATCGCCGCGGCCTGCGTGGAGGAGATCCGCGGACTGCAGCGTGCGGGGCCCTACCATCTGGTCGGGATGTGCATGGGCGGGGTGGTGGCCTGGGAGATCGCGCGCCAGCTCCGCGATGCGGGGCAGGAGGTGGGTTTGCTCGCGCTGGTCGAGACCTGGCCCCCTGATGAGGCCGCGTCGAATGCCATGTCGCCGACGCGGCGGGCACCGGCCCTGCTGGATTTTCTCGCCTCCCGGCTGCGGCTGTATCGCGAGACGCTCTCCGGGCTGCGCGGCAGGGCACGGTGGCGGTACGTGCTGGAGCGGATGCGGCCGCTCGCCGATCTGGTGCGCCACGGCGATCCGTTTCGCGGCGTCCGGTCGGAGATCCGCCGGCACGCCGTCAGCCGCGCCAACCTGAGCGCCTTCCAGCGCTACCGGCTCGAGCCGTATTCCGGACCGGTCGTCCTGTTCTATGCCGAGGGCCGGCCGCTGACCGCCGAGCTCGACGGCAGGCTGCGGTGGCATCGGCTCGCCGGCGCCCTCGAGGCCTACGGCGTGCCGGCCGGCGACTCGGGAGAGCTGCTGACGGAGCCGCCCGTGCGGGTGCTCGCCGCGCAGCTCGCGGCCTGCATGCGGCGGCTTGCGCCCCGGCCCCGCGCATGATCCTTCGCGCCATCGTTCCGCGCCACGCGTGGGGCCTGGCGATCGCCGCGGTCGCGGCCGGGGTGCTCGGCGGCGCCTGCGCGGCCGCGCTCATCGCGCTGATCAACTCGGCCCTGCACCGGGCCGATCTTTCGCGCGGCCTGCTCGTCGCGGGATTCGCGTGCCTGCTGGCGGCCAAGATCTCGAGCCAGGCGGTGGCGCGGGTCCTGCTCGACCGGTTCACGCAGAGGACGCTGACGCGCCTGTGCCGCGATCTGACGCGCCAGGTGCTGGCCACACCCCTGCGCAGGCTCGAGGACGTCGGCATCCCGCGGATCCTTGCCACGCTCACCGACGACGTCGCGTGGCTGGGCTGGGCGGCCCAGAACGTCCCCGCGCTGGCGACGAACCTGGCGATGGTGGCAGGCTGCTCGCTCTACCTGGGATGGCTCTCCTGGTCGACCCTGCTCGCCTTGGTGGTGGTGATGGCGGTCGGGGCGCTCGTCTATCGGGTGCTGAGCGCGCGGGGCTACCGGTATCTGCAGGAGGCGCGCGACACCCGCGACGTGCTCTTCCAGCACTTCCGGACGCTGACCGAAGGCCTGAAGGAGCTGAAGATCCACGCGCCGCGCCGTCGGGCGTTCATGGTCGAGCGCATCGAGTCGGCCACCGACGCCTTGAGCCGCGCCTCGCTCCACGGTCTCAAGCACCACCTGGTCGCCGACACCTGGAGCCAGCTGCTGTTCTACGGGCTGATCGGCGGTCTGCTGTTCGCGGCCCCGTCGGACGAGAGCCGGTCCGGCGAGCGGCTCACCGGCTATATCCTCGTCACGCTCTACATGATGGCGCCGATGTGGTCGATCCTGGAGGCGTGGCCGATCTTCGCCCGGGCGCGGATCGCGCTGCAGAAGGTGCAGGACCTCGGGCTGTCGCTCGCCCCGGACGAGCGCGCCCCGGCCGCTTCTGCGGAGCTGACCGCGTCGCCCGCGTGGCGCCAGCTCGACTTCAGCGCCGTGACCTTCGCCTATCCCGCGGATGTCGACGGCCAGGCTTTCGCGCTCGGCCCCCTCGACCTCACGTTCGAGCCGGCCAGATCGTCTTCCTCGTCGGCGGCAACGGCAGCGGCAAGTCGACGTTGGTGAAGGTGCTCACCGGCCTCTACGACGCCCAGGCCGGCGCGATCCGTCTCGACGGCGTGGCGATCACCCCCGACAACCGGGAGTGGTACTGCCAGCACTTCTCGGCGGTGTTCTCGGACTTCTATCTGTTCGACGCCCTGCTCGGACTCGACCCTGCCGGCCTCGACGCCCGGGCCCACCGCCTGCTGGTCGAGCTCGAGCTCGACGCCAAGCTGCGCATCGTCGACGGCGCGCTCTCCACCACCGCCCTGTCACAGGGCCAGCGCAAGCGCCTGGCGCTGCTGACCGCGTTCCTCGAGGACCGTCCGATCTACGTGTTCGACGAGTGGGCGGCCGACCAGGATCCCCACTATCGCGAGATCTTCTACAAGCGCCTGTTGCCCGAATTGAAGACCAGGGGCAAGACCGTGTTCGTCATCAGCCACGACGATCGCTACTACCACCTGGGCGATCGTGTGGTGAAGCTCGAGTACGGCAAGGTGGTGGACGATCGGCGCCCGGGCTCGCCGACTTGAACTCGGGGGGAGCAGGCACCCGCCCCTACTCGGGCAGCAATCCGATCTCCTTGGTCAGCTGTTCCCAGCGGACGCGCTCGGCGAGAAGAAATGCGGCCAGGTACTCGGCACCGCCCGCCTCGGGGACGGGCCCCAGGCCGCGGATCCGTTCCGCCGTGTCCTTGTCGAGCAGGGCGGCGTCGAGATCGCGAGCAAAGCGCTGCACGGCCTCGCGCGGCGTACCGGTCGGGGCGACGACGGCCATCCAGCCGCTCATCTCGAAGCCGGGCAGCGTCTCGGCGAGTGCCGGCACGGTGTCGAAGTCGACGAGGCGCTTGCCGGTGGTGACGGCCAGCATGCGCAGCCGCCCCTGGCGCACGAGCTGGGCGGTCGAGGCGACGTCGGCGACAAGCACGTCGGTGTGGCCGCCCAGCGTGTCCTGAATGGCGACCGCGACCGACGCGTAGGAGACGAGGTTGGTCTCGACCTTCGCCTGCGCGTTGAAGACACGGGCGATCATGCCGCCGAAGGTCTTCGGTCCCTCGATCGCGATGCTCACGCGGCCCGGCTGTGCGCGGGCCCGGGCGAGCAGGTCGGCGATGCTGCGCAGGGGCGACTTGTCCTCGACGAGGACGGCGAAGGGCGAGCGCCCGATCAGACCGACCGGCACGAAATCCTTCTGCGGATCGTAGGGCAAGGCCTTGAA
>Ga0207703_10003304_pt1 | contig 13537 bp, 14 predicted proteins | sample KBSSwiS12_FD_184304 | JGI IMG/M metagenome (GOLD analysis project Ga0207703, IMG submission 184304) | Switchgrass rhizosphere microbial communities from Kellogg Biological Station, Michigan, USA - KBS Switchgrass S1-2 (SPAdes) (version 2) | ecosystem: Host-associated > Plants > Roots >... | reverse complement strand
TCTTCAGGCGCAGGCCCCACAGGGTGATGTGGTCCGCAATGTCCGGATCGCCCGCCGACCCGAACAGGATCGCGTCCTTGTCGCGGATCGCGTTCAGGCCGTCCTCCGGCATCATGACGCCGTGCTTGCGGAAGTAGTCGCCGCCCCAGTCGAAGTTCTCGAACTCGAAGCGGAAGTCGCTGCTCGACTTGGCGAGGGCCGCCAGCACTTGCTGGCCGGCAGGAACGACTTCCTTGCCGATGCCGTCGCCGGGGATCGTCGCGATGCGGTAGGTCTTCATGGGTGTCTCCGTCGGTGGTTGGATGACGAGACTGTACGAACTGGACGCCCCTTCGATTCACCTCTAAAGTGAATCCATCGTTAACCTGGATTCAACAGTGCGTCCGCTGACCAACGCCATCCAGCCGGCCGATCTCGGCTTCTTCTCGGCGCTCGCCGGCGCGGGCAGCCTGAGTGCGGCGGCCCGCGAGCTGGGCATCACCACGGCGGCGGTGAGCAAGCACCTTGCGCTGATGGAATCGCGTCTCGGCGTGGCGCTGGTCGTCCGGACGACGCGGCGCATGAGCCTGACGCCGGAAGGCGAGATGTACCTGGAGACGGCGCGGCGGATCCTGGGCGAGATCGACGGGATGGCGGAGCTGCTCGGGGTCGCCAAGGCGACGCCGAAGGGCCTGCTCCGGGTGAACGCGACGCTCGGTTTCGGGCGCAGCCATGTCGCGCCGCTGATCTCGCGCTTCGTCCGCAAGCATCCGCAGGTCGAAGTGCAGCTGCAACTGTCGGTGAACCCGCCGCCGCTGACCGAAGACTCCTTCGATGTCTGCATCCGCTTCGGCGCGCCGCCGGACTCGCGCGTGATCGCGAGGTACATCGCCGCGAATCGGCGCCTGCTGTGCGCGTCGCCGAGCTATCTGGCCAAGCACGGCATGCCTAAGGTTCCGGGCGACCTGGCCAGGCACAACTGCATCGGCATCCGGCAAGGCGAAGAGGCCTATGGGGTGTGGCGGCTGGCGAGCGCTCGAGGCAAAGGCGCAAGCACCGAGGTGGTCAGGATACGTGGCAATCTGACGACCAACGACGGCGAGATCGCCGTCAACTGGGCCCTGGACGGGCATGGCATCCTGATGCGCGCCGAGTGGGACATTCAGAGGTATTTGCGCAATGGCCGGCTCGTGCACGTGCTGCCGCACTACCACACGCCCGACGCCGACATCCACGCCGTGTACCCGCAGCGTCACCAGCTGGCAGCGCGGGTGCGCGCGTTCGTGGACTTCGTCGCGCTTTCGTTCTCACAGCAGGTGGCGTCCGCCAAGGCGTAGGCCAAGGGTCATCGAGCGTCCGCGTTTCCACGGGCAGATCGCAGGTCGGCGCTGATGCAGCGACGGGGGTCGCACGGTGTACGCTCGTCGTCCAGCGACCGTGAACCGAGCGAGACGTTGATGTCGGAGATCGCCACGACGCCGTCGCCGGCGATCGTCGTCGCCGGCTGCAACCGCCGCCGGCGGCGAGCGAGCGGCAGCCGTGCGGCGCTGGCTGCTCTCTTCCTCGCGCTGAGCGGCTCGTCGCCGGCGCAGCCGTCGCGCACCTGCAGCGTCGAGCCCTTCGACGGCGCGACGCAGCCCCAGGGCGCAGTCGCCCAGATGCACGTCGTCAACACCGGCGCGGCGTGCAGCATCGAGAACTTCGGCGGCGCTCGGGAACATCGCAACCCGGCCGAGGCCGGCAGCATCACCGTGAAGCCGGCCCACGGCACCGCCGAGTTCGTCGCTCCGCGCGCGCGCTACACGCCGGCACCCGGATTCGTCGGCGAAGACGAGTTCGCCTACGAGGCGAACGCGAAGGGAACCAGAGACCAGCAGGTGCTGCTGCGCGTCCGGGTCAAGGTGCAGGTGACGGCCGAGCCACGCTGACCCGGCCGCCTTCGCGAGCTGCGCCCGCGCCCGCGCGCGCTATCCTGTCGCGATCGGCAGCGGACGGCGCGAGGAGTCGAGATGTCGAACCGGGGCCTGTGGCTGGAAGGCGGGACCACCTTCCCCGACAAGCGCACGCGCGTGCTCGGCGTGCTCCTGACCGTCGGCTGGGTGCTGCTGATCGCCGCGAAGAACCCGCAACCCCTCTTCACCAGCCGGTTCGAGTGCGGCAGCGATCCGTGGGACTTCCTTCGCATCGGCGAGATGCTCGAGCCGAGCTCGCTGCAGTTCATCGTCGACGCGCACTGCACGAATGCGAAGTACCAGCCGGGCGGCTGGATCGAGCTTCGCTACGGCGGCGCCAGGGTCGACGTCGAGGTGCGGCCGGTGCCGGTCGGCAACACGACCTACTTCCAGATCCTCTCGATCGGCGGCATCGCCGCACCCTGAGTCCGGCGCGCACGGCCGACGCCGGGCGCGCGCCGCGGGTCGGACGCCAGGTCGGTCACGCCATCGCGTGCTGCTGCGCTGCCTCGCCGTCTTGGCGTGCGCACGCCTGCCTCAGCTCAGCCAAGGCGGCAGTGATCCGCTCGGATTCCGAAGCGCCGCGCTGCTGCGCCGCCCTGAGGTACGCGGTGACTGCCTCGAGCAATGCGTCCGTTTGCGCGCCCTCGTTCGCATGGGCAGTCAGCGTCAGACGCATCGCCCGCAGCACCAGCTCGTAGTCGACCGTCGCGAGCTCTGTCTGCAGGCGTTGCCGGACCAGGCGCTCTGCCTCGGCTGCCCGTTCGGACTCGAGGGTTCGCAAGACTTTCGCGTCGTGGGTGGCGCGGCTCGCATAGACATACAGCACGGCAAATGGACACAGGAACACCAGGAAATACGAGTACGCAACGATCATCGTGCGCAACTGTGGCGTCGGTGTGGTGGCGCCCCAGTGGAAAGGATCGATGAGGAGACCGAGCACCGACCCGATCGCGAAGACTGCCAACCCAGCCGCCGGATACGCCACCCAGGGCGAGATGCCCCGCGCTACGGCGACCAGCGCCACCGCCAGGACCGCCAGGGTCACCATCACGGTGCTGAAATTGAGCAGCGTTCGCAAGGCGGCGAAGCTCGCGCTTTGGCCCAAGAGCGTCAGGGCCGTGAGGACTGCCACCCACGCGAACGCGGCGCCGATCGAGCGCCGGTCGAGCCGCTCGACGACATCGGCCCGCCAGCCGGGCCAATCGAACCGCGTCGGCGCCGAACGGCTCATGCGACCGCCGCTGCAGGCGGGGGGCCGAATGGCAATCGCATCGTGGCCATCACGCCACCTTCCGCAGCACCCGTCAAGCGCAACGACGCCTCGCCGCCGTAGAGCCCGAGGATGCGAGCGCGCAGATTGGCGAGGCCCAGACCGCGCCCGCGGGTCGCGCGAAAGCCGACGCCGCTGTCGGACACGTTCAACGCGACCCACTCGCCGTCGCGTCGCGCTGCCACCCGCAGCACGCCGCCGCCGGGACGCGGCGAAAGCCCATGCTTGATGGCGTTCTCGACCAGCGTCAGCAGCGCGGCGGGAGGGATCCGGTTGCCGCGCAACGCAGGGGAGACCTCGATCTCATAGCGCAACCGAGCACCCATCCGCACGCGCTGGATCTCGAGGTATCCCTCGGTGAGAACCAACTCCTCCTCCAGTACGGCCTCCTGGCGCTGCATGTGGACGCGCGCTGCACCCATGTAGTCGATCAGCCGGGCCAAGATGCAACCGGCGCCAGCCCGGTCGGTTCGATACATCTGCAGGATGGTGGCCATCGTGTTGAACAGGAAGTGAGGCTCGATCTGCGTGCGCAGCCGCAGCAGTTCCGCCTCGGCGCAATCGGCCGTCAGCGCGAGCAGATCCGTCCGCGTGCGATGCAACTCCTGCCGGAGGACAGTTTCGCGTCGCCACCAATACATCGTCCCCACGACGGCCGCAGCCACCAGAGTGTTGGTCAGCAGGCTCTCGGCATAGACATGCCAGGCGGGGCGGAGGTAAGTTGGCCCGACCAAGTCCGGAAACGAAATCCAGTGACCGGCCGCCGACCCGAGGGCGAACGCCACGACCATCCGGATGCACATGCGAAGGCTCGTGGGATAGCCGCTTACAGCCAGCCACGCGAGGAGCGCACCGGGCGCAATCACCTCGACGTTGTATCGCAGCAGCAGCCAGGGCCGCGGCAGCAGACCGAATGTCTTCCCCTTGATCTCGGACAGGGCGGCCTCGAAGACGATGCCGGCGATCGTTTCCCACGCGCAAGCCACCAGGATCACGAGAACCAGCAGGAGACCGCTCCGTACCGATCGCCATCCCTTGCGACTTGCGGCCTCGCTCGCAGCGACCGACGCGTCCATGTCCGCACTGTAGAGAGATCGGCCTCCCAAGGCGAGCCGATGCGACGAAACGCCGCAAGCCGTTCGCCAAACCGGGCCCCGAGGGCATGAAGTCCGCCAGGGCGCGCGCGAGGCTGCGCTCGCCCGGTCCTCGCGTGACGATTCGAGCGAGCTAGACCTGCATGCCCATGATGTCCGAATACGCCTGCACGAGGCGGTTCCTGACCTGCAGCGTCGCGGCGAAGCCGATCTGCGCCTTCTGCATCGCGACCATCGTCTGCTCGAGGCTCACCGTCGGGTTGTCGAGCATGACCTCGCGCTGCAGGCGCGTCGCCTCGTCCTGCGTGCGGCTGACCGCCTGCAGCGCGTTGCCGAGCGCCTTCTGGAATCCGGTGCCGGCGACCGCGCCGCCCTGCTTCAACGGGACGCCGTCGACGCCGAGGCCGGCGCGGGCAACCGCCTGCGCGAAGTCGAAGGGCTTGAGGGTGACGTTCATGGCGGATCGCTCCAGGGCCGCCATCGTGGCAGCGCGGCCGCCTTCCGTCAGCGCGAACTGACGCCGCATTGCGGGCCTGTTCGGGCCATTCCACCAACGGGGCCCTTCGAATAATTCGGGGCACCGGCGGCTCTTCGCCCCGGTTCCACGCGAACGCCCCATGGACAACGCCGTTGCCCTGAACTCCCCCCAGGTTCCCGTCAGCTTCACGGCGCGGCTGCAGGCGATGCCGCTGCGCAGCAAGCTCAGCGCCGTCATCGGCGTCGTCGCGCTCGCCGGCGTCGTCTTCGCGATGACGGCGTGGAGCTCGCACGGCGACTACAAGGTCCTCTACGCCAACCTGTCCGACAAGGACGGCGGCGCCGTCATCGCGCAGCTGTCGCAGATGAACGTGCCCTACCGCCTGTCCGAAGGCGGCGCGGCGATCCTCGTTCCTGCCGCGCAGGTCCACGACCTGCGCCTGAAGATGGCGACCGCCGGGCTGCCGAAGGGCGCCGTCTCCGGCTTCGAGCTGATGGACAGCGCCCGCTTCGGCCAGACGCAGTTCCAGGAGCGGCTCACCTTCCAGCGCGGCCTCGAGGGCGAGCTGACGCGTTCGATCTCGTCGCTCGCCGCGGTGCAGGCGGCGCGCGTCCACCTCGCGCTGCCGAACCAGAACGGCTTCTTTCGCGAGCAGCAGAAGCCGAGCGCGTCGGTGCTGCTGACGCTGCACGCCGGGCGCATGCTCGACCGCGCGCAGGTCGCCGGCATCGTCCACCTCGTCTCGTCGAGCGTCCCCGAGATGAGCCCGAAGGCGGTGAGCGTGCTCGACCAGAGCGGTGCGCTGCTGACCGGCAGCAACGACGCCGCGGCCAGCGCCGGCGGCCTCGACGCGCAGCAGCTCGCGTACGTGCAGCAGATCGAGAACGGCTACACGAAGCGCATCGTCGACCTCGTCGAGCCGATCGTCGGCCACGACAACCTGCGCGCGAGCGTCACCGCCGAGGTCGACTTTTCGCAGACCGAGGCGACCTCGGAGGAGTTCAAGCCGAACCAGGGCGAGAACGCGAGCGTGTCGATCCGCAGCCAGCAGACGAGCGAGCAGCCCGGCAGCGCCGGCAGCGCGCTCGCGAGCGGCGTTCCGGGCGCGGCCTCCAACCAGCCGCCGATCGCGGCGACCGCGCCCCTGGTCGGCGCGTCGCAGCCGCTGCATGCCGCGGCGACCGGCGTCGCCGGCGGCAGCGGCGGCCGCCGCGAGGCGCTGACCAACTACGAGGTCGACAAGACGGTGCGCGTGACGAAGAGCGCGACCGGCAACGTCAAGCGCCTGAGCGCCGCGCTCGTCGTCAACAACCGCAGCGTCACCGACGCCAAGGGCAGGACGACGCAGGTGCCGCTCGCCGCCGACGAGATCGAGAAGATCACCGCGCTCGTGCGCGAGTCGATCGGCTTCAGCAAGGAGCGCGGCGACTCGGTCCGCGTCGTCAATGCGCCGTTCAAGGTCGAGCCGACCGCGACCGGCCGCGAGCTGCCGTTCTGGAAGACGCCCGAGCTGATCGACATGGTGCGCGCCGCCGCGACGCCGGTCGGCCTCGCGATCGTCGCCCTGCTCGTCTTCTTCGGCCTCGTCCGGCCGGCGATGAAGGCGGCGCTCGTCGCCCGGCCGCAGCGGCCGGCGCAGCTGGCGCGTCCCGGATCGCGGCTCGACGCGGTGGTCGACGAGGAGCCGGCGTATCCGCCCGCGCTCGGCGCGCCGACGGTGCTGCGCCAGATCGAAGGTGCCAAGGCGCTCGCCAAGGACAACCCGGCGGCGGTCGCCGGCATCGTCCGCGGCTGGGTCGGCGGCGGCGAAGCGTCGTAACGAGGCGCAGCGATGGCGCTCGACGAAGCCGGACTCGAGGACGCGGCGATCCTGCTGATGTCGCTCGGCGAGGAGGAGGCCGCGGCGGTGCTGCGCCACCTCTCGCCGCGCGAGGTGCGCAGCCTCGGCGAGACGATCGCGCGCATGACGTCGGTGCCGAAGGAGCGTCTCGACAAGGTGATGGCGAAGTTCGCGAGCACCGCGGAGAGTCGCAGCCCCCTCGTCGCCGACACCGGCAACTACGTCCGCAACGTGCTGAAGAAGGCGCTCGACGAGGACAAGGCGAACCTGCTGATCGACCGCATCCTGCAGGACGGCAAGCTCGCCGGCATCGAGGGCCTCAAGTGGATGGACTCGGCCTCGATCGGCGAGATGCTCCGCCACGAGCATCCGCAGATCGTCGCCGCGGTGCTCGTCCACCTCGACAGCGAGCAGGCGGCGGCGGTGCTGAAGAGCTTCGGCGAGCGGCACCGCAACGAGGTGCTCGTCCGCATCGCGACGCTCGACGGCATCCAGCCGTCGGCGCTCAAGGACCTGAGCGAGGTGATGGGCCGCATGGTCGCCGGCGGCGAGCAGGCGCGGCTCGCGCCGCTCGGCGGCGTCAAGACCGCGGCCGAGATGATCAATTTGCTCGGCACGGTGATCGAGACGGCGGCGATCGACTACATCCGCGAGACCGACAACGACCTCGCGCAGCGCATCCTCGACAACCTCTTCACGTTCGACGACCTGATGCGCGTCGACGACCGCGGCATCCAGGCGCTGCTGAAGGAAGTGCAGTCGGAAGCGCTCGTCGTCGCCCTGAAGGGCGCCAAGCCCGAGCTGCGCGAGCGGATCCTGAAGAACATGTCGACGCGCGCCGCCGAGACGCTGCAGGAAGAGCTCGACGCCCGCGGGCCGGTGCGCGTCGCCGAAGTCGAGGCCGAGCAGAAGGAGCTGCTCAAGGTCGTGCGCAGGCTCGCCGAGGAAGGCCAGCTCGTGATCGGCGGCGGCAGCGGCGATGACTTCGTCTAGCGCTGCGGCATGGTGCGGCCGATGAGCGCAGCGAAGCCGCGGCCGGTTCCGCCGCCCGCCGAGAGCGCGCGTGCCGGCGCGCCGCGCGACGTCTACTCGCGCTTCATCCCGCGCGAGGAGCTGAGCTCGTTCGCGTCGTGGTCGTTCGGCGACGTCTCGGCCGCCGGTGCCGCCGGCAGCGCCGGCGCGCGCGTCGAGCCGGAGCCGCCGGCCGACCCTGCCGAACAGCACGCGCTCGCGCTGCGCGCCGCGCGCCAGAACGGCTACCAGGAAGGCTACCGCGACGGCCTCGTCGCGCTCGAGGGCTTCAAGCAGAGCTTCGCGAGCCAGACGACGGCGCAAGTCGGTGCGCTCGTCCGCTCGGTCGGCGATCAGCTCGACGCGCTCCAGCAGGAGCTCGCGCGCGCCGTCGCCGCGACCGCGACGGCGCTCGCGCGCCAGGTGCTGCGCAGCGAGCTGACGCTCCGGCCCGAGGCGGTCGCGACGGTTGCCGAGCAGGCGATCGCCGCGCTCCTGCCGAGCGCGCGCCACGTCGTGCTGCGCATCCATCCCGACGACCACGCGCTGATCGCCGCGCATTCGGCCGACGCGATCGCCGCGCGCGGCGCCCGCCTCGTTGCCGATCCGCAGGTCGCGCGCGGCGGTTGCCGGATCGAGTCGGACATCGGCCTCGTCGATGCGACGATCGACGAGCGCTGGCGGCGTGCGGTCGCTGCGCTCGGCAGCGAGCTGCCGTGGAGCGGCGACTCGTCGTCGTCGCCGGTCGTCGAGGGCAAGGCGAAGGACGCGGACGATGCGTGACGCCGAGAGTGCGCGCTCCGCTCGCGACGACGGAGCGCGACACGCCACGACGACGGCCACCGTCACCGCGAGGTGGCAGCGCTATCTCGCCGACCTCCACGGCGCGGCGAGCGAGACGCTGCCGCTCGAGACGCAGGGACGGCTGGTCCGCGTCACCGGGCTCGTCCTCGAAGCCGCCGGCATCCGCGTCCCGGTCGGCTCGGTCTGCGAGATCCACCAGGACGCGATCGCGGGCGACGGCGGCGTTCCCGTCGTCGCCGAGGTCGTCGGCTTCTCCGGCGACCGCGCCTACCTGATGCCGACCGGCGACGTCCACGGCCTCGCCAGCGGTGCGCTCGTCGTGCCGCGGCCGTCGCCGCTCGCCCCGATCCAGCTCGGCGTCGCCCGCCATCCGTGGCGGCGCACGGTCGATCGCACGCTGCACCTGCCGGTCGGCGATGGCCTGCTCGGCCGCGTCGTCGACTCGCAGGGCCAGCCGATCGACCGCAAAGGCCCGCTCGCGCAAGTCCACGACGAGCCGGTCGCACGCCGGCCGATCAACGCGATGGACCGCGACCCCGTGCGCACGCCGCTCGACACCGGCGTGCGCGCGATCAACACGATGCTCACCGTCGGCCGCGGCCAGCGCGTCGGCCTGTTCGCCGGCACCGGCGTGGGCAAGAGCGTGCTGCTCGGGATGATGGCGCGCTACACCGCCGCCGACGTCATCGTCGTCGGCCTGATCGGCGAGCGCGGCCGCGAGGTCAAGGAGTTCATCGAGGACATCCTCGGCGAGGCCGGGCTCGCTCGCGCCGTCGTCGTCGCAGCGCCGGCCGACGCGCCGCCGCTCGTGCGCATGCAGGGCGCCAACTACGCGACCGTGATCGCCGAGCACTTCCGCGACCGCGGCAAGAACGTGCTGCTGCTGATGGACTCGCTGACGCGCTACGCGATGGCGCAGCGCGAGATCGCGCTCGCGATCGGCGAGCCGCCGGCGACCAAGGGCTATCCGCCGAGCTGCTTCGCGAAGCTGCCGCAGCTCGTCGAGCGCAGCGGCAACGGCACGGCAGGCGGCGGCTCGATCACCGCGTTCTACACCGTGCTCTCCGAGGGCGACGATCCGAACGACCCGATCGCCGACGCCGCGCGCGGCATCCTCGACGGCCACATCGTGCTGTCGCGCGAGCTCGCCGAGGCCGGCCACTATCCGGCGATCGACATCGAACGCTCGGTGTCGCGCGTCATGACCAACGTCGCGCGCACCGACCACGTCGAGGCGGCGCGGCGCTTCCGCCAGCTGCACGCGCGCCACCAGAAGGCGCGCGACCTGATCCAGCTCGGCGCGTACGCGCCAGGCCACGACGCCGAGCTCGACCTCGCGGTGCGGCTGCACGAGCCGATGGAGCGGCTGCTGCAGCAGGACATGGCCGAGCAGGCGCCGCTCGCCGACAGCATCGCCTTCCTGCACGCCGTCCTCGCGGCGTGATGCCTTTCGATCCGACGCCATGCCAGAAGACCTGAAGTCCCTCGCCACCCTCCTCGCCCACGCCGAGCGCGAGCGCGACGAAGCGCTCGCCGAACAGTTCCGCGCCGAGGCGGCGCGGCGCGCCGCCGTCGCGCAGGCCGAGCAGCTCGTCGCCTACCGGCGCGACTACGAGCGGCGCTGGAGCGTCGAGTTCTGCCGCGACGGCAAGATCGAGCTCGTCCGCTGCTACCAGGGCTTCATGCAGCGGATGACGCAGGCGGTCGAGCAGCAGGAGCGGATCGCGACGCACGCCACCGTGCAGGCCGAGCGCGCCGAAGCCATCGTGCGCGGCCACGAGCTGCGCACCGCCGGTCTGCGCAAGCTCCTCGAGCGCCGGCTGCGCGCCGGCGCGGTCGAGGCGGCGCGCCGCGAGCAGCGCGAAAGCGACGACCGCGCGGTGCGCGCGGCGTGGAACCGGCTGACGGCGCCCGGGCGGCCGACCGCGCTGTGAAGGCGACCGTCGACAGCGCCGCGTTGCGTGGCCTGCTGCCGGGGACGGCGGCGGTGCCGGCGGGCGCGATCCATCCGCCCGCCGCAGTCGCGACGCCGACCGCGCCCGATCGTCCGCCCGAGCACGACGCCGCGCGCCGCTTCGCCGAGCTGCTGCGCGAACGGCGCAGCGACGCCGCCCCGCCTGCCGTCGCGGCGCCTGCTGCGCCGATGCCGACCGAAGCAGTCGCCGCCGCGGACGCGCCCGACAGCTGCGACAGCGCGGCGAACGAGGCACCGACCGCCGCGCCGCGCGGCGCGCAGCAGGCAAAGCCGCGCGCGCCGGCCAGCGGACGCGCACCGGCCAAGACGGTCGTCGAAGACCACGCCGCGGCGGAGCGCGCGATCGACGACGGCGATGCACGCGAGGACGAGATCGCAGCCGCAGGCGTGGCGACGGTGGCGACGGCCGACGAGCGCACTGCGACGACGCTCGCCTTGCTCGCGGCGCAGGCGACGCGCGACGGCGCGCCCGGCCACTGCGCAGCGCGTGCTGCCGCCGACGGCGACGGCGACGGCAGGGTCGCCGACGCCGCGCAGCCCGTCGCCGCGAACAGCCGCGACCCGCGCGGCCGCGCGCGCGGCCTCGCCGCTCAGAACGCCGGCGACGACGTGCGCGCGCTCGCCCGCGCCGCCGACACGCCGCTGCAGCACGCGGGCGAACAAGCGCCGTTCGCGAGCGCGCTCGGCGAGACGCTGCGCGCCTTCGCGCCCGCGGATCGCGCGCATGCATCGCGCGCCGAGGCGCCGCTCGCCGCGCCGGTCACAGGCGGCGCCGTCGTCGACGCCAGCGCGCCGCGCGACGCCGCCGCGCCCGCGACGACGCTCGCGCTCGCGACGGCGATCGACGGACCCGACTTCGCCGCCGCGCTCGGCGTCCAGGTGAGCGTGCTCGCGCGCGACGGCGTCCAGCACGCCGAGCTGCACCTGCATCCGGTCGAGACCGGGCCGGTGTCGATCCGGATCGAGGTCGACGGCACGAACGCGCGCGTCGACTTCGGTGCCGACTTCGTGGCGACCCGCGAGGCGATCGAGCGCGGCCTGCCCGAGCTCGCGAGCGCGCTCCGCGACGCCGGCCTGACGCTCGCCGGCGGCAGCGTCTCGCAGCACGCGGGCAGCCGCCCGCGCGGCGACGACGACGCCAGCGAGACAGCGCGGACGCGCACCGTCGCCGCCGCCGCCGCCGCTGCGCCGGCGCCGGCACGCCCGTCCATGCGCCGCCTCGCCGTCGGCGCGATCGACCTCTACGCCTGAGGACGGCGGGGCGCCGTCTGGCAGCGAAAAGCCTCGCTTATCGCCGCTTCCCGCAGGGAGGCCGGTTTCCATAATTTCCTGCGAACGAGAGCGAGTCGGACGCCGCCAGGGCGGCCCTGCTCGCCGGGCGCAAAGGAGCTTCGATGTCTGCAGTGATGGCCGAGCCGGCCGCCGACGCCGCGCCGGTCCGGCGCCCGAAAAAGAAGATCCTGATCGTCGGCGTCATCGTGCTCGCGCTCGTCCTCGCGCTCGCCGGCGGCGCGCTCGTCTTCCTCAAGCAGCGCGCCGCGCGCGCGGCCGCAGGCGACGACGAGGCCGCCGCTGCCGCGGAGACCGCGGCGACGACCGCTTCCCACATCGACCCGAAGAACGTTCCGATCTACCTGCCGCTCGATCCGTTCATCGTCAACCTCGCCGACCGCGAGGCCGATCGCTACGCGCAGATCGGCGTCACGTTCGAGCTCGAGTCGAATGCCGCGGGCGAGCAGATCAAGGCCTACATGCCGGCGATCCGCAACGCGATCCTGATGCTTCTCGCCAACAAGACCGGCAAGGAGCTGATGTCGCGCGAAGGCAAGGAGCTGCTCGGGCAGGAGATCCTGCGCGAGGCGGCGCGGCCGATGGGAATCGAGGTCGCAGCGCCCGAGCTGGTGACGCCGGCGCCGGGCGAGAGCGCCTCGGCGGCGGCGAGCGGCGCTGCCGCGGCGGCGTCGAAACCGAAGGCGCGGCGCGGCGCGGGAGCACAGCGCAACCCGATCGTGCGCGTCCACTTCTCGAGCTTCATCATCCAGTAGCGATGACGCCGCGATGAACGACCAGATCCTGACCCAGGACGAAGTCGACGCGCTGCTGCAGGGCATCGCCGGCGACGGCGACGCGCCGCCGGCGCAGGAGCCGGCCGCGGACGGCGTCCGCAGCTACGACCTCGTCAACCAGGACCGCATCGTCCGCGAAAGGATGCCGGCGCTCGAGATCATCAACGAGCGCTTCGCGAAGAACATCCGCACCGGCCTGTTCGGCTTCATCCGCAAGAGCCCCGAGGTCTCGATCGGGGCGATGCACGTGCACAAGTTCAGCGCCTTCCTGCGCGAGATCGCGTCGCCGACCAACTTCAACATCGTCTCCGTCAAGCCGCTGCGCGGCCTCGGCCTCGTCGTCTGCGACCCGCCGCTCGTCTTCGCGGTGATCGACGCACTCTTCGGCGGCGCCGGCAAGTACCCGACGCGGATCGAGGGCCGCGACTTCTCCGCGACCGAGCAGCGCGTCATCCGGCGCCTCTGCGACGTCGTGCTCGCCGACTACAAGCGCGCCTGGGACGGCATCTATCCGCTCGAGCTCGACTACCAGCGCGCCGAGATGCAGCCGCAGTTCGCCAACGTCGCGCAGCCCTCGGAGATCGTCGTCTCGACGTCGTTCACGCTCGAGATCGGCGAGGCGAGCGGGACGATCCACTTCTGCATCCCGTACGCGACGCTCGAGCCGATCCGCGACGTCCTCTACTCGACGATGCACGGCGCCTCGTTCGCGCCCGACCGGCGCTGGGTCAACCTGATGACGCAGCAGATCCAGGCCGCCGAAGTGGAGCTGATCGCCGAGCTCGCGCAGGCGCCGGCGACCGTCGAGCAGCTGCTCGCGCTGAAGACGGGCGACTTCATCGAGCTCGACCTGCGCCCCGCGATCCAGGCCAAGGTCGCCGGCGTGCCGGTGCTCGCGTGCCACTACGGGACCTCGAACGGTCGCTACGCCCTCAAGGTCGATCAACTGCTCGCCGGCTCGCGCGAAGGCTGGCTCGGAGAAACCAATGTCCAATGACCAGAACCCGGGCGCGCTCCCGGACGACCCCGCGGCCGCCGACTGGGCCACCGCCGACGGCCGCGCCG
>Ga0207703_10003303_pt1 | contig 13539 bp, 10 predicted proteins | sample KBSSwiS12_FD_184304 | JGI IMG/M metagenome (GOLD analysis project Ga0207703, IMG submission 184304) | Switchgrass rhizosphere microbial communities from Kellogg Biological Station, Michigan, USA - KBS Switchgrass S1-2 (SPAdes) (version 2) | ecosystem: Host-associated > Plants > Roots >... | reverse complement strand
CGCTGCTCAGTGCAAATCGCGCTCGAGCTGCTCATGAAGCCGATGCCTAGAGCGCCCGTACAGTTTCTTAGCGTGGCGATGGGCTTTGGCTTGCAGTTTGTCGCGCGCGCAGTCTATTCGATCGCCGAGGGTCTTTTGGCTTGCACGACCGCCCGGACTTTGCTGCGAGGCGCACCATTCGTGTAGCTTTTCCTTCAGCATGGCGAGGTCATGATCGTCTCCCAACACCACGGCGAGTTTGTGAGCACGGCGGCGCTGCTTTTTGAAATCGATCTGCAGCACGTGGCTGGCAAGCTCCAACTCATTGGCTAGATACTTGGCCTGTTTGCGCAACTCGTGCAGCACAGCAACTGTGGTCCTACGCTCAGCCTTCGCGAAAGCCTTGCGGCCTCGCTTATAGGTCTTGCTGATGCCCCGACGGGCGGATACTGGCGCCGTGGCGCGGACTGCCATCTGCTGCAGTGCGTTGTTCACTAGTTTAATTCTAGTGGCCTCTAGCCGCCGGCTTTGTCGCGTACATCGGCCACGGGCCAAATCGCGGATTTTATGCAGATGCTCGCGGAATCGGCGTGCCTCGATTCTCTCCTTGCCTGATGACTTCGTAATCTTGCGAAGCGTGTCCAGCAGCGCCGTAGCGTCCCGCAAGGGCCTAAGGGGCAGGGCGGCATCCCTCAAGCGCCGATTGGCGTCGCGGTACTGAGCATTGCCAATCGTTTGTCTTAACAGTCGCAGCGCGGCACGTGCGCGCTTCAGGTCCTTGCGAACGGCATGGACCGCCCGATCGTCGGTATGAGCACTGGCGTTAGCAGCTCGGTTTAGCAAGGCCTCCGCCGCATCCTGGAGGGCGGATGCGCGGTGACCTGACCTCAGCACAGGCAAGCTAGCCCTCAATTCATGCCCTGGCGCAATGCCCTGTAGGCCGCTTTGGCGCCGTCACGCCGCTCGGGAATGAACCTTCGACCCTGGAGACGGTTGTACGTCACGAAAAATCTCTCCAGGTCATCAAGCTGCGTAGTGGCAATGTCGCGTAGGTCTTTTTGCGCAGGGGAATTTACCGGGGTGACTGGGACCGCCAGGAAGCGGTCGTTGCGCACGCTTATCCGCTTGTCAATCTGCCGGGCCCTCAACATGCCAAGGAGGCGAACGGTCATCAGGCATCCGACAATGCCCGATTCCTCGCTCAACAATGCGATATCAAGGGCGTCACCGTCTTCTCCGGTGGTGCCGGGAATGAACCCAAAATCGCAGGGAAAGTGCATGCCCGCAGGCAAAACGCGGCTCAGTTTGAACAGTCCGCTCGCCTTGTCGAACTTGTACTTGCTTCGACTCCCGCGAGGCGTGTCGATAATTGCGTGCACGAGACCACCGGCGGCCAGCGGAGGAATTGACGCAATCCATATTGCTTCCGGCGGAGGCATGGAAATCACACTCGTCCGCATGGGCTCTCAGGGGGCGCGTCCGTAGACGCGGCGAAGTTCGACCTTCGCTTGGTCCAGCGTCTTCCTCTGGTTTGCGCTGAGATTGTGGCCCGCACGGTTGATCTCGAAGTTCAACATCGACATGGCCGACTGGAAGGGTCCGGCCTTCCGGCGATGGCTCTGGTCGGCAGAATGTTTCAACGACAAGGCGATGCTCCGTGCGCTGCGCGACTTGAATATTCCGGGCTTGAGATCCAATGCGTCACTCCTCTTCGCGACCGCCGCCGACCATTTGGCAGTAGACGGACGCCGCGAGCTCTTGGCGGAACTGCGAGACTTGGATTTTGCTGCGGCCTTGCGCTTTCGCATGGGAGACTCTCTGGAATACGCACACAATCAACCTCTCCTAAAATGCAAGGTATCGGCGATTCGAGCAGCCTTGTGTGGGCTTATTCCGACGCGCGCGCCAGTCGTCTCTCGCGTGACGGGCCGCCGCGCGGGTGCTCGTTAGCGCGTCGGCGTCGCGACCCACAGGGATCTCGGCTCCTGCCCTATGGGTAATAAGCGCAAAAACCAAGACGCTGTTCGCGTATTACTAACAGAGGAAAGTCGTCATGGCCACGAGAAAGCAGACCGCCGCAGCGAGTCGTAACATCAAGAAAGCCGCAGCCGCGGCCGAGAGGAGGAAAACGATCAGCCACCTTCCGGCCAAGACACGGACGGCGCTTGGAAGGCAAGGAGCGAAGGTGGCTCATCAGGGTCATTGATCCGCAATGTAGAGTTTTTGGGGTCCGGCTCGTGACCCCGGAGAGTTGCGGTCGGCGCCGCTCGTTGTTCGGCGTCGGCGGATGGAGCGGCAGCTTTACAATCGCTCGGTACCGGCGTACATGCTTGAGTGCAAGGCGACGAAGAGAATCGCCCATATACAAAAGAAAAATTAAGTTAAATGAAGATCCTTGCAGTCACGAACATCAAGGGTGGGGTGGGTAAGACCACAACTGCCGTCAATCTTGCTTATCTGTGCGCGGCGGGCGGTCGTAAGACTCTGCTGTGGGATTTGGACCCGCAGGGTGGGGCGACTTACACGCTTGGGGTAGATGCACAGGACTACGAAGCCGCTTCCGCCAAGAAGTTGCTGAGCGGAAAGCGCGAGATCCCGGAATTGATCATGCCCACGGTCTATGACGACCTTGAACTGTTGCCGGCCAGTTTCTCGTATCGCAAGTTCGACATTCACCTGCATGGACAGGCCAACCCGACCGAACGCCTGCTGAAAATGAGCCGATCAGTCCGCCAGACCTATGCAGCACTGTTCCTTGACTGTCCTCCGGCGATTTCCTTGCTTTCCGAAAACGTGTTGCGGGCGGCCGATGCCGTGATCATCCCTTTGCTGCCAACTCCATTGTCGGTTCGCATGCTCCGCCAGCTGGTGGATTTTTTGGCCGAGGAGGGGTGGAAGGACTTAGTGCTGCTGCCATTCTTTTCCATGATCGACGTGCGCAGGTCTCTGCATCGCGAATTGGTAGAGATAACTCGCAAAGAGTTTCCGCAGATTCTCAAGACTGAGATTCCGTACTGGAGCGAAATCGAGCGCATGAGCGTTCGTCGGGCCCCGCTGCCGGCCATCGCGCCGGCATCGGCGCCCACGCAGATATACAAGGCACTCTGGGCGGAGATCCTCAGCAAATTAGGCCGCTGGAAGGACTAGGCGCCTGGGCAGCCATCGTCCGGCCATCAGGCGCGGTTAGCTCTGACGCGTCAACAATCTCCTACGTCACCTTTGGCTGGCAACTGACCCCGGCGGGAGCTCCAATCCCCTAGGTTCAGGTTTGTTGTCGCAGTCTGACGGTCGGTCATGAGCGTGAGGTGGCGCAAGGTTGCAGAGTGCGGAGCGCTTGCAGTTGCCGGGGTGCTGGCGATCGCGGTGCTGGTGCTGACGTTCATGGACTGGAATTTGCTCAAAAGGCCGCTCGAGCACATCGCCAGTGGCCACCTGAAGCGCGAGGTCACCATTGGCGGGGCGCTGCAGGCCAAAGTCTGGTCCCGCACGCCAACGATATCGGTCGATGAGCTGCAAATCGGCAATCCGCCCTGGGAGAGTGGCAACCACTTTCTGACTGTCGATCATTTGCAGGTCAAGTTGGAGCTACCATCGCTCCTGCGCGGGCATGTCGTTCTCGCGCGCGTCGCCCTGATCCGGCCGACGCTCTATATCCATCGTGAGAAATCCGGCCGGGCCAATTGGACCTTCGAAAATACCGCACCGAGCGATGAGCGGGCGGCGGCCCCGCCAAATCTGCCGGCGGTCAGGAACGCGGTCATCGAGGAGGGGAAGCTTATCCTTGTTGATGAGGTCAAGCGCATGCGCCTCACCGGCACTGTCGAGGCGCACGAGCAATTCAATTCGGACGAGCAACGGCCGTTTCGTGTCGATGCGCGCGGGACTCTGAACAATCAGCCCTTCCAGCTGGCCATTGCCGGGGGCCCGTTGCTGTCGATTGATCCCGAACATCCTTATCCCTTCGACCTAAACATGAAATCGGGTCAGTTTGAGGTCACCGCGCGAGGTCAGGTGCTTAAGCCCTTCGACCTTTCAGGGTTGGACATGCAGGTTGCCGCCCGCGGGCACGACACGGCGGATCTGTTCTATCTCACGCAACTGGCGCTTCCGAATTCACCGCCGTACCAGGTGCGTGCGCATATCGCCAGGAAAGGTCAGCTGTTTAAGGTCAGCGACATCAAGGGCACCCTGGGCAGCACTGACATCGGCGGCAGCGTCAATGTCGATGCGACCCGCAAGCGCCCGAGCATCGTCGCCAGGCTCAACTCACAGCATCTCGTACTTAAGGATGTGGGTGCGGTTACCGGAAGCCGAGTCGGTACGAATCCTCCTGAGGACGGTAAGCCGGCGGCTGCTACTCCCGCGGCCGCAAGACCCGCGGTTGCCGCGAACTCGGACCGGCTGTTTCCCGACGCGCATTTGCAGCTCAACCGCGTCCAAGCCATGGACGCGGACGTACGGTTTTCGGCCAACTCCATCGATGCGGGCGTGGTGCCCTTCACTCACGTCAGCATGGCAGTTACCTTGAAGGATGGCGACCTGAACATGCACTCGATGCAGTTCCAGATGCCGCAAGGCCGCGTCAATGCCCTGATGGATATCGACACGCGCGTCCGCCCGCCGAAGGTACACCTCGATTTCCGGGCAGCGGACGTTGATCTCCAGCAACTCAAGCCTAGGAAGCCAGATGCCAAAGCGCCTCTGGCCGGCATTATCCAGGCGCGCGCAGTCGTCGACGGCCGGGGAGATTCCGTGCGGAGCGTCATGGCAGACGCCGACGGCAAGCTCATCGCGGTAATTCCCAACGGGGAGATTCGTTCGGCCTTTGCCGAGCTGACCGGCATCGATGTGGCCAAGGGCGTGGGCCTCCTGTTCACCAAGCCCGACGAGCGCGCGGCCATCCGCTGCGGGGTGGCGGATTTTGGCCTGCAGGACGGTATCGCCCACGCGCAGAACATGGTGGTGGACACCCAAAACGTGCTGATCACGGGGACCGGTAAGGTCGAGCTCGGCAGTGAAAAACTCGATCTGAGCGTCAAGGGTCAGCCCAAGAAGCTGCGACTGGTGAGAGTGCGATCTCCGATTAAGGTCGAGGGCCAGCTGCTCAAACCAAAAGTCGCCCTCGAGGGCGGCCATCTGGTCAGGCAGGGTGGAGTTGCGGCGGCTCTGGGAGTCGTACTCACGCCGCTCGCGGCGGTGTTGGCATTCGTGGATCCGGGACTGGCCAAGGACCAGAACTGCGTACAGCTGATGCAGGCTTACGAGAACAAGTCATTGCTGGGTGCGCCCGGCCAAGCGCAGGCGCAAAGTCCATCTGGTAATTTGCTAGGCAAGCGCATGGAGAGCATCCAACGCTAGCGATCAGGCGCAATTCCCGGGGCTAGTCGAACTTGCGTTCGCCCGAAGCAAACAAGAGGTAGAAGATCGTCCCGAACAGGGTGATGCCCCCGGTAACAAAAAAGGGCACCGCATAGCTCCCGGTGCGATCGATCAGCCAGCCGGTGATGTAGACACCGAAGATTCCCGGCAGTGTCGCAAAGGTATTGCTGATGCCCCAGATCACCTCCGAATGCCGAGGCGCCAGATCAAAACAGTTCGTTGCAAAGCCCGAGTTGGAGATTGAAAGCGCTCCGGTAGCACAGCAGGTCAGGACTACGGCTCCCAGTACTGAGGTTGCGGAGGGCAGTTGGAGAACGAAAATTGCCACGCCGCCGAGGCCCAGGGCCACCATTATCTTGCGCACTAGAGTTGCGGATCGGCCTTTTGCCAAGAGGTAGTCGGTGATGACGCCGGTGAGGTTGCAGACCAGGAAACCGGTCATCCAGGGCGCGGCTGAGTAGATGCCCGCGTCGAGCAGTGATACGCCGAAGGTGGTTTTAAAATAGCTGGGGAGCCATGCCAGCAGCAGGTACAGCGTCCAGTTGTGGCACACATGGCCAACAATGATGGACCAGACGGCCGGCAGTCGCAGCAGGCCCATCCAGGGAATCTTGGGCTTAGGATCCGACCGGCTGACACCCGGTGGCTCGGAAGCAACTCGCGCAAACCAAACGAGGGCCCACACGATCCCCACGAGTCCAAACAGGTAGAAGGGCACCGGCCAGCCGAAATCCCGCACCAGCCAGCCTGTCACGGGCAGCGAGAAGACCGTCCCTAGGTACAGTGCGCTCGCCAGCATGGAAACGGCCCGCGTGCGCTGGGGAGCAGGTACCCACCGCCCGATCAAGTTGATTGAGGCGGGGAATACCGCCGCTTCCCCAAGCCCCAGGGCGATGCGCGCCATCACCAAGACCGACAGCGAGGACAGGGCCGCCGGCGGAGTCAGTATCGTGCACAGCGACCACCAGATGACGGCGATACCCAGCACGATCTTGCCGCCGAAACGATGTGCGAGCGCGCCGCTGGCCACCATCATCAGCAGGTAGCCCACAAAAAATGCCGAGAGCACAAGCCCCTTCTGGGTTTCTGTCCATCCGAACTGCGATTGCATGGCGATTGCGCCGACGGAGATGTTGGTGCGATCGATATACGATATGAACGTCGCCGCGCACAGCAGCAGCACCACCGTGAAATGAACGGGCCATCGGCCGGTGATCTGTTTCATGCTAGGAATGCTGCGTGGTCACTTAGAAGTGGCCTTATCGCGGTCCTGTCAGCTGCTGCGGCGCTATCATAGTCAAGTTTTTGATTCGGGCCGCCGGAGAACGCGTTTGGATAACCACAGTGTACAGGCTGCGGAGGCATCGTCAGCATAGTGACGGTGTCCTCCCAACCGGCAATCGAACTCATCCAGCGAGCCGTGGAGGCCTTGCAGCGCCGCGATTTCGCCCTGGCCGAGCAACTGTCCAGTAACGTGATTCAGCGCTTTGGTCCAGAGGCCAATGCGCTAATGGTGCTGGCGGGCGTACGCATCGAATCTGGCCGGCTGGCCGAGGCGACGCGACTCTACGAGCAGGCGCGCGCGCTCATGCCCACGCATATCCATGTGCTGGTCAACCTGGCCGCGGCGTACCGCGCGAGCGGGCGGCTGCAGGATGCGCGCACCGTTCTGGATGCTGCCTTGCAGGTTGATCCCAATTTTGCAATCGCGCACAACAACCTGGGCAACGTATTGCAGGATCTTGGCGACCGCGCGACGGCGCAGCGAGCCTTTGAGCGCGCGGCAACGCTCAATCCGCGCTATCCCGACCCGGTCTCAAGTCTCGCGTGGCTGGCACAGGAACAGCACCGCCTAGGCGATGCCCAGGAGCTGGCAGAGCGCGCACTCGCGCTGGCACCTAAGAATACTTTGGCCCGGCTGACTATCGCGCTCGTCAAACTGCGCCTGGATGACGCCGCGGCCAGCATTGCGATCGTCACGGAAATGCTGCGCGAGGGCGACTTATCCCTGACGAATCGGATCATCGCCCAGGGCTGCCTGGGCGAGGCCAACGACAAGCTGGCACGCTATCCCGAGGCTTTCGCTGCCTTTAGTGCAGCCAATGCCCTGCAGCATGAGCAGTGTTCGGCGATCTATGCCCACGCAGACGGGCCGCTTTCGCCCGCCGGCATCGGCCGCATCAGGGCTTTCGTTGACAGGCTCGATGTTTCCTCGTGGCGACCCGCGCCTGCACCTGCGTCCACGCCGGTGTTCCTGGTGGGATTTCCGCGCTCTGGTACCACGCTGCTCGATCAGATCCTGGCCTCGCATGGCTCGGTCACAACGCTCGAGGAGCGCGATACCTTGATCGGCATCGCTGGCGAAATGACGAGATCCAGTAGTGCCTTAAATCGCTGGGAGGCGCCAGCGGACGGCGAAATCCACAGCCTGCGGGAGCGCTACTGGCAACGCGTAATGGAGGGGCTGGCAGGCAAGGTCGTCTCGCCGATCTTCATTGACAAGCAACCGCTCAATGCGGTGCTGCTGCCCTTAATCTATCGACTGTTTCCGAGCTGCAAGGTCATTCTCGCGGTGCGCGATCCGCGCGATGTCGTGCTCAGCTGCTTCCAGCAGCGCTTTGGAATGAATGAGGCAATGTTTCAGTTGCTGCGTTTGGACACTGCCGCACGCTATTACGATTCAGTGATGAATCTGGTCAGCATCAGCAGGGAAAAACTTCCTTTGCAGGTGCACGTGATTAAGTACGAGGATGTCATTGGCGAATTCGAGACCACTATGCGCGGTGTGCTGGGATTTCTTGGTCTCGCATGGGATGAAAATGTGCGCCGCTATGCCGATACGGCGCGCGCGCGAACCATCAATACGCCCAGCGCTACCCAGGTGGTGCGTCCGCTTTATGGGAGCTCGCGCGGCAAATGGCGGCACTATGCGGCGCATCTTGAGCCCTACCTGCCAACGCTAATACCGTGGGCCCGCCACTTCGATTACGAAATAAACTAAAGACCGAATCGACGCGCTTCGGTGGCGGCCAGCTGCCTAGCTCTTTTCCCGGGGCCAAAGGAAGCGAGTGCAGGCTGAAATTACCAGCCCGACGATGAACATGTGCACCAGAATCGTGCCGTAGAGCATCTGGTGATCGGTGATTTTGCCGTCAGCACCGCGCGGGCCGTCGGGCAGTGCACCGCTCCCGTGGGCAGCCGAGAGCGGTAGCACCACCGTGTACATTACGACCATCACCACGATTCCATAGCAGGGGCCCAGCAGCCACCAGTAGCGGCGCAGATCTGACAGTCGCGTGGCCGCAATGACGTAGACAGCGGCCATTATTGAGGTCATTACGAACTCCAGCACTACGCCAAGCAGTGCGGTGCCCCAGCCGCCAGTCATGGAGGCCGCGCCCAGCAGGCCGCGGGCGATGGACTGAAAGATCTGCATCGGCGTCATCTGGTAGTAACTGGCGATGTGGACCATGGCGTAGGCCAGATCGGCCACGCCAACGATCAACGCAGCAACGGCGATCGGTTTAAAGAGTCCCTTTTGGATGGACATCAAGCCTTCCCCCCGAACCCAAGTGCACCGTGGATTGCGATCGCATCAATCAGTAACCGACCACCTGGCCGTCCTTGCGATGATCCGATCCGCCACGGTAAACACGCGCCTCCGCAGATGACCCCAAGCGGGGTTGTGGCTGGACCATGATCGATTGGAAGCCGCCCATGTTTGCGCCGTCCACGGAGCGGACTTCGTGCCCCATCTTGCTCAGCGCCGGGCCGACCAGATCGCTAAGTGCGGATTCCAGCGTCAATATGTTCGGTATTTGTTCGTGCCGGAAGCGCGCCATATCGCTCGCGGCCTGGACGTTGGCTCCCAGATCGATGACATCAACCAATGCCTGCGCGTGACCTTGCGCCTGCATGTCTCCGCCCATCAGCGTGATGGTCATGAAAGGCGCGCCCTCATGCATGACAAAGCCCGCAGACAGCGTGTTGTAGGGTCGCTTGTGGGGCGACAGAGCATTCGGGCTCTTGGGATCGAGCGAGAACAGGGCGCCCCGGTTGTGCAGGATAAAGCCATAGCCGGGCACGGTGAGGCCGGAGCCAAACTCCCAGTAGTTGCTGCTCACCCAGGAGACCATGTTGCCTTCGCGATCCGCGGTTGCCAGCACGATGGTGTCGCCCTTGCCGGTATTGTTGCCGCCGTGCATGGCGGAGGTTGCGCGTTTCGGATCCACGCGCGCGCACTGTGCCGCGGCGTATTGGGGCGACAGCAATCGCTCGATGGGCACCGAAGTGAAGTTCGGATCCGCGTTGTGCGCGAATAAATCGGCGTACGCCAGCTTCTTGGCCTCGACCATCAGGTGCCAGTAGAGCGGTGAGCGCGGACCGAGACTGGCGAGTGACTGGCCCGGTGCCCATCCGGGAACACAGGCCTGCAGGATGTTGAGCATCTCGAGTGTTGCCCAATCCTGGGAAGGCGGCGGTAGTTCGAATACGTCGTAACCGTGGTAGTGCGTCTTTACCGGCTCGCGCCACTCGCCCCGGTAGGAGGCGAGATCTGAAAGCGTCATGGTGCCGCCGAGCGCGCTCGACTTGGCAACAATCGCCCGGGCCACCTCGCCTTCGTAGAATGCCGCGGCACCGTGTTGCTGGAGCAGTTCGAGGGTGTGGGCGAGGTCGGGATTGCGGAATACCGTTCCGACCGCCGGTGGCTTGCCGTCCACGTACCAGGCACGCACGGAATCAGGGTCAGGTCCGCTTTTGCCACCGCCGGCTGCCGGAATGTCCGGCAGCAGCCAGTCGCTGGCGATGCGCTCCGATACCGGCATGCCCTCGCGCGCGTACTGAACAGCTGGCTCCAGCAATTCCTTGAAGGTGCGGGTGCCAAAGCGCCGTAGGATTTCCTGCCATCCCCACACAGCACCGGGAACCGTGACGGGCAGGATGCCGAATTCCGGCATCCCCGAACCCGGCCCCGGATTGCTCGGGTCAAAGTCATGACCCAGCGCATGAAGGTGAGCGATCGTGGCGCCAGTGGGGGCCATGCCGCTGGCATTCAGTGCGTAGAGCTTTTTCTCTTTCGCGATGTACACGATCGCGAAGAAATCACCGCCGATACCCGTCATCATCGGCTCGGCCACATTGAGCACCGCCGCCGTGGCCACCGCCGCATCGATCGCGTTGCCGCCCTGCATCAGGACCTGCAGGCCTGCCTGCGCTGCCAGCGGCTGGCTCGTGGCCACCATGCCGTGCTGGGCCACGACTTCCGAGCGGCTTTGCGCCCGCCAGCCCTCGGATCGATCACCGCGCACGGCCTGGCAAAAGGGTGCGGCTGCCGTTACATCGCACACAGTCGGAACGGCGGGCGGCTCCCCCGCGCGCGCGCACGGCAGTATCGAGCTGATCGGCAGCAGCACCAGGAAAGCGCGCAGCGCCGATTGGTGGGCGGATGGGCGAACCGGATAATTCATGGCCCGTTCAACTCCAAAAGTTTGCCAGCCACTGCTCCTACGTCGTTTCCCTCAGTTCCTCGATCGGGCTAATGCGTCTGCGTGCGGCGGATGAAATCCGCCACGTTATCGTGCAGTTCGTGACGCGAGGATTCCTGCAGATAGACCATGTGGCCGGACTGGTAGCGCTTGAACTCTAGATTCTTGGCCACATCGGGCGGAATCTGCAGGTGCCGGAGCTCGAACTCGGCCGCAAAATAGGTGGTGGCCAGATCGTAATAGCCACTGTTCAGCTGCACCTTGAGCTGTGGGTTGGCTTTCATGACGAAGGCCAGGTCCGGCATGACATTCAACGTCCCCGGGAGCTTGTCCGACATGCCTGGCGCCTTGTGGCTGAAATCCCATTTGTCGCCGATGCCGGCATAGTTGTTCGGCTTGAAGATCTTGCCGTCGCCGAATTTCAAATCGCGGCGAGCGTAATCGTTGAAGGCCGAAACATAGGCCGAGGAAATGGCCGCCGCCTGGGGATCATACGGAGGAACTTTATCGAGCAGGTCGATCGTCGGGCCCGAAAAGCGCGTGTCGATCCGGCCGGTGGTGCGATCATCCAGCAGGTGCTGCTCGAACACGCCGCCATTAATTCGCATGTCGGCGCGTGCGATGTAGTCCGCAGGTAATCCCGTGTACTCGTGCAGCTTGGCGATGACCGCGGCGCGTCGTTCCGGGGCGAGATCTGCCCCTTGCGTCAGCGCGCTCATGTATTCGCCCAGCGCAAATGCTTCCACTTCCTTAATGAAGGGCTCAAACGCCGGGGGCTGATTGGGAAGGCGCTTGTGATACCAGGCAGTGGCGGCATAAGTCGGCAATGCCAGCGCATAGGGCTGGTCGATCCCCGGATTGAATTCCGGGCCGTCGGCACTGGTGTCAAAAGCCAGGATCTGCGAGAGCAAAATCACGCCGTTCAGGTCGACGGATTTCTCCTCCTGTAGCACGTAGGCCAGCACGGCCGAGCGGGTAGTGCCGTAACTTTCGCCGAACAGGTACTTCGGCGAGTTCCAGCGCCCGTGGCGTGAGAGAAACTCGACGATGAAATTCGCAAAGGCCTGCGCGTCCTGATCGACGCCCCAGAACGCCTTTTCCTTATCCGTTCCCCGCAGGTGTCCAAAGCCGGTGCCCGGCGCGTCGATAAACACCAGATCGGAATCCGGAAGTAATGAGGATTCGTTGTCGGCCAGGCGATAGGGTGCTGCCGGCGTGTGCGTGTCCTCGCGGGTCACCACGCGCTTGGGTCCGAACGCTCCCATGTGCAGCCAGATCGTCGAACTGCCCGGCCCGCCGTTGTAGATAAAGGTGATTGGACGGGCGGGGTTGGGCTCCTTGCCCAGAAAATAGGCGTAGTAGGACATACCGGCTTCAGGTTCGACCGCGCCGGTTTTGCCGCCGCTCCCCTGAGGCTTGTCGCCCGCGGCGGGGGTTGCCGCGGCGTTGTCGGCTGAAGGCGGATCGTCATCCATCGGATCCTTGGTATAGACGACCAGAATTCCGGCCTCCGCGCTGTAGGTCAGCGACTTGCCTGCAATCGTTGCGGTGCCGGTGGTCCTTGAGACCTCGTCCTTGAGATGGCGGGGTTTGAGCGGTCCGCTGTCGTCGGCATGGTCATCCGCAGGCAGTGCGGCAACCGCCAGCACGGGTAAGCTGGCGAGCAGGGCAGTCAGGACAAAGGTAGTGCGCGACATACGCCTTTGGACCTCGGGGGTGAATTGACAGGGCGCGCAGTCTCACACCGCGGCGCGGCGAGGGCAAGACCCATATTCCGCGCTGCTTCGTCGCGATCGGGCCGCTCGTGCGCCCAGGATCGGCATGCACTGGACACTGGCGGTCATTTTTTGAACAATGTCGGTCTTACGGACCCCGGGGGATAAAACACATGAAGCCGCAATCCAAAGTCTCGTTTTTCCGGCATGCGACCAGCGTATTGACCATCGCCGCATTGGGAATTTCGAGTGCCGCGCTTTGGGGAGCCCCGGCGGCGCCCCCGGCCGCACTGACCCCGGAACAGATCAGCAAGCTGCTGGAGGATGGAACCACGGTGCTCAAGGGCGGCAATCCGGAGCTCGCGATCAAGAATTACTTCGAGCCGGTCAACCAGAGCTTCATGCGCCAGACCGCCAAGGCCGGCGCCGATGATGAAATCTATGCCACGCATAGCGCGACTGAGACGTCGGCCTATTCGGCCAGGGTCGCCAAAAACAACGAGGGTTCGAGCAAGCCCACCAAGATGGTGACCGTGGATGGCGCCTGGACGGATGCCCTCGTGCTCAAGGCGCGCGCGCAGGCCCAGCTCAAACAGATTCCTGCGGCCAAGTCGACGCTGGAGCAGGCCACAGTCATCTCGCCCGCATGGCCGCTGGTATGGATCGAATTGGGCTCGCTCTACCGCGAAGAAAAAAACTGGGAGAATTCCTTCAAGGCCTACAAGCAGGGCGAGAGCTTTGCGGGCGCGGTGGAGGAGAAGGCCGCCCAGACACAGGTGCTCGCCACCGCATTGCGGGGGCAGGCCGCCGCGCTGATCGAAATGGGCAGGCTCGATGACGCCGAGACACTATATAAGCGCTGCCTGAAGATGAACCCTGCCGATACCGAGGCCACCGAAGGCCTGGCACAGGTCGCCGCCAAGAAGGGCACCAGCGCGCCCGCCGCCGGCGCGCCCGCCGCCGGCGCGCCCGCGGCTCCC
>Ga0207703_10003302_pt1 | contig 13539 bp, 13 predicted proteins | sample KBSSwiS12_FD_184304 | JGI IMG/M metagenome (GOLD analysis project Ga0207703, IMG submission 184304) | Switchgrass rhizosphere microbial communities from Kellogg Biological Station, Michigan, USA - KBS Switchgrass S1-2 (SPAdes) (version 2) | ecosystem: Host-associated > Plants > Roots >... | reverse complement strand
TCAAATTTGACCCGGTGACGGCCAAATATTTGAAGTTCAAAGTCATTTCGCTGGTGGAAGCCGTAGGAAACTGGATCCCAATCAAAGTGATTGAAATCCGGGTGATGTCACCCCAACCACCCAAGAAACCCGAGGAAATTGCTCCTGTCCCGGCGGCTACACCCGCTCCGCCGCCGGCGCCGGCGCCCGCTCCCACGGCGATCGAAGTGAAAGAGACGGCGACCGAAGTCCAAATCATGCTGCGGGGCGATATCCTCTTCGATTACAACAAGGCGACCATCCAGCCGACGGCCGAACCCGCGCTGACGCAAGTGATCGGGATGATCCACCGGTTTCCCAACGCGAGTGTGCTCGTGGAAGGATTCACCGATGCGAAGGGATCGGCTTCCTACAATCAGAAGCTGTCGGAGAGTCGCGCCGCGTCGGTGAAGGTGTGGCTCGCGGGGAAAGGGATTTCCGAGCAGATCATCTGGACGCGCGGCTGGGGCGCGGCCAAACCGGTCGCGGCCAATGCCAAACCGGACGGCACCGATGATCCGGAGGGCCGGCAAAAAAATCGCCGTGTCCAGATTACGATCAAGAAGTAGGTGCGGGTTGTCCGCAAGCCAGGCCGACCCAATGAAATGAATGCCACTCCCCGGCGGCCGGCGCGCGACGCGGGCCAGTCAAACCGCAGTAACAAAACGAGAATACCCATATGAAAACCGTCGACCTGCTCCCCCTCGCCTTGGGCCTGGTTTTGGCCACCGCCCACCCCACCGGCGGCCTGGCTCAAAATGCCGCCCCACCCGCTGCTGCCCCGGCGATCAATCTGCTGGCCAGCAATCAAGGGGGGCAGTTGCTCGCCGCGGGCAACCCTAACTGGGCCCTGATGATTGACGGCAAGCTGGACACCTCCACGCCTGCCACCTGGAACTCCGAGGGAATTTTTGCCTTCAAGGACGAGAAACCGGCGACCTTCGACACCTTCAGTATTTATATCCCTTCGGCGAACAATACTAACATCAAGGAGTTTGAGTTACTGGTGGGCGATTCCATCGATGGTGAATTTCGTTCCGTCGGAAAATTTCGGACCAAGAATATGCTGATGGTGAAAACCAACGGCTGGCAGGACTACAAATTCGAGCCGGTGACGGCCAAGTATTTGAAGTTCAAGGTCATTTCGCTGGTCGATGCCATAGGGAATTGGATCCCCATTACCGTCTATGAAATCCGGCTCATGGGCTCCTTGAAGAACTAGCTGGAGCCGCGCTGGATCAAAAATCCAGCCGGTATTTTTCCCCACCCGTTCCACGTCCCATGACCTCTGGCCGCCAAGCCCGCGCATCCCTCGGGCCGCGCTGCAGGCTCTGGCTGCTGGCGTCGATGGGCGCGCTGGCGGTCCTGAATTTCGCCGTGGCGGTGGACCTGACGGCCATTCAAAAGCAGGAGGCGGATGCGCAGGCGCACCTCGAGGCGGCGGGCAGCGATGCGGAGCGCAAGGTCTGGCAGAATCGGCTGGACGTCCTGCATCAACTGGAGGCGTCGATCAAGTCGATGCCGCACCCCACCATGGCCGCGCCGGTCCAGCCGGTGTTGCCGCCGCCCGTGGGCACACCGGGGCTGCAGGTGCCGCCGATGCCCAAGGCGATCGTCAGAACATCCCCGGACGTGGCGCGGCCGGCGGCACGCCAGACGCCGCCCGAGATCCCGCCACCGCCGGGAAAGGATTTCGCGTCGCGCAAGCCCCTGCAGGAAATCCGTGCGCCGACCATGGTCGCGATCGGCGACCTGCTGGCGCCCTCCATCCATGAGGCGCCGTCGAACCCGGAAGCAGCGCGCGCGTTCGCCATCCTGAAACGCCACGAACTGGCCCACGGGGCCGTGCCCGTGCCGGCGACGCCCGGCCTGGCGGGCAAACTCGGCCAGGCCATGATGCTGGGGTCGCGGACGTCCGAATTTCTGCCCGAGCTGGCGAAGTTGAGCGACGCGCTGCCCCGTGGCAACAAGGCGGCGCGCGAGGCAGCGCTGGACCTGTGGAAAAAGATGGGCCGCACGCCGCCCGGCGACAAGCTGCTCGGAAAGATGCTCGCGGATGCAAGCGGCGCGCTCTCGGACTTCCTGCCGCCGCCGCAGCACGGCAGCATCGCCGACGCCGGCGGCAGCGACATCCAGGTGGATGCATCGCCGCCCGGCGGAACTTCGCGCGTCAGCGTCATCCTGCCCGACGGACCGGGCGGCGCGCCGGAGCGGGTGACCTTCGGCGGACACGCACAGACCTCGGTGGACGGCTCGGACCTCAAGACCTCCCTGGCGCCGGATGAGCCGCGCGTCGTCACCAAAGCCGCTGCCCAAAAGCAGCGCGAGACGGTCAACGGCGTCTGGACCGACCAGGAGGGGAAGAAATGGGAAATCTCCGGCACCGGGGACAATGTGGTCTTTGTGTCGACGTCGGATTCCGGTCACCAAATGAAATATGCCGGCCAGTGGAGCCTGGGGCTGCCCTTCGCCACGCACATCGTGAACGACATCGAAGATATCGCGGACGACCTGCCCGGCGATGTGCGCGCGGACCTGGCGGCCAACTGGCACCCGCCTTTCGCCATCCGGCTGGAATACCGCGCCAGTGACAACCGGTTCGAAGGCACCTGGATTTCCGGCGTGGTGACCTATAGCGGCCTGGCCCACATGATCAAGATGGTCGAGGACCCGACCTGGGACAAGCCGCTGGTGCTGACGCGCAGCAAAAGAATCACCATGACCTTCGACTTCTTCGCGGGCGCGGGGGTGCTGGATACGCCGGAGGTGCAGCCGTGACCCTGCGCCGGCTCGGTAGCATGCTGATCGCGGCGCTGGCCTCTCTCGTGGCGCCCGACGAGGCGGCCGCCCAGCAAGATATCACGGGCCTCTGGACGGACGAGGCGGGGATGTGGAAAAATTCCATCGCCATCACGCAGGATCAGAAAGGCGATGTCAAGATGCGGGTCCAGCCGGGCGCGGCCTTCATGGCGGACGGACATCTGGACAACGGCGCCCTGACCCTGACCCATTCGGCGACCGAGGCCGACCTCAAGAACGAAAAAATGTGCAAGTACACCGGCCCGAAGGAAGAGGAAGCCGCCTGCCGCAAATTGCTGAAGGACAAGGCGGTCTTCTCCCAGGAAAAGCCCAGCACGGTGAGCGCGGATGGCAACACGATCACGCTGCATTACAACGAGTGGTCGGTGACCAAGGAGGATGGCGTTCAGGAACCGACCGTTACCCCGACCGACGTCCCGCTGATCCTGAAGCGCAGCATCTCGATCAAGGTCCACTTGCCGCGCGCCCAGATTGCGGCCGCGCCTTCCCCGGTTCCAGCGGTGCCCCCTCAGGCTCCGGCCCCGCCTCCCCCGGTTCCAGGCGCGCCCGCCCCAGTTCCCGCCGCGCCCCTCGCCCCGGACAAATCCGGCCGGGGCGTCATCACGCTGACCAACGACGGCATCGACCTGGTGACGGGCCCGTTCCCAGCGGCTCGCTTGCCAGCGGCCAAGCGGACCGCTCCCGATCCCTTCGAACTGGAGGACGTCGACGAAGGGGTGTTGGTCGATTGCCAGGTGAGAGGGGCAGGAGCGCGCAATCTCGTGCAGATCGACCTCGCGAAGGACGCCAATTTGGCCGACGGCACCGTCGTCTTGAACGTCTACCAGATGGTCTCGCTCGATGGGACTGACGAGACGACGAAGGCGACAAAGGCGACGAAGGCGACGGAGCACCCGAATGCCAATGTGCTCCCCTGCAATCTGCCCGGGCCGCCCAAAGCTGGCGCCGCCGCGCCGACAGTCGAACTCCCCCTCGAGAGCAGCGAGGCGGTCCGCCTGTGGAGCGAGGATACGCAAAAAACACGCCTGAGCTGGCCCTACGTCATGCACGGCACTTTCGAAACCCTCTATATCGAGGGACTGAAGCCCGGCCGCTACCGCCTCGTGCTCCTCTACGCCAGCGACGGCGTCAAGACAGCGGCCGATCTGAAGGCCAACGAGGCGAACCCCAACGGCACGCCAACACCCGGCTGCATGAAGCTCTTGAAAGAGAAAGACGAGTACGACTTTCCGCCCGACAATGCGCGGCTCACCGTGGCGAAGATAGACATCTTCCAGGATTCGAGGCGCCGAGTGGGCCTTAGTGACATCAACCAGGACCCGAAGAAGGCGAGGAAGCACCTGTTCGACGTGATGTGGAACGGCCGCGCGGAAATCCAGGGACGCCTGTGGCCAGCCAGCGGCACCTACCAGTTCGGGCACACGGGGAAGATTCAGCAGACCCCGACAGATCTGCCCGCCCATTGGGTGAACATCAGCACCACGGTCGACGGTGACGCGTTCGCCCCCCGGCCGACACCGCCGCCGCCGCCTCCGCCGCCTGGGAACCCTGCGCGGCCCGCGCCGCATGCGAGCCCCGCGCCGCGTGCGAGCCCTGCGCGGCCTGGGCCGCCTGGGAACCCTGCCGGCGGTGCCACGCCCGTCCCCCTGCCGGCACCGCCTCCGCAGCCAGCGACGACTACCGCCCCGCAGGCTGTCGCCGTCGTGAAAGGCGGCTTCGTCGTCGAGCGCGGGGTCGACATCGGCGGCCGCGTCGTCGGCTCAGGCCTCTACGATGCGCGACTGTCGCTCAGCTACGATGTCGAGGGCGTGCACCTCATCCGGCAGGCCCCACTCACCATCCTCGTGCCGAGCTCCGTGCATATCGAGAAGTGGGGCAAATTGGAACAGGACGCAGCCCATCCGGACCATTTTACCGGCGAAGGCAACGAGACGGAAATCACGTTCGAAATCACCTACCGGCTGCGCGACCAGAATCGCCGCTGGATGAGGCTGCTGGACGACAAATCCGCCGTGCTGACCTACGGAGCAACTCTGCGGATGTGGGAAGCGTTGGATGGCGTCACGCGGCCGAGGACCGGCGGCACACCCGGCAATGAGATCCTGACGGCCCGGCAGATCATAAACAAAGTGCCGGAAATATTCTGGGTGTTCACCAGCCCCACCCAAGCCGTGAATAAATTGGGAACCATCCCGCGCGCGCGGGCCGTCCCCTTCCACCCGGACGACCAGTTCCAAGACACCTTCCATGTAAAAATCGACATGGGAATGAATGGCAGCACGCGAAACTTCTACGACCAGCAGATGAAAAATAAGGGGAAGACCAGGGCAAACTTACTCCCCGGCGAAACCGTCCTGGAAGTCACGCAGGACGTCGTTTGTGTGGTGGACAACGGAGACGCCCTCGACGATCCCGGAATGCCCTCTCTACGGACCATCCAAGGCTGGCCGGGCGCGAACGTGCTGGTCGGTGCGACCAACCGCCTGCAGGTGACCGCGCCGCAAATTGGTCCCGGCGGCCACATCGGAAATATCGGGTTGGTGATGATCCAGGGAGTCCTGGATGACAACCAACCCACGCTGGTCCACGACGACCACGTCCCGGGGGTACCGTGAAACGGATGCGTTTTGCCGCCGGCTGCTTTGCCATCGGCGGCTTTGCCGTCATGCCTCGGTAGCATATTGCCCCACCAGCCCTTCCTGTCGCGCAAAAATGCGCCGTGAACTGCGGCTTGGGGCAAGGTTGGTCTATCTCGCGAGTGGCCGCCGTTTGTCAGCGGTAGCGACCGTAGTGGTGCATTCCACCATAGTAAGGGCCATAAGCTCCATACCAACCCATCGCCAAGTTATGGTCCATCGCAATCGCCTGGGCTTGCTGCTGATTGATCTGCTGCTGCGCCGCCAGCTTTTCAAATTGCCGGTAATGGTGCGGATCGCCCACATAGGCGATGCCATCCTGTTGCCTGCCGCCTATCCCACACCTGTCCCTATTGCGCTCGTAGTGAAAGGCGCTTGTTCTCTTCGTCCGTGCGTTGTAGACGGAACCCATGAAATCCCCTGTGATGGCCACTGTTTTGCTGGCCCTCCTGTGCGGCGGAAGTTTCGGAGTGATCCTGGACGACGAGGTAACGCCAGAGAATTTGGAGTCCAAGGCGTACAAGTTTACCATCGTCCCGCATGGGAAAGTGGGTCTGGTTTCGTTTAAGATGGAGATCGAGACGAAGGAAGGAAGGAAAATGCCCGACGGGACTTCCGGTCTATTGGTGATAATGAGCGGCAAGAAGATTGTTGCGGAAATTCCTGTCGAGCTGTTGCGGAAGGATAACAAGATCGAGGTGAGAGAGTTTTACCTCTCTTCGGAGTATCTACCGCAGAGTACCTTTGAATTCGGCATATCGCCGGGGTTGGCACCGTCTGGAGCGGTCTTTACGTTCCACCTGAAAAAGTTCGCGGAGCATTGATCCTCGATGGCAATCGACTCGAACGCTCGAGAATAGCGGGCAGTCGACAGATCTTAACATGGGAGCGATTTCATCCGCGCAACCGAGTCTGCGAGACGCCCATGGCCAAATGGGGGCAATCCGCGATTAACAAATCACCACACTCCACGAAGCCATCGGAGGTATGAAACCGCGGATGACGCGGAGGGACGCGGATAAGGAAGGATTTCATCCGCGCCCATCCGCGCCATCCGCGGTTAAATACAATCGCCATGCTCCACGAAGAACTTTGGCGGCTGCGGCGGCCAAGAAAGAGATTGGAAAAAACTCCATTGGGAACAGACTCGGCGAATCGAAAGGAAATCGTGAACCTTCCCGCGACCGCAATCGATGTTTGGAGATGCCTCCCGGCGCGGATGTTGGATTCTCCTGCCGAGACGCATGCGACTTACCGGATGGAAGACACCGCCCAGCCGACGCTATGAATGTGTCGCCGGTCGAGTTCACCGTTTTTGTGGACGACAACTTCCACTATCAGGACGAAGACGAGCGCTACCGGCTCGGAGTCTACCCCACGTATGAAGCAGCGCTGGAAGCCTGCCGAACGCTGGTCGATCAAGATCTCGCCAATTTCTTTAAACCGGGCATGACGGCCGCGGCGCTCATCGCGCAATACACCCGTTTTGGTGAAGACCCATGGATCACGCCGACCCCGGAGGGGACGGATCGTTTCTCGGCGTGGAATTATGCCCGGGAGCGCGCCGCAACGCTCTGCGGATAATCGCGCCCCTGTCCCGCCCGTCCACCCGCCTTTCCGATTGCCCGGCGCCTCCGCGTGCCCCTCCGGGCTGTCCCGCCTGGGCGAGCAGGCCCGGTCGATCCGCTCCATTCCCCTCCGCCCCCTCTCCCATCTGGATAAACCAACGCCTTTGGCGTAATATCCTGCGGTGCCGACCGCCCGCGCCCATCCAAACGACGGGCAGATGCGAAGCCCAAGCATGCTAATGTCCCTCCCTAACAATCCCCCCTGATGCGCGAGTTCTTCATCTTCACCGCAGCGGATGAGACCTGCACCGTCAAGGAAGAGGGCTTCGAGACGACGCAGGCGTTTTCGGATATCCTGGAGGCGCTGGCCTATGTGCGCCGGCAACGCGGCGGCGAGGCTGTCAGAGTGACCAGCCTGGGGCCGACCGGGGAAGTGATCTTCACGGACACCATTTCCCCATGAACCACGACCGGCGAACGACGATTTGGTGGTGGACACCCGCCGCCGCCGCCTAATAGTCATCGAGCCATGTCCACCCTCCAAGACTTCCTGGATCACCCCATCGAAACGCTCGAGCGTGCCTTGCACCTCCGCAAGCAGATCGACCACCTGAACAAGACGCTGAAAGACATGTTTGGCCGGACTTCGGCATCCTTGCTGGAAGTGCAGCCCGACCCGACTGCTTCCCAGTCCAAGGGCCGGCGCAAGATGTCGGCTGCGGGTCGGAAGAAGATTGCCGCCGCGCAACGCGCCCGGTGGGCGAAAAGCAAGGGACCGGAATCAGCGACCCCGGCGAGGCCAGTGAAAGCTCCCGCCGTGGCCAAGAGCAGGAAGAAGGGTGGAATGTCGGCCGAAGGGCGTGCGCGGATCGTGGCCGCGCAAAAGAAGCGCTGGGCCAAGGTGAAAGCGGCGAAGGCTGCGCCCGCGAAGGCGGCACCGAAGGCCAGGAAGAAAAAGGGAAAGAGCATTGACCGGAAAGGCCGCAAGCTGACTGGCAACGAGGGGCAGCCGCAATTCCGGATTCTTTAGGGTCCTGTCCCGTAGGTTTCTTACGTTAAGCGTGCCGATCGTGGGTGGATCGCGATCTCCGAGCGCGATGGGAAAGAAGACGGCGCGCAGCGCCCCAGTTTCCCCAGCGGAGACGCCTCCGGCGTGCGTGGTAAGCCATGGCGCTCGGAGATCGCCATCCACCAATGCGCCGGTCGCTTTAGGTCACGAACTTCGGTGACGGGATACCAGGAACCAAAGCCGATACGATCCGATAACTTCGAAAGTGTGCGTTGTGAAGACGCGTTGGTCCGCGACCGGAGCGGCATCGAAGCGCAGCGAGATGCAGTTACAACCGGAAAAGATTTTGCCTGCGATACTGTTTGTATGAAAAGCAAAGGTTCCTCCCCACATCCGAGCAGCAATCTTCCCGTTTCCAAACAAACCGCCGGCGGAGTGGCCGGGGCCATTGTCGGAGGCGTCATCGCGGGTCCGGTCGGCGCGGTCGCGGGAGCGATTGCCGGGACGATCATGGGAAATCGAGCGGCCAAGGGAAAGACGTTGATCTCCTCCGGCACGGTGAGAACCGCGTCCAATGCGGTCAAAGTGGTCAAAGACAAACTCCCCTCCTCCACGATGAGCAAGGTAGGCAAGAGCGCTTCCAAGACCGGTGCGGTCAGCTCCTCGCGACCGAAATCATCCGCTTCCCCAAAGTCCGCCCGGAAAGCAACGCCACGGGCCACCGCAAAGAAGAGGACCGCAAAGTCGAAATAGCACGGCCAGGTCGGTCGTTATCGAACACGCGCGTGGCTGGCGAATCGTCAGCCGCGCTCACCCGCCAGGCCGCGGTGGGGGCCTTTGGAATTGGATTTAAACCATGGGCAGAAAACGCATCGAAATCGACCTCCCTCGCACTCCCTTTACCACCCGGGATTTGGAAGACCGGTATCCCGCATTGAGCTTCAACTTTTTCCACGTCCGATTGCGGGAGCTGATCCGGCGCGGAGAGGTGAAAATTGTCGGGAAGCGACGGCCCGCGGGGAAAGGGAAAGCATGGACGTTGTATGCGCGGACTTCGAAACTGCGGAGAGACCAGCCAGAACCACGCGCCAAGGCGCATGCGATTCATTAGGAGAGATGAATACCCCCAGCGCTTCCACCCAGAAGGCCACCAGCAACTCTTTCGCCGTCGGCCTCGTAGCCTTGAGGTTGCCGGTGGAAGAAAATGGACCAGTGGCCAGGGCCACCGCCTACGTGCAGTTCGAGGAAGATCTACCCGCCCACGCGGTTGCCACCAACGTGCGCGTCTTCAAAGCGGCCGAGGCCGTGTTCCGGGACCTGCATCATTTGGACCCGGCAGAAGTCGGGATCCGGGAAGCCTTTTTCAGCCGCGCCCTCACGGAGCGGGGCGATCACGACGGACGTGAACCCGATGGAATCCTGGATGGGGCCAAGGTGTGGTTGTCCGCGGCGTGAGCGGAACAGGCGCCCCAGTTCCGTCATTCACACAGCCACTCCCGGATATCCCATTTGGCGTGATTCCCGGTGACAACGCAGCCTTGAGGAATTAATAGTTCCTCTCCATGAGGATCAAACAGGCGCCCATTGCCCACTGGTTGCGAGGCAGGAAAGCGGCACTCTGCGTTGTCGTCTCCTTATCGGTGCTCGTCCTGTTATTGCGCGGTTTGGCAGAGGATACGCCCCTCGTCCAATGCACTCCCGACTGGATGGGCGTGACTTGGGAAACCCGGTATGATCAAGCGAAACTTGCCCGCGTGCGACTTAACCCGAAAAGTTCGTCAACCGGCCAGTTGGCTGTGATCAAGCGACAAAAAGTGACTTTCACGCCCGAAAATGGCCAGGAAGTGTCCCTCACGGGCGGTTGGGAAAACGGCGGCTATGTCTTTGATAACTGGGACGAGTTGCTGAATCTACTGGAGAATTCCGTTGGTGGTATCTCGATTAAACAATCCGCCTTCACGCAGAACTCCAACCAGCAAATCTTTGCCCTCCCCCCGGATCAGCAAAAGACGCTTCATTCTCAAAAGGGCGTCCTGACTCTCCGAGTTACTTTCGAAATGTATAAGCTGAACTTGAGGGCAAAGTTTTCACTGGACGCTCCAACTCCCGTGCAAAGCGGCGGCGTTCTTTATCAGGTGCTGCCCACCGCCAGCAAAACGGGAGTGAATGCCTCACCGCCGGCCACCGATCCCACCGATCAAGGCCCTGGCGGCGACGTGACTTATTTAAACGGCAAACGGGTGTCAAAGGCAGAAGCCCTTGCAACGCTCTCTGGCCATTGGCCGACTTTGGATGTCTCCAGGAAAGGATCCGTCGATCCCACCGATCAACGTCCGGGCCGCACCTTGGTTTACTTGCTGGTCAATCCGGAGGACCATACAGCAAGTATTTTGCAGGAAGTCGCCCCAAACGGCTTCTTTGATCGGAGACGCGATCCGAGCAGGATTGACGTGATTGACCACCTTGGTATCGCTCCTGATAAGACGCCTCTCAACCACAAGATTCTTTATGTTTTTGATCCTTTGGTTGGGGAGAGCACGGAAGTAACTTTAAGGGATTCGGAATTCACCATGCACTGGCCGTGAATTTCCCGGAGTTGCCGTGGCAGGTGGCGCGCCATCCCTGCAAATGCGCTAATGGGTGGAGAAAAAACGGCCGCGGGAACCGAGCGGGGGAAAGATATCGTGGGGCGTGGAAGGAAACTCCTGCCAGGTAAAACGAATGGCCGAGTCCGTCAGATCCAGGGCATCGAGGCCATCGTCATCGTGCGGGTAATGCTTGATGATCTGATCGAAATAGTCCGCGTTCACCCACTTTTGCTTCTTTCGTTGAAACAACAACCATTGGAATTCGAATGCTTTGCTCCCGTCGGGCTTGACGGGCTGAACGCAGGTGAGCGCCCAATCCCCATGCACCTTGAGATGGCTCACTTCGCAGAGCACCAGACCCAGTTTCGCCCGTTCGGCCGGCTTGTAGCCCTTCAGGTAGACTTCCCGTGCCGCATCCATGATGGCTTGTCGTTCCGGGTTCCCCTTGGCCGGCGTGTAGGCACGCCCGCCATCCGTGACAGTCGAAGCAAACGTGCACGGGACCAGGGATCCGAGAAGAGCAATCAATCCGGGGAGAACCTTCATACTGCCGCTTTTGAATGTGGATGGTGGAATTAGCAAGTGCGCAAAGCGATCGCCCGCCCGGCGATGTGCCGCACGATGTGGTATGGGTGCGGGCTGCCGGCCCGCCTGGCGGACAAGGGTGTCCGACCTCCGTTAAAATGTTGCGGTTCGCGTGCCGGCGTTTCTATTTCCGGTCAAACGAGCTGCTCGAGGGTCGGTTCGTGCACGAGGTGAACCGGCTTGGCTTGACCCACTTCGAGCAGCGTCATCACCCGGCCGTTTTCGGAAAGCGGACCACTCCAGTGCTTCGCGGGCTGCGTTTGTTGAATGGAGATCTCCCGGGTTTCCAGGTTGAGCACACCCGTGAAGGGGTAGACGACGGGCAGGGATCCTCCCGAGGAAAGCTCGATCAAACCGGTCAGCTCAAAATGGCCCTGGCTCTTTTGCTCCATGTTCTGCACCGCGACCGCCAATTCGCCACTGGCTTCGACAAACCGAGCGCCGAGGAAAGAAAGCCAGCTCACGCCCGGTTCATTGGGGATCAGTGCGGCGCGTTGATGAGGCTGAATCATTTCCCACTGTAGCGCGATCAGCACCGGACACACTAGTGTCCCGTCACAGAAGTTTCTTACATCAAGCGCGCGGACTTTGGGTGGATCGCGATCTCCGAGCGCGATGGGTCCACGCGGCGCGCAGCGCCCCATCTTCCCCAAGGGAGACGCCTCCGGCGTGCGTGGTTTGCCATGCCGCTCGGAGATCGGCATCCACCAACGCACCGGACGCACGAACGTCATTCGCGGTGAATGGGAGCAGCGCCATCGTTCGCGGAGCGAGGTATCCGGCCCTACTCGTTCGCCCGACCAAATGGGTCGCCTCCGGTGCGTTCTTTCACGTAGCATGAGATGAGACATGAGCCTCGAAGGCCAACAGCTTGGTGAATTTGCGATCCTGGAACGATTAGGCCAGGGCGGGATGGGAGCTGTCTACAAGGCGCGGCAGACCTCGCTCGACCGATTCGTGGCCATCAAAACCTTGCAAACTGCGCTGGCCGATGATGTGGAATACATCCTGCGATTCCGCCAGGAAGCCAAGGCGGCGGCGGGACTCATTCACCCCAATCTGGTGCAGGTATTTTCCGCGGGCGAGAATGAAGGCCTGCACTGGTTTGCCATGGAGTATGTCGAGGGCGAGTCGGCCAAAATTCGATTGAATCGCAAGGGGCGGCTGGATCCGCTGGAAGCCATTGCCATCGCCATCCACGTGGCGACCGCGCTGGAATATGGCTGGCGCAAGGCGGCGTTGATCCACCGGGACATCAAGCCGGACAACATCTTTCTCTCCAGCGATGGCGAGGTGAAGCTGGGCGATCTCGGGTTGGCCAAGAGCGTCGGGAAAACCCAGGAATTGACGATGACCGGTGCATCGATGGGAACGCCTCACTACATCAGCCCGGAGCAGGTGGAGGCGATGAAAGACGTGGACTTGAGGGCCGACATCTACAGCCTGGGCTGCACCCTCTATCACCTGTTGTCCGGCCAGGCTCCCTTTGAAGGCAACAGCGCCGTGGCGATCATGTTGAAGCATGTCCATGGGCCGGTGCCCAACCTGCGCAGTGCCTGGCCGGAATGCCCGCAAGTCTTGTCGGATGCGGTGGGGAAGATGATGCAAAAGCAACCATCCCAACGGCAGCAGAACCATGGCGAGGTCATCGCTGATTTGCGGCGGGCCTATGCCGTGATGGGCGGGGAGCGCGGGACCGAAACCGTAGCCGCCACGCAACAGTCCACCTCCACGGCGAGAAAACGCAGCCGGCCGATGGCCGCGTGGCCGGGTGGTGCGGGCGCCTTGATCGCCGCCCTCGCCGCGCTGATTTATTTCGCTCCCTGGAAGAAGGGAGCGGCCGACCCAGGAACGAACAAACCCGCCGTCTCCCCAGCAGCGGCCGGCGCAGGCGGAGCGAAAGTAGCGGTAACTACAACGCCCGCCGTCCCCTCCGCGCCACCGGCCAGCGCCACGAAGGACCATCCTTTCATCAACGCTCTCGGCATGAAATTCGTGCCGGTGCCGATCATCGGCGGGCCAACCAGCGGGCAGCAGGTGCTGTTCAGCGTGTGGGACACCCGGGTGCAGGACTACGCGGAGTTTGTGAGGGAAACGCAACGCGAGTGGCCCCCGGTCGACTTCGAGCAAGGCCCCATGCACCCGGCGGTGATGGTGAGCTGGGATGACGCCAAAGCTTTCTGCACGTGGCTGACGGAGCGGGAACGGAGAGCCGGGAAGCTGGGCGCGAATGAAGTGTATCGGTTGCCGAGCGATCACGAGTGGAGTTGTGCCGCGGAACTGGGCCCGCGGGAAGACGCCGCCACGCTGCCGTC
>Ga0207703_10003301_pt1 | contig 13539 bp, 13 predicted proteins | sample KBSSwiS12_FD_184304 | JGI IMG/M metagenome (GOLD analysis project Ga0207703, IMG submission 184304) | Switchgrass rhizosphere microbial communities from Kellogg Biological Station, Michigan, USA - KBS Switchgrass S1-2 (SPAdes) (version 2) | ecosystem: Host-associated > Plants > Roots >... | reverse complement strand
CGCCGCCTGTCGCACCGCGATGCTGACGGCGAAACCTCATGATCACCGCTGGGGTTCCGCTGTCACCTGTATCTATCGCATCATTGAGCACGTTCCAGCCTAAGTGTGAAAAGTTGAAGCGCTAATTGGCTCGACTGGGGCGCTGTTGTGACGGTCGCGGTTCGCAATGCGCATTGGCCGCTTATATGTTCGCGATAGCTGATCTGAGTGCCCGACTCTGGTCGGCAGCTGCGCCCTGCGCCGGCGCATCCGAGTGTCCGCTATCCTGTTGTCGCAGCCCATAAGCTGCCTAGCCGGATCGTCCGCAAAAGCCGCCGCGCGATCACGCTGGACGTCCAACCTACTACTTCCGCCGCATTGCTTCAGCCCGCGGGGGCTGCTGGCGCCTTCTTGGCCCGTGGCTTCCGAACGACCTTGACCTTTTGCCCCGGCTTGCGGCCCAACCCAATCTTGACGGCCAGTTCCCTGCGCTTTGCAGCATAATCTGGTGCGACCATTGGATAGCTGCTGCCCAAGCCCCACCGAGTGCGATATTCGACCGGTGTCAGGCCATGATCCGTGTTGAGGTGCCGTTTCAACATTTTGAACTTCTGTCCGCATTCAAGGCAGGCGATAGCATCGGGCTTGACCGAAGAGCGGACTGACACAGCCGGTTCCTGCTTCACCTCGACGACCGGAGCACTCTTGCCGAGGCTTTCCAGCGAGGCATACACGGCCTGAATCAGGCCAGGCAGCTGTTCCGCTGCCACGTTGTTGTTGCCGACGTGGGCGGAAATTATGTCGGTGGCGAGCGTGAGGAGCGTTTCGTCGGCCATCTTGGTTGATCCTGAATAAGGGTTTGTCGCTTTGCTGCAGGCCATAGAGCAGTTATTTCGTAATTTACAGAACATTTGATGTATTGATCCAGCGGCGGTCGCTCCTGTCATGGCCAGTTGGACATCGGGATTTCAGCTGACCGTTCAACGGTCGGATAGCTATCCGGCGTGGTCGATGATCTGGTGCCTGGCCATTATCCCCACCACATTCCATTCGACTTCATCGTTGTTTCGAGCATTGGTTGCTGCGTGAATCGCAACCGGCATAGCCGGATGCCTGCCCCGACTGGCTGACCGGCGGGGCTGTGGGTGGTGGGAGCAGCATGGAGCTGCCCGCAACTGGAGCACCACCTGATGACTACCCTGAAGAAGCCTCGCCGCATGGCGCGACCGCCGTACGTTGACGGATCTGGCACTGAAAATCCCGATGGACAGATTGCGACCGAGCCGGCCGATGTGGCTGGACTCGAGAAGCGCGTCACCAAGCAGAGCCTGGTGCTCGACCTGCTACAGCGCGACGGCGGTGCCTCGCTGGCCGAGATCGTTGAGGCCACTGGCTGGCTGCCGCACACGGCCCGCGCCGCACTGACCGGCCTGCGCAAAAAAGGCAATGCGATTGAGCGAACCTCGATCGCTGGTGAGAGCCGCTACCAGATCGCAGTGGCAGCGGCGCAATGACTCGGCTGGAGAAGGGCCTGGCAGCGCTGGCGACAATGTCGCCGGCGCAGCTGCGCGAGCGGTGGATGGAAGCCGGGGCAGGGGAGGCCCCCGCAGTGCCGGTGCCATTGCTGCGCCGCCTGCTCGCCCAGCGCTTGCAGGAAAAGCGGCACGGCAGGCTGCCGTTGCTGATCGCACGCGAGCTGGAGCGGCTTGCGGCTTCCGGTGGTGCCAGCGCGACTCCGGTCGCCAAGACCATCACCCTCAGCATTGGCACCCGCCTGATCCGCGAGTGGAACGGCCAGACCATTGCAGTCGAGGTCACCGACGCCGGGTTCTTGTGGGACGACCGCACCTGGCGTTCGCTGAGCGAGATTGCCTGTGAGGTCACCGGGGCACATTGGTCGGGGCCGCGATTCTTCGGACTGAAGCGCCGTGGCTGAGAAGATGCTGCGCTGTGCGGTCTATACCCGCAAGTCCACCGAGGATGGGCTGGAACAGGAGTTCAACAGTCTCGATGCCCAATACGAGGCCTGCGCTGCCTATGCGCTGAGCCAGCGCCACGAAGGCTGGAGCCTGGTCTCCGACCGCTTCGACGACGGTGGCTTCTCCGGTGGCAATATGCAGCGGCCCGGCTTGAAGCGCCTCTTGGCAGATGTCGCCGCCGGCAAAGTAGATGTGATCCTGGTCTACAAGATCGACCGCCTGACCCGTAGCCTGACCGACTTCTCCCGCATCGTCGATGTCCTCGACAAGGCCGGTGCCAGCTTTGTCTCGATCACCCAGTCGTTCAACACCACCACCAGTATGGGGAGACTGACGCTCAACATGCTGCTCAGCTTCGCCCAGTTCGAGCGCGAGGTTACCGGCGAGCGCATCCGCGACAAGATCGCGGCGTCCAAGCGCAAGGGGCTGTGGATGGGTGGACCGGTGCCGCTCGGCTACACAGTCGAGAACCGCAAGCTGGTGGTGAACGAGACCGAGGCCGAACTCGTTCGGCATATCTACACCCGCTATCTGGAACTCGACTCGGTCATCGAGTTGGCCGATGAACTCAACCGACAAGGACACCGCACCAAGGTCCAGCAGCGGGTCAGCGGTCCGCATCGTGGTGGCTGCCTGTTCCGCCGTGGCACGCTCTACCACCTGCTGTCCAACCGGATCTATCTCGGCGAGATCGCCCACAAGGGGCAGCACTTCCCCGGTGAGCACCCTGCCATCGTGCCTGCCACACTCTGGGACCAGGCAGCAGCCAAGCTCAAAGGCAATGCCTCGGGGACATCGCGGCGCCTCCGCAATCAGCAGCCCAGCTTGTTGATTGGGCTGGTGTTCGACGGCGAGGGCAGGGCGATGACGCCGAGCCACGCGACCAAGGCTACTCGTCGCTACCGGTATTACGTTACCCGGCCCGATCAGCTTGAAGGATCACCGGCCTGGCGGATCTCGGCGCATGATCTGGAGAAGCTGGTCTGTGAGCGGCTGTCGATCTTGCTCACCGACCGGCAGGCCATCTGCGATCTTGCTGTCGACCAGCCGGTCGAGGTCATCCAGCAGGCGCTGGCCAAGGGAGACGTTCTCGCCGCTACCCTGCGCAGCGCGCCAGCGCGGGAGCGGGCGCCGATCCTACCGGGAATCGTCCGGCGCATCGATCTCCAGGAAGAATGCATCGAACTGACCGTCAACTTGAGCGGCCTTGCCGAAGCGCTCGGTCTGGAAGTCCCCGAGCATAGCGACCCGATGGTGCTGCTGGTCGCGGCCACCAAGGTCAGGCACGGGCATCAGCTACGCTTGGTGATCCCGGGACCCCAGGCGCTCGATATCGTCCCCGCCAATCGCGATGAGAAGCTGGTGGCACTGCTCGCTGAGGCTCACGTCGCGCGCCAGCTGATCCTGGCGCAGCCGGACCAGTCGATCGCCAGCATCGCAGCCGACAACGGTCGCTGTCGCACGCGTCTGGGCAAGCTCGCAGCTCTCGCATGCCTCGCGCCTGACATCGTCACGGCCATCGTTGAGGGGCGCCAGCCACCAACCCTCACTGCGCGGGCGCTGCAGGGCATCGACCTGCCGCTCGCCTGGCCGGACCAGCGCGCGCTGCTCGGGTTCAGCTGAACCCGCCTCATATCAACTGCAGTCAGGATTCTGGCGACAGAGACGGCGGTCCTTCGACGCCCATTTGATGCATGAGATTGCCGCGTCTCTGACTGCAGCCGATACCAAGCCAGCCTCGGAAACTCGCGCAATTGCGCCAGAAATGGCGACGATCCCGGCGAGGACCCCTTGAGGGGGAGATTTTCAGGACTGTTTGGTGCGGTCGAGAAGACTCGAACTTCCACGGGCTTTCGCCCACAACGACCTCAACGTTGCGCGTCTACCAGTTCCGCCACGACCGCATCATCGTCAAGGCACCAAATGAACTTCAGTTGGCCGCCCCGGCTGGGTAGGAGGGCGCCCCTAGCAAATGGTCCCGGTGCCTGCAAGCGTCGAAATCCGCATTGGCACATCAATCCGGCTTCCAGCCGATCTCCGCCGACCTGGCTGACTTCGGCGCATCGATGATCGCCTGGTTCACCGTCTCGCTCTCGCCCGGCGCCAGCACGCCGCGCGCCGGCGGCGCCTCGACCGAGTAGACGATCCGGTTATACTTGTCGCGCAGCACGATCAGCAGCATCGGCACCGGCTGCCGCTTCTGGCTGATATTGGTGATCGTGCCGGAAACGTTGAAGAAATCGGTCCCGTTGGGCAGCGGGCGGCGCTCCTGCCGATTGGGCGGGAAGTCCAGCTTGAGGTCGGGCCGCTCGGAAGCGAAGGTCGATCGCGCCATCGGCACCCATGCCGGCAGCCCGAACCAGGCGACCGCGCCGATCGTCGCCGAAACCACCAGCGCGAACCCCACCGCCATGGCCATCCACAGCCTGGCCGGGTTGCGGCGCGGCCGAAACGGCGGCTCGTAGGCAAAGCTCGAAGGTCCATCGTCGCCCGGCGATGGCATTTCGCCCGGCTCGTCGCCATAGATCTGCGGGCTGCGCGTCGCCTGGTCGGCGAACGGCGAAGGTTCGCCCTGCGGCGCGGTGGCCGGCGGGGTATCCGCGACGGCTACCGGAGGCACCGGGGCCGGCGGAGCGGCCACGGGAGCCGGCTCGGCTTGCGGCTGCTCCATCGCCGGCGCCGGCATGTTCGACGCCGGCATGGTCAGCTCGGGCTGGCGCGGGCCTTCCTGAAACCAGGCGTGGCGGCATTTGGCACAGCGCACGGTCCGCCCGTCGATGCCGATGGCGCTGTCGGGCACGGCATAACGGGTCGCACAGGCGGGGCAGGCGATGATCATGACCAAGCCGTAAAGCATCGATGCGACGAGCGACAAGGCTTGAGGCTCTTTCTGCCGCAATCGAGACTCTTTTTTCCCCAGCGTTTGACCGCTATAGCCGTTCGAAGCGCACCGCCGGGTCGCACTTCGGTGTCGGCTGGCGGCGAAATTTGGTAGTTCTACCCATGCCCCCTGGTGGAGATTCCACGATCCCGGCCCCCGTGCGATGAACAGCGAAAACCCCGGCGAGATCGCCCGGTTCGACAACGTCGGCCTGCGCTACGGCACGGACCGCGAGGTGCTGACCGATGTCTCGTTCACCCTCTACAAGGGCAGCTTCTATTTCCTCACCGGGGCCTCGGGCGCCGGCAAGTCCTCGCTGCTGCGCCTGCTCTATCTCGCCCAGCGCCCCTCGCGCGGGGTCATCCGCATGTTCGGCACCGATGCGATCACCTTGCCGCGCGAGCGCCTGCCCGGCTTCCGCCGCCGCCTCGGCGTCGTCTTCCAGGATTTCCGCCTCGTCCCCCATCTCTCCGCGTTCGACAATGTCGCGCTGCCGCTGCGCGTCGCCGGCGTGCCGGAGGACGACGTCACCCGCCCGGTGGCCGACATGCTCGAATGGGTCGGCCTGGGCGATCGCATGGCGGCGCGCCCGGCCACCCTGTCGGGCGGGGAACAGCAGCGCGTCGCCATCGCGCGTGCGGTCATCGGCCGGCCCGACCTGCTGGTGGCCGACGAGCCGACCGGCAACGTCGATCCGGAGATGGCGGTCAAGCTCCTGCGCCTGTTCGAGGCGCTGAACCGGCTGGGCACCACCGTCGTCGTCGCCACGCACGATGTCCACCTGCTGCGCAAGGTGCCGGATTCGCTGATCATGCGGCTGGACAAGGGCCGCCTGTCCGATCCCACCGGCGCGCTGCGCTACCCGCCCCGCCGCCAGGTGCCCGCGTGAACGCCGACACCCCGCCCGCGCCGGACTGGGACGAACTGCCTCACCCGGCCGCCCCGGTGCCGCAGGCGCCGCCGCCGCCGGTGCCGCCGCCGGCGCGCGGCGATGGCGCGCTGGTGCCGCAGGCCAGCCTCTCCGGGCCGATGCCCTGGGTCATCGCCATCATGGTGGCGATGACGGTGATCGCCGCTGCCGCCGGCATAGCGCTCAGCAATGTCGCCGGCAGCGCCCGGGCCGAACTGTCCGGCGGCGTCACCGTCCAGATCGTCGAGGCGCGGCCGGAATTGCGCGATCGCCAGGCCGATGCGGCGGCCAGGCTGCTGCGTGGCGAATCCGGCGTCGTCTCGGTCCGCGCCGTGCCCCAGGCGGAAATCGACGCGCTGATCAGCCCGTGGCTGGGCGAGGGGAGGGACGAGGCCGGCGCCATCCCGGTCCCCGCCCTGCTCGATGTCCGGCTGGACAGCGGCGACGGTGCCGCCATCCCGCCGGCCCGCCTCGCCGAACTGCGCCAGCGCCTGCGCGCCGTCGCGCCGGCCGCCCGGGTCGATGCGCAGACCGGCTGGCTCAAGCCGGTGTTCGGCGCCATCGCCTCGCTGCAATGGCTGGCGGTGGCGCTGGTGCTGCTGCTGGCGGCGGCGATGTCGGCAGCGGTGCTGCTGGCGGCGCGCAGCGCGCTCGGCAGCCATCGCGAGACGATCGAGATCGTCCACCTGCTCGGCGGGACCGACATCCAGATCGCCCGCATCTTCCAGCGCGCCACCGCGATCGACGCGGCGGTCGGCGGCGGCGCCGGCTTCGCGCTCGCCGTCGCGGTGATCCTGCTGCTCGGCAGCCGCTTCGCCGAACTCTCGGCCGGCCTGGTCGATAACGGCGCGCTGCTGTGGACCGACTGGCTGCTGCTCGTGCTCGTGCCGGTGGCGGCGGTCGCGCTGGCAACCGTCACCGCCCGCCTGTCCGTGCTCTCGTCGCTGCGAAACCTCTGACGATGCTGCGCCGGCTCGTCTCGCTGGTCCTGCTGGTGCTGGTGCTCGGCTTCATCGTCTTCGCCGTCACCCTGCCGCGCCCGGCGGATGGCGAGCGCAGCGATGGCGTCGTCGTGCTGACTGGCGGCGGCAACCGCATCGATCGCGGGCTGGAGGTCCTGCGCAAGGGCTGGGCGCCGCGCCTCCTGGTGTCCGGCGTCGATCCCGAGGTGCGCGCCCACGAATTCGCCGCGCTCTACCGTGTCGAGCCGCGGCTGATGGCCTGCTGCGTGACTCTGGGCTACGAATCGGTCGATACCCGCAGCAATGCCGATGAAGCCGTCCGCTGGGCGCGGGCCAACCACGTGCGCACGCTCCGCCTTGTCACCTCGGACTGGCACCTGCGCCGTGCCGCCCAGGAACTGCGGCTGGTGCTGCCGCCGGGCACGACGCTGGTGCTGGACCCGGTGCCGACCCGCCCCTCGTTCAACATCCTCGTCGCCGAGTATCTCAAGCTGCTCGCCCGGCAGGTGCAGATCCTCTGGCAACGCTGAACCCATGACCCGAAACCCCACCCGCACGCCAAACCCGCCCGCGCGCCTGCTCGATGTGCCCCGCAGCCTGCTGTTCTACATCGTGTTCTACGGCGGCACGGTCACCGCGCTGTTCCTCTCGGTGCCGCTGGTGATGATCTGGCCGCGACTGACCCGGCTCGTCTGCGATGGCTGGTCGCACTACCATCGCTGGTGCACCCACTGGATCCTCGGCATCCGCGTCCGCGTCGAAGGCGTGCAGCCCGCCGGCCCGTACCTGGTCGTCGGCAAGCACGAGAGCTTCTTCGAGGCGATCGACATGCCCACCCTGTTCGTCTTCCCCTCGGTCTTCGCCAAGGCCGAACTCATGCGCCTGCCGCTGTGGGGCCGCTATGCCGGCAACTACGGCCTGGTCGGGGTCGAACGCGATGCCGGCGCCAAGGCGCTGCGCACGATGCTCGCCGCCGCCCGCGCGATCATCGCCCAGGACCGCATCCTGGTCCTGTTCGCCGAAGGCACCCGCGTGCCCCACCTCTCGGAACCGCCGCTCCAGTCGGGCTTTGCCGGCATCTACAAGCTGCTGGGGTTGACGGTCGTGCCGATGGCGGTCGATTCCGGCCGGCTCTACCACCGCACGATCAAGCGGCGCGGCACCGTCACCTATCGCTTCGGCGAACCGATCCCCCCCGGCCTCCCGCGCGAGGAAGCCGAAGCCCGCGTCCACGCGGCGATCAACGCGCTCAACCGCGAAGACGCGCGGTGAACGATCCTACCGCCGAACGTGTCCAGCAGCGGGACCTGCTCGATGCGATCGGCCCCGGCCTCGTCACCGGCGCGGCGGACGACGACCCTTCCGGCATCGGCACCTACAGCCAGGTCGGCGCCCAGTTCGGCTATTCGCTCGGCTGGGCGATGCTGCTCAGCTTTCCGCTGCTCGTCGCGATCCAGCTGATCTGCGCGGAAATCGGCGCGGTCACCGGCCACGGCATCGCCCACAACCTGCGCCGCCACTATCCCCGCCCGCTGCTCGTGCTCGCGGTCTCGCTGCTGCTCATCGCCAACGTGATCAACATCGGCGCCGATCTCGGCGCGATGGCCGCCGCGCTCGACCTGCTGATCCCCGGCCCCACCCTGCTCTACACGTTCGGCTTCGGCGCGCTCGCGGTCGGCCTCGAAGTCATGCTCAGCTACGAGCGCTACTCCGGCGTGCTCAAGTGGACGACCCTGTCGCTGTTCGCCTACATCGCCATTCCCTTCGTCGCCCGGCTCGATGCCGGCGAAGTCCTCCACGGCCTCGCCGTCCCCGCGTTCTCGTTCACCCACGCCGCCGCCATGGCGCTGGTCGCCCTGTTCGGCACGACGATTAGCCCCTACCTGTTCTTCTGGCAGGCCGGACAGGAGGTCGAGGAACTCCACCGCCGCCACGAAGCCCCCCTGGGCCTCCATGCCCGCGCCGCAGGCGTGCGCCTCGGCCGCATCCGCTTCGACATCGTCACCGGCATGGCCGTCACCCTCCTGACCGCGCTCGCCATCGTCATCGCCACCGCCGGCACCCTCCACGCCCACGGCATCACTGAAATCACCTCAGCCGCCCAGGCCGCCGAAGCCCTGCGCCCGCTCGCCGGCGAATGGACCTTCGCCCTGTTCGCCATCGGCATCATCGGCACCGGCATGCTCGGCGTGCCGGTGCTCGCCGGCTCGGTCGCCTATGGCCTGTCCGAAACTTTCGGCTGGGCCGAAGGCCTCGACCGCCGCCCCCGCGAAGCCCGCGCCTTCTACGCCACCATCGCCGTCGCCACCCTCGGCGGCTTCCTGCTCAACCTGACCGGCGTCGATCCGATGAAGGCGCTCTACTGGACTGCGGTGGTCAACGGCCTGCTCGCCCCGCCCCTGATGATCCTGACCATGCTCGTCGCCCGCAACCCCCACGCCATGGGCCGCCTGACGATCCCGCCGGCGCTCACCGTGTTCGGCTGGCTCTCCACTGCCGTCATGATTGTTGTCGGCGCAGTGTTCCTCTGGCTTTAGGCTGCGCATAGTCTTACGAAATGTCGGCTATCCGGCATTTTCGTACAGAAGTTGACTGTCAGGACACACCCAGTTGCCGACATTCGCGGTTGGTGCGATCATCATGGGATGAGGTGCCTGGAAGTCCTTCTGTCGCTTTGCGCACTGTCCGCTTGCTCTGAGCAGCCCGAACGCGAAGCGTGGGGTGTCGTGGTTAGTATTGCGCCTCACCCCAACCCGAAGTGGCACGCTGACGAGGTGGTAGTTACAGCGCGAAGCCCAGATGGGGCTATGGGATCTAAGCCCGTGTTGACGGCGCGCCTCAACTGTCGCGTCGGCGATACCGTTCACGCGTCAGTCCGTGGCTTGGCACTGACGCTCGATGATCGAGCTTGCGAACGCTGAACGTCCACTCCCCACCAATTTAAGCCATAGAGCACGCAAGCAGAGCACCCTGCACGCGGACAATTAACCAAGCTGGAACTCGCCGACAACCCCTAATGCTCGCGCCCGAAGTCCGGCCGCGCATCGTCCTGCCCCTGCTCGACGATCGAACGCCGCACCGCCCGCGTCCGGGTGAAGTGGTCGAACAGCATCTGCCCATCGCCCACCCGGATCGCCTTCTGCAACCCGGTCAGGTCCTCGGAAAACCGCTGCAACATCTCCAGCACCGCCTCCTTGTTGGCCAGGAACACGTCGCGCCACATCGTCGGATCGCTCGCGGCAATCCGGGTAAAGTCCCGGAAACCACCCGCCGAATACTTGATGACCTCGCTCTGCGTCACCTCCTCCAGATCGCTGGCCGTGCCGACGATGGTATAGGCGATCAGGTGCGGCAGGTGGCTGGTCACCGCCAGCACCCGGTCATGGTGCGCCGCATCCATGATCTCGACCCTGGCGCCAATCGCCTCCCAGAACGCCACCAGCCGCGCCACCGGCTCCGGTGCCGCATCCTCCGGCGGCGTCACGATGCACCACCGCCCCTGGAACAGGCTGGCAAACCCCGCATCCGGCCCCGAATTCTCGGTCCCCGCCACCGGGTGCGCCGGCACGATCACATGCCCCGGCAGCGCCTCGGCCAGGGCCTTCGCCACCGAAACCTTGCACGAACCGACATCGGTCACCACCGCATCCGCCGCCACCGCGCCGGCTACCTCGCGCGCCGCATCGCCCATGGCGCCGGGCGGCACGCAGAACACCACGCAATCCGCCCCGGCCACTGCCTCCGCCGCGCTCTCGCACACCGTGCCGACCAGCCCGCGCGCCGCCGCCCGCGCCCGGTTCTCCGCCGAAAGGTCAAAGCCCGTGGTCACCGTGCCCGGCAGATATTCCCCCACCGCCAGCCCGATCGAGCCACCCAGCAGCCCCAGCCCGATCACCGCGACATGGCGAAACGGCTCGCTCATCGTGCCGCCTCCGCCATTGCGCGCAGGCCCGCCATGATGTCGTCCATCTGTTCCGCCGTGCCGATGGTGATCCGCAACCCGTGCGGCAGCCCCTGGTTGGGCAACCACCGGGTGATATACCCCCGCTCCGCCAACCCGTTGAACGCCGCTTCCGCCGTCAGCCTGCCCTCGAACAGGATCAGCACGAAGTTCGCCTCACTCGGCAGCGGCCGCAGCCCATGGTTCCCCATCTGCTCCAGCGCCGCCACGAACCGCGCCCGCTCCGCCCGGTTATGCTCGCGCGACCGCACCACGAAATCCTGGTCCGCCACCGCCGCCAGCCCCATCGCCTGCGCCGTATTGGAAAGGTTGAACGGCCCCCGGATCCGGTTCAGCGCATCGACGATCCCCGCATCCCCCGTCCCCCAGCCGATCCGCTCGCCAGCCAGCCCATAGATCTTGGAAAACGTCCGCGTCACCAGCACGTTGGCATGAGCCTCGGCCAGCGCCAACGCCCCGTCATCGTCCTCGGGCGAAACATACTCGCCATAAGCCTGGTCGATCACCAGCAGCACGTCACCCGGCAATGCCGCATGAAGCCGCGCGATCTCTCCCCGCGGCAAATACGACCCGGTCGGATTGTTCGGATTGGCGACGAACACCACCCGCGTCCCCTCGCTCACGAGCCCCAGCAGCGCATCGACGTCGCTGCCATAGTCGGCATCCGGCGCCACTACCGGCACCGCCCCGCAGCGCCGCGCAGCGATATCGTAGACCGAGAAGCCATAGCGCACGTAAAGCACCTCATCCCCCGGCCCGGCATAGGCCTGCGCCGCCAGGTTGAGGATCTCGTCCGAGCCCGTGCCCATGACGATCCGCCCCGCATCGATCCCGTGCAGCGCCCCGATCGCCGCGCGCAGCGCCTTGCTGTCCGGGTCGGGATAGCGGCTCGGCTCCGCGGCCTCGCCCCGCGCCGCCAGCGCCGCCGGGCTGGTCCCCAGCGGGTTCTCGTTGGCCGAAAGCTTGACCAGCGGACGGCCATCGGCGCCGGCGCTCTTGCCGGGCACATAGGCATGGATCGCGCTGATCCACGGCTTGGGAGTGGGATGCTGTGGCATGACGCGCGCGCTTAGCCCAGCTTCGCGGCAAAGAACAGGACCTGCATGGGCATGACAGGCCATTGACACCGGCAGCGCACCCGCCCAATTCCGCTGCCGATGGCCACCGCCGAATTCGATGCCCGGTCCCGCGTCCTGACGCTTGCCGCCGACCTGCCGCTCGATTGCGGCCAGGCCCTCCCCGGCGTGCAGGTCGCCTACGAGACCTACGGCCAGCTCGATGCCGCCCGGTCCAACGCCGTGCTCGTCTGCCACGCCACCACCGGGGACCAGCACGTCGCCTCCACCAACCCGCGCACCGGCAAGCCCGGCTGGTGGCAGCGCATGGTCGGCCCGGCCAGGCCGATCGATACCGACCGCATGTTCGTCATCTGCGCCAACGTGCTCGGCGGCTGCCTCGGCTCCACCGGCCCCGCCAGCCTCGCGCCCGATGGCCAGCCCTGGGCAATGCGCCTGCCGGTCCTGACCATCCGCGACATGGTCCGCGCCCACGTCGCCCTGCTCGATGCGCTCGGCATCGCCCGACTGGCGGCGGTCGTCGGCGGCTCGATGGGCGGGATGCAGGCGCTGAGCCTCGCCGCCAACTGGCCGGCCCGGGTGGACAAGGTGCTGGCCATCGCCTGCACCGCCGCCATGCCCGCCCAGAACATCGCCTTCCAGGAAGTCGGCCGCCAGGCGATCATGGCCGATCCGGACTGGCAGCAGGGCGCCTACTACAACACCGGCCGCCAGCCCGATGCCGGCCTCGCGGTGGCGCGCATGGCCGCCCACATCACCTATCTCTCCGAAGCCTCGATGCACGAGAAGTTCGGCCGCCGCCTGCAGGACCGCGCGGCGAAGACCTTCGGCTTCGACGCCGAATTCCAGGTCGAATCCTACCTGCGCCACCAGGGCGTCACCTTCACCACCCGGTTCGACGCCAACTCTTACCTCTACATCACCCGAGCGATGTCCTATTTCGACCTCATCGAGGAAAAGTTCGGCCCCGGCTCCGGCGCGCTGCTCGCCGATGTCTTCGCCGGCACGGATTCCCGCTTCTGCGTCGTCAGCTTCGATTCCGACTGGCTCTACCCGACACCGGAATCCCGCAAGATCGCCCACGCGCTCAATGCCGCCGGCGCGCCCGTCAGCTTCATGGAACTCGCCGCCCCCTTCGGGCACGACAGCTTCCTGCTCGACGTTCCCGCGCTGGATCGGGTCGTCACCGGGTTCCTGAGCCAGTGAAAGCAGGCCGGTGAGCGAAGCCCTGCGCCCCGATCTCGCCCTGATCGCCGACCATGTCGAGCCCGGCAGCCGCCTGCTCGACATCGGCTGCGGCGACGGCACCCTGATGACCGCGCTGCGCGCCCGCCGCTGCGATGCCCGCGGGCTGGAGCTGGACCCGGCCAACGTGGCCGAATGCGTCGCGCGCGGCCTGTCGGTGATCCAGGGCGATGCCGATTTCGATCTCGGCTACTATCCCTCGCAGGGGCTGGACTACGCCATCCTCAGCCAGACCCTGCAGACCACCCGGCGGCCGGACAAGGTGCTCGACGAACTGCTGCGCATCGGCCGCCGCGCGGTGGTCAGCTTTCCCAACTTCGCCCACTGGCGGGTGCGGCTGTCCCTGCTCACCGGCGGCCGGATGCCGGTGACCCGCCTGTTGCCGGTCGCCTGGTACGAGACGCCGAACATCCACCACCTGACCGTGGCGGATTTCCGCGATCTCGTGCGCCAACGGGGGTATCGGGTCGAGCGGGCGTGGTTTCTCGCCGGAGATACCGTGATCGCGCCGGTCGGGGCGAACTGGCGCGCCGAACATGCGGTATT
>Ga0207703_10003299_pt1 | contig 13544 bp, 8 predicted proteins | sample KBSSwiS12_FD_184304 | JGI IMG/M metagenome (GOLD analysis project Ga0207703, IMG submission 184304) | Switchgrass rhizosphere microbial communities from Kellogg Biological Station, Michigan, USA - KBS Switchgrass S1-2 (SPAdes) (version 2) | ecosystem: Host-associated > Plants > Roots >... | reverse complement strand
TTCGACCGCATCGGCGTGTTTGGCAACAGCAAGGGCATGCTGCGGTTCACAGTGCCCGCGGAGGTCAAGGGCGTCGGGCTCCTGATCGTCAATCACACCGACCGCGCCAGCGATCAATGGCTGTGGCGACCGAATATCGGACGCGAACAGCGCATTGCTTTACAGGACCGCTCTACGCGCTTCTTCGGCACCGACTTCAGCTTCGAGGATCTGGAAGAGCGCGACATAGCGCAGTTCGACTACAAGCTTCTCGGTGATGAAAAGGACACGTGGAAGCTGCAATCCACGCCGCGGAAATCGTCGCAGTACTCCTACGGATATCTTTGGGTGAAGAAGGACAACTACACCATCGTCAAGGTGGAATCGTACAACAAGAAAGGGCTAGTGCGCGTCATCGACTACCGCGATTTCGAGTTCGCCAAGGGCATCTGGACGGCACGCACCATCGAAGTTGCGGACGTGACACGCAACAGCCGGACTACGCTTAAGTACGACAAGCTGGAATACAATCTGCCGATGAAGGACGGCGATTTCACCCTCGATGCATTGCGGCGCGGGCCATGACGGAGTTGTTTCTGCTAGCGCTGCTCGCGCAGAATCTCGAACAGCGCGGTTTTATTGAAAATCAGGCGTTGTTCTATCCGCAAACCACACCGAACGATCGCGCGCATGCTGTCGATCAGGCCGCGATCCGCTGGGAGGCGTCCTACAAGGTTGCTTCCTGGCTGAAATTGAGCGGCGCGCTTGGCGCCCGCGCCGATACTCACCGGCAAGTGGATCGCAACGCCCGCCTCGACCTGGACGATCGCACTACGCAGCGGCCCTCTCTCTCGCTGCGCGAATTCAGCGCGACGATTCACAAAGGCAAGGTCACTGCGGAGTTCGGGCGGCAGATCATTCGCTGGGGCAAGACCGACATTCTCACGCCCACCGATCGTTTTGCGCCCAAGGACTACTTGAGCAGCGTAGTCGATAGCGACTTCCTGGCAGTGCCGGCGGCGCGGATCACCATCGCCGGATCGAATGATTCGCTGGACGCCGTCTGGCAGCCTTGGTTCACGCCGAGCCGCACTCCGTTGCTCAATCAGCGCTGGACCGCGTTGCCGCCGGAGTTGAGCGGCGTGACCATTATCGACGCCGATGCGCGCTATCCCGGCCGCAGCCAGTTCGGCCTGCGCTGGAATCACATCGCGCCGCGCTACGAGTATTCGCTCTCGTATTTCGACGGCTTCAACAATCTGCCCTTGTTCGACGCGAACTTCAGCCCGGCGACGGCCACGGCGCGCGCGCAACGCTTCTATCCCAGCATGCGCATGTATGGCGGCGACGCGGCGGTTCCCTTGCCCTGGCTTACAGTGAAGGGCGAAGCCGGATACTTCACAAGCAACACGCCGGGCGAACAGGATTACGTCCTCTACGTGATTCAAGTGGAGCGCCAAGTGAAGGAGTGGTCGCTCGTCGGCGGCTATGCAGGCGAGGCCGTGACTGGAGGCGCGCCCAATCCTCTCAGCTTCACCCCGGACCGTGGCTTCGCGAAATCCTTCGTCGGCCACGCGACGCTCACCATTGACGTGAACCGCAGCCTGACGGTCGAAACAGCCGTGCGCGCCGCAGGGTCCTTCGTGCGATTCGAGTATTCGCGGGCCTTCGGTGAGCACTGGCGGGTGACGCCTGGAGTCGCCTGGATTCGCGGCGACATGACGGATTTTCTGGGCCAGTATCACCGCAATTCCTATGCCTCACTCGGCGTCCGTTATAGTTTCTAGATAGATGAGAGTTTTTTTCGCTCTATTGTTCGCGGCCCGCGTGTTCGCCCAGGACTTCGGCCACTTGGAGGTCCAGCGCATCGTGGCTAATCTCCACTTTGCCGAAGGGCCGGTGTGGTCTTACGACGGGTTCCTGGTGTTTAGCGACACGGTGGTGGATAAACTTTTCAAAGTAGTGCCGGGCGAAGCGAATGAAGCTTTCGCCGACCGCGCGGGCGGCGCTATCGGCAATGCCTATGACACCGCGGGGCGCCTGTATACCTGCGAATTCCGCCAGCGCAGGGTGACTCGTACCTTGAAGAACGGCAAGGTTGAGGTGCTGGTAGCCACCTTTGAAGGCAAGCGATTCAACGCACCCAACGACATTGTGGTGCGCCGTGATGGGCAGGTGTATTTCACCGACCCCGCCTTCGGCTCACAGCAGGATACTCGCGAGCTGGATTTCTACGGCGTTTATCACGTCACGCCGAAGGGAGAGCTGGAGGCTGTCGCGAAATGGAAGACGCGCCCCAACGGAATTGCCCTTTCGCCGAACGGGCGCACGCTGTACGTCTCGGACTCGGACCAGCGCATTGTGCGTGCGTACGACCTCGACGGTAAAGGCGCGGCGACGAAGGAACGCATCGTCGTGGATAAGATTGACGGTGTTCCCGACGGTCTGCGCACCGACGAAAATGGGCATCTTTACGTGGCTGCGGACAAGGTTTACGTATACGATTTATCGGACGGCTCCGCGAAACTGCTGGGCGACATTTCTCTCGCGGAGACCCCGTCGAATCTGGCGTTCGGCGACGCCGACATGGAAACGCTCTACATTACGGCGCGTACTTCGGTGTATCGCGTGCGTCTGGGCGTGAAAGGAGCGTTACCTTATTAGCCGCCAATATCCGCCGTACCCGCTGCTCGGCGTGGGCGCGATCATTTTTGAGGGAGATTCCGTGCTGCTGGTGGAGCGGGCGGGCGAGCCTCTCAAGGGTTGGTGGTCGATTCCCGGCGGCCTGCTTGAAACCGGCGAGAAGCTCGAGGATGCGGTGCGGCGCGAAACTCTCGAAGAGACCGGCTTGCGGGTGGAGATCGTGTATCGCTTCGATATCTTCGAGCGCATCATGCGGGATGCCGAGGGGCGCGCCGAGTATCACTACGTGCTAGTGGATTACGTTTGCAAAGTGGCCGGTGGCGAGCCTGTTCCCGGCGATGACGTGAGTCGCGTCGAGTGGGTTCGGTGCGCAGAGCTGCGCGATTACAAAGTGACCAGCGGAACGATAGAGGCGGTAGAGCGAGCATACGCGAATGAACTCAGAGCCGGTTCTTGAATTCGAAGCTCTACGCGCCCTGCTCGGTCGTTACGTGCGCAGCGCGTTGGGACGAAGGGAGATGGAAGGCGTCGCCCCCTCCCGCGATCGCGAGGCAATAGAAACCGCGCTCGCCGAAGCCGCCGAAGGAATTGAATACTTGCGCGCTGCGGGGCAGCCGCAAGCCGCGTCGCGGGGCGCGGCCATTCGTATCAGTTTTACCGATATTGCCGATCCCGTGGAATCGGTGGCCCGGCTCAGGATCGAAGGAGCGACGCTCGAAGCACTGGAGATTTATGAGCTCACACGGCTGCTGGATCTGGCCGCCGAGGCGCGCGGAGTCCTGGTCGCAGCCGGACAGCGATTTCCGCGCCTGGCGGCGCACGGCGCTGCGATCGCCGATCTGCGCGAGCTGGCGCAGGAGCTGAGCGGCAAGATTCTTCCGGGCGGTATTCTGGCGGATCACGCGAGTGTCGCGCTGGGACGGCTGCGGCGCGATATCGAAAAGCAGCGCCAGGGAATCCAGCATTCGCTCGAACGTTTTCTGCGCGCGCATCATGCGGACGGCACGCTGCAGGAAGACTTCGTCACCATCCGCAATGACCGCTTCGTGGTGCCCGTAGTCACGGGCCGCGAGCGGCGCGTCGATGGCGTGATCCACGGGGCCAGCGGCAGCGGCCACACGCTTTTCGTCGAGCCGCTCGAAACCATCGAGCTCAACAACGAACTGGTGCGCCTCACCGAGGAAGAGGCGCGCGAGGTCCACCGCATTCTGCGCGAGTTCACCGCCCGCCTGCGCAAGCATGCGCCCGCGATCGCTTCCACCACCAAGGCTCTGGCGCACCTGGAGCTGATCTTCGCCAAGGCTGAATTTGCGCGCGAATTCCGCTGCGTGGTGCCGCGTATCAGTCCTGATAATCAGCGCCGCCTCATCCTGCGCGAGGCCCGCCATCCGCTGCTCGAAGACATTTTACGCAAGCAACAAAAGGCGGTGGTGCCGATCACTTTCGATCTGGATCACGAACAGCGGACGCTGCTCATCAGCGGTCCGAACACGGGAGGCAAGACCGTCACGCTCAAGACTGCCGGGCTGCTGGCGCTCATGGCTCACGCAGGCCTGCCCGTGCCCGCCGCTGACGCCGAATTCCCGTTGTTCGACGAAGTGCTGGCGGACATTGGTGATCACCAATCGATTCAAGAGAGTCTCAGCACTTTCTCGGCGCACATCGTTTCGATCCGCGCGATGCTGGAGCGCGCCACGCCGGATTCGCTGGTTCTGATCGACGAGCTGGGCCGCGCGACCGACCCCGAGGAAGGCGGGGCGCTGGGTGTAGCCGTGCTCGACGCATTCCGCACGCAGGGCGCGTTTACAGTGGCGTCCACCCATCTCCTGGCGCTCAAACTTTACGGCGCGTCGACGGCCGGGGTTCGCAACGGCTCCATGGGCTTCGACGACGCCACGCTAGAACCCACTTATGTTTTGCGCCTTGGAGCGCCTGGAAAATCCGCTGGACTCGACATTGCCAGCCGCCTGGGCCTCGATCCCGAGCTGATCCAGGATGCCCGCGCCCGCATGACCACTACCGAGCGCGACATCGCACACTTCTTGAGTGAGATGCATCAGCGGCTGGATGCGCTCGAGAAAGACCGCAGTGCGATTGCCGAGAGAGAGCGTGCGCTGGCCCTTCGCGAGCAGTCCCTCGAACAAAATTGGGAGAAGAAATACGCGTCCAAGATTCGCGAGCTGGAACAGCGCACCGCCGAGCTGTCCGCGCAATTTGAAAAGCAGGCTCAGGAGACCATCGGTGACTTGAGTCAGAAGGCCCGCGTGAAGATCGCTAAAACGCGCCGCGAGTTCCAGGAGGCCGTCGAAACCGCGATTGCAAGCGCCGGTCCGCCGGTCGCCGCAGCTCCACCTAGACTGAAGCTGACCGAAGGCGCTCGCGTCCGCCTGAAAAATATCCGCCAGCCCGCTACCGTCCGCCGAATTCTCGCGAACGGTTTCTTGGAAGTGGACGCGGGTTTTCTGCGAATGCAAGTGGCGGCGACGGACGTGGAGGAGGTGCTGCCGCCCGCAGGCACTGGCGCCGCTCGCCCGCCGGTTTCTTTCCGGCAAGGGCCAAGCTTTGACGGCTCTTTCCGCGAGATCAACCTCATCGGCCAGCGCGCCGAAGAAGCCTGCCAGCAAGTGGATAAGCTCCTCGATAGCGCGGCACTCGCCGAGGTAGACCGCATTCGTATCGTTCACGGCCACGGCATGGGGATTTTGAAGCGAGCCGTTGCCGAACTGCTGGCGCGGCATCCCCATGTGGAAAAATTTTACGTAGCGCCTCCCGAGGAAGGCGGCTCCGGGGCGACCATCGTGGAGTTGAAGACTTGAACCGCGAATGGGTTCGCCAGTACTGCATGTCGCTGCCGCATGTTACCGAACAAGTGCAGTGGCAGATCGATCTGGTGTTCAAGATCGGCGGCAAAATGTTCGCCATCGTAGTGCTGGAGCCGCACTCTACCTGCATGGCATTCAAGTGCTCGCCCGAGGATTTCGAGGAATTGGTCGAGCGCCCCGGGATCATCCCCGCGCCCTACATTGCGCGTGCAAAATGGGTCGCGCTCGAATCCTTCGATGCCATGCCCCGCAAGGAATTGGAGCCGCGGCTAAAAAGAGCCTACGAACTGATCTTTGAGAAGCTGCCGAAAAAGACCCAGCGTGAATTGAGCTAGGCGGCCTTGGCTGGTACCGCCGCCGCAGCCATTTCCTGCTGTCTCTGCCACGCCAGCTTGCCCTGGTATTCTTCCCACAAGGTGCTGAATCCCGCCCAATAGTAGCCACCCACAAAAAGCAGTTGGAACGGCACCGCCAGATAATTGTAGGATTCGATCGCGAAGGCCGTCATCCCCAGGAAATACGTGCCGACAGCCAGTTCCGCGTAGGGCAGCCAGCCGCTGCGCCGGCGATATTGGATGTTCTCCAGTTTCACCTTCTGCGTCCCGCCAATTGCGTACTTGGGAGTGCGCGCAAAACTGGTCTGGTAGCCGAAGAGCGCTTCCAGCACAGATCGCGAATTGATGATGGTCAGAGCCACGCCAGCAGCCATCAGCGCGGGCAGAAACAGGAACGCCCGCTTCCAGGTCTTGGGAAATATTTCGCGGTGCGCGACTACATAAAACGCAGAAATTGACCAGAATGATGCGATGATCAGCGGCAGGTCGATGGTCAGCATCTGGAACCAGCCCATGTAAAAGCGCACGATCATCACCGGCAGCATCAGCGCGCTCACAATGATCATCAGCGGGTAGGAGATGTTCGGCGTCAGGTGGAAAAACGCCTCCATCTTCACTTTCCGGGGTGCGTCCGATTTGAGAATCGTCGGCAATAACTTGATCGCCACCTGCGTCAGGCCCTTGGCCCAGCGCGATTGCTGCACCTGGAAGCCGTAGGTTTCGACCGGCAGTTCCGACAGGCACTCGATCGAAGGCACGTACACGAACTTCCAGCCCTTCAACTGCGCGCGATAGCTGAGATCGGAGTCCTCAGTCAGCGTGTCATGCTGCCACCCGCCCGCGTCGTCGATCATGGAGCGCCGCAAAATCCCCGCGGTGCCATTGAAGTTGAAGAAACGTCCGCCACCCGACCGCGCCACGTGCTCCAGGACGAAATGTCCGTCCAACAGCATGGCCTGCACTTCGGTAAGCAGGTTGTAGTGCCGGTTCAGATAGCCCCAGCGCGTCTGCACCATGCCGACCTTGGGATCGGCGAAGAAGTCCACCGTGCGCCGCAGGAAATCGACCGGCGGAATAAAATCGGCGTCGAAAATCGCCACGATCTCACCGGTGGCGGTCTCCAAGCCATTTTGCAGCGCGCCGGCTTTATAGCCATGGCGATGGGTCCGATGAATGTACTCGATCGGCAGCCCGGCGGCCTGGTACCCAGCCACCAGAGCGCGCGTAAAAGGATCGGTCGAGTCGGTCGAGTCGTCCAGAACCTGAATCTGCAGAAGCTCGCGCGGATAATCGATCTTGCTGGTTTCCTCCAGCAGCCGCTCGACTACATATTGTTCGTTGTAAAGCGGCAGTTGAATCGTCACCCGCGGCAGTTGCTCAAACTTTTGCGGGGCTTCCGTCGGCATCTGCTTGCGGTACTTCATGTAGCCGCGAATCATGTGGTAACGGTGCAGACCGTAGAACGAAAGCACGATCAGTACCGCGAAATATGGCACCAGGATGGCGTAATCGAAGGGCTGGAGCCGATACAGGTCCGTAAAGGTGTTGTCAAAGAGCGCGTCAACCAGTTTGCCGGCACCCGAGAAAAGACTGCTGGCCAGCAGGAAGGAAGGAGTCATCAAAAAGGTCGGCATGAGGTGCGGCGACTAACTTATATCTTAGCAATTTTGAGGCCCCGTCGCGTGCTTGACCTGTAGCCTGCGGGGATGCGATCGCGTTTCCTGTGTGGTTGGTGCCCGGGGTGGGACTTGAACCCACACTCCCGTTGCCGGAAAAGGGATTTTAAGTCCCTTGCGTCTGCCGATTTCGCCACCCGGGCACATTTAAAACGCTGTCGTTATTACACCACATCGTTCGTGAAATCCTGCACGTTTCTGGCTTAGTTCAGCCCCTTGATACCCCCAGAACCTGATTGACACCTCCGAATAGTCCGCATAGAATATCCCGAAGTGGGTCGGCGCTATAATCAGGCGGACTAAGCTCCGCCGATAGCCCAAATTGCTTTCAGGAGAAAATTTCATGATGAGAGAGTCCCGGGCGACTTTCAGCAGCCTGTTACTGCTGTCGATTTCGACCCTTTGCTGGCTGGCTCTACCCAGCCCTTCCAGAGCCCAAGCCGTCGCGATCGCGCAGGTCAGCGGCAATGTAACCGATCCCACCGGCGGCGCTATCGCAAACGCGCAGGTCCGCATGATTGAGACCGAAAAACAAGCGGTGCATGCCACGGTCACCGATGCGCAGGGGCGGTACGTTCTGCCGGGACTTCCTGTGGGTCCGTATCGGCTCGAAGTAACCGTTTCAGGATTTAAGGACTACGCACAAACCGGCATCGTGCTGCAGGTGAACAATAACGTTCAGATCAATGTGCCGATGCAGGTGGGCTCGCTCTCCGAAAAAGTGGAAGTGAGCGCCACCGCAAGTATGGTGGAGACCAAGGAAAACTCGATTTCATCGGTGGTCGATCAGCGGGGCATCAACGACTTGCCGCTCAACGGCCGCCAGGCGACCCAGTTGATTTTAAGCTTGGGCGCGGCGTCCTACGGCGATGCGGGAGACACCGGCAGCAAGACCTTCTACAGTTCCACCCGAATTTCCGTCGCGGGCGGGCAGGGCAATGGCACCGCGTACCTCCTTGATGGCGGCGACAACACCGACGCCATGTCGAACGTCAATCTTCCCTTCCCGTTCCCCGACGCCCTGCAGGAGTTCAGTGTCGAAACCAGCGCGGTGTCCTCGCGTTTCGGCATACACCCTGGCGCTACCGTCAACGTGGTTACCAAGTCTGGTTCAAACTCGCTCCATGGCGATCTCTTCGAGTACCTTCGCAACGGCGACCTGAACGCCCGTAACTTCTTCGCACTCACGCGCGACAGTCTGAAGCGAAATCAGTACGGCGGCACTGCCGGCGGCAGGATTATCCGCGACAAGCTGTTTTTCTTTGGCGGGTATCAGGGAACCATCAACCGCTCCAACCCGCCGTCGACCTCTACGCGTATCCCAACTAACGCGATGCTCGCCGGGGACTTCAGCGCAGTGGCCTCGGCCGCGTGCAACGGAAAGCAGGTGACGAATCCATTCGCCAACGGCGCGCCGTTCCCCGGCAACCAGGTCCCAGTTGGGTTCCTCAACGACGTAGCCAAGAAGACCGCGACGCAATATCTGCCGATTGCCGCCGCCGACCCATGTGGCAACGTCACCTATGGCATTCCCGTTACCGGAGACGAAAACCAATACATCGGGCGCGTGGACTGGCTGCAGAACTCCAAACACACTCTGTTTGGAAGGTATTTCGTGGATGCTTATAAGAATCCGGCCACATATGATGGCAAGAATGTCCTTACTACTACGCAGGCGGGCAACCTCGAAATGGCGCAGTCCCTGACTGTCGGCGACAACTACGTTTTCGGTCCCGGGACGCTAAACTCTTTTCACGCCACGTTCAATCGCCGGCGCGATGACCGCGGGCCAACCAGCATTCCGATCAACCCCACCCTGCTAGGGGTAAACATGTATAGCGCGGTGCCCAACTTCCTGCTGTTCTCCGTTACCGGCGGCTTCAGCACCTTCTGCGGAACCTGCGCGCCGGGACACTTCAACGTCAACGCCTTCCAGGTGGCCGACGACGTCGATGTGATTCGAGGACGGCATCAGATGGCATTTGGATTTAACCTCGTGCGCGTGCAGAACAATACCATCTCCGGCTTCCAGGAGAATGGCAATTTTACGTTTAACGGCACCCGCACCGGAGTGCCCCTCGCCGATTTCATGCTCGGAGTGCCTAACGATTTCAACCAGACCAACGCCACTCCCAACGACCTGCGCTCCTGGATTATGAGCTTCTACGCGCAAGACACTTTCAAGCTGTCTTCGCGCCTGACAGTGAATTACGGCGTCCGCTGGGAGCCGACCTTCTCCGATCCCGATAAGTACGGGCGCGGCACCTCCTTCAGCCTCGCCGGTTTCTTGGCCGGTCAGCGCAGCACGGTTTATCCCACGGCGCCCGCCGGATTATTTTTTAAAGGCGATGCCGGAATTCCGGATGCCATGTGGAACGGCAAATGGATGAATTTTGCCCCCCGGCTGGGGATCGTATGGAACCCGCATGGCGACGGTCGCGACACTCTTCGCGTCGGCGGCGGAATCCTCTATGACGTAGCCGAGACCTGGTACAACGAGCGCGAGACCACCAACGCCCCGGTGGGCACGCTGCTGGATATTCCCAATCCGCCGGGCGGCCTGACGAATCCGTGGCAAGGTTATCCGGGCGGAAATCCATTTCCCCAGAATGGGAAGGTTTTCTTCCCGACTGCGGGAGTCTATGTCAACATGCCCGTTGATCCCAAGCCCACGTATGTGGCCAATTGGAATGTCACCTACCAGCGCCAGATCGGCACATGGATGGCCTCAGTGAGTTATTTGGGTAACAAGACCACTCACCTTTGGGGCAACGGTGGAGAGATCAACCCGGCCACCTACTTCGGCGCGAGTTCTACCACTTCTAATACCCAAGCACGCAGGCGTCTTTCCCTGATCAATCCCACGCTGGGCGCGGCCTATGGCAGCATCAACACTTCTGATGACGGAGCCGTAGCGCACTACAATGGCCTGCTCCTGTCGGTGCAGCATCGCTTGAGCAATAGCTTCACGTTCAACGCCAACTATACCGACTCTTACTGCATTTCCGACGCAGATTTCGGCGCCGCCCTGGCCGCTCCCACCAACTCGCAGCGTTTCAACCGGCATGCCGACTGGGGACCGTGCGTGTTTGATACCCGCCATAACTTCAACACCACGCTGGTAGCCACCAGTTCGATGAAACGCGGAAACCGGTGGATGAATCGTCTGCTTAGCGATTGGCAGATTGCCCCGCTGGTCCATGTCGCGAGCGGCCAGCCCGTCAACATCATCAGTGGTCAGGATAGATCGTTAGGCGGAATCAACAACGGCAATAACGACCGCCCCAATCAGGTTCTCGCGGATGCCCTGGCGACGAATCCAGTGTGTAACAACGGCCGCACGCCCTGCGTACAGTACGTTAACAAGGATGCGTTTCAACTCAATGCGCTGGGCGCATACGGCAATCTCGGACGCAACTCCGTGCGCGGCCCCCACAATGTGAACTTCGATGTCGCTCTCAGCCGGCTCTTCCAGGTCACGGAACGCTTCCGGTTGCAGGCGCGCATGGACGCGTTTAATGTCTTCAATCACGCAAACTTCGTGGGAGCGATTTCGCCGGCTGGGACGGTATCGGCATACTCTACGTTCTCGAATAACATGGGCTCCGCTACTTTCGGCAGGATTCAAGCCGCCTTCGATCCGCGCATCCTGCAGTTTTCGATGAAGCTGTATTTCTAGCGCTTGTTCGTAAACGGGGAGCGTTGTCGAGCGCTCCCCACTTTATCTCGCAGCCCGAATCGCGGGCACTTCAACTACGCTGACGCCGGAAACCGGATGCTCGACCGCCCCCGCCAATGCCCCCAGCATCTGTTCCACGGTGACGAGTCCCAGCCTGCGCGCGCCCTCGCGAGTGGATGGAATTCGTTCCGCGAGCCAGTAAAACGGGATCAAAGCATAGGGCCAGCGATGCCCCGGACCCAGCACATACCACGGCCGCAGAATCGTGGCATTGAGCCCGCTCGCCTGTAATTCCGTCTCGCAGGCGGTTCGGGCAGCGATGTAGGCGTGCATTGCGGGAGCCGGATGGGCCACGCTCACATAAATGAAGTGAGCGATGCCAGCCCGCTTCGCCACGCGGATGGCCTCGATCCCCGACCGCTGATCGATCTCTATGAACTCCTTGGCTTTTGCGGGACTGGGGTGCGACACACCCACCAGTTGGATGAAGGTGTGGCACCCTGCCAGATATTGCTCGTAGGACGCGCCCTCGAGCGCATCACCTAGCACCGGCGAGCACGCAGCCGGTAGCTTGTCCTCCGAGCCCGGACGCACCAGCGCCACCATTTCATGCCCGCGGGCCGCCAGCAGTGGAATCAAGCGGCTGCCCATGTAACCCGTGCCGCCCGTAATAAAAATGCGCCGACCCAAGTATCCTCCCAGAAAAATGGGCGAGAAAAGTGGCCCCCCGCGGACACTATCTTGATACTTCAGTGCAAGAACAAGTCGTGTTCCTGGCTTTTGCCGCTGCCGCGTTTAGCCAGACCATTATAGATCCGGCCTATGCGGACTTGGACCGAGCTTATCAATCCTTGCAGGCCAAGGAATATGACCGCGCAATCGCCGGGTTTGAGCGCGCCATCGCTCTAGCGCCGGACCGCCCCTCGGTCCGCAAAGATCTCGCCTACACGCTGCTCAAGGTGGGTGAAACTGCCGCCGCGCGCGAACAGTTCGCCGCGGCCATGCGCCTCGATCCGCGCGATGATCAGGTGGCGCTCGAATACGCCTTCCTGTGTTATGAAACTCATCAGGAGGTGGCGGCGCGGCGCATCTTCGACCGCTATCGTCAGTCGAGCACGACCGCCGCGCAGGCGTTTGAGAACATCGATCGTCCCCTGCGCGAGGGGATTGAACGCTGGAGACAGGCGCTGGCGCTTTCGCCCGATAATTTTAGCGGCCACGGCGAGCTGGCGCGGCTGGCGGAGCAGCGCGACGAACTCACGCTTGCGGCCGAGCACTACGAGCGCGCCTGGAAACTGCGCCCCGATCATCGCGAGTTGCTGCTCGACTTGGGACGCGTCTGGCAAGGAGTCGGCCGCGCCGAAGAGGCCGCGGCTGCATTGCTGGCTGCATCGCGCGGAGCCGAGGCACGGGTGGCCGAACAAGCGCGCGAGTTGCTGCCCGCGCGCTATCCGTATGTGTACGAGTTCGCGAGGGCGCTCGCGCTCGATCCTTCGAATGTCCCCCTGCGGCGCGAGTTTGCCTATCTGCAGCTTCAGATGGAACGCACGGCTGAAGCCGAATCCCAATTCACGGGGGTCGTCGAGCACGCACCTGATGATCTGATCGCGGCGGCCCAGTTGGGACTCTTAAAGATGGCCCGCGGCGATGGCGCGGGCGCGATGACTCTGCTCAACCGCGTCTTGCAAAGCGGCGATGCGGACCTGGCAGAGCGCGTGCGCAACGCATTCGAGCTTCGCGCTACGCTCCGGGGCCGCCCCCCGGCATCGCGCCCCGTCCTGTCGGATCAAGCCAAAGAGTTGGCCTTCAAGAGCCTGGATAAAGGCTATTTGCAGGACGCCCTGCGCTACCTCACCATCGCCCACGAAAACGATCCGGTGGATTTCGACGTCATGTTGAAGCTGGGCTGGGCCAATAATCTGCTCAAGGACGACCGCGACGCCGTGAAGTGGTTCAACCTCGCGCGCAAGAGTCCCGATGTGAAGACTGCCGCCGAAGCCGCTCGCGCGGCCCGTAACCTGGAGCCCTCGCTTGCGCGTTTGCGCACTACCGTATGGGTCTTCCCGACGTTTTCCTCGCGCTGGCACGATCTGTTCGCCTACGCGCAGACCAAGACCGAGCTGAACCGGCCCGACTGGCTGGTACGGCCCTACGTGTCACTGCGCTTTGTCGGCGACACGCACGGCGCGGTCGAGCCCGGCATCGGTTTCGCGCCGCAGTATCTTTCCGAAAACGCGGTGATCGCGGCGCTCGGCGTCGCCACCCGCACGTGGCACGGCGCAACCGGATGGCTGGAAGCCGGCGAGCAGTTTCGCTATCGCCCCACATCCAATGATCCCAGCCGTATGTCGCCCGATTATCGCGGCGGTGTTTCCTACAGCAAAGGCTTCGGCCATTTGCTGACCAGCAG
>Ga0207703_10003294_pt1 | contig 13551 bp, 10 predicted proteins | sample KBSSwiS12_FD_184304 | JGI IMG/M metagenome (GOLD analysis project Ga0207703, IMG submission 184304) | Switchgrass rhizosphere microbial communities from Kellogg Biological Station, Michigan, USA - KBS Switchgrass S1-2 (SPAdes) (version 2) | ecosystem: Host-associated > Plants > Roots >... | reverse complement strand
GGAAGGCTTCGACAACGTGGCGAGCGTGCTGTCGGTGTCGCCGGCGCTGCTGGAGAACTATCTGTCGGCGGCGCGAACGCTCAGCCGGCGTGCGGTCGGCGATCCCGCGATGCAGCCGGTGATCGAAACCTTCAAGATCTCCAAAGCACTGGTGCAGGACGAGCGCATCAGCGACGAGCTGCCGTTCGGTTCGCAGGGCGGCGCGCTGATTCGCTATTCCTTTCCGCTCGACGCGGAGTACACGATCAAAGTCCTGCTGCGACGGCAGGAGTACGACTACATCATCGGCATGGGCGAGCCGCACCAGCTCGACTTCCGTCTCGACGGCGTACGGCTGAAGCGGTTCACCGTGGGCGGCGAAGCCAGGGGGATGACGACCCCGGAGAATTTCGCCGGGAACACGCAGGGTGATCCCGAATTCGAAGAGTACATGCATAACGCCGACGCGCATCTCGAAGTGCGCGTCCCCGTAAAGGCGGGCGTGCACGAGGTCAGCGTGTCCTTCGTCAGGCGGCTCTGGGAACCCGAAGGCATCCTCCAGCCGCCACAGACCGGGTTTGGCAGGACCACGAACGAGTATTACCACGGCAATCCAGCGGTCGAGATCGTGTCGATTGGCGGCCCGTACGGCTTGCCCACCGTCGCTCGCGCCACGGCTGACGAGCGAAGGGACGCCGACTCTCCCAGCCGGCGCAAAGTGTTTGTGTGTCGTCCGAAGGATGCTGCCGGCGAGGAACCGTGCGCGAGAAAGATTCTGTCGACGCTCGCGGCGCGCGCTTATCGGCGGCCCGTGAGCGACAACGACATCCAGACCCTGCTCGGTTTCTATAAAGAAGGGCAGGCCCAGGGCACTTTTGCTGCTGGCATCCAGCGCGGGATCGAGCGCATCCTCGCGGCTCCGAGCTTTCTCTTCCGCATCGAACGCGAGCCCGCCGGACTGCCGGCCGGCTCCGCCTATCGTCTCGGCGATCTGGACCTGGCCTCGCGGCTGTCGTTCTTTCTGTGGAGCAGTCTCCCGGACGATGAACTCCGAGAGGCAGCGGTTCGCGGAACGCTGAATGATCCCGTGGCGCTGGAGCGGCAGGTGCAACGCATGCTGCGCGATCCGCGGTCGAATGCGCTGGTCGACGATTTCGCCAGCCGCTGGCTCGAGCTGAACAAGCTTGCGGGCGTCGTCCCCGACACGGAGCTGTATCCCGAATTCGACGAGAACCTGCGCGACGCGATGGAACAGGAGACGAAGCTGTTTGTCGGCGGCCAGATGCACGACAACCGCAGTGTCGTGGAACTGCTGACGGCTGACTACTCGTTCCTGAACGAGCGGCTCGCCGTCCATTACGGGATTCGCAATATCTACGGCAGCCATTTCCGGCGCGTCACCCTCGGCGGCCCGCGCGGAGGGCTTCTCGGCCAGGCGAGCCTCCTGACGGTCACCTCCTATCCCAATCGCACGTCGGTGACGATGCGTGGGCGGTGGCTGCTCGCGAACATCCTCGGCGCCCCGCCACCGCCGCCGCCGGCCGACATTCCCGCGCTCAAAGAGGCAGGCGTCGACGGGCAGCCGCGGGCGCTCCGCGAGCGGATGGAGATACACCGCCGGAATCCCGCCTGCGCGTCGTGCCATCAGCGGATGGACCCGCTCGGGTTTGCGCTCGAGAATTTCGACGCGCTCGGAAAATGGCGCACGTCCAGCGATGGCGCGCCGGTCGATCCGTCGGCATCGTTCCCCGACGGCACGCGATTCGAAGGGGTCGCGGGTCTGCGGACGCTCCTGGCGAGCCATCAGGAAGACTTCGTCCGCACGCTCAGTGGGAAGCTGCTGGCTTATGGGATCGGCCGCGGCCTGGACTACCGCGACATGCCTGCCGTCCGCGGCATCGTGCACGGCGCGGCGCCGGCCGGTTACTCCTGGTCATCGCTGATCACCGGCATCGTCAGGAGCACATCGTTCAGCATGGCTGTGGCGAGCGGGACGGAGAGCGGAACCCGCGATCAGGAGAGGGTGAAGCAATGATCGTCGCAAAGAAAGCGCTGCCGCGGCGCACCGTCTTACGCGGCCTGGGTTCGATGCTGGCGCTGCCGCTGCTCGACAGCATGATGCCCGCGCTCTCGGCGCTGCCGAAGACGGCGGCGAAACCGATCAACCGGTTCGGGGTCATGTACGTGCCCAACGGCATGATCATGAAGAACTACCTGCCGGTGGCCGAAGGCGCCGGCTACGAGCTGACGCCCACATTGAGCGCGCTGGCCCCGTTTCGCGAGCGGGTGCTCGTGCTGAGCGGACTGGAATGCATTCCGACTCCGGGACGACCGGGCGGGGCGCACGCCAAAGCCAGCACGCGGTTCCTCACCGACGTCTCGCCTCCCTTGAGCGAGACCTGGCTCGACGCCGGCATCTCGATGGATCAGATCCTCGCGCAGGAAACCGGGAAGCAGACGCAGGTGGCGTCGCTCGAGCTGGCGATGGAGTCCGGCGAAACGGCGGGCGCGTGCGACACGGGGTTCGCCTGTCCCTACACGAACACGATCAGCTGGAAGAGCCAGAACACGCCGCTCCCGACGCAGAACAATCCGCGCGTCGTGTTCGAGCGCCTGTTCGGCGACAGCACCAGCACGGATCCCAAAGTCCGGCTGGCGCGGCTGCGCGAGCAGCGGAGCGTGCTCGATTCGGTGAGCGAGGAGCTCGCCCACCTGCAGGGAGCGCTTCCGCAAAGCGATCGGACGAAGCTGGCCGAGTATCTCGACGCCATTCGCGGCGTGGAGCAGCGCATCCAGATTGCCGAGGCGCAAAGCGATCAGGATCTGCCGCTCGTCGAGCATCCCGCTGGCGTTCCTGCCAGCTGGGAAGATCACATGAACCTGATGCTCGACCTGCAGGTGCTGGCGTTTCAGTGCGATCTCACACGCGTCATCACCTTCATGGTGGGACACGAGCACAGCGGCATGACCTATCCGCAGATCGGCGTGCCCGACGCGCATCATCCGATCTCGCACCATCAGCAGGAACCTGACAAGGTCGCGAAGGTCGCCAAAGTCAACGCGTATCACGTGCAGATGTTCGCGCGGATGCTCGGGAAGCTTCAGGCGACGGCCGACGGCGACGGCACGCTGCTGGATCACGTGACGATGATGTACGGCGCGGGTATCGCGGACAGCAACAGCCACTCGCCGATCGACATCCCGATGATCCTGGCCGGAGGCGGCACCGGCCACCTCAAGGGCGGACGGCACATCCGGTTCAAGAACATGCCGCTGGCGAATCTGCATCTGACGCTGCTGGATCAGTTCGGCGTGCACCGGGATCAGATCGGAGACAGCACGGGACGGGTCGATGCGCGGATTCTCGCTCTGTAAAGCGCTCGAGTCGGTTTCACCAGCTTCTGTGGCGCGGCCCTTCAGGGCTGCGAACGCAGGGCTGAAGCCCTGCGCCACGTTTGTGAAACGGCTGGCGATCTGTCTGGCCATTCTTGTGGGGTCCGGCTTCAGCCGGACCTACATCACGCCCGCAATGAGCGCCGCCGCAGGTGTCGATCCGCGCCTGATTCAGGCGGTCAAAAACAGGGACGCCGACTCTGTGCGCGCCTTGCTGAAGCAACGTATCGACGTGAACGCGACCCAGGGCGACGGCGCAACCGCGCTGCATTGGGCGGCGCACCGCGACGACCTGGTGATTGCCGATCTGCTGATTCGTGCCGGAGCGCGTGCGAGTGTCGCCGACGATCTGGGGACGACGCCGTTGCATCTCGCGTGCACGAACCGCAGTGGGGCCATGGTCGAGCGCTTGCTGAGCGCCGACGCCAACGGAAATGCGGCGCTGCCGAGCGGCGAGACCGTCCTGATGACGTGCGCCCGCGCCGGCGACGCCCGCGCGGTCAAGGCGCTGCTGGCTCACGGCGCAGATGTCAACGCGCAGGAGCGCGAGCACCACCAGACTGCGCTGATGTGGGCGGTGGCGCAACGCCATCCGGACGTCGTCGGCCTGCTCATCGACTCGCGCGCCGATGTTCGCGCCCGCTCCGCCACCTACGCCCAGACGGTTGTCGGCGAGCAGACGCAGCGAGCGGGACGCGAAGAGCTGAACTACACGGTGATGCGCGGCGGCGCCACGCCGCTGCTGTTTGCGGCCCGGGTGGGCGACGTCGAGTGCGCGAGGCTGCTGCTGACCGCGGGGGCGGACGCGAACGACTCACAGCCCGACGGGGTCAGTGCCCTGGTGCTCGCGGCCCACAGCGGCAACGGACCGGTCGCCGCGCTGCTCTTGGCACACGGCGCGGATCCCAACGGGGAAGGCAGCGGATACACGGCGCTGCATGCGGCGATCCTGAGAAGCGATCTGAACCTGGTGAAAGCGCTGCTCGCTCGCGGCGCCAATCCGAATGCCCGGATTACGAAGGGCACGCCGATGCGGCGCGACACCACCGACTGGAATCTGCCGGCGACCCTGATCGGGTCGTCTCCCTATTTGCTGGCGGCCAGGTTCCTCGAGTCCGAAATCATGCGGGTGCTCGTGGCTGCAGGCGCCGATCCGGCGCTGACAATGTCCAACGGCGCGGACGCCGTGATGCTGGCAGCCGGGATGGGATCGAGCAGGACGGCGAGCCGGCGGGGCATCGAGACGATCGACTTTGGCAAGGTCGAACCCGAGAGTCAGGTGCGCGATGCGGTTGCGGCGGCCGTTGGCCTGCGCGGCGACGTGCACGCGGCGAGCCGAACCGGTGATACGGCCCTGCACGTCGCAGCGGCTCTCGGCTACGACACGGTTGTGCAGTTCCTCGTCGAGCGGGGCGCCAGCGTGAACGGGAAGAACGCGCGCGGGGTCACGCCGCTCGCGGCGGCGATGTTCGGATCCATCGTCGGCAGAGGGAGAGCCGCGGCGCCGGCCGGCGCCGATTCGCTGGGTTTCGAGCCGCCGATCGATCTGGTCCATCCGAGCACCGTCGCGCTGCTCAAGAAACTCGGCGCTACAGAGTAGAGACCTGTGCGGAAACAGTATCGAACGTGGCGCAAGGCTTTAGCCCTGCGATCGGATCGCAGCCCTGAAGGGCTGCGCCACAGGCGGTCTCGAACGGCGCGCCCCGCATCGGTGCTGTCCCTGCTCGTCTTTGCCGGCGCGCTGCCGGCAGCGGCGCAGCAATCGTTTACCGGCAAGCTTTCCGACAGCATGTGCGGCGCGTCCCATCAGACGAAAGCCGCCGCCGGCAGCCTGACCGATCGAGAGTGCCTGTTCGCCTGCATCAGGGCGCTGGCGAAATACGTGCTCGTGGACGAGAACAATCAGGTATGGCCGATCGCGAATCAGGATGCGATGGGCCTGCCGTTGTACGCGGGCCGGCCGGTGAAGCTCACCGGCGAGCGCAAAGGCGAGGCCATCTTCGTCACGAAAGTCGAAGCGATTCCGGCTCACCTGCATCTCGGCCACGTGATGACGAACTGGCGGGACACGCCCGGCACGCGGGGATTCCTGCCGGTCGCGGCCGACGAGGCCAGGGTCGCCGTCCTGCACGCCCAGCTTGCCCTCAAGGCGTCGAGGCTTGACGACATCAAGATTCACGCCGGTCACGTCCTGAATGCGCTCGATCCCGCTGTTGAACCGAAAGGGCCCGGCGCCGGATACGGCGTCAGGAAGGCGGCGGCGGGCGCGCTGCAGCATCTCGAGTTTGCGGCCAAAGCCGATGGCGCGACCGCGACCATCACGACGCACGCCCCGCAGGTGTCGTCTTCACTCTCGAACGTACTGCAATGGGTGGATCAGGCGATCGCGGCGGCGCAAGGGATCCGCGCTGCCACAGATGCTACGCAAGCCGAACGATCGGCGAGCGATCTTGCCGCCTTGACGCGGCGAATCAGCGAAGAGGGGCTGGGGCAGGCCCAGACCCACATGGCCTCGATCCTGAAGGGCGAAGGGATCCTCGGCGCCCCTCGTTAATCGCGCTTGACCGTCGTGCGCGCTCGAAATTAGACTCCGCCGAAGATGAGATCAGCCGTGCAGCGATGTTGGAAAACGATCCTTTTCGCGTTTCTCGCCGCCGGCGCCGTGCTGGGACTCGAGAACGGGGCGGCAGCCGTGCAGCCGCAGCCTGCACCGACCGGACCCGCCAACAAGCTGATCGTCTACGGCGACACGGCGATGTTCACGCCTCCGGGCACTCCCGAAAACTGCATCCTGAGGAGCCGCTTCAAACGCGGCGATCCGGTGGGCTGGCGGATGTTCGTAGCTGATCCGCAGACCGGCAATCTGGAGGCATCCGCTCAACTCGTCGTTCACATCAGCTTTGCCGGCAGGACCCAGGATATTCCGATGCGCTACCGCGCCACCGCGGCGCAGCCCGAACGCCAGTTCTGGGTCGCCAAATGGGTGGTACCGGCGGACGCGCCGATCGGGATCGTCCGCTACACCGTGACCGCGACCGACAAGTACGGGCGCAGCGGAGAATTCAAACCGTTCGAGGTCCAGGCATCTCAACTGACCATCGCAGAGTGAAGAATTAAGAATTGAGAATTCGGAATTTGGAATGCGTACACGAGTTCTGAATTCCAAATTCTTAATTCTTGATTCCGCGCTTGCCGCTGTCCTTTCTCTGGCGGCGTGTCGAGGGGCGCTGCCTGCATCCGCTCATGCTCGAGACGAAAGCGGTCTGAAGCCCCTCGAGCTCAAGCCAGCGAAAAGCGGCAAACCCGTGGCGGGCGCTGAGATCGACGCTGTCGCCGTCGGCTTGCCACCAAACAGAACAGTCGATCTGATGTGGGAGACCGTTGACGGCGGCTGGGTCGTTGAGGATGGTTACCGCTTCAGAGGGAAGCGGTTCACCGAGAGTTCAAAGGCCTTGGGGCGAGCGAACGTCGACGCGGCCGGGCGGCTCGAGACCCATTTCAGCATCCCGGAAGACTTCGGCGGCATGCACACCGTCACCGTTGCCGATGCGGGAAAGCCGCTCGCACAAGGCGGACTTGAAGTGACGCAGACCTTCGAGTTGCATCCATCCGAGGGACCCATCGGCACGCTCGTCGAGCTCCGCGTCACCGGTTTCGGCTGGCGGACGATGGAGAGCACGTGGGTGGTGAATTGGGACAATCAAGAAGTCGGCTATGTGTCGGCGACCGGCACGCGCGGCACGGCCGTAGCGCGGTTCCGCGCGACCGGTCCGGTGGGCGCGCACGAGATCAAGGTCTACACCGGCTACATGGGTCAGAGCTACTTGAATCACGAGCAAGCGCCGAACGCGTACCTGCCGAGGCCCCGGTTCGTGTTTCATGTGACCCCTGGCGCCGGCGCAGCGACGGGTGGATATGCCGAGCCGTATCAGCCGCAGAAGATTCCTGCGGCCGAGATCAGCGTGGCTGGCGGCAGTCTGAACGTCACGCCGTCACAGGGAAGGGTGCAGACGCGCGCGGTGTTGAAAGGCCGCGGCTTTCCCGCGAATGCATCCGTGTCGCTGATTTGGGGCACCCAGGTTGGTAGCCGGGTCTCGGGTAATGGCTTCGCGCCGCAGGAACGGCAGCTGGCGACGCTCACCGTTGGCGCGGACGGCGGGCTCGAAACCGCGCTGGCGATTCCCGACGATCTCGGCGGGATGCATACGCTGTCGATCAGGTTCGGCGACAAAACGCTCGCGCGCGCGTTCTTCGCGATCGAAACGAGTATCGTGAGTATGTCGCCAACCTCCGGCCCGGCGGGCACTCCGGTGACGATTCATCTCAAAGGCGTCGGCTGGACCGACGTCGACAACATTTACGTCGCCACCTATGACAACGCGTACATGGGTTACGCCTGCGGCTTCAACAGTCAGGGCGACGTCGTCATCAACTTCACCGCGGCGGGATCAGTGGGGCGACATCTGATCGATTTCTATCCGGGGATCTATCAGGGATCCGACAAGGACCAGCAGCTGTATCGCCTGCCGCAGCTCACCTATGCCGACGACCACCCGGGCAACAAGATTCCGGCGTTGCGCTTTGCCTTCGAGGTGACGCCGTCCCTAACCCTCTCTTCCCACCTGACTTCCAAGTGAAGCAGTGTCGTGGCGTCACTCGAATGCGCAGTTAGAATCCCGAGGCGCGGCCCACGCGTCATGCGCTCGTTCACGTTGCTCGTACCCGGCCTGCTTGCAGCCAGCATGGCCTGTTCTGCGCCGACCGATCCATCGGTCTGGCGCTTCCGAACCGTGCGTCCATGGCTGGCCGGAAACTCGCAGGCGCTGACGCCGGTCGTCGACCGCCAGTCCGCATTTTTCTGTGGCGGCTATTTCTGGGACGACGACGCCGCCATTCACGGCCTTTCGCTGGCGGACGGCCGTCTCTTGTGGACGCACCGGGTCGGCACCTGCCGCAGCGGCCCCTGGCTCCTGGCGAACACGTTGGTCGTCCATTCACAACCGTCGCGGAACGGCCTGGATATGAAGACGGGCAGTGAACGCTGGGCCGCGGGCATCGGCGGCTTTGAACCACCGACGACGAAGGACGGATGGCTTTACGCCAACGGAGAGTTTTCAGTCTTCGTCGCCGATCCGGCGACTGGCACGGTTGCGCGGACGATCAAGACGCAGGCTGAAGTGACCACCACTCCTGTCCTTGCCGGCGATCTGCTGCTGTTCGGAACGATCGACGGTGGGCTGCACGCGGTCCGCGTGGGACCGATGCGGCGCTGAGCAGTCGCGGCCGCGGCCGGCGGACGTATGAAGACGTGTATGATCCCGCACGATGCGTGACCCACATGCGCCCATCCATCCGAGGCCACGACCGTGACGCGGCCTCTGCGCGTCGGCGTTGTCGGCTGCGGTGGCATCGCGCAGATGATGCATTTGCCGACGCTCGCCGAGCGGCCGGACCTCTTCGCCATCGCCGGCCTCGCCGACATCGATCGAGAGACGCTCGACATGGTCGCCGCGCGCTACCACGTCGAGCGCACGACCGTCGATTACCACGAACTGCTCGCGCACGACGATGTCGAGGCGGTGCTCGTGCTGGCATCGGGCACTCATCGACCGTTTGTGACTGGCGCGCTTGCCGCGGGCAAGCACGTCTTCGTCGAAAAGCCCCTCGGCTTCAGCCTGGCGGAGACCGAGGGACTGGCCGCCGCCGCGCGTGCGAGCGGGCGTGCCGTCCAGGTCGGATATCACAAGCGGTTCGACCCCGCGTACCGGCGCGCTCGCGATCTGGTGCGCGATCTCGCGGGTCTCCGGCTGATCGAGGTGACGGTTCTCCATCCCGACGAGGACCCCTATCGGCGGCACCATGCCCTGGTGCCTCGCCGGGACGCCGCGATATTGAGCGAGGCCGAGCTCGACGCGCTCACGGTTCGCGACGCCGCCGCGGAATCAATTCGCGCCGCGCTGGAGAGCACGCTCGGCCCCGCCGCGCCGCAGCACCTGCGGGTCGCGACCTTTGTCCTGCTCACCAGCCTCATTCACGACATCAACCTCGTCCGCGGCCTGGTCGGTGAGCCGGAGGAGGTGCTGTCCGCGCACGTGTGGCGCGGCGGCATGGCGCAATCGTCGCTGACGCGTTTTGCCGGCGACCTGCGCGTGTCGATGACGTGGATCTCCGTGCCGGGGCTGGCGCACTACGAGGAGCGCGTGACCTGCGTCGCCAACGATCGCCGCGTGGCTCTGGTGTTCCCGTCCCCGTACCTCCGGCACGCGCCGACGGCGCTCGCGGTCGAGCGCATGGACGGCGCATCGCTCGTCGTCGAACAGCACACCGTGTCCTACGAAGAGGCGTTCCGCGACGAGCTGTACCACTTCCGCGACACGGTGCTCTCGGGCGGACCGGGCGATCCCGGACTCGACGACGCGGTCGCGGACGCGCGCTGGATTGAATGGATCGCGCACGCGCTGATCAACGGGGAGCGTCCACGTTCGCTCGTGTGACGAGCCCCACTTTGGTGCGTTGATCGCGCGGGACCGGCTCGCCGCGGATCCGTTTCACGGCGCTTTCGATCGCGATTCTGCCCATTTCTTCCGGATACTGGGCGACGGACGCTTCCATCCTCCCCGTCGCGATCGCCTTGCGCGCATCGTCGACCGCGTCGAAGCCGATGACGCGAATCCGGCCGGTCCGGCCGGCCGCCTGGATCGCCTCCAGCGCGCCGAGCGCCATCATGTCGTTGCAGGCAAACAGGGCGTCGATCTCCGGGTGCGCCTGCAGCATGTTGCGGAAGACGGTGAAGCCCTGGTCGCGCTCCCAGTTGGCGGTCTGCGACGAGACGACGGCGACGCCCGGGGCCGATCGGATGGCGTCGAGAAATCCTCGCAGACGCGCGTCGCCGGTCTGGTGGCCGGGAGTGCCTTCGAGAAGCGCGAGCCTCGCCGATTTACCGCTCGCGTCGACCAGATACTGTCCGGCGATGCGGCCGCCTTCCACGTTGTCCGAGCCGATGTAGGTGTCGAACGACACGCCCTGTTGTGCGGCCGCGCTCTCGTCGAGCTCATCGTCGACGATGATCACGGGGATGCCGGCGCGGTTGGCCTTGCCGACCGCCGGCACGATTTCCTTCGAGCCGGACGGGCAGAGGCACAGCACGGCGACGCGCGTCTCGATCAGGTTCTCGATGATCTGCATCTGCCGTTCGACGTCGATCTCGCGCTCGGCGGCCTGCACGATGAGGTCGATGCCGGCCCGCGTCGCGGCGGCCTCGGCGCCCCGGCGCATGTCGAGGAAGAACGGGCTGTTGAACGTCTTGAGCACGAACGCGACGCGCGGGCGGCTGCCGCGCGCGCGGTTGCAGCCGGCGAGGACGGACGCGAGCGCCAGAAGCGCGTCGCGACGGGTCATCGACGTGCGGGAGCGTCAGACACCGAGGCCTCGCAGGAAGTCGCGGTTGCGCCGCGCACTTTCGGCGGGCGAGCCCATCCCCGGCAGCACGTCCTGCTCGACGACGATCCAGTCGTCGTAGCCGTGCTCACGCAGCTCGCGCAGCATGGCCGCAAAGTCCACGGCGCCGCGCCCCAGCTCGCAGAAGATCCCATGCCGCATCGACTCGAAATAATTCCACGACCCGCCACGCGCACGCTGGAAGACGCGCGGCTCGAAGTCCTTGAAGTGCACGTGCCAGACGCGGGCGGCGTGACGTTTGTAGATCTCGAGCGGATCCCCGCCGCCGAGCATGAGATGGCCCGTGTCGAGACACAGCCCGACGAGCGTGGGATCGGTGCGCTGCATCAACTCGTCGACTTCCCACGGCGTTTCGACGAACCCGGCGCCGTGCGGATGGAAGACGGTCCGAAGGCCTGTCGCGTCGCGGACGGCACGCGCGATCGTGTCGCATCCGTGGGCGAAGGTCTTCCACGCCTCGTCTGTCAGGCCGTCGGCCCGAATGATGCGCCCGGCGCGCGCCGTTCGCACGGGATCGGTGCCGCAATCATCGGCCAGCACGACGAGCGGCGCCTCACCGGTGGCGGCCAGCAGACGTGCCGTGCGCACAGCCGTCTCGACGCCGGCCGTGTGAGCGGACGCGTCAGCGAGTCGCACCGGCACGAAGGCGCCGAGCATGCCGAGGGCCCGCGCCGCAAGCTCCGCCGAGAGCGCCTGCGGATCGGTGGGCATGAACCCCCAGTCGCCCAGCTCGGTCGCGGCGTAGCCGGTCGCGGCAATTTCATCGAGCACCTGCGCGCACGGCGCACTGCTCTCCATTCCATCGAATTCGAGGACGCCCCACGAACAGGGGGCATTGGCGATACGCATCAGTGCCGAGTATGGATCATCTCTTGCCGCGCTTGTATGGACCTGCGCTCTACTCTAGTCTGGGGATGACGTGAGATTGCCGACGTTCATCACCTCTGAGCCGCCCCGGTTGACGCCGGGCCGCGTGCGCCTCGCCTACGCCGTGGCGGTCACCACCGACATCCTGCAATTCGTGCTGGGTCCGTTCGGCTGGGCCGGCGCGGACGAGATTCTCGACGTGGCGGCGTCCGCTCTGATCTGGCGCGTGCTCGGCTTTCATCCGCTGCTGCTGCCGACCTTTCTCATCGAGCTGCTGCCGGTGACCGACATGCTGCCGACCTGGACCGCGTGTGTCGCACTCGTGGTCGGGCTGCGGCGCCGGCAGCAGATTGGTCCACCGCCGCCTGGGGAGGGAACCGTCATCGACGTGTGACGCGCACGAGCGATTGTAAGATCGAGAGCAGCGTCCGAGGTGACAACATGGCTGAGTCTGAGAACACGCCGCCACCGAGCCTCGCCGAAGGAATTGCCGCCGCGGCTCTCAAGCCCGGCGAGATGATGGTTGGCCGCGTCGGCGAGGACGACGTTCTCCTGGCGCGTTCGGGAGACGAGTTCTTCGCCGTCGGCGCCTTGTGCACGCACTATCACGGCCCCCTCGTCGACGGACTGATCGTCGGCGACACGGTGCGCTGCCCGTGGCACCACGCCTGTTTCAGCCTGCGCAGCGGCGAACCGCTTCGAGCCCCCGCCTTCGATCCGATCGCCTGCTGGAGAGTGGAGCGCCAGGGTGACAAGATCTTCGTGCGTGAGAAGGTCACGCAACAAAAGCCGCCGACGCCGATCGTCGCCGCGCACGCGCCCGCGTCGGTGGTCATTGTCGGTGGCGGCGGCGCGGGGCTGGCCGCCGCGGACATGCTTCGACGGCAAGGCTACGAAGGTCCGATCACCATGCTCAGCGCGGACGACGCACCGCCGAGCGATCGCCCGAATCTCTCGAAGGACTACCTCGCCGGCCAGGCGAAGGACGACTGGATTCCGTTGCGGTCGCCGGAGTACTTCACCGAGCAGCACATCGAGCTGCTGCTGGGAACACGCGTGTCGTCGATCGACGTCGCGGCGCGACAAGTGCTGCTCGCAAGCGGCGAGCGGCGCGCGTTCGGCGCTCTTCTGCTCGCCACGGGTGCCGATCCCGTGCGTCCGCCGATTCCCGGCGCCGACGGTCCGCAGGTGCACTACCTCCGATCCTTCGCGGACAGCCGCGCGCTCGTCGACAAGGCCCGCGCGGCAAAGCACGTGGTGGTCGTGGGCGGAAGCTTCATCGGTCTCGAAGTGTCGGCGTCGCTCAGAGCGCGGGATATCGCCGTTGACGTGGTCGCGCCGGAGCATGTGCCGCTCGAACGCGTGATGGGGCCGCAGGTCGGACGCGTGATTCAGACGCTGCACGAAGCACACGGTGTCGCGTTTCATCTCGGTCAGACGGTCACGCGCATCGACGGCCGGACCGCGACGTTGAGCGGCGGCTCCACGCTCGACGCCGACTTCATCGTCATGGGCGTCGGCGTTCACCCGGCCAGCGCGCTCGCCGAAGCGGCGGGCCTGGCCATGGACCGGGGCATCGCGGTCGACGAATATCTGGAGACGAGCGTGCCGGGGATTTTTGCCGCGGGCGACGTGGCTCGCTGGCCCGACCGCCGTTCCGGTGAGCGGATCCGGGTGGAACACTGGGTCGTCGCCGAGCGCCAGGGGCAAGTCGCCGCCCGCAACATACTCGGGTTTCGCGAGCGCTTCGACGCCGTCCCGTTTTTCTGGAGCCAGCACTACGACGTCACGATCAACTACGTCGGCCACGCCGAGCAGTGGGACGCGGTCCAGATCGACGGCACCCTCGAATCT
>Ga0207703_10003293_pt1 | contig 13553 bp, 10 predicted proteins | sample KBSSwiS12_FD_184304 | JGI IMG/M metagenome (GOLD analysis project Ga0207703, IMG submission 184304) | Switchgrass rhizosphere microbial communities from Kellogg Biological Station, Michigan, USA - KBS Switchgrass S1-2 (SPAdes) (version 2) | ecosystem: Host-associated > Plants > Roots >... | reverse complement strand
GCGCCAACGGCCGCTACAAAGGCGCACAAGTCTATTGGCACCCGCGTGAAGGATCTGGCGGCGAAAATTACGCCTGGGCATCATAAGTCGCCTGACGTTGCAGCTAACGAGCCGACGCGCGTCAGGGGCAAGACTGTTATGCGCCACCGGCCTGACAGTGCGCCGTCTGCGGAAGCGAAGGCATCTCTTCGTACGAAGCAATTTGGCGCCGCCATGCAGGAGTTGCGCAGGGCCGCTGAAAAGGGCGACGTTGAATCCGAGTACCTGCTGGGCCTCGTCTATGCAAGCGGTGTCGCCCCGGAGATCTCAACAACCGAGGCACGTCGCTGGCTCGAAGCGGCCGCCACCAGGTCACACCCTGAAGCTGCCCTGGCGCTCTCGGGATTGTTGGCTGATGGCACTGATCAGGACCGCACCGCTGCGGAAACGTGGCTGGCGCGCGCGGCAAGCGAAGGCGAACCCACTGCCATCAAGCTGAGAGCGGCCCATTCACTGCCATTGGCACCATCGCGCGACGCCAAGGGCGACACCGTGCTGGCGCGCGAGCTGTTGATTTGGGCGATTCGTCATGGTGACGAGCGGACACTCGACGTGTTCATCAAGGTCGCCGGCATCGAAAATGCCGACGAGTTTGGCCGTACACCGCTGCAATATGCCGTGATGAGCGGGTCACTGGTTGCCGTCGAACATTTGCTAGCGGCTGGCGCCGACACCGGCCACGCGGATCGATTCGGCGTCACGCCGTTGATGCTTGCCGCTGAAGCCGAGAACGACAGCATTCTCGACGAGCTGCTCAAAGCCGGCACTGACATCAACAAGAAGGACAGTGTGGGTGACACTGCGCTGTTCTATGCGGCCCGTGTAGGTCGAACTGACCACGTTCAACGCCTGATCGCAGGTGGCGCGGCGATTGATCAATCGAATTCGGATGGCTGGACTGTCGTCGACGTGGCTTCAAAGAACAACCATCCGGAAACGATTGCGGCTCTCAAGAAAGCAGGCGCCACGGGGCATCTCAAGGCCTCTGTCATGCGCGAAGGCGGTGGAGTTGACCCCACGCGCGGCGGTGAGCTCTATCAAGGCTGGCCGCCGATCGCCATTGCGGCTAGTCGCAATGAAGCGCGTTTGGTTTCAGACCTCCTAGCCGGTGGTGCTCGTGCGGACGAGCCGACCCCTCAACGGGACACGCCGTTGTTGGTGGCGGCAAAGTACCGCGCGTCCGCCGTCATTGCTCCGTTGCTGAAGGCCGGTGCAAATCCTGCTCACTTCGACGAGAGCGGTGAAACGGCTCTCGGCTATGCTGCGGCTCATAGCGAGCTCGACGTGCTCGATGCATTGCTGCAGAAGGGCGTGTCGCCCGACACGCGAGGGCATACTGAGGAACCCGCGATATTGCGGGCTACCCGAGTCCATGACGAAGTCGCCGTCAAACGCCTGATCGACGCCGGTGCAAACGTTAACCTTCAATCGGGTAACGGCACGTCTGCGTTAATGGTGGCTGCCGAGGCTTCGGATTCAAAGATCATGGAGCTGTTGCTCGGGGCGGGAGCTAAGGTTGAACAGGCGGACAAGACCGGGCGCGATGCGCTTTGGTTCGCCGCCGACAGCGGCACCGAAGAGATCGCAGACCGCCTGCTTGCCGCTGGTGCGCCCGTGGACTCGAACCGCAAACAACAGTCGCCACTGTTCGCCGCCGTCCGCGCGGGCCGCCCCGGCATGGTGGAGCACCTCATCCGCAAGGGTCTTTCACCGAACGCCAAAGGCAATGCCGGCGACACCCCAATCATCTCTGCGGCCGCCCGCGGCGACGCCGCACTCGTTACGGTCCTGGTGGGAGGCGGTGCTACCGTCGACGAACAGAACAACGCCGGCAACACAGCGTTGATAGTCGCCATCCGTGAAGGTCACGCGAACGTGTGCAAAGTCCTGCTGAAAGGCGGCGCCAACACCCGCGTCCGCAACAAGGACCGCATCGACGCGCTCGACACCGCTAAGCGCCGCAACATGCAAGAGATCGTAGCTCTGTTAGACGCGCACTAAGTGCGAAGCGACCGTGGCGGATCCGCGTCTGCCAGCGTCGTCCGTTCTATCGACGCGAGTTGGAGTCGGCGCTGAGGTTACGGATGGCGAGGGTGATTCAGGCGACAGCGTGGGGCGGCCATGACGAGAGAGTGTGGGCGGCCGTGACGAGAGAGCGCGCGGCGCCAAATGACGGCAGCGCCGGGCGGCTAGGGCTGCAGGGTGGGCGTGCTCTGAGGGCGACGGCCGGGTTTACTTGTTTGGGCCGAATTCCAGATGCACCTTCACGTGCGCCTGCGAGGCCAACCCGTCAACGAAGCGCGGATCGTATTTCCACTTCCGCACAGCATCTACGGCCGACTTGTCAAACATTCCCGAAGGCGCGGACCGGATAACGGAGACGTCTTGAACGACGCCTTGCGGTGAAACCGTTACTTCGAGATCGACCGAACCAACAATCCCTTCCTTCTTGGCCGCAGAGGGGTAGTCAGGGTTGACTCGGCGGATCAGCTTGGCCTCCTGAACCACCGGCGGCGGCTCACCACCACTGCGGCGGTGGCTGGCCGGAGCGGGCGTATGCGCCGATTCGGCGGCAGGAGTAGCTGTATCCGCAGGCGCGGACGATGCGGATGGAAGGGCCGACGCTGCGGATGTAGGTGTCGACGCTGTCGCAGTTGGCGCCGCTGATGCACTAGCCGCCGTGTCGCCAGGTTTTGCCGCTCCGACGGAAGGGCCAGCAGCGGCGGCGGGGCCAGCAGTGGCGCCAAGGCCAGCAGTGGCGGCAGAGCTGGCAGTGGCGGCAGAGCTAGCGGCGGAGGACGAAAGGGTTGAAGACGCCGGAGCAGACTCCGTATGAGCGCCTTCGGAGGACGTTGAGCTCGCTCGAGTTAATCCCACTGGCGTTTCGGGGGCGAGCCACGAAGACGGATCGGCCGTCGCGGCGGTTGATGCTCCTGTTGAGGCGGTTGTCCCGGGGCCGGTGGAAGAGGTAACGGAAGAGCGGGAATTACCCGTTGATGCGGTTGCCGCAGCGTTGCCCGATTCGGCGCCGTGCATGCTTGCGGCATCGGAGTTAGCCGAAGCGTTCGCGCCCGCGGCGGCAGCCCGGGCGGCTCCAGTCGACGCCGCGGAACCGGCATCGCCCTTGGCGACCGCAGAAGATCCGCCAGGCTTCGAGCCATTCTTCTTCGCGCCCTTGGCAGCGGCATTCTTGCCAGCCGCGTCGCCGCGACTGATCAACAAGCCGTCAAAGAAATCCAACCGCGGATGCGAAGGCGACAATTGCCGCAACTTATCCACATCGGCTCGCGCGGTCTTGAAATCATCCGCCTTGAAAGCAGCTTCAATCCGCGCAACGAGGTCCGTGACCTCACGCGGATATTCCGGCGCGTGGGCGACCACCGGCGGCGCAGCCCTGGGTGCCTCGCTCTTCGAGCCAAACATCTTGAAACCCAGGAGCACCACCACAACAACGACGGCAACACCGCCACCGAGCATCGTTGCCAGGCGTTTCGTATCAAACTCGTCCGAAGTTGCCTCGTAGTTGCTACGCGCGGCACGGGCCATGGCGGCGGCTTCTGAGAAATCGCCACCAGCGCGCGCATGTGGCGGCTCCAACGGCGGGATTCGCTCGAGTGGCGGAGTGCGCTCGAGAGGGGGTGTGCGCTCCAACGGTGGGAATCTGACTGGAGGCGCTTTGCCGGCGGCACGTTGCGAACCAGCGCGTCGCGTGCTGCCACCGTGTGGGCTCTCATCGCGTGAGCTGAAATCGCGCGAGCCGCCTGCGAATGACGCAGAACCGCCCGTACTGCCAGAACCGCCCGAAGCTGAGGTGCTCCTCGAGGCGGAGGCGCCCCTCGATGCTGACGTCGACCGGCCGGCTGCCGCGCCACCAGCATTCCTACGTGGCCCGAAGGTGCCCGAGCCAGGAAACTTCGCTGCCAGGTCATTGGCGTCGTTGTTCGACTCAACACCGCGGGCCCGTGCGCCGCGCGCTGCACCAGAGCCACCAAAGCCAGACGCACTCTCCGCGGGAGCAGAACGAGAACGCATTGGAGGCACTGACGACCGCGACTCCCCCGCGGCCGATCGCGGCTCCGCGCCCGGTCGCATCCCCACGCCCGATCGCGAGTGCCCCGCACTTGACTGCGAGTGTCCCGCGCCTGACTGCGAGTGCCCCGCGCCTGATCGCGACGGACTCCCCGCTGAGCGCGACTGCCCGGTGCCGGAACGTGTTTGTCCAACCCCTGACCGCGACTGGCTAGCCGAAGCCGAAGCACCGCGCGCGGATGACCGTCCGCCGCCCAGGGAAGTCACTTGCATCGGTCCCGCGCGACCCGCGCGCGCAAACCGAGGTTCGGAAAACTCGTCAGACTGCTCGACATCTCGAGAGACATCCGACTCGGGAGTCTCCGCAACAGGCTCCTCGGCCGGCGTCTCTTCACTCTCCCCAACCTGTTGGTCAGCGGCAGCGGCCAACTCGAGCGCTGCGATCAGCTTCTCGGCCTCGATAGGGTAGGACAGCGTCTGAAAAATATTGAACGGCCCCAGCCGCCCGCGCAACAACTGCAACCGCTGGCGATCGGCAGCGAATATCCGCAACACCGAGGGCCATTTCTTCGAGATCGTGCCCAACAGCTCGAGACCCGAGCCGTCTTCCAACCGTTCGGTGGCCACGATGACCTCGAACGTGTTCGAACGCAGCAGGTCGAGGCAGTCGCCTTTGTTGGTTACACAGTCGACAGTATAAAGATCCCGGAGCGATCGGGTGATCGCCAAGTTGCTGGCGGAATCCTGGTCGACAACGAGCACACGCATGCGGCAAATGTTACCGGACGCCTTCCCTTAGGCTCAGCGGCAGGTCACGGTTTCCATATTCTGGCCAGATACACAGTGTTGGCCTGCGCGCACAGGTTTTGAGTGTGTCGCACCGCTCAGTGAACACGCCGTGCATGCGTCACATTTGGCACGCCGGCGAGCCTGCGCAACAGGCGCGCAAGCTGCTCCAGATCGGTGACGGAAACTGTTGCGAGGACGTGAGCCGTCCCGGCGTCCCGATCGGTAGTCGTTGTCATAGCCTCGATGCTCAGCCGTTCGAGCGCCAAGACATCGGTCACATCCCGAACGAGTCCCCGGCGATCGTAGGCGGTCACGGAAATCTGCACCACGAGACCTTCAGCAGAATCGGACGCCCATTCAACCTGTAGCACCCGTTCGGGCCGCGAGGCGCGCATCCTGGCAAGACTGGGACAATCGGCGCGATGGATCGTGACACCACGGCCCAATGTTACGTAACCTGCGATGGGCTGTGGACGCAGAGGGGCGCAACAACGGGCCAGAGTTGTCGGCAGGTCACCGACACCTTCAATGTCAACCGGCGCTCCACCAACAGCCCGGCGTGCGCGGCGGCGAACAACAGGCGCAACAACCGGCTCGACAACAGTCGACGCGGCGGGGACCGAGACGGCCACCGGCGGCTGCGCAGCCTCCTCCTGCTTGCGGAACCAGGCACGGACTTTAGTCCGGCTGTGAGCTGAGCCGAGGTATCCCTGGTCCGGAGCGAGCCAGTCCCTGCTCGGGGACTCCAGTTTGCCCGCGATCACTTCCACTATCTCACCGTTTTTCAAAGTGTATGTCAGGGGCACGATGCGCCCATTGACCTTGGCACCCTTGCAACGATGGCCGAGCGACGTGTGGATCTGGTACGCGAAGTCGAGAGGAGTGGCCCCTCGAGGCAGATCTATGACTTCACCCTTTGGAGTGAGCGCATAAACCCGGTCCTCAAACAGCTCCGTGCGCATGCGTTCGAGGAAGTTGCGATCGTTCTCATCGCTGGGAGTGTCCTGCGGTTCCAGCAGCTTTCGAACCCACTCGATCTTGCGTTCGTACTGCGCGTTTCGCGCGCCGCCTTCCTTGTAGGTCCAGTGTGCTGCTACTCCCAGCTCGGCGTGCTCGTGCATCTCGCGGGTACGTATCTGCACTTCCACGCTTTTGCCGCCCGGACCTATGACCGCGGTGTGAATGGAGCGATAGAAGTTTCCCTTCGGTGTGGCGACATAGTCGTCAAACTCGCCAGGAATGTAGTGCCACAACCCATGCACGACTCCCAGTGCCGCGTAGCACTCGGGTATTGAGCTCACGACGACCCGCACAGCGCGCACATCAAACAGTTGGTCAAAGGCAAGATGCTTACGCTGCATCTTCCGGTAAATGCTGTACATGTGCTTGGGCCGGCCGTACACCTCGGCATTGATCCCGGCCTTGCGCATCTCCGCTTGCAGGCTCGTGCAAAGCTCCTCGATATAGCGCTCACGATCGGCGCGGCGTTCATTGAGGGCGGCAGCGATGTGCCGATATTCATCCGCATCGAGGTATCGGAACGCGAGGTCTTCGAGCTCCCATTTCAACTGCCACACACCGAGTCGATTGGCCAACGGCGCAAACACCGCCCGAGTCTCGATGGCCAGTCGCTCACGTTCCTCAGGTGGCAGTGCACGCGCGTGCCGCAGTTCCACCAGTTGCTCGGCCAAACGTGCGAGCACGAGGCGCGGATCACTCACCACTGCCAGAAGCATCTTCCGAAGTGTCTCTGCCTGACGGGAGTCGAGCCCTTGGGTCGGAGACCAGTCCCGGGGCAGCCCGAGCTCGCCCAGGCGCACCAGGGCCAATGCCGTCTCCGCCGCTGGGGAACCGATCAGACGCGCCAGCTTCTCCGGCGTGATGCCGGGCAAACCGACGGCGGGTTTCGCCAGAACCGCTGAAGCGAGCTCTGCATCGTCTGTCAGGGCGCCCATGACCTCCGCCGCCTCGGCACCTAGAGCGAGCCGGTCAGGCGGTAGCTGAGTCGCCTCCTCGATAGCGCTCCGTGTCAGAGCGATCGATTCGCGAATCGCCGGGGGGCAGAGTTGAATAGTCTCCAAGGCGGCTATCGTTCAAAAGCGTCGGCGGGGCCGCATGGCGTGTCGCCTGGAGCGGTTTGCAGCTATCATACCTGCCTGTTTTTCCTGGCGGCGCCGAAGCTTAGCGGCCTGACGGATCGCGCGGATAAAATCTCGGTGCCGGAAGATTTCGAAACAATTCGCGTCGAGGCCTATGGCCCCGGCGGCGGTGCGCTCATTGTCGAGTGCCGCACCGACAATCGTGAGCGCACGATTGCGCGGTTGCGTCAGATCGTGCGCGAGCACGGTGGCCATATCGGTGCGCGCGGGGCGGTGAGCTATTTGTTCAATGAGGTGGGGCGACTGACTTTTGCGCCCGGAAACGACGTTGCCCGGGTGGCAGCCGTTGCGCTGGAAGCGGGCGCGGAGGACGTGATACCAGCTCCGCTGGAAGTATTGACCGATCCAATCGATTTCGACACCGTGCGCGCGGCGCTGCAGGCCGCGGGGTTTATCCCGGCCAGCGCGGATGTGACCTGGCGTGCTTCGATGACGGTTGCGCTCACAGGGGAAGCGGCGATGGCGATGCTGCACTTGATCGAAGCCCTCAAAGACCTGAAAGACGTAGAGAACGTTTATACAAATGTCGAGATACCGGACGAGGTCCTGGCGCGCTCTTGATGTCAGCACATTGGCTGAGGGTCGCCTGGTACCGGGCGCGTCGGGTGTCAGCGTCGCTGAGGTACGGCCACGTCCCGCGCCGGCACTGAACGTACCCCCTCTTAATGTAAAGATACTGGGGCTCGATCCCGGCTCCCGGCGGACGGGATTCGGCGTCATCGAGTGCCGCGGCGCCGATTACAAGCATGTGGCCCACGGCTGTATCGCGGTGGCGGGCCTGGAGCTCGCTGACCGGCTGCGGCGGATATTCGAGGTGCTGACGGAACTGATCTCGGAACATGGTCCCGGGGAGATTGCGGTCGAAAGGGTTTTCGTCAACCGCAATGTGGAGAGCGCTTTGAAACTGGGGCAGGCCCGGGGGGCCGCGCTCTGTGCAATCCCTGAAGGCGTCCCTGTGTTCGAATACGCACCTCGCGCCATCAAGCTTGCCCTGGTGGGGTCAGGCGCTGCGGAGAAGGCGCAAGTGGGTCACATGATCAAAACGTTGCTGCAGTTGGACGAGAAGCTTTCCCCGGACGCCTCGGACGCTTTGGCGATAGCTGTGTGTCATGCGCACACGCGCCGATTGCATCAGCTGGCATCCCGATGATCGGATCTATCCGCGGCCGAATCGCCTCCAAGATGCCGCCGCAACTCATGGTTGAGGTTGGTGGAGTCGGCTATGAGATCGAAGCGCCGATGTCCACGTTCTTCCTGTTGCCCTCAGTCGGTGAGGAGGTTTTCCTCCTGACGCATCTCGTGGTTCGCGAGGACGCTCACATCCTCTACGGTTTTGGGACGGACGCCGAGCGCAGGTTGTTTCGTAGTCTCATCAAAGTATCGGGTGTGGGTCCGAAAATCGCTTTAGCGCTGCTCTCGGGAATCAATGTGGAGGCCTTTGCGCTGTGCGTTCAAAATCAGGATATCGCGGCGTTGACCAAGGTACCCGGCATTGGACGCAAGACGGCGGAGCGCCTCATTGTCGAGATGAAGGACCGTCTCGGGCCGCCGTCTGAAACCGCAGTTCACGCCGTCGCGAGTCCACCGGGCGCAAACCCGGAAGCCGAGGCTTTTGGCGCGCTGGTGGCTCTCGGTTACAAGCCCGCCGAGGCAACGCGCTTGCTCAAGGCGGCAGGTCCCGGTACACACTCCACTGAAGAGTTGATCCGGCGCGCGCTCCAAGGCGCGATTTGAAGGTTTGTATGGTGCAGGCAGAAGCAGAGCGGGTAGTCAGCGGAGCGGTCCAGGGCGAGGAAGACGCCGTCGAGCGCGCCATCCGTCCACGTCGCCTCGATGAGTACGTTGGTCAACCGCAGGTCAAGACACAACTCGAGATCTTCATCGGCGCCGCCCGTCAACGTGGCGAGGCGCTCGATCACGTGTTGATCTTCGGTCCCCCGGGGCTCGGTAAGACCACTCTCGCCAACATCATTGCCGCGGAGCTGGGTGTCAACCTGCGGCAGACCTCCGGACCCGTGCTCGAACGTCCGGGCGATCTGGCCGCGTTGTTGACGAACCTGCAGGCCCGCGATGTTCTGTTTGTGGACGAGATCCATCGACTTTCGCCCATTGTGGAGGAAGTGCTGTATCCCGCGATGGAGGATTACCAGCTCGACATCATGATCGGCGAGGGGCCGGCCGCACGCTCCATCAAGCTGAACCTGCCTCCCTTCACTCTGGTGGGGGCAACGACGCGAGCGGGCCTTCTGACCTCGCCCTTGCGAGATCGGTTCGGAATAGTGCAGCGCCTGGAGTTTTATGGCGTGGATGATCTTCAACGGATCGTCGCGCGCTCGGCCTCCATTCTCAAGGCGCCCATCGACGCTGACGGTGCCCGACGCATCGCGCAGCGCTCTCGCGGCACCCCCCGGATCGCCAACAGGCTGCTGCGCAGGGTGCGCGACTACGCGCAGGTCAAAGCAGATGGCAGCATCAACGAAAAGATCGCCGATGCAGCTTTGAACATGCTGGAAGTCGATCCACTGGGATTCGACACGCTGGATCGCAAATTCCTGGCGACGATCATCGAGCGCTTTGACGGGGGTCCTGTCGGCATCGACAGCATCGCGGCGGCCGTTGGGGAGGAGCGCGGTACGCTCGAGGATGTCGTCGAGCCATTTCTGATTCAACAGGGGTTCGTAGTGCGGACCGCGCGCGGTCGTATGGTGACCCGTGCAACGTATCTGCACTTCGGGCTGAAGGCACCCGAGCGAATCGCCGCCAATATGCAGCTTTTCGAGGACGATAAGTGAGCCCGTTCAGGTGGGCGTCACGCGTCTATTGGGAAGATACCGACGCAGGCGGCATCGTCTACTATGGGAACTATCTGCGCTTCCTGGAACGAGCCCGAACTGAATGGTTGCGGTCACTGGGGTTCTCGCAATTGAAGTTGGCGGAGGATCCCGGAGTTCTGTTTGCAGTGGTGAGTCTGAACATCGAGTACCGACGCCCGGCCAAACTCGACGACGAGCTCGTCACGACCTGTGAGCCTGCCATCGAAGGCTCTGCCACTATCCGCTTCACGCAGCGGATCTACCGCGGCGCGGTCGAGGTAGAACGGGCCAAGGAAGGTTTGTTGGTGGAGGCGAGTGTGCGCGTCGCGTGTATCGACGCACGGACCCTGCGGCCCAAGCGGCTGCCGGACTTTCTGACGAACGCCCGAGGAGCCCTTCTGAATGGGTGAGCAGCTGTCCATCATCAAGCTGGTTGTCGAGGCCAGCATCCCGGTCCAGATTGTCATCGGCATTCTGCTGCTGGCCTCACTGACGTCCTGGGCCATCATCTTCCGCAAGCGCCTGATCATCAGTCGCGCGCGCCGTGGTGCCGATCAGTTCGAAAACAGCTTCTGGTCGGGCGGTGATCTCGCGCAGTTGTATCGCGCAATCGAGCAGCGCGGTGGCACAACGGGCATGGCCAGCATCTTCGAGTTCGGGTTCCGCGAATTCGCCCGGCTTCGACAGCAAGGGACCATTGCTGCGGATCAATTGTTGGAAGGTGCTCGGCGTGCGATGCGCGTGGCGCATCTGAAGGAGATCGACCGCTTGGAGGCCAGCCTCGCAACCCTCGCGACCGTTGGATCCACCAGCCCTTACGTCGGCCTGTTTGGCACCGTATGGGGCATCATGAGTGCGTTCTCATCGCTGGGTAACGTCCAGCAGGCGACGCTTGCGATGGTGGCTCCGGGTATTTCGGAGGCACTCATCACGACGGCCATCGGCCTTTTTGCCGCGATCCCGGCGGTGGTGGCCTACAACCGTTTCGCCGACCAGGTGGGCCGGTTGGAAATTCGCTTCGATGCATTCACTGAGGAGTTTTCAACGATTCTCCAGAGACATGCGACGCGCGGACATGGGACGCCCACCTCCGCTGCGCCGGCTGCGGCGCCAACGAGCCTAGCGTAGGAGCGCCAAACAATGGCAAGCGTCTCACGCGGGCGGCGTCTGATGGGTGAGATCAACGTCGTCCCCTACATCGATGTCATGCTGGTGTTGCTCATCATTTTCATGATCACCGCGCCGTTGCTGACACAGGGGATCAAGGTCGACCTGCCCAAGGCGGGAGCGGAACCTCTGGATCCCGAAATGCTCAAAAACGCCATACCGCTGGTGTTGTCGGTGGACCGCGCAGGTGCGCTGTATATGAATATCGGGGGTGGCAATCCTCAGGAACCGCTGACCGCGGCCGATGTCTCGGCCCGGTCCCAGGCTGCGCTGCAGCGCAACCCCGAGCTGCCGGTGCTGGTGAAGGCCGACAACCATGTCGAATATGGGATGGTGGTGCGGGCCATGGTCATCCTGCAGAAGGCGGGAGCCAGGAAGGTCGGTTTTATTACCGATCCGCTGCCCGCTGAGCCCACCCGTCGCGGTCACTGACGAGGCTCACACCGCTTCATGCTCGAGCGTACCAGTGACCGTTGGGTCTCAATCGCGTTATCCGTGGTTCTGCACGGCACGTTGGTTGCCTCTTTGGCGTATGGATTCTGGACGTATCACAAGTCGCCGCCACCGGCTCCGACGCTGGCGATCGAGGGGACTGTTGTTGACTCGCGTTCGGTAAATGCAGCGGCTATAAAGACGCCGCCTGCACCCGCGCCAGAGCCACCGCCGCCGGCGCCGGAACCGAAGCCACCTGAGCCAGTTGAGCCTACGGGACCGCCGGAGCCGACTCCGGAGGAGTTGGCGCAACGCGAACAGGCTGCGAAGGAGCAGGCTGAAAAGGAACAGGCCGCAAAGGATCAGGCCATCAAGGAACAGGCCGAGAAGGAGCAGGCGGCCAGGGAGCAGGCGCAGAAGGAGCAGGCGCAGCGCGAGGCACAGGAGAAGCAGAACCAGATCAACGAGGAGAAGCGGCAGCAGGAGGCCCAGCGCCAGGCTGAGGAGAAGCGCAAGCGCGAGGCGGCCGAAAAGGCCGAAGCCGAGCGCAAGGCCGCCGAAGCGAAGCGGCTCGCCGAGCAGAAGAAGGCCGAGGAAGCGCAGCGCCTCGCTGACGAGAAGGCGCGGCAGGAAAGCGAGGCCGATTTGCGTAACAGCATGGCGGCCGAGGAGCATGCCAACCAGTTGCGCAACAGCGGCGCGCTCGCGAGCTGGGTAGGACAGATTGCGGCTCGAATGCAGCGCGCCTGGTTGCGGCCGCCCTCGGCGCGGCAGGGTATCCAGTGCGTGTTGCATATCACACAGGCCCCGGGAGGCCAGGTATTGAGCGCCAAGGTTGAATCGTGCAACGGCGACCAGGCCGTGCGTGAATCTATTGAAGCCGCGGCCTACCGCGCCTCGCCGCTGCCGCCGCCGCCGGACCCGACGCTGTTTGAGCGCGATCTGGAAGTCACGTTCAGACCGGATTGATGTCAAACTTCAACAGTAAGCCATGAGACCAAACAAACCAGTTGCCTGTATCGCCGCCGCCCTGATGGCTGTCGGCAGCGCCTCGACCGCCTGGGCGCAACTCAAGATCGAGGTCACCAACGGAGTCGCTGATCCCGTGCCGGTGGCCATCGTGCCGTTCGCCAAGGCCGCCTCCGGAGACGGCGGTCTGGATGTCGCTCAGGTCGTCGAGCACGACCTGCAGGGCAGCGGCCGATTTCGAGCCCTGCCGCGGACCAACATGCCGGCAACGCCGACGCAGCCGAACGCGGTCGTGATGAGCGACTGGAAAAATGCTGGTGAGGATTACATCGTCGTCGGCCGGGTCGTGCCGATGGACGGCGGCAACCTCGCGGTGGACTTCGATTTGCTGAACGTATTGACCGGGCAGCGTGTTGGCGGCCAGCGTTTTATCGGAACTCCCGGTGCGCTTCGCAATGCTGCACACCGAGTCAGCGACGTCGTTTACGAAAAGATCCTGGGTATTCGCGGAGCATTTGCTACGCGCATTGCGTACGTGTCGGTTGAAGGACAGCCGCCGGCGCAGAAATTCCAGCTCATTGTGGCCGATGCCGATGGTGAGAATCAGCGGCTGGTGCTCGAGTCGCGCTATCCCCTGATGTCACCGTCCTGGTCCCCGGACGGCCAGTGGTTGTCGTATGTGTCCTTTGAGAACAAACGTTCAGCCGTCTACGTGCAGTTTGTGCGGACGGGTGAGCGGCGTCAGGTGTCGGCCCGCGCGGGAATCAACGGCGCGCCTGCCTGGTCGCCGGATGGGAAGAAGCTGGCGTTGACCCTGGGTGGCAGCACCGGCAATCCGGATATCTATGTCCTCGAGCTGCAGACGCAGAACCTCCAGCGTGTCACGGACGATCCCTCCATCGATACCGAGCCCACCTGGTCACCCGATGGCAAGTTCATCTATTTCACCTCGGATCGCGCAGGTGGTCCGCAGGTATATCGGATTGGCGTGAACCAGGGCGATCGCCCGAAGCGCATTACATTCACCGGCAACTACAACGCGCGTCCCCGTGTGTCAGCGGACGGCAATCAATTGGCGGTGGTGACGCTGGACAGTGGCAACTACCGTGTCGCAGTCCAGGACTTGAACAGCGGTACTTTCCGGGTGTTGTCGAAG
>Ga0207703_10003292_pt1 | contig 13554 bp, 16 predicted proteins | sample KBSSwiS12_FD_184304 | JGI IMG/M metagenome (GOLD analysis project Ga0207703, IMG submission 184304) | Switchgrass rhizosphere microbial communities from Kellogg Biological Station, Michigan, USA - KBS Switchgrass S1-2 (SPAdes) (version 2) | ecosystem: Host-associated > Plants > Roots >... | reverse complement strand
CCCGACGAGCGCGGCGGCGACGCCGAGCGCCGGTCGCAGCGAACGGCGGCTCCAGACGACGAAGACAAAGCCGAGCGCCATCGCCGCCGCCCACTGCGTTCCCGCGCTGCGCGTGAGCGCGCGCATCGCTTCGTTCTTGCGGGCGTTGTCGAGCGACTGGCGGGCGTCGGCGAGGAGCGCCGCGGTGGCCGCGAGCGCCTCTGCGCCCCCCGCGCAGTCGGCACCGCGTGGCGAAGGCGGCAGCTCGGCGCCGGCGGCGAGCGCCGCGGTCGCGGCGCGGCCGTCGAGCGCCGCGGCGAGCAGAAGCGCGGCGTTGGCGCGCGCCTGCCCGGCGTCGAGGTCGACCGCAGCGCCGTTCGTACGGCGCGGCGCGAACGCCGAATCCAGCCAGCGCGCCGCGCATTCGAGCGGCAACGGTCCGCCGTCGGGCGTCAACTGGAAGCGCTCGATGAACGGCGCGAGGTCGGCCTCGATCGCGGCGACCGCGTCGGCGCGCTCGCGCACCGCGTCGTCGCCTTCGCCGGCGAGCGCGCGGGCACGCTCGTCGGCGGCGCGCAGCGGCCGGACGAATGCCTGCGTCGCACCGGCGACCGCCGCGGCGAGCGGCGCCGGAACGCCGTCGCTGCCGCGCGCAGCGGCGTGCGCTTGGCGGGCACCGCACAGCGCAGTCGCGACCTCGGGCGCGGCGAGCGGTGCGACCGCCGCGCACGTCGCCGGCAGGACCGGATCCGGCAGCCCGGCGACGGCGATGCCGCGGTCGAGAAAACGCTGGTCGCGGCCGGGATCGAGCGGCGCGATGCGGGCGAAAAGCGGCACCAGCCACGCGATCGCAGCGCCGACGAGCGCGAGCTCGACGAGTGCCGGCAACCGGCGGGCCAGTCGCACCAGGGGAGGCGCGGGCGACCGCAGGGCGGCGCTGGCATGCATCGGCAGCGTTCGCTCCCGGGAAAGGTCAGAACGGCGTCGCCTCGCCGCGGGCGGCGCCGAGCCGCACCGTGTCGCCCGGCGCGAACGACGGTGGGCGGTCGAAGCGAAGCACCTGCGTGCGGCCGTCGCCGGTGCGCACGACGACGTCGTACTGGGTGCGCGTCGCCTGCTTGCCGATCTCGTGGCCGGCGATGCCGCCGCCGATCGCGCCGAGCAGCGTCAGCATGCGCCGGTGGTGCGCCTCGCCGAGCTCGCGGCCGAGGACGGCACCGGCGATCGCTCCGGCGAGCGCGCCGATCGGTCCGCCGGGCGTCGGCTCGATCATCCGCACCGACTGCACGAACGCGCAGCCGTCGCAGGTCACGCGCTGCGGCGAGCGCGCGACGACGGTCGGCAGGACGGCCGGCGGCACCACGGGCGGGACGGCGATCGGCGCGGCCGCAGGGGCAACCGCGGGCGGCACCGGCCGCGCGGCCGCTGCAGGCGACGCGGTCGCATCGCGCGCGACCGCAGGCGGTGGCGCGGCCACGGTGGCTGGCGGCGGATCGGCCCACGGCAGCGGCGCCGTCGCGAGCAGCAACGGCTCGTCGAGCTCGGCGCTCGCGAGCGCGCCGCCGCGCTGCAGGGTCGCAGTGACGCGGCTCGAGGCGGCGATCGCGTCGCGGCCGTCGATGACATAGATGCCTTCGTACACGCCGGGCTCGCCCTCGCGCAGCGCCAGGGCGTGCCAGCCGCCTTCGATGCGCAGCGACACCGCCGCGTTCGGCGTGCCGTAGACGGCAAAGCGCAGCGCAACTCCGGCAGCGAGCTCGGCGACCTGCTCGACGTCGACGCCGTCGATCGCGGCAGCGCCGCTCGCAGCGGCGATCGCCGCGGGGGCGGCGGCCAACGACCCGACCAGCGCGGCCGTCAGCGCGAGACGATGCAAGAACACGATGCCTCCACGGCCACCTGCTGCGCGGCAGCGCCACCAACCCACGCCTCCGCGTGCAGCACGCGGAGCCGCCGCCAACACGGCCAAGGCTATCCCGACTCGAGGTGTTTTGCGGCGCGGCGCAGCGGCTTTACGAAAGACTACCTTCCTTCGCAAACCCCTTCGCCACTTCCAGTCAACGCTGCGCGCGCCATTTCGTTGATGGGGCCATCACGACGACCCATCGATGGCCATGAAGTTCGTCGAATGCTGGCGCTGGCGCTTTCGCGATCCCAAGTCGGGCCGCATGTGCCGGACGATGTACGCGCTGTGCGAGGAAGAGGCGCGCAAGTTCGTCGACGCCGAACGCATCCCCGGCACGCTGGTGATGCGCGAGGTCGACGACCGCGACTTCGCCGACACGCTGCCGCACGTCGGCTCGCCCGCGGTCGGCTGAGCTTCAGCCGCCGCGCGCCGCGGCGCGGCCGAACGCCGGCCAGTGCGTCCGCGGCGGCTCCAGGCCCGGCGGCGGCACGAAGCGCTCGCCGGCGACCAGCCCGGTCGCGACGCCGAGCCGCGCTGCCAGGTGCGCTGCGTCGTACGGCGCGTGCACCTTCACGTCGTTGTCGAAGTAGACGTAGACATCGCGGCGGGCGCGCGCCGGCGCCGGCTTCGGCGACGCGAGGCGGGCGTCCGCGACCTGGCCGCCGCGGCGCCACGTCGCGATCCGCGTCGCCCAGCGGTCGAGCGCGGCGTCGCCGTAGCCGCTCGCGTACAGCTCTTCGTCGCCGTGCAGGCGGACGTAGACGAAGTCGGCGGTGAGGTCCTCGACGAGCGGCCAGCGGCCGGCGGTGTCGGCGACGACGAGCGCGATGCGGTGCCGGCGCAGCAGCGCCACGAACGTCGGATCGACGAAGCTCGGGTGCCGGATCTCGACTGCGTGGCGCAACGGCCGCGCGCGGTCGATCGCGAGGAAGGCGCGGCCGGCGAGGCGCTCGTCGTGGCGCCCGGCGAGCGCCAGCGCCGCCGCGGTGTCGCGCGGCAGCGCCGCGAAGAAGGCGGCGAAGCGCTCGGCGTCGAAGCCGAGCTGCGGCGGGAACTGCCAGAGGATCGGGCCGAGCTTCTCGTGCAGGCGCAGCACGCCCGAGGCGAAGAAGTTCGCGAGCGCGGCGTCGATGCCGCGCAGCTTCAGCATGTGCGTGATGTAGCGCGAGCCCTTGACCGCGAACACGAAGCCGGGCGGCGTCTCGGCGTGCCACGCCGCATACGACTGCGGCCGCTGCAGCGAGTAGAACGAGCCGTTGATCTCGATCGTCGGCAGCATCCGCGAGGCGAACGCGAGCTCGCTGCGCTGCGCCAGGCCGCGCGGATAGAAGACGCCGCGCCACGGCTCGTAGCGCCAGCCCGAGATGCCGATCCGGACGTCGCCCGCGGCCATGCCGCGGGCGGAGCAATCGGCCCGCCTAGCCCTGGCGCGGCAGCGGCTGCAGCATGCTGACGCGGTTGCCTTCGGAGTCCATGAACGAGACGTACTTGCCGACGCCCGGAATCTCCATGGGGTCGCCGAGGACGTTGCCGCCGGCCTTCTTCACCTTGTCCATCGAGGCGCCGATGTCGTCGACGGCGATCACGACCGACGGAAACTGCGCCGGCATCTCGGCGCTGCGCTGGAAGAAGCCGCCGTTGATCGCGCCGGGGGTCGTCGAGCCCTTGCTGTCGCTCGGCGCGGTCGTCGCGAGCACGTAGTGGCCCATGTCGGCGCCGAGCGCCTCGGTTTCCCAGCCGAACGCGGCACGGTAGAACGCGGTGACGCGCGCGGCGTCGTCGTACGGCATCTCGAAGTGAACGACGGGATCCATCGCAGCTCCTCAGTGGTCGAAGCGGTAAGGATGGCACGCGGCGGCGGCTGGCGCACGCGCCGGCTCAGCCGTCGGACTGGGTCGCGGCGTTGCCGCCGGCGCCGAGGTACGCCTTGATGCGGTCGACGCGCGGGCCGACCGTCTGCACCGCCTTCAGCAGCGCCTCGTCGGTGGTGCCGAGCGCCTCGCTCCAGCGTGCCACGGCGGCGTCGTCGCCGACGTCGATCGCGGCCTGCGAACGCGGGTCCTCGGCGGCTTCGCTTTCGCGCGTCATCGCTTGCTCCTGTTCGGTTGCCCGGCCGATCCTGCACGCGGCGTGCCGGCGGCGCGCCGCGCCCGTGCCGCTTCGGCGAGCGGGCGAGCGTGACAGCCCTCGAGATGGTCGTCGACCACGCCCATCGCCTGCATGAATGCGTGCACCGTCGTCGGCCCGACGAACGTCCAGCCGCGCCGGCGCAGGTCGTTCGACAGCGCCGCCGCCTCGGCAGGGACGCCGAGGGCGCGCAGCGTCTTCACGGTGACCCGCTTCGGCCGCGCCTTCGCCGCCGGCTCGAAGCGCCAGACGTACGCCGCGAGCGAGCCGAACTCGTCGATGAGCGCGAGCGCCCGCTTCGCGTTGCCGATCGCCGACTCGATCTTGCCGCGGTGGCGGACGATGCCGGCGTCGGCGAGCAGGCGGGCGACGTCGGCGGCGCCGAAGCGCGCGACCGCGTGCGGATCGAAGCCGGCGAAGCCGCGCCGGAAGGCCTCGCGCTTGTGCAGGATCGTCTGCCAGCTGAGACCGGCCTGGAAGCCTTCGAGGCAGAGCTTCTCGAACAGCCGGCGGTCGTCGTCGACCGGGAAGCCCCATTCGCGGTCGTGGTAGTCGCGGTACGCCTGGCTCGGCCGGCACCAGGCGCAGCGGACGACGCCGTCTTCCTCGAACAGGCCGTCGCCGCTCATCGCCGGCTCCGTCCGGCAGAGGCCTGGCGGGCGTTTGCGCCGCTGTTCGTGCGTTCTGCCGCGTCCGGACGGTGTTCCAATCGGCAGTTCATCGGTTTCCTCGCCGCGCCGGCGTCGCCAACCGCTACATTGCGGCGCGGCCCATTGTCCTGGAGCCCGTCGGCCAGCCATGCCCGTCATCGCCGTCGTCAATCGCAAGGGTGGAAGCGGCAAGAGCACGCTCGCCACGCACCTCGCGTCGCACTACGCGAACGCGGGGGTGGCGGTCATGCTCGGCGACGTCGACCGCCAGCAGTCGACGCAGTCGTGGCTGCGCGCGCGTGCCCTGCGCGAGCTGCCGAGGAGCGCGCCGATCGTCGGCTGGGCGGTCGACCCGAAGCGCGTGCTGCGGCCGCCGGCGGGAGTCACCCACGTCGTCCTCGACACGCCGGGCGGACTGCGCGGCTTCGATCTCGCGCGCGTCGTCGCCTTCGCCGACGTCATCGTGATGCCGGTCTGCAACTCGATCTTCGATCGTGAATCGGCGGCCGAGTGCTTCGTTGAGCTGATGGCGATGCCGCGCGTCGCCAGCGGCCGCTGCAAGGTCGCCGCGGTCGGCATGCGGCTCGACGCGCGCACGAAGGCCGCGGACACGCTCGCGACCTGGGCCAGCGCCAACCATGTGCCGTTCGTCGGGGTGATCCGCGAGGCGCAGGCGTACGTGCGCTGCGTCGAGCAGGGCCTCACCGTGTTCGACCTCGGCGACGCGGCGTCGCAGGCCGACGCTGCGCAGTGGAAGCCGATCGTCGCCTGGCTCGACGCGGCGCTGCGCGCGCTGCCGCGGCCGGTGCTGCGCGGCAACCCGAGCGTCGTCCGTCCGCAGGCCGCAGCCGCTGCGGCGGGCGACGACGATCTCGTCGCCCGCATCGCATCGAACGAGGTCGAGGACGTCGATGCGGCGCTCGTCGTCGCCGTCGCCAAGCCTGCGCCCGCCGCGCCGGCGCGCCTCGCTGCCGCGCCCGCACGCGTCGCTGCCGCGCCCTCACGCGTTGCTGCCGCGCCCGCACGCGTTGCTCCGGCGGCGCACAGCGCCGCGCCGAGCGCGGTGGCGACGCGTCCGGTCGCGGCCCAGCCGAGCCGGGCGCTTCGCCTCGGCGGCTTGTTCGGCTGGCTGGCACCGCGCTTCCTGAACCGCTGACGCGGCCGCGGCGCTGGCCGCCGCGGTGACCGAGAATGCGGCGGCCTTTCGCCGCATCCGCCCATGCTGACCCTGCTCTTCGACGGCGTCGCCTACGGCATGCTGCTGTTCGTCCTCGCCGTCGGGCTCGCGGTGACGCTCGGGCTGATGAACTTCATCAACCTCGCCCACGGCGCGTTCGCGATGGCGGGCGGCTACGTGACGGTGCTGCTGATGAACCGCGCCGGCGTGCCGTTCCTCGTCTGTCTGCCGATCGCGTTCGCGGCCACCGCGCTCCTCGGCGCCGTCCTCGAGCGCACGCTCTACCGGCCGATGTACGCCCGACCGCACCTCGACCAGGTGCTGTTCTCGATCGGTCTGGTGTTCATGGCGGTCACCGGAGTCGACTACGTCGTCGGCTCGATGCAGCAGAACATCCACCTGCCGGGTTGGCTGCAGGGACGGCTGCCGATCGAGGCGGTCGGGATCGGCAAGTACCGGCTCTTCATCATCGTCACGTGCGCGATCCTCACCATCGCGCTGCAGTGGATCCTGTCGCGGACGCGCTTCGGCAGCCGCCTGCGTGCTGCGGTCGACGATCCGCGCGTCGCCGGCGGCCTCGGCCTCGACGTCAACCGCATCTTCCTCGCGACCTTCGCAGTCGGCTCCGGGCTCGCCGGCCTCGGCGGCGCGCTCGGCGCCGAGGTGCTCGGCCTCGATCCGACGTTCCCGCTCAAGTTCATGATCTACTTCCTGATCGTCGTCTCGGTCGGCGGCACGACGACGATCACCGGTCCTCTGCTCGCGGCGCTGCTGCTCGGCATCGCCGACGTCGCCGGCAAGTACTACGTTCCCAAGCTCGGCGCCTTCATCGTCTACACGGTGATGATCGCGATCCTGCTCTGGCGGCCGCAGGGGCTGTTCGGGCGGGCGGCCGCGCGATGAGCGCGACTCCCGACGCCGTCGCGGCGCCGCCGGCGCAGCGAAACGGCGCGAGGTCGCCGGCGGCGCGATCGCTCGCGGGTTACGCCCGCTGGCGCTGGTGGGAGCTCGCGCTCTTCGCGGCGCTGCCGCTGTCGTGGCTGCTGCTGCCGGCGCAGTCGCTGTTGCTGAACGAGATCGCGATCGTCGCGCTGTTCGCGGTCTCGCTCGACCTCATCCTCGGCTATGCGGGGATCGTCTCGCTCGGCCAGGCTGCGTTCTTCGGCTTCGGCGCGTACACCGCGGCGCTGTTCGCCAAGGACGTCCTGCCCGACCCGCTCACGGGCCTCGCGGTGGCGGTCGCCGCGAGCGCGCTGCTCGGCCTGGCGACGAGCGTGCTGATCCTGCGCGGCAGCGACCTGACGCGCCTGATGGTCACGCTCGGAGTCGCATCGATCCTCTACGAGCTCGCCAACAAGCTCGACTGGCTGACCGGCGGCGCCGACGGGCTGCAGGGCGTCGTCATGGGGCCGCTGACGATCCCCGGGACCGCGCTCGCCGGCTTCGCGTTCGACCTCTCGGGCCGGACGGCGTACGCGTACTCGCTCGTCGTCCTCGCGATCGTCCTCGTCCTCGCGCGCCGGCTCGTCCACTCGCCGTTCGGCGTCTCGCTGCAGGCGCTGCGCGACAACCGGCTGCGCGCGGCGAGCATCGGCGTCTCGACGTCGCTGCGGCTCGTCGCCGTCTACACGATCGCCGCCGCGATCGCCGGCGCCGCCGGCGCGCTGCTCGCGCAGACGACCGGCTTCGCGTCGCTCGACGTCTTCGACTTCCACCGCAGCGCCGAGGTGCTGCTCGTCCTCGTCATCGGCGGCACCGGCTACCTCTACGGCGGCATCTTCGGCGCGATCGTGTTCAAGCTGCTCCACGATCTCATCGCTGCATGGACGCCGCAGTACTGGAATTTCTGGCTCGGCCTCTTCCTCGTCGTCCTCGTCCTCGTCGGCCGCGACCGCTTCGTGCGGCCGTGGACGTGGTTCGGTCGCCGGAGCGCGACGCGATGAGCGCCGTCCTCGAGACGCGCTCGCTCGTCAAGCGCTTCGGCGGGCTGGCGGCGACCAACGACGTCTCGCTGGCGGTCGAGCGCGGCGCGCGCCACGCGCTGATCGGCCCCAACGGCGCCGGCAAGACGACGCTCATCAACCTGCTCACCGGAGTCCTCGAGCCGACCGCGGGGACGATCCGCCTCGACGGCGACGACATCACGACGCTCGCGCCGCACCTGCGCGTCCGCCGCGGCATGGTGCGCACGTTCCAGATCACGCAGCTGTTCCAGTCGCTGACGCCGCTGTCGTCGCTCGCGCTCGCGGTCTCTGTGCACCGCGGCGAGAGCGGCGGCTGGTGGCGACGGCTCGGCAGCGACGGCGCGGTCGCCGCCGAGTGCGAGACGCTGCTCGAGCGCTTCAGGCTCGCCGACGTCCTCGACCAGCCGGTCCACGCGCTCGCCTACGGCAAGCGCCGCCTGCTCGAGATCGCCATGGCGCTGGCGTGCGCGCCGCGCGTGCTCCTCCTCGACGAGCCGGTCGCCGGCGTCCCCGAGGGCGAGCGGCAGGAGATCTTCGAGACGATCAGCGCGCTGCCCGACGACGTCTCGATCCTGCTCATCGAGCACGACATGGACCTCGTCTTCAACTTCGCGCGCACCGTCACCGTGCTCGTCAACGGCGCCGTCTTCGCCGAGGGCGACGTCGAGACCGTGTCGCGTGATCCGCGCGTCAAGGCGGTCTATCTCGGCGAGGACCACGGATGAGCACCCTGCGCGTGCAGCGCTTCGCGATTCGCGTCGGCAACGGCGTGGCGGCCCGTGGCTGAGCTGCTGCGCGTGCGCGATCTTTCGGCCGGCTACGGCGAGGCCGTCGTCGTGCAGGGCATCGATCTCGTCGTCGAGGCGGGCCGTTCGCTCGCGCTGCTCGGCAGGAACGGCACCGGCAAGACGACGCTGCTGAACACGCTGGTCGGCGTGACGCGGCGGCACGGCGGGTCGATCTCGCTCGCCGGCCGCGATGTCACGCTGCTGCGCGCGCACGAGCGCGCCGCCGCCGGCATCGGCTGGGTGCCGCAGGAGCGCAACATCTTCAAGTCGCTCACCGTCGACGAGAACCTGACCGCGGTGGCGCGGCCCGGCGCGTGGACGCCGGAACGCGTCTACGCGATGTTCCCGCGCCTTGCCGAGCGCAAGACCAACCTCGGCACGCAGCTCTCGGGCGGCGAGCAGCAGATGCTCGCGGTCGGCCGCGCGCTCGTCCTCAACCCGAAGCTGCTGCTCCTCGACGAGCCGCTCGAAGGGCTGGCGCCGATCATCGTCCAGGAGCTGCTGCGCTCGATCGAGCAGCTCGTCGCCGGCGAGGGGATGTCGGCGATCCTCGTCGAGCAGAACCCGCGCCTCATCCTGCCGATCACGCACGACGCCGTCGTCCTCGACCGCGGCACCGTCGTCCACCGCGCGCCGAGCGCCGACCTGCTCGCCGACCGCGAGACGCTCGACCGCTGGCTCGCGGTCGCGCGCGGCTGAACCTCCCGGCGCTACGACCAGCGCAGCCAGCGCGGCCCGAGCAGCGCGCCGAGCGCAGCCGGCACCGCCATCCCGAGCGCGTACCAGACGGCGACGAACGGCAGCGTCATCTCGTTGCAGTGGAGCGCGTAGATCGCGGCGCCGACGCCGGCGGCGAGCGCACCCGCGGCCGCGCCGGCGGCGCGCAATCGCGTCGGCGCCAGGCTGCGCAGCGCGACGAAGAGCGCAGCCAGCCCGGGCAGCGAGAGCGCCGTCACGAGGACGACGCACGGCAGCGCGGTGCGCCCGAGGACGATCGCGGCGCGCTCGCCTGCCGGCGCCAGAGCGACGTCGGCGACCGCGAACGCCGCGAGGACGACGGCGAGGACGGCGCCGATCGCGACGACCGGCCCGGCGCGACCGCCGGGCCGTGCGAGGCGCCGCACCGCGACGATCGCGAGCGCGGCGACGACGACCGGCACCGCGAGCTTGAGCCAGAACATCGGCGCGTGGACTGCGGCGGCGAGGTCGGGCCGCAGGCGCAGCGCCGCGAGCACCACGCCGAGCGCCACGGCGCCGCCGACCGCAACCGCGGCGAGCACGCGGCGCGCGACCGCGCCGGGCGCGACCTGCACCGGCCCGTTCGCGAGCATCGCGATCAGCGCCTCGGTCTTCATCGTCGCTTGGCCACGATCGCGGCGAGCTTCTTCAGTCCGCGGTGGATGCCGACCTTGATCGCCGCCTGCGAGATGCCGGTCGCCTGCGCCGCCTCGGCGACCGAGCGGCCCTCGAGCTTCACGAGCACGATCGGCAAGCGGTAGCGGTCGGGCAGCGCATCGAGGAGCTTGGCGAGGTCGCGCCGCGTTTCCGCCGGCGACGCGTCGGCGTGGACGAGCTCGGCGATGCCTTCGTCGTCGTCGAGCGCGACCTCGATCGCCCGGCGCGGCGACTGCGCGCGCAGCAGGTCGATGAGCTTGTAGCGGGCGATCGCGTACAGCCACGGCATCAGGCGCGCCGTCGGCTCGAACGTGTGTCTCCGGTTGTGGATGGCGAGCAAGGTTTCCTGCACCAGATCCTCCACGTCGTTGGGGGAGGACGCGAGACGGCGGCGAAAGTACGAGCGCAGGTGCGCGCCGGTTCGCGTCAGGAATGCCACGTAGGCTTCGTTGTCGCCCGACAGGGCGAGCAGCAGCGCGCTGCGCAACGCTTCTTCGACGTCTTCCAACGCTGTCCTGCTATTCGCTCGCCGCGCCACCGCGGTTACAGCCTGCGATCGAAAAAAAGTCCGGCCGTGACGTAACCCGCACCTCGCCAGCAGCGAACTAGCAGGTGCCGCACGGTGCGGCGGAGCCGCCTTGCGGCCGAGAGTTTCGCCGAAGTCGGGTCGAGCGCCGGCAGTGCGCGGGAGGCAGTTCGTGAACGAGGGCATGCAGGAGATCCGGTCGCCGTTCGTCCGTTCGATTCTCGAGCGCTCGATGCCGTCGTTGCAGGCGTGGCACGACACCGAGCTCGACCTCCAGCGCAGCGCGGCGCTGCGCGGCGCCATCGATGCGCTCACGGCGAACGTGCCGTCGTTGCACCGCCTCCTTGGCGGCGAGACGTTCAACGAGATCGCGGCTGCGTTCTTGCGCGCGCAGGCGCCACGCCGCGGCCGCGGGCTGCGCTACGGGGCCGGGCTGCCTGAATTCCTCGCGTCGTACCCGCCGCTCGCCGAGCACGACTACCTTGCCGGCGTCGCCGCGCTCGACCTCGCCTGGATCGAATCGCACCTCGCGGCCGACGCGCGCGTGCTGACGACCGCGGACGTCTTCGCGCTCACCGCCGAGCAGCTCCTGCACGGCCGTCTGGTTCCGCATCCAGCGACGCGCTGGCTGACGTTCGCGGTGCCGTCGTTCACGATCTGGCGTCGTCAGCGCGAAGACCGTCCGCTCGAAGAGCCGCTCGCGTGGCGCGGCGAGTCGGCGCTCTTCGTCCGCTCGCGCGCCAGCGTCGACTGGCGCGCGATCGACGCCGGCGAGGCCGAGTTCCTCGCTGCGTGTGCCGCCGGCCAGTCGTGCGACGACGCGCTCGAGTCGGTGCTCGCGGCAGGCTCGGGGTTCGATCTCGCGGTCTCGCTGCCGCGGCTGCTGCGCGCCGGCGCGTTCACGCGGATCGAAAGCGAAGCATCGTGATCCGAGCGCCGCGCGCGTGACGCCTGGCGCGGATGCCCGCCGGTCCGGCCTTCACGCCGCTCCGCGGTCCCGGAACCGTCGGTGCAGTGGCTGCTTGCGCTCGGGCTGCTGCCGATCGCGGCGTCGCGGCTGCAGCGGGGCAGCCGCGGCTGCCCATGTCATGAGCGGATGTACGCCCAGCCCTGCTGCTGCTTCTTCATCACCTCGACGACACCCGACGGCACGTAGCCGATGTCAGGCGCCATGTCGGCGGGAGCGAGCTTCATCGCCTCCATCGTGTTCTGGCATGCGTTGACCTTGACGCCGCTCTTCAGCGCCGCGGCGATCCGCTGCCTGACCGGCGAGTCGGCCTTCAGCATCAGGAGTCCCGGCCCGTAGGCGACGAGCTCGATCTCGACGCCCTCGGCACCCACGCCTTCGCGCAGGTTCGCCATGTTGTTGAGGATCATGTTCCAGCGCGCCGGGTCGTTGTCGGTGACCTGGAAGAGCGCGCGGTTCTGCGCGCCTTGCGACTGCGCCGCGGCGGGCAGCGCGACGGCGACCAGCGCGGCGGCGCCGGCGACCACGAGCGTGCGTCTGGACATGGACATGGCGGCTCCCGAAGCGGCCGTGAAGGCGAGGGAAGGCGAACTCAGAGCGGCAGGCCGACGTAGTTCTCGGCGAGCGCGGTCGAAGCGGCTCTGGAGTGGACGAGGTAGTCGAGCTCGGCGTCCTGCATCTTCTGGCCGAACGCGCCGGTCTCGGGGAACTTGTGCATGAGCGAGGTGAACCACCACGAGAAGCGCTCGGCGCGCCAGACCCGGCGCAGCGACCGCGCCGAGTAGTCGTCGATGCCGGCATCGCTCTTCTCGGCGTAGTGCTCGGCGAACGCCTGTGCGAGCAGGCCGACGTCACCGGCGGCGAGGTTCAGTCCCTTGGCTCCCGTCGGCGGCACGATGTGCGCGGCGTCGCCGGCGAGGAACAGGCGCCCGAAGCGCATCGGCTCGGCGACGAAGCTGCGCAGCGGCGCGAAGCTCTTCTCGATCGACGGGCCGGTGACGAGCGTTTCGGCGGCTTCGCGGTCGAGCCGCCGGCGCAGCTCGTCCCAGAACATCGCGTCGCTCCACGCCTCGAGCTTGTCGTCGACCGGACACTGGACGTAGTAGCGGCTGCGGGTCGTCGAGCGCATGCTGCAGAGCGCGAAGCCGCGCTCGTGGTTCGAGTAGATCAGCTCGGCCGAGACCGGGGGCGTCTCCGAGAGGACGCCGAGCCAGACGAACGGATAGACGCGCTCGAAGACCTGCAGCGCGGCGGCGGGAACGCTCTGCCGGCAGACGCCATGGAAGCCGTCGCAGCCGGCGATGAAGTCGCACTCGATCGTGTGCGTCGTGCCGTCTTTCGCGTACGTGACCGAGGGCTTCGTGCCGTCGAAGCCGTGCGGCGTCACCTCGCCCGCCTCGTAGACCGTCTCGAGCCCGGCCGCTTCGCGCGCGTGCATGAGGTCGCGCGTGACCTCGGTCTGGCCGTAGACGGTGACGTGCCTGCCGGTCAGCTGCTCGAAGTCGATGCGGTGGCGGGCGCCGCCGAACGAGAGCTCGACGCCGTGGTGGACGAGCCCTTCGGCGTGCAGACGGTCGGCGACGCCGGCCTGCTCGAGCAGCGCGACCGTCACCTGCTCGAGGACGCCGGCGCGGATCCGGCCGAGCACGTAGTCGGCGCTGCGCTGCTCGACGATCACCGCGTCGACTCCCGCCCTGGCCAGCAAGGCGCCGAGCAGCAGCCCGGCGGGGCCGGCACCGACGATGGCCACCTGCGTCCTGCTCATCGTGGACCCTCCCGTGTCGCGGCGCTGCGGCGGTCGCCCGCGTTGTGTTCGTGCCAGCGCGCGATCAGCCCGGCTTCACGGTCGCGACCGAGCTTGCCGCGCAGCCGCGGGTCGTCGGCGACGAGGCCGCTCGCCTCGTCGAGGACCGCGTCGACGGTCTCGGCGAGCGGCCGCGTGACGAGCCCGGCGGCGACGGCGCGGCTGCAGTCGACGCGCGCGAATCCGATCCGCTCGCGGTCGTTCGACGGCAGCCAGAGCGGCAGCTCGTTCCACGCGACCGAGCTTTCGAGCAGGAACGGCTCGGCCACGG